>Ga0335073_10000076_pt1 | contig 107732 bp, 107 predicted proteins | sample Lox_Sample_22_FD_207093 | JGI IMG/M metagenome (GOLD analysis project Ga0335073, IMG submission 207093) | Soil microbial communities from Loxahatchee National Wildlife Refuge, Florida, United States - Lox_Sample_2.2 | ecosystem: Environmental > Terrestrial > Soil > Wetlands | place: USA...
GCGCTTCTCGAGGCGTGTGCATATCCGAGCGCGAAAGCGGGAATCCATCCGGTCGTCAAAGCGCTGCCTTCATCGACGAGGCCGCGCTTGCCTAGCGCCGGCGACAGCCCCGTCGAGCATCTGGCGCCGCAGCCTTGGATGACGGAGGCGACGCCGGTGCTGGCGGCGCTCGGGGGCAGCGGGCGGTTTGTCGGGGGTTGCGTGCGCGATGCGTTGCTCGGCCGGAAGATCGGCGATGTCGATATCGCCACGCCGCTGCTGCCGGAGGAAGTGATGCGCCGGCTCGAAGCGGCGGGGATCAAGGCGGTGCCGACCGGGCTAGCGCATGGCACGGTGACGGCGGTGGTGCCGCCGCGCCATGTCGAGATCACCACCTTGCGGCGCGACATCGAGACGTATGGGCGCCATGCGCGCGTCGCCTTCACCGATGATTGGGCGGCGGATGCGGCGCGGCGCGATTTCACCATGAACGCGCTTTTCCTCGACGCCGAGGGCGAGGTCTTCGATCCCCTGGGCGGCCTCGCCGATCTGCGCGCCGGCCGCGTCCGCTTCGTCGGCGATGCCTCGACGCGCATCCGCGAAGATGTGTTGCGGCTTTTGCGCTTCTATCGCTTCCATGCGCATTACGGCCGCGGTGACGCCGATGCCGCGGCGCGCGCCGCTTGCCGCGCGCTGGCGCCGCTGCTGCCGAGCCTCTCGGGCGAGCGCGTCGCGGCGGAGCTGCTGAAGCTGTTGCGCGCCGCCGATCCGGTGCCGACGCTCCGCCTGATGCGCGAAGACGGCGTGCTCGCCGTGCTGCTGCCGGAGGCGACGCGCCTCGACCGTCTCGCCGGCCTCGTCGCGCTCGAAGACGCGGCGGATGCGATCCGGCGGCTGGCGGCGCTGCTCGAGCGAGACGCCGCCGAGGTCGCCGAGCGGCTCAAGCTTTCGGCGGCGGAGCGCGACCGGCTGCTCGCGCTCGTCGTGCCGGGCGCGCCGGTCGATCTCGCCGCGGACGAGAAGACGCAGCGTCGCCTCGCCTATCGCCGCGGGATCGATCTCTATCGCGACCAGGTGCTGCTGGCCGGCGCCGTCACCGGCGCGGCCGAGCGCGTGCGCGCGCTGCTGAGGCTCGCCGAGACTTGGCGCGCGATCAGGTTTCCGCTGCGCGGCCGTGACGTCACGGCGCTCGGCATTCCCGCAGGACCGGAGGTCGGCCGGCTCCTCGCCGCGATCGAGGCGTGGTGGGAGGCCGATGATTTCTCCGCCGATCGCCCCGCTCTGCTGGCCGAGCTGAAGCGGCGCGTGGCGCACGGCTGAACGGCTGGCGCAGAGGCGTTGTTTGCTTTTCGGTTGTGCACTCTGCTTCAGGAGGTTGCCCGGATGAGCCATGAGCAGGATGGGAAACGCGGAATCGGCCGCCGTGCCCTGTTGCGTCGGGCGGCGCTGCTCGCCTCGGCGCTTGGCGTCGCGGCGCGCGCGAGCGTCGCGGCGGACGAGAAAATGACGCAGAAGGACGCGGAGTATCAGCCGACGCCGAAGGAGGGGCACGATTGCGCGAATTGCCAATACTTCCTCGCGCCCGCATCGTGCAAGCTGGTGAAGGGCAAGATCAGCCCGACTGGCTGGTGCTCCTTCTGGGGCAGCAAGCCGCCGCAATAGAAAATGCCGATCACGACGCTCCTGCAGCGCGACTGGATTGCGGCGATCGATTATCGCTGCGCCATGGGGCCGCGGGATGCGCCGTATCGCGAGCGCCATGCCGGCTACTCGCTCTCCTATGTGCGCAAAGGCAGCTTCGGCTGCCTCTGCCGCGGCCGCAGCTTCGAGCTCGTCGCGGGGTCGGTGCTCGTCGGCTATCCCGGCGACGAGTATATGTGCACGCATGACCATGCCGAGCGCGACGAATGCCTCTCGTTTCAGCTCGCGCCGGCGCTGGTCGACGCGGTTGGCGGCCCGGACGCGCTCTGGCATCGCGTCGCGCTGCCGCCGCTGCCGGAGCTCATGGTGTTGGGCGAGCTGGCGCAGGCCGCCGCGTCGGGCGACAGCGATATCGGCCTCGACGAGATCGGCCTCGCCTTGACGGCGCGTTTCGTGGCGCGGACCGGCGGGCGCGACCGGCGCGCCGCTGAAGCGCGGGCGCGCGACCGCCGCCGCGCGGTCGAAGCGGCGCTCTGGATCGACGAGAACGCCGCCGAGCCGATCGACCTCGACCAGGCGGCCGCGGTCGTGGGGCTGAGCCCGTTCCACTTCCTCCGCCGCTTCGCCGCGGTGCTCGGCGTCACGCCGCATCAGTACCTGCTGCGCGCGCGGCTGCGCCATGCGGCGCGGCTCCTGGCGGAGGAGATGCGGCCGATCACCGAGGTCGCCCTCGATGTCGGCTTCGCCGATCTCTCGAATTTCGTGCGCAGCTTCCGCCGCGCCGCCGGCGTGTCGCCGCGCCACTTCCGCGCGGCGGCCCGCGGCGAGCGCGCGCTCTTCGCCGAACGGATCGCGGCGCTTATGCCGCGGCGCTGATTCCGGCGCCGATGCGGTCGAGCGGGCCGACCGCTTTCTCGAGCAGCGGCAGCACCTCGCCGGCAAAACGCTCGATCGAGGCGAGCGCCAGGCTCTGGCGGGAATCGCCGGCCTGGAATTGCAGCAGGTAGTGGCAGGGCTGGGCGCGGCGGATCTCTTCGGCCATGCGCTCGGCGATGGTCTCGGCGCTGCCCACCAGCATGTGCGCCGCCATCTCCTCGAGGCTCATTTCGCCCTCCCAGGGCTTCTCGACCAGCATCCCGCCCTGGATCGCCTGCTGGCGGTGGCGGAGGCTTTGCGACAGCCGGATCTGATGGCGGACATGGTCGAGGAAGTCGTGCGCTTCGGCGCGGTCGTCGGTGACGCAGAGATGGCGCAGCACGGCAAAGCGCAGCCGTGCCGGGTCGCTGCCGGCCTGGCGGCAAATTTCCTCATAGCGCGCCCGCGCCTTGGCCAGCATCTCGGCGGTGAAATGGCGCGGCGTTACCATGACGGCGTAGTTCTTGGCGGCGGCGAGGCGCTGCAGGCTCGGATTGTCGCCGGCGACCCAGATATCGGGCATGCCGCGCCCGCTGCGCGCCGCGATATGCGTCTCCGGCAGATGCCAGAAGCGCCCGTCATGGCCGAAGCTCTGCTGCGTCTCAGCCTGTTCGAGCATGCCGAGGAACTCGACGAGCTTCTCCGCGGATTCGCCGAGATCCTCGCCGAAACGCTCGAACTCGTAAGGCTGATAGCCGCTGCCGATGCCGAGCACGAGCCGGCCATGCGTCAGCGCATCGACCATGCCGATTTCGGAGATGAGCCGGACGGGATGGTAGAGCGGCACGACCACGACGCCGCTGCCGAGCTTGATGCGGTGCGTCTCGCCGGCGAGCCGCGCGATCATCATCAGCGGCGACGGGCAGACGCAGTAATTGGAGAAATGATGCTCGGCGAACCAGGCGGTGGCAAAGCCCGCGCGCTCGGCTGCCTTCACCTGCGCGACCGCATCGTCGTAGAGCCGCTCGGCCCGCGTGCCTTGCGTGCGGTAGCCCATCAGATTGAATTGCCCGAAATCCATGGTCCCCCCCGAGAATTATGTTGTTGTCCCAGGTCTCTGCCGTCGCTCGTGCCAGAGGCTACGACGCGCCGCCGCTTCTGTCTAATTTGGGTCGCGTTGCTGCTTCGCTTCGATCTCGCGCACGAAGTCGTTCTTGGCTTCGGTATAAGCTTCGCGGTCGGTTCGGTGGCGCGATGCAAGCGCGCGCTTCAGCGCCGCGTAGCGCTTTGCATCCTCGGCATGCCGGCGCAAATGATCGCGGAAGCTGCAATGCCGTATCAGTTCAGCTTCGTCTTCGGTGATGTGGATGTGGTGCGTGCGCCGCGCGGCGGGCGGCAAGCCCTTGACCAGGAACATGCGCGCGGGGTTCGGATTGGTGCGCCAATAGGAATATCCCATGGCCTCCAGCGGCGGAACGGCCAGCTGCTTGGCCGCGGTCAGCGCGCTGGTCAGGATCATCAGATCGATAATCGGCTTCGCGGCGAGGCTCCGGACGGCGGTGCTGCCGATATGCTCGATCGCACGCACGAGTCCGAAAGGAAGCGCCGCGCGGACCTTGGCGATCTCCTCGGCGGCGAGTGCCGGCCACGCCGAATCGTAGGGCACGATCTCGATCTCATCCATACCGGGGATGATAGTCCATCGAGTCAAATCCGCCGCAGGAGCTCCGGCAGGACAGGGCGCCGCTCAAGTGATTGCGGTCAGCGGCGCCGGGCGAGGCGCAACGCCTCCAGCAGGGCGAACCCGGCCGGCAGCGCTGCCGCCGCGGCGAAGGTGAGGCGAAAGCCGGCGATGAAGGCGGTGCGCGGCGTGCTGCCGGCGGCGAGCGCTGCGGCCTCGGCCGCGGCATAGGCGAGGCTGAGCACCGATGCGCCCAGGACCAGGCCGACGGTGCGGGTGAGCAGCGCCAGGCTGCCGGCGACGCCGCGCGCGCCCGGCGCGAGGGTGCCGGTGACGATATCCATATAGGCGACCTGGAAGAGGCCGAGGCCGAGCCCTTGCAGCGCCAGGCCGAGCAGGAGGGCGGCGAGACGGGCGGTGCCGCCGAGCGCGACGAGCGCCAGCCCCGCCGCGGCCAGAAGGCTGCCCAGCGCCGTGACCGGAGCCGTGCCGAAGCGGCGGGCGAGGGCAGCGCCGAGCGGCGAGCCCGCGACGGTGCCGAGCCCGGAAGCGGCGAGAACGCCGCCGGCAACCCAGTCCGGCAGAGCGGCGATCCGCGCCAGCTCGTAAGGCACGAGCAGCAGCACCGCGAAGCTTGCGAGGTTGATCAGGACGCTGCCGAGATTGACCGGCGCAAAGCCCGGCGCGCGGAACACGGCGACATCGATGATCGGCTGCGGCGCGCGGCGCTGGCGATGGAAGAAGCCGACGAAAGCCGCCGCGGCGGCGAGAAGCAGCCCAGCGGCTTCGATGCCCGCGGCTGCACGCAGCCGGTCGATGGCGAGAATGAGCGCGGCGAGAGCGAGCGCGAGCAGCACCGCGCCGGCGAGATCGAATGCGGCGCGGTCGAAGCCGCCGCGCGGCGCCGAGCGCGCTTGCCGCGGCAGCAACAGCGCCGCCAGCGCGATCGGCACGCGGAACCAGAACACCGCCGGCCAGCCCCAGCGCGCGACCAGCACGCCGCCCAGAAGCGGCCCGAGCGCCGCACTCAGCGCGAACAACATGGTGTAATGGCCCAGCGCGCGGGCACGATCGCTGTCGCGATAAAGCTGGGTCAGCAAGGCCGGCCCGCAGGCCAGCACCAGCGCCGAGCCGAGCCCTTGCGCGACGCGCGCGGCGAGCAGCAGCGGATAGCTCGGCGCCAGCGCGCACGCCGCGAGCGCGAGCGCGCTCCAGGCGAGCCCGGCGCGGAACACGACGCGATGGCCGGCGAGATCGCCGATCCGCCCCATCGCCAGCAACAGCCCGGCATAGGTCAGGACATAGGCGACGACCAGCCATTGGATCGCCGGCAGCTTCAGGCCGAAAGCGTGCGTGATCGCGGGGAAAGCGATGTTGACGGCGCTGTCCAAGGGAACGATGGCGGTGCCGAGCCCGATCAGCAGAACGCTGCGGCCGGTGCCGGCGCTCATCGCGTCCGGAGCGCAGCCAGGCGCAGGGCCAGCGGTCCGAGGCAGGCGAAAGCGGCGATGGTGATGAAGGCGGCGCGCCAGGCCGCGCCGTCCGATGCGCCGCCGGTGCGATCGAGCACGACGCCGACGACCAGCGGCCCGATGAATGAGGCGCCGAACCCGGCGCTCGCCTGAACCGCAAGGCTGGCGCCCTGCACCTCGGCCGGCGCCACCGTCACCGTCCCCGCCACCAGCGCGCCGGCATCGGCGGGGATGAGAAAGCCATGCAGCATCACCAGCGCCACCAGCAGATCGTAGCTCCCCGCCGCGGTGAGCCCGACACCGGCGGAGGCGGCGGCGGAGGCGAGCATGATCAGCGTGATCGCGCGCGTGCGGCCGATGCGCAGCGCCAGCTCGTTGCCGAGCACCGTGCCGGGCACGCCGAGCAAGGTGACGACGGTGGCGATCTCGGTCGGGCTCCAGGAGAGCGCCGTGCCGCCGGCGCGGGCGGCGGCGAAGACCAGCAGGCTCACCACCCAGGAGCGCATCGCCCAGGCTTCGAAATTATGCGTGGAATAAGCGAGGACGTAACCGAGCACAGCGCGGTTGGCGAGGGTCCGGCGGAAATCGGCGATGATGCTGCTGCGCTGCGCGCGGTGCTGCGGCACGGCGGGACGCACCAGGGCGGCGGTCGCGAGCATCGCCGCCAGCGGGCCCAGCGCCGCGGCGACGAAGGCCATGCGCCAGCCATAAGGCGTCCCGACCCAGCCGGCGAGCAGGAAGGAAACGCCGGTGCCGAAGGAGTAGCACGCGGTATAGATCCCGATATCGCGCGCCGGGACGCGGTCGCGGCTGCGGTCGGTCAGGATCTTGAGCCCCGGCATGTAGGTGCCGGCGAGGCCGATGCCGGCGACGGCGCGCCAGAGCAGCGCCGACCAGAAGCCGTGCGCGAGCGCGGCGAAAGCGAAGGTCGAGACGGCCGAGAGCGCGGCGCCGCAGAGATAGACCGGGCGCGCATCCCGGCGGTCCGTGGTGCTCATGATGAACGGCACGGCGAGGACATAGCCGATGTAGTAGACGCCGCTGATCCATCCGGCCTCGGTATCGCTGAGCCCCCATGCGGCGGTGAAGCCGGGCAGCAGCGAGGCGAAGGTCGCGATCGGCAACAGGCCGAGCACCAGGCAGACGCTCATCGCCAGCGTGAGGGCGATACCGCACATCGCTCGGACCCGAAAGGCTAAGGCAGGAGCGGGATGCCGATGATCGGCCCGTGCCCGCCCAGCAACAGCGCGTAAACCACGAGCCCCGCGACCCAGCGCCAGGCGCCGATCTCGCCCGGGCGGAATTGATTGCGCCCGGCGGCAATGGCGGCGAACGGCACGATCGAGGTCGCTGCCGCGAAGGGCGGCCAGGCCGCGCCGACCAGCCGCAGCCGCTTGGCGTCGATCGACACCGTGCCGGCGAGCCCAACGATGGCGAAAGCGCCGAAGAAAACCAGCGATGCGACATCGCCATTGCCGATCAAATGCACCAGCGCCCAGAGGCTGACGCCGGTCAGGAAGGGGTGGCGGGTGATGCGCACGATGCCGCTGGGCGGCTGGGCGAGGCGTTTCTCCTGGGCGACGGCGGTGGGATTGGGCGTCATCAGGCCGATGACCACCAGCAGGGTCGCCGGCAGCATCAGCAGGATGGCGATGGGGCGCCACCACAGCACCAGGCCCCAGGTCGGGAGATAGGGCGCCCAGCGATAGGCGATGATCAGCCAGGCGAGCCCCGCCACGGAGGCGAGCGAGAAGGCCGTGCTGTAGCCGCCAGGGCCTAGCGCGGCGATCGCGCGGTCGCGCAGCCGGGTGCCGGAAATGCCGAGATGAATGCCGATGAAGAAAAGGGCGGCCAGGATCAGCGACAGCACAGCGGTTTCCCCCGATTCTTTCTGCCGGCGAATCCTACAGGCCCCGGGCCGGTCCCGAAAGCCGGGCGCTTTGGCAACTAGTTGACCGACGCCGCGGGGGGCGCTGTCCACAATCAGAGAGGCTTGGGACAGCGTGCGAGGCCGTCGACACCCCACCTCACCCTCCCGCTGCGCGGGTCCCTCCCTCTCCGCCCCCTAGGGGCGGAGAGGGGTGGGGTGAGGTGGGGCGTTGACGGTGGCGTCACGGCACGGGCGGAACAACGAGAGGCAGGGCGTCAGCGATGGGTGAGCTTCCCGAGGGAATATCCGAGGTCGACTGCGACATTCTCGTCATCGGCGGCGGCACCGCCGGGCCGATGGCGGCCTACAAGGCCAAGGTGAAGAACCCCAAGGCCCGGGTCGTGCTGCTGGAGAAGGCCAATGTCAAGCGCTCGGGCGCGATCTCGATGGGCATGGACGGCCTCAACAACGCCGTGATCCCCGGCCACTCGACGCCGGAGCAGTACACCAAAGAGATCACCATCGCCAATGACGGCATCTGCGACCAGGCGCCGGTCTTTAAATATGCCGAGCGCTGCTTCGAGATCATCCAGGAGCTCGACCGTTTCGGCGTCCGCTTCCAGAAGGATCAGACCGGCGATTTCGACGTCAAGAAAGTCCACCACATCGGCACCTATGTGCTGCCGATGCCGAACGGCGACACCGTCAAGAAGGCGCTCTACCGCCAGCTGCGGCGGGTGCAGCTGCTGATCTCGAACCGCTTCATGGCGACGCGGCTGCTCACGGCGCGCGACGGGCGGATCGCCGGCGCCATCGCGGTCAATACCCGCACCTCCGAGTTCCTCGTGCTGCGCGCCAAAGCGGTGATCCTCTGTCTCGGCGCCGCCGGCCGGCTCGGCCTGCCGCATTCGGGCTATCTCTTCGGCACCTACGAGAACGCCGCCAATTCCGGCGATGGCTATGCCATGGCCTATCATGCCGGCGCCGGCCTCGCCAATCTCGAATGCTTTCAGATCAACCCGCTGATCAAGGACTATAACGGCCCGGCCTGCGCCTATGTCGCCGGGCCCTTCGGCGGCTATACCGCGAACAACGAGGGCATGCGCTTCATCGAATGCGATTACTGGTCGGGCCAGATGATGCTCGAATTCTATCGCGAGCTGCAGTCGGGCAAAGGGCCGGTCTTCTTGAAGCTCGACCACCTCGCCAATGAGACGATCGCCGAGATCGAGAGCATCCTGCACCGGGTCGAGCGGCCGACGCGCGGCCGCTTCCATGCCGGCCGCGGTACCGATTACCGCCATGAGATGATCGAGATGCATGTCTCCGAGATCGGCTTCTGCTCGGGCCACAGCGCCTCGGGCGTGCTCGTCGACGAGTTCGCGCGCACCACCGTGCCGGGGCTCTACGCCGCGGGCGACATGGCGAATGTGCCGCACAACTACATGCTCGGCGCGTTCACCAACGGCGCCATCGCCGGCGAGCACGCGATCGATTTCGCCGCCGAAGTGGATTTCGCCGCCTATGATCCCGCCGATATCGTCGCCGAGCGGCGGCGCGTGCTGGCGCCGCTCGAGCGCGAGGACGGGATCCCGCCGAACCAGATCGAATACAAGACCCGCCGCCTGGTGAACGATTACCTGCAGCCGCCGAAGATCACGCGCAAATACCAGATCGCCGCCGACCGCTTCACCGAGATCCGGGAGGATCTCGAGAACGGCATGATCGCCCGCGATTCGCACGAGCTGATGCGTGCGCTCGAAGCCGCATCGATCCTCGACTGCGCGGAGATGGCGGTGTGCGCCTCGCTGTTCCGCACGGAAAGCCGCTGGGGCCTTTACCACCACCGCGTCGAATTCCCCGAGCGCGACAACGACAACTGGTTCTGCCACACTGTCTTGCGCAAGGTCGATGGCGCGATGAGCTGCGCGAAGCGTCCGGTCGCGCCCTATATCGTGCCGATCGGCGATGACGAGCGCAGCGCCTACGACAAGCAACGTGTCCGCCGGCACGCCTGAGCCCAAGGAAACCCGTCATGCCGCTTGCCAACACGCCCACCACCGTCCCCGTCGTCGTCGACGAAGCGAAATGCATCGCCGACAAGGGCTGCACCGTCTGCGTCGATGTCTGCCCGCTCGACGTGCTGCGCATCAGCGAGCTCACCGGCAAGGCCTATATGAAATATGACGAGTGCTGGTATTGCATGCCGTGCGAGACCGATTGCCCGACCGGCGCCGTCACCGTCAATATTCCCTATCTGCTGCGATAGACGCGCATGAACGCCTTTGACCCGTTCGAGGAAGCGGGCGATGTCGCGGCGATCGCCGCAAGGCTCGCCGAGCCCGATCCCGGCGCCCGGCGCGTCGCGGTGATGGCGCTGGCGGAGACCGCCGATCCCGATGCGATCGCCCCTCTTGCCGCGGCGCTTCAGGACAGGGCCAAGGAAGTGCGGCTGCAAGCGGCGATCGCGCTCGGCGAGTTCGATGGCGTGGCATCGGCACGGGCGCTCTGCGGCGCGCTCACCGATGGCGATGCGGCCGTGGCCGAAGCGGCGGCCGAGAGCCTCGCCGAGCAGCGCGATCCCGGCTCGGCCGAAGCGGTGCTGCCGTTCGTGGCGCATGAGCGGCCCTTCGTGCGCCGCGCCGCGCTGCGCGCGCTGAAGGAGCTGCGCTGCCGCGATGCCTTGAAGCCGGCGATCGAGGCGCTGCGCGACGGCGATGAGGAAGTGCGCGTCCAGGCGGTCGGCGTCATCGGCTATTTGAAGCTCGAGGCCTCGCTGCCGGCGCTGATCGCGGCGGCGCGCGACGACAGCCCCGCGGTGCGCCGCGCCGTGGCGAGCGCGCTTGGATACTCCACCTCGAGCCACGCCGCGGAGGCGATCATCGCGCTCATGGCCGACCCTGATTGGCAAGTGCGCGAGATTGCCGCCGAAACCGCCGGCAAGACCGGCGCCGGCGCGGCGCTCGGCGCGCTGATCGGGCTGCTCGGCGACGCCTTCTGGCAGGTGCGGGTCAAAGCCGTGCGCAGCCTCGGCCGGCTCAAAGCGCGCGCCGCCGTGGCGGCGCTCCTGCCGGCGCTCGATCACGCCATCAGCAATCTGCGCAAGGAGGCGGCGGCGGCGCTGGGCGAGATCGCCGATCCCGCGGCGCTGCCGGCGCTGGAAAGTCATCTGAGCGAGCCCGATCCCGATGTGAGAAAGAATATTCGCTGGGCGATCGGCCGTATTCGCGGAGGCTGACGATGCGGCGATCGGCATGGGTTCGGGGATGAGCGCCTCGGTCGATCGCCCGAAAGCCAAAGCTGCGATCGCGGCGCCGCAACCGCCGAAATATGCGCTGATCTGCAAAGCGCTGCGCGACCGCATCCTCGCCGGCGACTTCGCCCGCGGCGCACAGCTGCCCTCTGAAAGCGAATTGATGCGCGAGTTCACCGTGAGCCGCGTCACCGTGCGCCTCGCGCTCGACGCCTTGCGCTCGGCCGGGCTGGTGGAAAGCCGCCAGGGCAAGGGGTACTTCGTCCGCGCGGTGCGCGCGGTGCAGGACCTCGGCCGGCTGCAGGGCTTCGGCGAGCTGATGGCGGCGGTTGGCGTCGAGGCGCATTCGGTCGTCCTCGGCGTTTCCGAAGGCCCGGCAAGCGCCGAAGTGCAGAAGGCGCTGGGCCTCGACCGCCACGCCGGGGTCGTCGCCATCGAACGCGTGCGCCTCGGCGGCGGTGCCCCCTTGTCCTATGATGTCAGCTACTTCCCCGTCGATATCGGCCGCCGCCTGATCGAGCTCGATCTCGCCCATGACGACATCTTCGCGCTGCTCGAGGGCAAGCTCGGCGTCGATCTCGGCTTCGCCGATCTTTCGCTCGAGGTCGCCGCCGCCGATCCGGTCACGGCCTATCATCTCAGCGTGCGCGAAGGCGATGCCCTGCTCAGGATCCGGCGGCTCACCTTCGACAGCCGGCGCCGGCCGATCGATTTCGAGTATCTGTACGGCCGGCCCGACGCGTTCCAGTTCCGGGTGCGCGTGCCGCGCGGCTGACCGGCCGCTGGGATCAAGCCGCTTGTATTAACAAGTTGCGCTGCCGCCGCCAAAGTTTTGAGCAACCGGCGTCGCCGCCGCCTCGGGAAGCGGCAGGAAACCGGTCACCGGGCCCTCGCAGATCGGAAAATAGCTCATCATTTCAGCCGCTTGCTGAGAGCCCTTGCGGGCCCGCGAGGCTGGCACATCGATTGCTCCCCTCTGAGGCAAGGTTAAGACGAGTTCGTCTCGACAGGAGGGATCCCCTGATGCGCCTCAAAGCCATGAGCGTTGCTGCCGCGGCGGCCGGATTGCTGCTGATCGCTCCCGCTTATGCCGAGACGATCGATATCGCGATCGGCCATCAGAGCATGTGCACCGACACCTATACCGCCGGCATCATCGTCAAGGAGCTCCATCTCCTCGACAAGAACCTGCCGCACGCCGGCAAATATGCGAACGCGACCTATGACATCACGTGGAAGGACTACAGCTCGGGCGGACCGATCACGAACGAGATGCTGGCGAATAAGCTCAATTTCGGCGTGATGGGCGACTATCCCCTGATCGTGAACGGCGCGAAGTTCCAGGCGACGGATAGCCTGCGGACTCTTTACGTCTCCGGCACGGGCTACAATCTGAAGGGCTCCGGCAATGGCATCGACGTGCCGGTGGCCTCCAAGATCTACGACATCAAGCAATTGACCGGAAAGTCGGTGTCGACACCGGTCGGCAGCGCGTCCTGGGGCATGCTGATCAAGGCGCTCGACGATAATCACATGACGCTGGCATCGGTCGATCTCTTGAACCAGTCACCGGCGGTCGGCGCGGCGAACATCCAGGCCGACAAGATCGACGCACACGCCGATTTCTGTCCTTGGTCCGAGCTGATGGAATATCGAGGCACCGGCCGCAAGATCTACGACGGCAGCCAGACCGGCGTGCCCTATCTGCACGGTCTGGTCGTGCGCAAGGATTTTGCCGACAAGTATCCCGAAGTGGTTGTCAGCTTCATCAAGGCGATCTACGAGGCGGGCAAATGGGTCGACGCCGATCCGATGAAAGCGTCGCAGATGATGGAAGGCTGGACTGGGGTCGAGAAGGAAGTCCTCTATCTCTATTTCTCCAAAGGCGGCCTGCTGACGCTTGACCCGACGCTCAAGCCGCAATGGATCAAGACACTTCAGTTCGATCATCAGGTGCTGGCCAAGGCCGATCTGTCGCCGCCGCTCGACTTCAAGTCGTGGGTCGACGACAGCTTCATCCGCAAGGCCTATGCGGAAATGGGCGTGAACTATGACCAGGATCTCGCCAAGATCGCCGATCCCGCGGTCGCCAATCGCGGCCTGCCCGACGAAGTCTGGGAGGCGAAGGACGGCATCAAGACCTATCCGAGCTTGAAGCAATTCCTCAAGGCGGTCGCGGATATCAAAGCGACCGGCACCAAGATCAATGCGACCTACGTCTACGACAACAACAGCGGCCTCAAGATGTTTGGCAAGTCCGGCTTCTACGTGAAGTCGCCGGACGGCAGCTACACGGTTTTTCTGCTCAGGGACGATGCCGACAGCTATGCCAAGAGCGTGAAAGGCCAAGTCTTGAGCTTTGACCAGGCCGTGTCGACGGCAGGTGCTTGACGCGCACCCGTGAGTTGGGCGGGCTGTTGAACGACGCGGCAGGAGCGCCTGGGAATGAATTTCGAGGCTGGTAGGGAGCTGGTGCCCGCACCGCAATCATCTTGGAGCGACGCGGCGGCTGCCGGCGAAGGGGCCGGGTCGGATCGACCGGCACATGGCGACGACGATGACGTGTCCCTTTCCGTCGACACGTCGGCGCGTGACGCGGCGATGGCGCTGGCATGCAGCTGGTCGCTGCGGGCTGCGGCACTCCTGTGCGGCCTTGCCCTCTGGTACTGGGCGGCCAAGATCCACCTCGACTTTTATTTCCGGTTTGACAACGTACCGACGCCGCTGGCGGTTGCCGAAGCTCTGTGGCGCCACGCTCACGAAGCCAAGTTCTACGTTCACATTCTCGTCAGCATGAGGCGTATCGCCCTCGGTTACTCGCTTGCCGCGGTGGTGGGCATTTTCCTCGGTTTGCTGATGGGACGGCTGCACACCATCCGCGATCTGGTCATGCCCTACATCGAGCTGCTGCGTCCGATCCCGGCGGTCGCGTGGATTCCGCTGGCGATCTTGATGTGGCCGACGGAGGAATCGTCGATCATCTACATCGTCTTCCTCGGCGCGCTCTTTCCGATTGTCTTGAATACCATCCACGGCGTCGAGCAGACTCCGGAAGTTCTCGTCCGCGCCGCCGAGTCGCTCGGCGCCGGTCGCGTCCAGATCTTCTGGCACGTGGTGCTTCCGGCGGCATTGCCGAGCATTGCCGCCGGGCTTTCGGTCGGCATGGGCGTGGCGTGGTTCTCGCTGCTCGCCGGCGAGATCATCAGCGGCCAGTACGGCATCGGCTATTTCACCTGGAACGCCTATTCCCTCATTCAGTATCCGGACATCATCGTCGGCATGCTGCTGATCGGCGTGTTCGGCACGCTCTCGACCTATGCCGTTCAGCTGCTCATGCGGCCGTTTCTGGCCTGGCAACGGAGGACGCGATGAGCGGCGCGCTCGCCGTGATGCGGGAGACGATCCGCGAAAATCGCGGCGCCTGGCTCGCAATGACGCTCGGCTTCGTTGTCGTCTACTACATGACGCTGTTGGCCATCGTCGTCTGGCGCATCGGCAGCCTGCCAAATTACGTCGTCTTCTATAACTGGCCGGCCGACGTCCTCAACATCATCCGGTCGACGCCCTCGATACGCGACATGCTGCCGATCATCGGCAACGAATGGATCTTCGAAACCGGATACAAGAATTACAGCTACGGGCACGGCATCGCCGAGTGGAGCCTGGCGATCATCCCGCCGAAAGTCGTCGTCGTGATGTTGCTCGGCGCGCTCAGTGGGTTGAGCGTGCTGTTGCTGCGGCGCCTGCGGGCCCATTGTCCTGCCCGCATGCAAGGTGCCGGTGCGGCCGCCGCAGGACTGGGCTCTCTGCTCGTTGCCATGACCAACGTCACCTTGTTCTGGGTGTCCTGCTGCTCGACGGCGACCTGGGTCGTCGGACTCTCTCTTCTCGGTCTCGAGACTACCACCGCCTATGCGCTGTTGCCCTACGGAACCGATTTGTCGGTGGTCGGATTCGCCATACTTCTGGGGACGAACTACCTGCTCGCGCGCGGGTGCTTGCCGCGCGCGCCGCGTCAGCCCGCGCGATCGGCGCGGGGCGTGGCCGTGCAGGATCTCTGAGGCGAGGGCCATGATCGGACGGGTCGTAAAATTGGAAGAGAGGGCTGCCGCCAAAACCGGACGGGGCGCGGACAAGGGCCGCATTCTCATCGAGCGGGTCGCCGTGACCTACGGCCGCGGCGCGCACATGCACATGGCGGTGACGCAGACCTCGCTCGAGATTGCGCCCGGCGAATTCGTCTGCCTGCTCGGTCCGTCGGGTTGCGGTAAGTCGACCTTGCTCAATTGCGTCGCCGGCTATGTGCGGCCGTCGCAGGGCCAGGTATCCATCGACGGCGTGCCCGTCACCAAGCCGGGTCCCGATCGCGGCATGGTCTTCCAGCAATACTCGCTGTTCCCGTGGAAGACGGTCTTCGACAACGTCGCCTTTGGTCCGCGGCTGGCCGGCAAGGGCGATGCCGAAGCGACGTCGACCGCGCGCACCTTTCTCGAAATGGTCGGCCTCTCCCGTTTTGCCAAGAAATATCCGGGCGAGCTTTCCGGCGGGATGCAACAGCGCGTCGGCATCGCCCGCGCCTTGGCGAATTACCCCGCCGTGCTGCTGATGGACGAGCCGTTCGGCGCGCTCGATTCCCAGACGCGGGCGATGATGCAGCAGAACCTGCTGCGCATCTGGGACGAATTCGGCATTACGGTTCTGTTCGTCACCCACGACGTCGACGAAGCGCTGTTTCTCGCCGACCGCGTTCTGGTGATGAGTGCCAGTCCGGGCCGCGTCATCGCCGATCTGACCGTGCCGCTCGAACGGCCGCGCTTGCCCGAGATCGCCACCGAGGAAGCTTTCATCCGGCTGAAGCGCCGCTGCCTCGACATCATCAGCGTCGAGAGCCTGCGGGCGTTCGAGCAACAGAACCGTTGAGGAGACAGTCATGTTGCGCTCCCTGCTAGTCGCGGCGCTGCTGGTGACCGCCAGCGCGACCCAAGCCGGCGCCGGCGATCGCCTGAACGCGACGCTGCTCGATCGCCCGTTGGTCTTGCCCGATTTTGCGCTTGCCGACCAGAACGGCGCGCCTTTCACCTTGCAGCGGCTCAAGAGTCATTGGTCGCTGCTCGCCGTGGGTTACACGAGCTGCCCCGATGTCTGTCCGTTCACGCTCGCCAATCTCAATGCCGTGCTCGAGACGGCGGCAAAGCAGGAACGCCCTGCGATGGCGCCGATGGTGGTCTTCGTCGCCGTTGATCCCGCCCGCGACAAGCCCGTGCTGAAGCAATGGATCGAGCAGTTCAATCCGCATTTCATCGGCATCACCGGCGCGCCGGCGCAGATCGAGAAGCTGGTGACCTCCGTGGGCGCCGTCTACCGGATCGGCAAGCCCGATGCGAGCGGCTGGTATAGTGTCGCGCACAGCGCCGCGGTCCAGGTGATCGACCCCGAAGGCCGGGTGCGGGCGCGGCTGCTGCCGCCCATGCCACCCAACAAGACCGCCGCTTTTCTCGCCCGGCTCATGAGCTCCGAATCGACCGCCGAGGCTGGCGTTGCGAAATGACGTCCCAGCGGGAAAGGGTGTCGTGAACCGTGTCTGGCGCGCCGTCGCACTTGGCGTTTCGATCGGTCTTGCGCTCTGGACCTCGGCCGCCGCCGCCGAGGACGCCATCGGCGGCGACATGGTGGTGACCAAGGGGATGAAGCCCTGGGAGGGGTGCGGCGAATGCCACGATCTGGACGGCGTCGCGCCGAACGGCCATTTTCCCAATCTCGCGGCGCAGAAGCCGAGCTACCTGCGCAAAGAGATGGACGATTTCCGCAAGGGGGGACGCGACAATGATCACGGCCAGATGGGGACTTCGGCGCGCGAGGCGGCGGGTCCGACGCTGGATGCTGTGGTGGGCTATTTCGCCGGGCTGCCGCCGCCGCCCCCTGCACCTATGACGGAGCTCAGCCCCAAGGCGGCGGCGCGGGCCGCGCTGCTCGTCGCGAGGGGCAGCCGCGCCGATCGCATTCCGCCTTGCGTCAATTGCCACAGCCCGCATCCCAAACGGGCCTTCGACGCGCCCTGGCTCGAGGCGCAGCAGCCGGCTTATCTGGTCAAGGAGCTCGAGGAGTTTCGCTCCGGCGCGCGCCGCAACGATCCCGATGAGGTGATGGAGAAAATCGCGCAGGTGCTGTCCGATGACGACATCGCCGCACTCGCGCAATATCTCGCGAGCCTGCCGCGCCCGCCGGCGGCGGCGCAGGGCGTGGCGGCAAGGGGCGGGAGCCGGCGATGATGCCGCAACCGAAACCGCCGCGGGCGACCGCGCTCTTTCTCAGCGAGCTCGTCGGCGAGCTGAATGAAGGCGCGAACTTCCTCAACCGCCTCGCGCCGGCGGAGCTCGAGCAGGTGCGCCGGCTCGGCCGCGTCGTGACCGCGGCGCGCGGCGAATCGGTCTTTCTGCAGGGCGCGCCGCACGAAGGCATCTTCCTGATCGAGAGCGGCGTCGTGCGCAGCTACTACACCGGCCCGTCGGGGCGCGAGATCACCCTCGCCTATTGGACGCCGGGGCATTTCGTCGGCGGGCCGGAGATTTTCCGCGGCGGCCTGCATATCTGGTCGGGCGAAGCCGCCGAGGATTGCCGGCTGCTCTATCTCAGCGCGGGCGCGATGCGCATGCTGGTCGAGCGCATGCCGCAATTCGCGGTGTGCCTGATCGAGGGGCTGGTCGCCAAAAGCAAATGCTATTCGGCGCTGGTGCAGATGCTGGGCACGCGCTCGGCGGTCGAAAGGCTGGCGCAGCTGCTCGTCATTCTCGGCGAGGTCTACGGCAAGCAGGAGGCGAACCGCCTCGTCGTCCAGCGCAAGGTGACGCATGATCAGCTCGCCAACATCGTCGGCGTCACCCGGCAATGGGTCACCATCACGCTCGACCGCTTCCAGAAGAAGGGCATCATCTCGGTCAGCCGGCAAGCGCTGGTGATCGAGCGCCCGGATCTCCTCCTCGACATGGTCAAAGGATAGCGCTCAGCGCGATGCCGGCGCGGGGTTGAAATGGGCGGCGAACTTGCCCTCGCGGCCGACCCACTCATTGGCGTCGGCCGGCGGTTTGCCCTTGAGCGCGATCGCCGGCCAGGTGGCGGCCAGCTCGCGATTGAGCGCGAGCCAGCGTTCCGCGCCGTCTTTGGTGTCGGGGATGATCGCCGAGGCCGGGCATTCCGGCTCGCAGACGCCGCAATCGATGCATTCCTCGGGATTGATGACCAGCATGGTCTCGCCCTCGTGAAAGCAATCGACCGGGCATACCTCGACGCAATCCATGAACTTGCAGCGGATGCAGGCTTCGGTGACGACATAGGGCATGGGCTGGCTCTCCCTCGGCGCCACAATGCCGGCGCGCACGCGCGAGGAGGAGCAATTAATTGCCGGCGGGCGGCTCGGCGAGCGCGCGCAGGAACGCCCAGGGGAAAATGCCGCGGCGGTGCCCGTCGGAGAAGGCGATGTTGACGGCATAGCCGCCGATCGCGGCGATATCGGTGATCGCGACCTCGTCTGGTCCCGCCGCCATCTCGCCGCGCGCGCGGCGCGCGGTGCATTCGGCGCAGCGGCAGGCGCGGCGCAGCACCGTTGCCGACACGCTGGTCTCACCGCCACCCGGCCACACCGCGACGAGCCGCGAGCCGTCGGCGGCGCGCCTGAGCTCGCTCGGGGCGGTCTCCGGCTCGGGGCCACTTCGCTCGGTCATCTCCTCACCATAGCGCGGCGGGATCGGCATCCACAGCTCTGACATCGTGCCGCTCAGAAATGGACCCCCGCGAAAGCGCTAGGGTACGTACACATCTCAAAAAACACTGAAATCCCAGTATCTTTCCCGCCGTCCCCGCGAAAGCGGGGACCCAGAGCCATGCGCTCCATTCATCGGGGCTGAAGCTCCTGGATGCCCGCTTTCGCGGGCAAGGCGAAACCGGGGACATGATTTCACTGTGCGATTTGTACGTTCCCTAGCGCTTTCGCGGGGGCGACGAATTTTTGAAGCAAAATCAAACTATTCCGTCATTCCCGCGAAAGCGGGAATCCATACGATCTCAAAGCGCTGCCATCATCCACTTCGATTTCTTCAAAAATTCTTTCGCGGGCAAGGCGGAGGTGAAGTCCCTACGGAGCCGCGGGGCCGGTGTCGATGATTTCGCGGAGATAGGCGACGTGCTCGGCGAAGGCGCGGCGGCCGGACGGTGTCGGACGGATGCGGGTTTGCGGCTTCTTGCCGACGAAGCGCTTCTCGATGGCGACGTAGCCGGCCTTCTCCAAGGTATCGAGATGCGCGCCGAGATTGCCATCGGTGGCGCCGACGATCGATTTGAGGCGCGTGAATTCGAGCGCCGTCTCCGGGCTCAGCATGTTGAGCGCGGCCATGATCTTGAGCCGCACCGCCTGATGAATGACTTCGTTCAATCCGCTCATGCCGCTCAGCTCAGCCGCCGCAGCCACAAGCCGCTGACGATGAGGCCGCCGCCCACCGTTGCCGCGAGCCAAAGCGGATACCAGGCGCCGGTCCAGGCATAGCCGATGACGATCAGCGCCGTCACGCCGACGCCGACGGCGATGAAGAAGCTGCCGAGCCAGAGTCCGGCCAGGACGTAGCAGAACATGACGAGCGTCGGCCAGAAGGCGCTGAGCTGCCGATTGCCGACGGGCCACAGCAGCCAGACCAGAATAAGCCCAAAGCCGACCAGAACGACCAGCGCATGGTTGATGCGTTGGCCGAGCCGGCTGTCGCGCGTATGGGTCTGCGGTCCCCAGGCGCGCAGCGCGAAGCTGCCGCTGAGGCCCAGAGCGGTGACGACGGTCCAGCCGACATGGGCATAGGCCGGCAGGAAGAAGGTGAAGACATAGCCGCAGGTCACGAGCATGCCCCAGAGCACAAACTGCCGGCTGCTGTGCTCATAGGTGATCGCCTGGTGGGTGCGGCGCTCGACGCTCTCGACCTCGCTCAGCGACGCGGCCGCATCCTTGGGATCGATGGTCATAGGCGCTCTCTCCCGGTTCTCACTTGCGACCAAGCCTAGCACAGCGTCCCCCTCAGCCGCCGCCGGACACCGGCAGCGGCACCGCTTCGGCGCGGCGATAGGCGATGAGGAAGCGCAGGGTCCAGCCGATGAAATAGCCGGCGCTGGCGCCGGAGACCGCCATGTCCCAGATCAGCAGCTGGCCGCGCGCCGCCGGATGCAGCGCGAGCAATACGGCGATCACGTATTTGGCACCGAAGATCAGCAGGTTGCGCAGCAGCGGCAGGACGCTGCCGGGAAGATGAACGCGGCCAGGGCCGTCAACGCGCAGCCCGTCGAGGCGCAGGGTGAGCAGCGCCAGGCTGCCGCCGGCGATCGCGGTGAGCGCCCAGGCGACGGGCGCCAGCGGCGCGCGTTGCGCCGCGAGGACCAGACTGACGAGGCCCCAGGCGATGAACACCGCCGGCGTCGCGAAGACGCGCGCCACGGCGACGCGGCGCGGCCGCAACGCCTGGATGCCGAGCAGAACCAGGAGCGCGAAGACGACGAACACCCAAGACGGCGTATGCGAGAGGATGGCGAGGAGCGCGGGCATGGTGGTCCTCCGTTCAGAAATAGCGCGCGAGCTTCAGGATGAGGCTGGCCGCCTGAGGCAGGCTGCCGAAATCGGTGCGCCGCCCGCCCGGATCGACCGCAGCGACCGCACCCACGGTCCAGGCATTGGACAGGTAGTAGTCGGCGGTTGCTTGCGCGACGCTCGAGCCGTCATGGAGATCGACGCGGATAAAGGCGGTGAGCTCGAGATCGGGAATGAAGGCATCCTGCCAATCAGCGCGTGCGAAGATCGCATGCGTGTTGATCGGCTCCTGCTGATCGACGGCGTAGGAGCGGATGTACCACAGGGTCTCGGTAATCGCCGGGGTGTTCGCATGGGCTTGTCCCGTCGTGAACCAGTTGCGCCAGTCCTGCGGCGAGAATCCCGCCTGGTGGAACTGGTATTCGAGATTGAGCACGATCTTGTTGGGCGTGGTGTAGGAGAGACCGGCGGTGAGATCGTTCTGGAAATAGCTGTGCGGGTCGAACGGCAGCACGGCGGGCGCGCTCGGCGGGAGCGTGCCGGTATCGACGCCGTAGCGGAACGCGTCGGCGACGAGGCTGGCGCGGTTGCCGCCGGCCCATTCGGCATACAGCACCGTGCTATGCCCGACGCCCTCGGTGATGTTGGTGCCGAATTGCGTGCGGTTGCCCTCGTGATAGACCAGGAACTCGGGGTTCACGCCCTCGGCGATGTCGACGCTGCCCTTCAGCAGCAGGCGGTCATGCGCGTTGGTGCGGTCGAGCATCGGGTTGAAGCTCGGCAGGCTCGTCTGCGTGTAGATCCGGCTTGGGTCGTAGAGCTTCGGCGCATAGGCGAGGGTGACCGCGCCATGCTCGACGAGCTGCTGCCCCTCGAGCATGAAGGTGCCGAGCCGATCTTCGCGCAGCACGGCGGGATCGATCGACAGCGGCTCGACCACGGTGCGCGTCTTGAAGAAATCGGTCGGGTTGAAGCCGGCCGCGACGCCGTTCTTCAGATTGATGCGGCCGAGATCGAGATAGGTGGAGGAGAGCGGCTGCCAGCTGACGTAGCCTTCGCGGAAATCGTTGCGGATATTGTGGTGGGTGGGGGTGGGCTCGACATCGTCCGCCTGCAGATTGAGCCGGCCGCTGTAAGTGACGCTGGCCTGGTCGGAGAGCGCCCATTCCTTGCGCGCATCGAGGAAGAGCCGCTGCTGCCAGTCGGGTGCGGGCGGCGGCGGCGCCGGAACCAGAACGCCGCGCCGGTCATTGAGGATGAGGGCGTTCTCGAGATAGATGCGCTGCCGCAGGTCCTGCGTCGGCGTCGGCGCGGCGCTCGCCGGCGGTGCGGGCTCCGTCACGCTCGGCGGAATGAGGTTCAGGTCCTGGTTCTCGTCCGCGAGCGCCGGCGCGGCCGAGAGCGTCAGCAGCAGCGGCGCGAGGCGGAGCGGACGCATCACTCGATGCGGAGGCGCGGGAGATAGTCGCGCTGGAACCAGGTCTCCGGGATCTGCTGATACTGGTAGTCGCCGAAATCGATGCGCGTCACCAGCGCGCTGTCGACGGCATCGATGATGATCGCCTCGGTCGGCCTGATGCCGCCGAGCGCGGGGGCGAACTTGCCGTAATAGAGGATCTTGAGCAGCCGGCCGCTGTCGGAATAGAACTTGCCCTTGATCGGGTAATAGGTCCCTTTCTCGAACCAGTATTCGACGCGGTTATAGGTTGCGTGGTCGTTCGCCGCCTTCATGTCGAGATGCCAGCACTCGCGGCTCTTGCGCGTGCTGTCCTCGATGGTCTCGGCGCCGATCAGCGTTCCGGTGTAATCGACGGCGAGATTGACGGTCAGCACATCGCCGATGGCGGCCTGGCCGATCAGGCGCTGTTGCGGCGAGATGCGGACGCTCGCCTTCGAGGCGGGGTCGTAGAACCACAGCACCGTGCCGTCGAGCAGCGCCATCTTGCCGGCATCGCGCGGCGGCTCGACATAGCGCACGAGATCGCGGAACTGTCCGGTCGCGGGATCGACCTTGGCGTAAACGACGATCTCGTCGGTGTCGTGCAGCGCGCCGTGCACGAATTCCGCCAGCTTGTTGGTGACGCGGAAAGGCGCGTCGGGATTGCGCACCTTGTCGGCGGCGGCGATGATCTGCTGTGCGGTCTGCGCCTCGGCCGCCACGATCGGCAACGTGAGCGCAAGGACGAGCGCGGCGACGAACGGCGTCATTCGGGTCATGGCAGCCTCAGACGTGGCGCAGCGCGTCCACCACCGGCAGCTTGGCGGCGCGGTTGGCGGGGATGAGCGCGGCGATGGTGGCGACGAGCACGAGGCCGAGCCAGGTGCCGAGGATGAGCGGTCCGCCGTTGAAGAGATAGAGTCGCAGCGGCACCGGATTGGCATTGCCCGGCGGTGTCCAGGACAGCCCGGCATGGTTGACCGCGAGCGCGATCACGGCGGCGAGCAGAACGCCGAGCGTCGCGCCGATCGCGCCCAAGAGCGAGCCTTCGAGCAGGAATTGCCGGCGGATGCCGGAGCGGCGCACGCCCATGGCGCGGGTCGTGCCGATCTCGTTGGTCCGCTCCATCACCGTCATGGTCATGGTGTTGACCACGGCGAAGAGCACGATCACGCCCATGATCACGGCGATGAACAGGAAAATCGAGCGGAAGAAGTTGAGGATCTGCGCGTATTCCGGCGTGAGATCGGCGAAGTCGCGAATCTCGAGGTCGAGCCCTTTCTGCTTGAACAGGGCGGTGAGCCGCGCCCGCGCGGCCGCCATGTCCTCGCTGCGATGCAGCTGCAGCACGATGCCGGTCACCTTGTGCTCGCCGCGGCCATAGAGCAGTTGCTGCGCGAGCGCGAGATGCATGCCGACGTAATTGTCGTCGACTTCCTTCACCGATTGCGGCTCGGCGCCGCTCACATAGAGGCTGACGACGTTGGGTGCGCCGCCGGCGGTAGCGGCGAGCAGATCGATGCGCGGCATCTTCGCATCGGGATCGGCGGCGCCGGTGATGTCGTTGCGCACGAGGTCGCTGAAATCCTGCTGTTGCGTCGGCGCCGGGTCCGGCTTTGCGGCGGGCGGCGCGGGACAATTGGCGACCTTGAGCGGCGCGCAGAGATTGAGGATGCGGGCGAGGCCGGCGCCGAGGATGCCGCGCGTGTCGTCATTGTCGGCGAGCCGCGTATCCGGCGTGTAGGGCCGGCCGGCGCCGTACTCGTTCCACTGCCGCATGCGCTCGCGGTCGGAGGGAATGACGCCGACGCCGAAGAAGGTCTTGGCGGCGTCGTTCTCGCCTTCGAAATTGCCGGCGATGCCGAACAAGGTCAGCGTCGGCGTCATCACGTTGATGAGCGGCTGCAGCACGGGATCGGCGGCGATCGTCGCCATCACCTGCTTGTAGTCGTCGATGCCATAGGCGGCGGGATTGCCGGCGCCGTAGAGGAAATAGCCGTTGCGGAAGACCGTGAGGTGGCCGGCGCGCTGCACCGCCTGGGTCTGCAGCCCGGCGAAGATGAAGGCCTGGAAAGCGCCGAAGACGAGGAGAGCCACCGCGCCGACGGCAACGGCAAGCCCGGTGACGGCCGAGCGGCGGCCGTTCCGCAGGATGTTGCGGAAGCCGATCTTGAGCAGCATCACGCGCGGCCTCCCTCGGCATGCGCGAGGAGCTCGCCGTCGCGGATGGTGAAGGTCTCGTCGGCATGCGAGATGAGCTGCGGGTCATGCGTCGAGAAGATGAAGGTGGTGGCGAACTCGGCCTGCACCTTGTGCATGAGCTCGATGATCGCCGCGCCGGTGCGGGTATCGAGATTGGCCGTCGGCTCGTCGGCGAGCACGATCTCGGGATGCTTCACCAGGGCGCGGGCGATGGCGACGCGCTGCTTCTGGCCGCCGCTCAGCTCGTTCGGCCGCTGCCGGCGCTGATCGGCGAGGCCGACCGCTTGCAGCATGGCGAGCGTCCGCTCGCGCCGCTCGGCCGCCGGCCGGCCGACCAGGAGCAGGGGGTACTCGACATTCTCATAGGCCGAGAGCACCGGGATGAGGCTGAAGCCCTGGAAGATGAAGCCGATGTTGCGCGCGCGGAAATCGGCGAGCGCGTTGTCGCCGAGCCGCCCCATCGCCGCGCCGCAGACTTCGACCGTGCCCGCGCTCGGCGCGTCGATGCAGCCGATGAGGTTGAGGAGGGTGGTTTTGCCGCTGCCGGAAGGGCCGACGATCATGGTGAAGCGGTGGCGCGGGATATCGAGGCTGATGCCCCGGAGGGCGGCGACCGCGACTGTCCCCGTGCGATAGGTCTTCTCCACCTGGCGCAGCCGGACCACCGGCTGGCCCTCGGCTGTGCTGTTCCCCGGATCGCCCAAATGCTCCTCCTTCGCTGGCAAAGAACTCTGTATCACAGAGTACTTTGAAGATCAAGTCTCGTCGAGTCGCGCGCGGTACCGTTCAGTACCGGCCAGGTCGACGTTATGGTACCTTGCGGTACCGAATCAAGCATTTTCTCGTCGGAGTCTGATGCGGCTGCGCCCCTTCATTCCGCCGCCCCGCGAAAGCGCCAGGGTATGCACACACATCTCGAAAAGTGCCGCCCCGCAGAGAAATTCCCGCCGTCCCCGCGAAAGCGGGGACCCAGAGCCACGCGCTGCGTTCATCGGGGCTGAAACTCCTGGATGCCCGCTTTCGCGGGCAAGGCGATGGTTGGGTTGAGGGGTCCCGAAGGGGATGCGTGGTGGAGAGGCGCGGCTTAGGGCGGCGGCGACCCCGTTGGCGGCGGGCTCACGCGCAGGCGGTGGAGAAAGGTGATCGACGCAAAGGCGCCCACCCAGGAGCCGAGCGCCGCGAAGCCGACATAGACCCAGTTGCTGGTGTAGCTGATGACGGCGAAGGCGGAGAGCAGATACCAGATGCTGCTCCAGGTCGCCGCCGGCAAGCGCTGACGCGCGGCAACCGCCGCCGTGAACATGACGTAGACCGCATCGGTTGCGGCGGTTGCGACGACGACGCCCAGCGCGATGAGGGGATCGATCTGACCATGCCACATGTTGATCGGCTCCTTCGCTGACGACGCGCTCCGGGTTCGCGTCTGGCGCGCGCCTCATCAAGACGTATACCTTGAGACAGAGGCGGAGGCTTGATGGCAGGCAGAGCGTCGATGATGTCGCGACCCGCGTGGCGCTGCTGATGTGGCCGCGGCTGCTGCCTACCGAGATCGGCCAGGAAGCGCGCTTGCTGCTCTGCGGCCGGGCGTTGCGCGCCTTCGGCGACGGCTTCGTCAGCCTGTTGCTGCCGGTCTATCTGAAGCTGCTCGGCTTCAACGATCTCGCCGTCGGCATCCTCACCGCGGCGACCTTGGCGGGATCGGCGGCGCTGACCTTGCTGGTCGGCTTCCGGGCGCGGCGTTACGGCCATCGCCTGCTGCTGCTCGGCAGCACCCTGCTGATGATCGGCACCGGCATGGGTTTTGCGCTCGAGACGCGCTTCTGGCCGCTGCTCGTGGTCGGCTTCCTCGGCACCCTCAACCCGTCCTCTGGCGATGTCAGCCTGTTCCTGCCGCTGGAGCAGGCGCTGCTCGCACAATCCGCCACGGAGCGCTCGCGCACCCCGCTTTTCGTTGCCTACAGCCTCACCGGCTCGCTCGTCGCGGCGCTGGGCGCGCTCGCCGCCGGGCTGCCGGACCTGCTCCGCGGCATTTTCCCGATGGGGCTCTTGCAGGCGGTGCAGGCGATGTTCGCGCTCTATGCGCTGCTCGGCTTCGCCAGCTATCTCCTCTATCGCCGGCTGCCGCAGCACGCCGCGCCTCGCCGCACCGGGGCCGCACCGCCGCTCGGCCCGTCGCGCCGCTTCGTCATGCGGCTCGCGGCGCTGTTCAGCCTCGATGCGTTCGGCGGCGGCTTCATCGTTCAGTCGCTGCTGGCGCTCTGGCTGTTTGATCGCTTCGGCCTGTCGCTCGCCGCCGCCGGCAACTTCTTCTTCTGGAGCAACTTGCTCGCGGCGGCGTCATTTCTTGCCGCGACGCCGCTGTCGCGGCGCATCGGCCTCGTCAACACCATGGTGTGGACGCATTTGCCGTCGAACCTGTTTCTGATCCTGGTGCCGTTCGCGCCCAGCCTGGCGCCGGCGCTGGCCTTGCTGCTGATGCGCAGCGCGCTCTCGAGCATGGATGTGCCGACGCGCACCTCTTACATCATGGCGGTGGTGACGCCGGACGAGCGCGCCGCGGCGGCGAGCGTCACCTCGGTGCCGCGCAGCCTCGCCGCCGCGGCCAGCCCCGTCGCCGCCGGCTGGATGCTGGGATTGTCGAGCTTCGGCTGGCCGCTGGTCGCGGCGGGCGCGCTCAAAGTGATCTACGATTTGCTGCTGCTCGCCAGCTTCCGTCACCGCCGGCCGCCGGAAGAGATGTAGGCGCGTGCCTATTTGCCGAGATGCCGCCGCAGCGCGCCGAGCCACGTCGCAAAGGATTGGGCGAAGAACCCCGTCCAACGCGCGTGCTCTTCGGCGGCGCAGTCGAAGCTCGCCCACCATTCGACGAAAGCTCTGTCGCCGTCGACGATCGGGGTCACGCGGATCGTCGCGACGTAGTGGCGGACGGGAAAACGCGGCAGCCCGCAGAATTCATAGCTGTAGCAGCGCTCGAGGTCGGAATGCGCGAGCAGCCGCTGGCGGATCAGCGTGTCGCCGATGCGGACGCGGCGTATGGCGCCGACGGCATCGCCGGGCCGGCCCTCCTCGACGTCGCTTTCGTCGACGTCGTCGAGCCAGAGGCGGTAATTGCCGAAGTCGCGGACCGCTGCCCAGACGCGGTCGGCGGGGTTGTCGAAGACGGTGCTGTAATAGGCGCGCGCCATGGGGGAGGTCCTCGTCGCTGTGGGGTCGGGCGAGGATGGGCGGAGGTGAGGGGGAGGCGCTATCCGGAATGGGTGGGGAATTTGCGGGGGCGAGGATGTAGCTGGCCCGCGGACGAACGCGCTCTGCGCGTTCGCCTTCAGTAGATCGTCTGCTTGAGCCGCTCCGGATATGCCCGGTCGAGCGCGTCTGCGTCGATCTCGCCAGGGCGGATGGCGGCCAAGATCTGGCCCGAGGACGGCAGCGACTTGCGGTCGACATGGCGCGACGGATCCCAGAGGCGCGAGCGCACCAGCGCCTTGGGGCATTGGAAATAGACCCGCTCGGCGGTCACCACGATGACGCTGCGCGGCAGTTTGTCCTCCATGGCGAAGGAGCGGCACAATTCGGGATCGGTGCTGATCACGGCGCGGCCGTTGACCCGCAACGTCTCGCCCACCCCCGGGATCAGGAAGAGAAGCGAGATGCGTGGGTCGACCACCAGGTTGCGCAGGCTGTCGACCCGGTTGTTGCCGCGCCGGTCGGGGAGCATCAGCGTCTTGCGGTCGACGACGCGGACGAAGCCCGGCGGATCGCCCCGCGGCGTGCAATCGAGACCCTCCGGGCCCGAGGTTGCGATCACCACGAAAGGCGATGCTTCGATCATGGCGCGGTAGTGGTCGGAAACGTGGTCGAGCTCCTTCACCAGCGAGTTCCCCACCGGTTCGCCATAGATCGCCTTCAGTTGCTCCAGTGTGGTGATCCGATGCTGCTCAATGCTGTCGGGCATGGCCGGCTCCTGGGGAGGCGCTGCGTCGCGACCTGAAGATACGCGCCGGGCGTGCCCGGGCGCAATGAGTGGTGAAGCGCCGCCCGGGTCTATCCGGCACGGTGCGGCTCCCGCGGTTGCTGGCGCAACCGCTGACGCCGCCAACGACGACACCTTCGGTGTCGCGTTAGGGCCATCTCACCTCGGGCGGGAGGGACATGAGGATTGCCTCAACATTGCCGCCGGTTTTGAGGCCGAAGACGGTGCCGCGGTCATAGAGCAGGTTGAACTCGACATAGCGGCCGCGGCGGATGAGCTGGTGGCGGCGCTCTTCTTCGGTCCAGGGCTCGAGCAGGTGGCGGCGGACGAGACGCGGATAGATCGCGAGGAAGGCTTCGCCGACCGAGCGGGTGAAGGCGAAATCGCGCTCCCAATCGCCGCTGTCGAGATAGTCGTAGAAGATGCCGCCGGCGCCGCGCGGCTCGTTGCGATGCGGCAGAAAGAAATAGTCGTCGCACCATTGCTTGTAGCGCGGATAGTAGCTCGGATCATGCGCGTCGCAGGCCGCTTTGAGCGCGGCGTGGAAATCGTTTGTGTCGGCCTCGTTCGGAACCATCGGCGTCAGGTCGGCGCCGCCGCCGAACCAGCTCTTGGTGGTGCGGATGTGGCGCGTGTTCATATGCACGGCCGGCACCAGCGGCGAGCACAGATGCGCCACCAGCGAGATGCCGCTCGACCAGAAGCGCGGATCCTCCGCCGCGCCGGAGATCTGGCCGCGGAACTCCGGCGAGAACTCGCCCCAGACGGTGGAGACGTTGACGCCCACCTTCTCGAAGACGCGGCCGCGCATGATGGCCATGACCCCGCCACCACCGCCCGGGCGCTGCCATGCGCGCCGCTCGAACCGCCCGGCACCGCCATCACCGGGCCGCGCCGCCGCGTACTCGTCCTCGATCGTCTCGAACGCGACACAGATGCGGTCGCGCAGCGCCTCGAACCATTGCGCGGCGCGCCGTTTCAAGGTTTCGACATCGGTCGTGTCGGCGGTCATGGCGCTTCCTTCGGGAATTGGTCGGTCTGCTTCAGCGCCTCGCCCAATACCATGGCGGCGGCGAGCGCTACATTGATTGAGCGCAATCCCGGCTTGAGCGGAATGCGCAGGCGGGCATCCACAGCGGCATGCACCGATTCAGGTACCCCGGAGCTTTCACGCCCCACCAGCAGTATATCGTCCGAACGGAACGCGAAGCGGTGATAGACGAGGCTCGCCTTGGTGGTAAGCAATACCAACCGCCCGGTGCAGCCGGCATGAAAGCTCGCCCAGGATTGGTGGCGCCTCAGCTCGGCCGCGCCGATATAATCCATTCCGGCGCGTTTCAGCCGCCGATCGCTCAACAGGAAGCCGGCGGGCTCGATGATGTCGACCGCCACCCCCAGCGCCGCGCCAAGCCGCAGCAGCGCGCCGGCATTCTGGGGGATATCGGGCTCGTAAAGGGCAAGCCGCATCGGGTCCGGTGGTGGTCGCCTCGGCGCATGCGACTATACCGCGCCATCCCCAAGCGCCACGTGCGGAATCTGCCCATTCTGCGGCAGGATGTCGCATAGCGGTGAGCGTTCAACAGGTTAGCTTGCGCGCCGTCTGCATCCTGACCCGGCGGGGGAATTTTCGGCCCGGTCCAGGACTATGGAATGAGGTGGCCTGATGGCGGATACGGCGCAACCGAAGCCGATGGACGCGCATGTTTCGGCGACGCGGCGCGATTTCTTGCAGATCGCGGCGACGGCCGTGACCGGCATCGGCGCGGCGATTGCGGCTTGGCCGCTGATCGACAGCATGAACGCCGCCAGGGACACGCTGGCCGCCGGCGCACCGCTCGACGTCGATCTCTCGCATCTGCAGCCGGGGCAGCAGATCATTGTGCTCTGGCGCAGCAAGCCGATCTTCGTCGTCAACCGCACGGCGCCCGACCTCAAGACGCTGCAAGAGCCGACGGTGCTGGACCGCTTGCGCGATCCGGACTCCACCGTCCTCCAGCAGCCGGCCTATGCCCAGAACTGGCACCGCTCCATCAAGCCCGAGTATCTCGTGCTCGTCGGCATCTGCACACACCTAGGCTGCATCCCGGAGTTCACGCCGCAGCCGGGCGGGACGCTCGGTCCGGATTGGCCGGGCGGCTATTTCTGCCCGTGCCACGGCTCGCGTTACGATCTCTCGGGCCGCGTCTTCCAGGGCGTGCCGGCGCCCTACAACCTGCCGGTTCCGCCCTACAATTTCATCAGCAACACGGTCATACGGATCGGCGAGAATCCGGCCGGATCCACCTTCGACCTCAACGAAATCGAACAGCTTTAGAAGGGCCATGTCATGAGTGCGCCCGCCAATCAAAGCCAAAGCAAGATCGTGCGCTGGATCGACCACCGGCTGCCGGTCTTCACCTTCATGCAGCATGAGCTCTACGACTATCCGACGCCGCGGAATCTGAGCTACTGGTGGAACTTCGGCTCGCTGTCCGGAATCATGCTCGTGATCATGATCGTCACCGGCATCTTCCTGGCGATGCAGTACACGCCGAACGCGACCATGGCCTTCGATTCCGTCGAGCGCATCATGCGTGACGTGAATTTCGGCTGGCTGATGCGCTACATCCACATGAACGGCGCATCGTTCTTCTTCATGGTCGTCTACATCCACCTCTTCCGCGGGCTCTATTACGGCTCCTACAAAGAGCCGCGCGAGCTGTTGTGGATGCTGGGCGTCATCATCCTGCTGCTGATGATGGCGACCGCCTTCATGGGCTATGTGCTGCCCTGGGGGCAGATGAGCTTCTGGGGCGCCACCGTCATCACCAACCTGTTCTCGGCGCTTCCCGTGATCGGGCCCAAGATCGTCGCCTGGCTGTGGGGCGGCTTTGCGGTCGGCAATCCGACGCTGAACCGCTTCTTCTCGCTTCACTACCTCCTGCCCTTCGTCATCGTCGGCGTGGTCGGCCTGCATCTCATCGCGCTGCATCAGCACGGCTCCAACAACCCGCTCGGCATCGACCGCAAGGGGCCGCAGGACAGCATCCCCTTCCATCCCTACTACACGATCAAGGACATGTTCGGGTTGGGCGTGTTCCTGATCATCTATGCCGCCTTCGTCTTCTACATGCCGAACGCGCTCGGCGACACGCAGAACTACGTGCAGGCCAACCCGCTGCAGACGCCGCCCGAGATCGTGCCCGAGTGGTACTTCCTGCCGTTCTACGCCATCTTGCGCTCGGTGCCGGACATCCTCTTCATCCCGGCCAAGCTCGCCGGCGTGCTCTGCCTCTTCGGCGCCATCGGCGTGCTCTTCTTCCTGCCCTGGCTCGACACCTCGCGCGTGCGCAGCGCCCGCTTCCGCCCGGTTTACAAGTGGGTGTTCTGGCTCCTCGTCATCGACGTGCTGGTGCTCGGCTATGTCGGCGCCAATCGGCCCGAAGGCTGGTTCATCGTCGCCGGCCGGATCGCGACGCTCTACTACTTCATCCATTTCATCATCCTCTTCCCGGTGATCGGCTGGCTCGAGCGGCCGCTGCCGCTGCCCACCAGTATCAGCGCCGCAGTGACCAGAAAGGGCGGCGCGCGCCTTGCCGGCGCCTCGACGCCGATGGAGAAGCCCTGATGTCGAAACCCGTCCTCTGGCTGGCCTGCCTTGCTCTTCTGGCGCTGGGCGCCGCGCCGGTGCGCGCGCAAGAGGCGGCGCCGATCCCGAAGGCGTCCTGGTCCTTCAGCGGCCCCTTCGGCACCTTCGACCGCGCCGCGGCGCAACGCGGCTTCCAGGTCTATGAAGAAGTCTGCTCGCACTGCCACTCGATGAACCTGCTGCATTACGGCGATCTCGTCGGCATCGGCTATACTGAGGACGAGGTGAAGGCGATCGCCGCCACCAAGCAGGTAACCGACGGCCCCAACGATCAGGGCGAGATGTATCAGCGCCCGGGCCGGCCTTCGGACGCCTTCGTCGCGCCCTTCCCGAACGAGAAGGCGGCGCGCGCGGCGCTCAACGGCGCGCTGCCGCCCGATCTTTCGCTCATCATCAAGGCGCGCGCCGACAGCAGCCCGATCAAAGGGCTGAGCGGTGGCGCCGATTACGTCTACGCTCTGTTGCAGGGTTTCAAGGAGCCGCCGGCCGGGTTCAAGATGTCGGCGAACATGAACTACAACATCTATTTCCCCGGCAACCAGATCGCCATGCCGCAGCCGCTCGCCGGCGAGGACGTGAAATACGCCGACGGCACCAAGGCGACGCTGCCGCAAGAGGCGCATGACGTCGCTACCTTCCTCACCTGGGCCTCCGAGCCGACGATGGAAGAACGGAAATTCACCGGCGCCAAGGTGCTGATCTTCCTGCTGGTGATGACCGGCATCCTCTACGCCGCCAAGCGCCAGATCTGGGCCGACGTGCACTGATTGCGGCGTGACGCCGTTCTTGCCCCGCTGTCTTTGAGATGGACCCCCGCTTTCGCGGGGGTGACGAATAGTAAAGCAAAATCAAAGTATTCCGTCATTCCCGCGAAAGCGGGAATCCATCGGGTGGTCGGGGCATTGCCTTGGCATCTCCGAGCGCAGGTAATGCTGCCACTTTCGCTGTTGCCCTGACCGCGGCCGGCTGGAAGACTGGCGCTTTGCGCAATCCGGGAGCGTTTGGGTCATGGTGTCCAGTCCGGTCATCGGCATCATCGGCGGCAGCGGGCTTTATCAGATCGACGGGCTCGTCGATGTCGAATGGCGGCGCGTCGCCTCGTCCTTCGGCGAGCCCTCGGACGAGCTCTGCTTCGGCACGCTTGCCGGCACGCGCGTCGTCTTCCTGCCGCGCCATGGCCGCGGCCACCGCATCCCGCCCTCCGAGATCAATTTCCGCGCCAATATCGATGCGCTGAAGCGCGCCGGCGCCACCGCGGTGATCTCGCTCTCCGCTGTCGGCAGCCTCAAGGCCGAGCTGCCGCCCGGCGCTTTCGTGCTGGTCGATCAGTTCATCGACCGCACCTTCGCGCGCAACAAGAGCTTCTTCGGCACCGGCCTCGTCGCCCATGTCGCCTTCGGCCATCCGGTCTGCGCGCGCCTGGGCGATGCGCTCGCCGCCGCCGGCGCGGCGTGCGGCTTGCCGATGTATCGCGGCGGCACCTATCTCTGCATGGAAGGGCCGCAATTCTCGACCTTGGCCGAGAGCCAGATGCATCGCGGCCTCAATGCCGCCGTGGTCGGCATGACCAACATGCCCGAGGCAAAGCTCGCGCGCGAGGCGGAGCTTTGCTACGCCACAGTCGCCATGGTCACCGATTTCGATTGCTGGCATCCCGATCACGATCATGTCACGGTCGAGATGATCGTCGGCGTTCTGCTCGCCAATGCCGATCGTGCCCGCGCACTGGTCAAATCGGTCGTGCCGTTGCTCGGCCGCCAGCCCGGCGACTGTCCGCAGGGTTGTCATCACGCCCTCGACAGCGCCATCATCACCGCACCCGAGGCGCGCGATCCCGCGATGCTGGCGAAACTCGACGCGGTCGCGGGCCGCGCCCTCAAGGGATGACCGCAGGAGACGCGCCATGAAGGTCGCCGGCAAGCCGATGCGCACCATCTGGGCCGAGCCCGACGGTGCGGTCGGCATCATCGACCAGACGCTGTTGCCGCACCAGCTGGCGACGGTGCGGCTCGAAACGCCGGAGGCGGCGGCGCATGCCATCCGCGCCATGCTGGTGCGCGGCGCGCCGCTGATTGGCGCCACCGCCGCGTATGGCATGGCGCTGGCGATGCGCGGCGATGCTTCGGATCGCGCGCTCGATGCCGCGTCGGCGCTGCTGCTGGCGACGCGGCCGACCGCGGTCAATCTGCGCTGGGCGATCGAGGAGATGGGCGCGCTGCTGCGCCCGCTGCCGGCACGCGAGCGCGCGGCCGCGGCCTGGCGCCGGGCCGGCGAGATCGCCGACGAGGATGTGGCCCTCAACCGCGCCATGGGCCGCCATGGCCTCACGCTCATCGAGGCGGTCTGGCTCAAAGAGGGGAAGCGGCGGCCGGTCGAGGTGCTGACGCATTGCAATGCCGGCTGGCTGGCGACGGTCGATTGGGGCACGGCGCTGGCGCCGATCTATGCCGCGCATGAAGCGGGCGTTCCCGTCCATGTCTGGGTCGACGAGACGCGGCCGCGGAACCAGGGCGCGAGCCTCACCGCCTGGGAGCTGCTGCAGCATGGCGTGCCGCATACCGTGATCGTCGACAATGCCGGCGGCCATCTGATGCAGCATGGCCGCGTCGATCTCTGCATTACCGGCACCGACCGCACCACCGCCGCCGGCGATGTCGCCAACAAGATCGGCACCTATCTGAAGGCGCTCGCGGCCAAGGACAATGGCGTCCCCTTCCATGTCGCGCTGCCCTCGCCGACCATCGACTGGTCGATCGAGGATGGCGTGCGCGACATCCCGATCGAGGAGCGCGATCCCCGCGAGGTGACCGAGATCGCGGGCCGCTTGCCCGACGGTGCCACCGCGCGCGTGCGCCTCGTCCCCGAAGGCAGCGCCGCCGCCAACTACGCCTTCGACGTGACCCCGGCGCGGCTCGTCACCGGCCTCATCACCGAGCGCGGCCTCTGCCCCGCCTCGCGCGACGGCCTGCTCTCGCTCTTCCCCGAGCGGCGGGCGCGGCTTGCCGGCGAATGATGGGCTTGCGCATGTGCTTGCGGACCCCCCACCCCAACCCTCCCCCTCAAGGGGGGAGGGGGTATGGTCATCGTGTGAGGATAGTCCCCTCCCCCCTTGAGGGGGAGGGAAGGGAGGGGGGTAAGAGCCCCGCACAGCGCCAATGAAAAGCCTCTGGTCCAACCACGACGCCGACAGTTTCATCGCCCGCTACGGTGAAAAAGGCATCGCGCGCGATCTGGCGCTGCGCGTCTACACCACGCGGCTGCTCGGCGGCGATCCCAAGCTCGTCCTCCATGGCGGCGGCAACAGCTCGGTCAAAACGGTGATGCGCGATGTCCTCGGCGAAGAGGTCGAGGTGCTGTGCGTCAAGGGGTCGGGCTGGGACATGGGCAATATCGAGCCGGCGGGCCTGCCGGCGGTGCGGCTCGCGCCGCTGCGGCGCCTGCGCCGCCTCGAGCGGCTCAGCGACGAGGATATGGTGAACGCGCAGCGCGCGAACCTGCTCGACAGCGCCGCGCCCAATCCTTCGGTCGAGACGCTGCTGCACGCCTTCCTGCCGAAGAAATTCGTTGATCACACGCATTCGACGGCGGTGCTGGCGCTCACCGATCAGCCCGAGGGCGAAGCGCTCTGCCGCGAGGTCTATGACGGCCGCATGGCGCTCGTCCCCTACATCATGCCGGGCTTCGCGCTCGCCCAGGCGGCGGCGGAGATCTACGAGAAGGAGCCGCGCGTCGAAGGGCTCATTCTTTTGAAGCACGGCATCTTCACTTTCGGCGCCGACGCGCGCGAGGCCTATGAGCGCATGATCGAGATGGTGAGCCTCGCGGAGGCGCGCCTTGCGCGCGGGCGGCGCAATCTCTTCGCCGCGGCGGCGCTGCCGCGCGCGCTGGCGCCGGTGGCCGAGGTGGCGCCGGTGCTGCGCGGGCTTGCCGCGCTCAGCAACGACCGCGCGACCGGGCTCGCCAAGCGGCAGCTCCTGTGCTTCCGCAGCACGCCGGAGATCCTCGCCTATGTGAACGGCGCCGAGCTTCAGCGCTATTCGCAGGTCGGCGTGGTGACGCCCGACCACACCATCCGCACCAAGAACTGGCCGCTCATCGTGCCCGCGCCGGAAGCGGGCGCGCTGGGCGAGTGGCGCCGCGACGTGGCCGCCGCGATCGATGCTTATGCGGCGCGCTATCATGCTTATTTCGCGCGCCACAACCAGGGCCAGGCGAAGCCGCGGACCGAGCTCGATCCGCGCCCGCGCGTCGTGCTGGTGCCGGGTCTGGGGCTCTTCGGCCTCGGCGCTTCGGCGAAGGATGCGGCGGTCGCCGCCGACATCGCCGAAAACACCGTCGCGGTGATCAGCGACGCCGAAGCCATCGGCCGCTATGAGTGCGTCGCCGAAGCCGACATGTTCGACGTCGAGTATTGGTCGCTGGAGCAGGCGAAGCTCGGCAAGGCGCCGGAAAAGCCGCTGGCGCGGCAGGTGGCGCTCGTCACCGGCGCCGGCAGCGGCATCGGCGCCGCCACGGCGAAGGCACTGGCGCGCGCCGGCGCCGAAGTGGCGCTGCTCGACCGCGATGCCGATGCCGCCCGCGCCGCCGCCAAGGCGGTGGGCGGCGCCGCCTTGGCGCTCGCCGGCGACGTCACCGACGCGGCCGCGGTACGCGCCGCTTTCGATCGCGCCGTCGCCGCGTTCGGCGGCATCGACATTGTCGTCTCCAACGCCGGCGCTGCCTGGCAGGGCAGGGTCGGTGAGGTCGACGAGGCGACGTTGCGGCGCTCCTTCGAGCTCAATTTCTTCGCCCATCAGAGCGTCGCGCAGAATGCCGTGCGCGTGATGCGCGCGCAGGGAACCGGAGGTGCCCTGCTGTTCAACGTCTCGAAACAGGCGGTGAATCCCGGCCGCGATTTCGGTCCCTACGGCCTGCCCAAGGCCGCGACCTTGTCGCTGATGAAGCAATACGCGCTCGATCACGGCCGCGACGGCATCCGCGCCAACGCGGTCAATGCCGATCGCATCCGCAGCGGGCTGCTCACCGAAGCGATGATCGCCGAGCGCGCCCGCGCCCGCGGCGTCTCGACCGGCGACTATATGAGCGGCAATCTGCTCGCGCGCGAAGTGACGGCCGAGGATGTCGCCGATGCCTTCGTTTTCCTCGCCGAGGCGCGCACCACCACCGCGGCCATCGTCACCGTCGACGGCGGCAATATCGAGGCGAGCTTGCGCTGATGGCGCACCCGATCGCCGGCATCGACCATGTCATCCTTGCCGTCGGCGATCTCGACCGTGCACAGCTCGGCTGGACACGGCTGGGCTTCACGCTGACGCCGCGCGGCCGGCACCTGCAAAAGGGCACCGGCAATTACTGCATCATGTTCGAGCGCGACTATATCGAGCTTCTCGGCGTCGTCGATGCGGCGCAAGGCATGGGCGGGCTCGACGGCTTCTTCACCGGCGGCGACGGGCTGAAAGGTCTCGCCTTTGCCACGCGCTCGGGCGACGCGACCGCCGCCGAGCTCGCGCGCCGCGGCCTCCATCCGACGCCGCCCAGCGATTTGACGCGGCAATTGGAGCTGCCCGAGGGCACGGTGCTGCCGCGCTTCAAGCTGGTGCATTTGCCGCCGGAGGAGACGCCGGCGCTCTCGTCGTTCGTGTGCCAGCACCTGACGCCCGAGCTGGTGCGCCGGCCGCGATGGCTCGCGCATGCGAACGCCATCACCGGCATTGCCGGCATTACCGTCATGGTCGAGGCGACGGAGCCGCTGCGCGCCGCCTATGACGACCTGTTCGGCGCCGGCGTCATCACCACCACCGATGACGTGCTGACCGTGCATGTCGGCCGCCATCGCATCGTCTTCGCCACGCCGGACGATGTGTCCGCGCTCTATCCGCAAGCCGATATCGACCTCGACCGCACGCTGCCGGCGATGGTGGCGCTGACCCTGCGCAGCGGCGATCTCGCGCGCACCCTCGATCACCTGACGCAATGGCAGGTGGCGCATGAGGAGCTGGCCACCGGTGCCATCCTGGTGCCGCCGGAAGCAGCCAACGGCGCGTTGCTGGTGGTGCAGCGCCGATGAGCCGCGAGGCTAATGCCGTTCGAGGCCGTCGCTGGCGGTATAGCCGCCATCGACGGCAATGACCGCGCCGCTCACATAGTCCGAGGCGGCCGAGGCGAGATAGAGGCATGTCCCGACGAGGTCCCGCCCATCGCCCCAACGGCCGGCGGGCGTGCGTCGCACGACGGATTGCTCAAAGGCGGTTCCGCGCAATTCCTCGGTCATTTCGGTGAAATACCAGCCGGGCACGATCGCGTTGACCTGGATGTTGAGCGGCGCCAGCTCGACGGCGTTGACCTTGGTCAACCCGATCACCCCATGCTTCGCCACGGTATAGGCGACTTGCAGGCCTTTGCTGGGCGCGATCACGCCGTAGATCGACGACATGTTGATGATCTTGCCCGCACCCTGGATCTTCATCTGCCGCGCCGCATGTTTCGTGCAGAGGAAAGCGCCGGTGAGGTTGGTGTCGATAACCTGCTGCCAGGTATCGCGGTCAAGCTCCATCACCGAGGCGCGCTGTCCAATGCCGGCATTGTTGACGAGGATGTCGATGCGTCCGAACTGTTCGACCGTGCCCGCGAGCGCGCGTTCGACCGAGCTTTCGTCGGCAACGTCGAGTTCGAATGCGGCCGCGGCGGAACCCAGCGACGCCAGCACATGCGCGTTGCGCTCGGCACGGCGGCCGGCGATCGCGACCAGCGCTCCCGCCTGTGCGAAGGCCAACGCGATCGCGCGGCCCAAGCCGCTGTTGCCGCCGGTGACGAGCGCGACCTTCTTCTCGAGGGAGAAAAGATCGCCGGCCATCGCCGGCAATTAGAAGAATGCCATGGTTCTGATCTCGATGCTTTCGCGCATCGGCGCATCGGGGCTCGTGCTGGGATCTTCAAAAGCGCTGTGGCCGATGAAGCGCGCGCGTCCGTCGGTCGCCGAGTCGTAGGTCTTGAGCAGGATCGCCTGGTCCGGCGTCATGCGTGGAAAATACCACCAACGGTGCTTCGGCGCGTACCTCATGACGAAGATCTCGCCGTCGCGGTCACGGTAACGCAGCTTCATCGTGATGAAATCCTCGGGCGAGGACGAGGTCACGTCGCACATGGCGAGTGGCCGCTCTTCCACGGTGCGCCTGAACGGTTTCCAGAAATTGAAGAACGCCACTCTGCGATTCAGCAGCTCATCGGCTTCGTCGGCGAGAAGCTGGCGCACGCGCAGCGGCCCTGAATGCGGCGTGTAATCGCAATGGACCAACATGACGGGAGCGCGTTTGGAGGTGGTGAATTCGTTGGTCTGCTGCTTCTCGTTGGACTTGGCGCGGATCGTGTGATCGAAGATAACGACGCGTTTGGCGCCGACCGCTTGCCTCACGAACGCGCTGACATCGCCGTAGAGCTGCGCGCGGATGGCGGCGTTGTCGTCCCACTGCTGAAACGGCGAGCGGAACTCGCGCAACGCAAAGCCTTCGCGATCCACCGAAAATGCTGCCGCGCCACTCCACCCGTCGTGCACGGTCATTTCATGCGGGTCGTCGCCGGGGGGGCGCACCTCGGTGCCCTGCGGTGGCTCGTAAAAGTAGACCTCCGGCACAACGCCGGTGTCGCGCGTGTAGTTAAATGTCGACCTGACGCTGGCTTGGCTGGCGCTGGTCTGGCTTCCCATGGCTTAACCCACGCAATGCGGAGAGGGCCAGGGCGCTCGGTGGCGCCCTGGCACGAGCCGATTACTTCACCTGCAGCGCTCGATCAACCGCGCCTTGCGTTCTCTGCCAGCAGGGTAGTTCTTCGATGTCCGCCATCCAGCGCTCGAGATTCGGGTGCTCGCTGAGTGGCAGGCGCTGCAACTTGTGCAGATGCATGGGCGCCGCAACGGCGATGTCGGCGATCGTCACATCGTCGCCGACGAGCCAGTCGGACGTCGCCAGGCGCGCGTCGAGAATACCGGCAAGCCGGTGCCAGTTCGGCGTCTCCTTGTCGATGATCGACTGGTCCGGCTGGGTATTCATGAGCGGCTTTACGACATACTCCACCAGAAACGTGTAGCAGCTCGGGAACCAGGTCGAGCCTTCCCACAGCAACCAGCGGTTCACGTCGGCGCGGCGCTTCAAGTCCTTGGGATACCGTCTGTCGGAGCCGGTCAGATCGGCCGCGTATTGCAGGATGGCGTTTGATTCCGAAAGCGCGAAATCGCCATCCATCGCCGCCGGGACTGCCCCATTCGGATTGATCGCGAGGAACTCGGGCTTCTTGTGGGCGCCCGTAAAGTAGTCGACATGGTTGAGCTCGTACGGCGTGCCGAGCAAATCCAACCCCGCCAGCACCTTGCGACTGTTGACGGTGCACGGGTCGAGATACACCTGCAGCATGGCAATCCTCCCTGCGGCATCGTTATCGTTGCCCGATCTTGAGAGCCGACTTTAGCACCGCCGCTCACCGCCTGCCAAGAAAGCCGAACAACCGTCGTGTGCCGAGCGCCCAGGCGATGCGCGGCTAGCGGCTGCCGAGCGCGCGCAGCGCGAGCGCTGCGGCCGAGGTGCGGTTCTCGACGCCGAGCTTGGCGTAGATCTGCTCGAGATGCTTGTTGACGGTCCGTGGGCTGAGGCCGAGGATCTCGCCGATATCGCGATTCGATTTGCCGCGGGCGACCCAGACCAGAACGTCCGACTCACGCGCGGTGAGCGCGAAATGCCGCTTGAGCCGGCTCTCTTCGCTTGCAGCATCGCTTTCGACGAGGCGCAGCAGGAACTCGTCGGCGCCGATCTTGCCGATATAGGAGAGCTGAAAGCGGGTTTCGCCGGAGGCGCCCGGCATCGCAGCCGCGTCGGTGCCGGCCGGTGCCTCCGCCGGCTCGATCAACCGCTGCACCAGCTCCGCCGGCAGACGCGAGCTTTCGCTGGCGGGGTGCGGAAATGCCGCTTCGAGCAGCTTGCCGGCTTGCGGCGTGCACCACAGCACGCGCCCGGCGGCATCGACGGCGAGCAGGAAGCGCCCCGCCGCATCGAGCGCGTTGCGCGCGCTCTGACCGAGGCGGGCATTGGCGAGATGCACCTGCATCCGGGCGATGAGCTCGTCGGCGACGATCGGCTTGGTGACGTAGTCGACGCCCCCGGCCTCGAGCCCTTTGATCACATGCTCGGTCTCGCTGAGCCCGGTCATGAAGATCACCGGGGCATAGGCGAGCTGCTTCATGGCCTTGAGCCGGCGGCACGCCTCGAACCCGTCCATCCCCGGCATCACCGCATCCATCAGCACGATGTCGGGTGTCACTTCCTGCGCCAGCGTCAGCGCATTGCTGCCGCTCAGCGCCACCAGCGCGGTGAACCCCGCCTCCTCGAGCGCGTCGGTGAGGAAGCGCAGCGTCTCCGGCGAATCATCGACCACCAGCGCGATGTCACGCCGCGTCCCGTCAGGCATCGGCGCCGTCCAGCTCTTCGAGCGCCGCCATGTAGCGGGCAAACTCGAAATCCTGCACCAGCGCGCGCATATGCGCGACGAAGGCATGCCGGGTCGGGTCCTCGCTCTCGATCTCGTCGAGCTTCGCCTGGATGCCGCGGACATAGCCGATGCGGCCGAGCCGGCGCAGCTCGGCGAGGTGCGGCCGCGTCGGCGCATCGGCGGCCGAGAAGGCGGGCGAAGCGGCCGCAGCGGAAGCGGGGGGATCCCAGAGCCACTCGATCTTGAGCAGACGCGCGATGGCCTCGAACAGGCGCTGCAGATCGATCGGCTTGACGATGAAGGCGTCGGCGAGCGCCTCGCCGCGGCGATCGGCTTCGGCGGCGTTGGCCGAAATCATGATGATCTTGGTCTGGCTCAAGCCACGCCGCCGCAGCGCGCGCGCCACCGCCCAGCCATCGCTGCCCGGCATGGAGATGTCGAGAAGGATGAGGTCCGGCCGAGCTTCCTCGGCAAGGCGCAGCGAGGACGGGCCGTCCGCGGCCTCGAGCAGCGCGAAGTCCAGCGGCGCCAGGACGTCGCGCAGCAACTGGCGATGCTCGCTGTCGTCATCGGCCAGCAGCACCGTGCGCCGCCGTCCGGCATAGCCGCGGATCGTCATCGCCGCCGCGGCAGCCAGCCGCGGCAGCGCCACCTCGGCCAGCATCAGCTTCACCCGAAAGCGGCTGCCGCGCCCCGGCGTGCTTTCGACCGAGATGTCGCCGCCCATGATTTCGGTCAGCAGCTTGGTGATGGTGAGGCCAAGGCCCATGCCGGGCCTGACCTGGCCATCGGGCTGCTCGACGCGCTCGAACGGTTCGAAGATGCGGCGCAGATCGGCGGCGCCGATGCCGACGCCGGTATCCTCGACCGCGATCCCGGCGGTCTGGCTGCGGTAGCTGAGGCGCAGGCTGACGCTGCCGGCATTGGTGAATTTGATGGCGTTCGACAGCAGATTGATCAGGATCTGGCGCAGGCGTTTGGGATCGGTATGCACCACCGCCGGCAGGCGTTCCGGCCGCTCGAACACGAAGTCGATGCCTTTCGCCGCCGCCTGCAGGCGGAACATGTCGACGATCTGGTCGAGGAACTCGGCGAGGCGCACTTCCTCGTATTGCAGCTTGAGCCGGCCGGCCTCGATCTTGGAGATGTCGAGCAGCCCTTCGATCAGCCCGGCGAGATGCTCGCCGCTGCGGCGGATGACGGTGATGGCGTCGCGGCGATGGGCGGGGATCGCGGCGTCGCGCTCGAGCAGCTGGGCGTAGCCCAGCACCGCGTTGAGCGGGGCGCGCAGCTCATGGCTGATGCCGACGACATAGCGGCTCTTGGCGAGGTTTGCCGCCTCGGCCGCTTCCTTGGCCTTCTGCAGTTGCGCGTCGGTGCGCTTATGCGCACGGATCTCCTGCATCAACAGGGCGGTCTGGCGCCGCGACTCCTCCTGCGCCGCTTTGCGGCTCTCATGGCTCAGCACGAACAGCCAGGCGGCGATGCCGGCGATGATGAAGAGCAGGAAGAACACCTTCCAGAAGGCGAGCTTGACCACGCCGCTCGCGACATCCGAGCTCAGCGCCACCTGCCAATAAAGGGCGGCGAGGGTGGCGCCGATCATCGAGCCGAGCAGCAGCAGCAGCCCGAGATAATGGCCGAGGCGCGTATCGAGACGGGCGGCGACGCGCGCGGGCAGCACGGCGCCGATGAAGCTCGCGAGCTGCGCGGGGAGGCGCGCGCCGCGCTTGCAGAGATCGTTGCAGCGCGAATCGAGCGAGCAGCACAGCGAGCAGATCGGCCCGGCATAGGCCGGGCAGAAGGCGGTATCCTCGGGCTCGAACGGGTTCTCGCAGACGCAGCAGCGGATGACGGCTTCCTGCGCCCAGAGCCGCCGCGGCTTGCGCGCGATGTAATAGCGGCCTTTGGTGGCATAGGCGATGACCGGCGCGGCGATGAAGGCAACCGCGAGCGCGACGAAAGGCGTGAACGCCGCGGCGGCATGGCCGAAGAGACCGGCGAAGGCCGCGACTGCCACCACCGTGGCAATCAGCATGGCGCCGACGCCCACCGGGTTGATGTCGTAGAGATGCGCGCGCTTGAACTCGATATGCGCCGGGCTGAGGCCGAGCGGCTTGTTGACCGCGAGATCGGCGACGATGGCGCCGACCCAGGCGGCGGCGACGGCCGAGTAGATGCCGAGGATGCGTTCCAGCGCCGCATAGACGCCGAGCTCCATCAGCAGCAGCGCGATGGCGACGTTGAAGATGAGCCAGACGACGCGGCCGGGATGGCGGTGCGTCAGGCGCGAGAAGAAATTCGACCAGGCGATCGAGCCGGCATAGGAGTTGGTGACGTTGATCTTGAGCTGCGACAGCACGACGAAGACGCCCGCGACCACGACCGCGGCGCGCGGCGAGGACAGCATGTATTGGAAGGCGACGGCGTACATCTCCGTCGGCTGCGCCGCCTTCGCCAACGCGACGCCGTGCTCATGCGCGAGATAGGCCAGGAACGAGCCGGCCAGCAGCTTCAACGTGCCGAGCACGATCCAGCCGGGGCCGGCGGTGAGGAGGGCGCCCCAGCGCGCGAGGCGGTTCTCGGCCTGCTCGGACGGCAGGAAGCGGAGGAAGTCGACCTGCTCGCCGATCTGCGCGATGAGCGAGAGCACGACCGAGCCCGCGGCGCCGAACAGTGCGAGGTCGAAGCCGGTGACGCCGCGCTCGGCGCGCCCGGTGAAGCCGGTCCAGCCGTGGAACGAATCTGCGCTGTAGATGGCGATGAAGAGGAAAGGGAGGAGATGAAGCACCAGCCAGATCGGCTGCGTCCACAGCTGGAAGCGGCTGATGAAGGTGATGCCGTGCGTCACCAGCGGGATGACGATGAGCGAGCTCACGACATAGCCGAACGCGAGCGGCACGCCGAAGCAGGTTTCGAGCGCCATCGACATGATGACGGATTCGATGGCGAAGAAGATGAAGGTGAAGGAGGCGTAGATGAGCGAGGTGATCGTCGAGCCGATATAGCCGAAGCCGGCGCCGCGGGTGAGCAGATCGATGTCGACGCCGTATTTCGCCGCGTAGAAGACGATCGGCAATCCGGTGATGAAGATCAGCAGCCCGACGACGATGATCGCCGCGGCCGCGTTGGTGAAGCCATAGTTCAGCGTGATGGTGCCGCCGATCGCCTCGAGCGCGAGGAACGAGATCGCGCCGAGCGCGGTGTTGGCGACGCGAAAGGGCGACCAGCGCCGCGCCTTCTTGGCGGTGAAGCGCAGCGCGTAATCCTCCAGCGTCTGATTCGCGACCCACTGGTTGTAGTCGCGCCGCACGCGAAGGATTCTCTGCCGCGCCGCCATCCCGCCACGCTCCCGCAGCCGCGAAAAGGCCGCTCACGATCACTCTATGCTGCGCTGCAACAGGGTGGCAAGGGGGATTGGAAGCGGCGGTGGATGTCCGCGGGGCCGGCGCCATGGCGGCGGCGTGCGCTCGGGCGCCGCCTGCCGCCACATCGCTCGCCGGGCGCGGCAAAATTCTCTGTCTTTGCCCGTAAACGTTTTGACTGACAGGGCAATTCCTGATTACGAAAACAGCAGAGAAGCTGTTTTTCAGGCACGACGGCGCCCGACGGAACTCCCGGAGCGGCGTTTCGGCGGCGATATACGTCATTCGACGCATACGTCGATTGCCGTATGCGTCGATCGACGTATTGCTGCGTCGCACAATGAGCGGTCACGATCCGCCTCGATGACTTGCGGGCCGCGCTTGCCCCGCTTGGCCGCAACAGAGGGGGACAGAATGACCGTACGCGATCACCGATCGACTCTACACTCGGCCACGCGCCGCAAGCTGCTTGTCGGCATGGCGGCGCTGCCCGCCGCGGCGCTGCTGCCGAAACCGGTCTTCGCCGCGGCGCCGGCCACCGCCGCCGTCAACTCCACCGGCCTTGCCGTCACCGACGATGCGGTGACCGTGGGCATCCTGCATTCCGTCACCGGTACCATGGCGATCAGCGAGACCGGCTCGGTCGAGGCCGAGAAGCTCGCCATCTCTCAGATCAACGCCGCCGGCGGCGTGCTCGGCCGCCAGATCAAATTCATCCAGGAGGACGGCGCCAGCGACTGGCCGACCTTCGCCGAGAAGGCGCGCAAGCTGCTGGTCAACGACAAGGTGGCGGCGGTGTTCGGCTGCTGGACGTCCGCGTCGCGCAAGGCGGTGCTGCCGGTCTTCGAGCAATATGACGGCATCCTCTATTACCCGACCTTCTATGAGGGGCTGGAGCAGTCGAAGAACGTCTTCTACGAGGGCCAGGAGGCGACGCAGCAGATCATCGCCGGGCTCAACTGGATCGTCGAAGCGAAGGGCGCCAAGACCTTCTACCTGCTCGGCTCGGACTACATCTGGCCGCGCACCTCGAACAAGATCGCGCGCAAGCACATCGAGAACTTCCTGAAGCTCGAGGTCGTCGGCGAAGAGTACTTCCCGCTGGGCAGCACCGAGTTCAACTCGGTCATCAACAAGATCCGCCTCAAGAAGCCCGACGTCATCTACGCCATCATCGTCGGCGGCAGCAACGTCGCCTTCTACAAGCAGCTCAAGGCGGCCGGCATCGATCTCGTCAACAAGCAGAAGCTGCTGACGATCTCGGTCACCGAGGACGAGATCCTCGGCATCGGCGGCGAGAACATCGTCGGCGCTTATGCCGCGATGAAGTACTTCCAGAGCCTCGACAACCCCAACAACAAGGCGTTCGTCAAGGCGTTCAAGGATATGTGGGGCGAGAAGAGCGTCATCGGCGACGTGACGCAGGCGGCTTATGAAGGGCCGTGGCTGTGGAAGCTCGCGGCGGAGAAGGCGCAGAGCTTCGACACCGACAAGGTGATCGCCGCATCGCCCGGCATCGAGCTGAAGACCGCTCCCGAAGGCTATGTGCGCATTCACCCGAACCATCACCTCTGGAGCAAGACGCGCATCGGCCGCGCCCGCGCCGACGGCCAGTACGACGTGATCTACGAGACCGCCAATCTGGTCGAGCCCAATCCCTTCCCCAAGGGCTATCAGTGACGACGGGCGTCGGTAAGCAGAAATGCGTGACACAACGCACTCGGCGATCGGCGCCCCACCTCACCCCCCGCTGCGCGGGTCCCCCCTCTCCGCCCCTGAGGGGCGGAGAGGGTCGGGGTGAGCTGGGGTTCTGCGATCGGCGCAACTAGGACGCGGAGCGGCGGCATGCTGATGGGCTATTCGCTGAGCGATCTCGGCTCGATCTTTGCGATGCAGGCTTTCGCCGGCCTCATCCTGTTCTCGATCTTCGTGCTGATGGCGCTGGGCCTCGCCATCATCTTCGGGCAGATGGGCGTCATCAACATGGCGCATGGCGAGTTCATGATTCTCGGCGCCTATATGACCTATCTCTGCTCGCATCTCTTCGCCGCTTATCTTCCAGGCCTTTATGCCGGCTATTTCTTCGTCGCCATGGTGGTGGCGTTTCTCGCCTCGGGCGCGCTCGGGCTGCTCGTCGAATGGGCGTTGATCCGCCGCCTCTACCGCCGGCCGCTCGATACGCTGCTGGCGACCTGGGGCCTCAGCCTCATCCTGCAGCAGGCCTATCGCTCCACCTTCGGTGCGCGCGAGGTCGGCGTCGATCTGCCCAACTGGATGATGGGCGCGACCCATCTCAGCGACACCATCGAGATCCCGATCAACGGGATCTTCGTCATGACGCTGACGGTGCTCATCACGGTGGCGGTCTATCTGCTCATCTTCCGTTCGCGCTGGGGGCGGCAGGTGCGCGCCGTGGTGCAGAACCGGGTGATGGCCGGCGCCGTCGGCATCAATACCGAGAAGGTCGACCGCTACACCTTCGGCATCGGCTGCGGCATCGCCGGTGTCGCCGGCAGCGCCTTCACCATGATCGGCTCGACCAGCCCGAGCGCGGGCCAGCTCTATATCGTCGACACCTTCCTCGTCGTCGTCTTCGGCGGCGCCCAGAGCCTGCTCGGCACCATCGCCTCCGCCTTCACCATCTCGCAGGCGCAATCGACCATGGAGTTCTTCATGAGCGGCTCCATGGCGCGAGTGCTGGCGCTGCTCGCGGTGGTCGGTGTCCTGATGCTGCGTCCGCAGGGCCTCTTCGTCCTCAAGGTTCGCCGCTAAAGGAGAAACCATGACCGGCTTCGGCTTCCTGAACCGCAAGGACCTGCTCGGCCTGCTGGTGCTCGCGCTGCTCATCGTGGTGGTGCTGCCGCTCAGCGTCGACATCTTCCGCCTCAATCTCGTCGGCAAATACCTGACCTACGCGTTCGTTGCGATCGGCCTGGTGCTGTGCTGGGGCGATGCCGGGATCCTGAGCCTCGGCCAGGGTGTGTTCTTCGGCCTGGGCGGCTACTGCATGGCGATGTTCCTGAAGCTCGAGGCGTCGAGCCCCGCGGCGACCAAGATCCAGTCGACGCCGGGCATTCCCGATTTCATGGACTGGAACCAGATCACCGCGTTGCCTTTGTTCTGGCAGCCCTTCCACAGCCTCGCCTTCACCTTGATCGCCGTCATCGCCGTGCCGGTGCTGGTCACCTTCGTCATCGGCGTCGCCATGTTCAAGCGGCGCGTCGGCGGCGTCTATTTCGCCATCATCACCCAGGCGATCGCCGCCATCCTGACGATCCTCATCGTCGGCCAGCAGGGCGTCACCGGCGGCATCAACGGCATCACCGATCTGCGCACCTTGAAGGGCTGGGACATCCGCACCGACCATGCGAAGTACATCCTCTACTTTGTCAACGCCGTGCTGCTCTTCGCGTCGATCCTGCTCTGCCAATATGTGCGCCACACCAAGCTCGGCCGCATTCTCGTGGCGATGCGCGACAAGGAGGACCGCGTCCGCTTCTCCGGCTACGACGTCGCCAATTTCAAGGTCTTCGTCTTCTGCTTCGCCGCCGCGCTGGCCGCGATCGGCGGCGCCATGTTCACGCTCCAGGTGGGCTTCATGTCGCCCTCCTTCGTCGGCATCGTGCCGTCGATCGAGCTGGTGATCTATTGCGCGGTGGGCGGCCGGCTGTCGCTGCTCGGCGCGGTCTATGGCACGCTGCTCGTCAACGCCGCCAAGACGACGTTCTCCGAGGATTTCCCGCAACTCTGGCTCTTCGCCATGGGCGCGCTCTTCATCGGCGTCGTGCTCGCTTTCCCGGACGGGCTCGCCGGCCTCTATCAGAGCTATCTCGAACCCTATCTCGGACGCCTCGTCGGCCTCGTTCCCGGCCGGTCCGGGCGGGAGGCGCCGAAACTGGTCGCGGCGCGCGCCACGTCGCGGCCGGAGTGAGCAAAACCCATGTCGTCCAACACCGATTTCCTGCTCGCGATCGAGAATCTCACCGTCTCCTTCGACGGCTTCAAGGCGGTCGACGATCTCACGCTCTATGTGGACGAGAACGAGATCCGGGTGATCATCGGCCCGAACGGCGCCGGCAAGACCACGGTGCTCGATCTCATCTGCGGGCGCACCAAGCCGAGCGCGGGCTCGATCCGCTTTCACAACAAGGAGATCACCGCGCTCAAAGAGCATGAGATCGTGCGCGCCGGCATCGGCCGCAAATTCCAGAATCCGTCGATCTACGAGGACCTCACCGTCTTCGAGAATCTGGAGATCTCCTATCCGCGCGGGCGCACGGTGCTGGGCTCGCTCGCCTTCAAGCGCGATGCGGCGGTGCGCGAGCGGATCGAGGAGGTCGCCGAGGCGATCTTCCTCGACGCGCAGCTGGCGACGCGCGCCGAGTATCTGAGCCACGGCCAGAAGCAGTGGCTCGAGATCGGCATGCTGCTGATCCAGGATCCCGAGCTGCTGATGCTCGACGAGCCGGTTGCCGGCATGAGCGTCGCCGAGCGCAAGAAAACCGCGGAGCTGCTGCATCGCATCATCCGCGACCGGTCGGTGATCGTCATCGAGCACGACATGAAGTTCGTCGAGGACATCGCCCACAAGGTGACGGTGCTGCACCAGGGCAAGATCCTTTCCGAAGGGCCGATGGCCAAGGTCAAGGCCGATCCCAAGGTTATCGAAGTCTATCTCGGCCATTGAGGGGGCGGGCATGCTGAGCGTCGCGGATATCCGGGTCGCCTATGGCCAGAGCGAGGTGCTCCACGGGCTGAGCTTCGGCGTCGCTCCCGGCGAGATCGTGGCGATCATGGGGCGCAACGGCATGGGCAAGACGACGCTGATGAAGTCGCTCATGGGCATCGTGCCGACGCGAAGCGGCGCGATCCGGCTTGGCGCGGCCGATGTGACCGGGCTCAAGAGCTATGAGCGCGTCGCCGAAGGCCTCGGCTATGTGCCGCAGGGACGCATGATCTTCCCCGCCATGACCGTCGAGGAGAATATCGAGACCGGGCTCTTCGCCTCGCATGAGGCGGAAATCCCCGGCGACATCTACGAGCTCTTCCCGGTGCTGCTCGAGATGCGCAGCCGGCGCGGCGGCAACCTCTCGGGCGGCCAGCAGCAGCAGCTCGCCATCGCCCGCGCGCTGGCGACACGGCCCAAGGTGCTGCTGCTCGACGAGCCTACCGAGGGCATCCAGCCTTCGATCATCCGCGACATGGCGCGCACCCTGAAGCGCATCCGCGATCAGCGCGGCCTCTGCATCATCGTCTCGGAGCAGGTGCTGAGCTTCGCGCTCGACATCGCCGACCGCATTTTGGTGCTGGAGAACGGCGAGATCGTCCATGAGGACAGCCGGGCCGCCGTCGATGAGGCGACCGTCGCGAAGTTCTTGTCCGTGTAGCCGAGACGCGTATTGCAGCAAAGGGGGTAGAGATGGCTGATACCTTGATCAAGGTCGATCTGTCGAAGTCGCCTTACGAGAACGACATGATCCACAACCGCTGGCATCCCGACATACCGATGGTCGCGACGGTGAAGCCCGGCGACGAGTTCATCATCGAGACCTACGACTGGACCGGCGGCTTCATCAAGAACAATGACAGCGCCGACGATGTGCGCGACATCGATCTCAGCATCGTCCATTTCCTCAGCGGTCCGATCGGCGTCGCCGGCGCCGAGCCGGGCGATCTCCTCGTCGTCGACATCCTCGACATCGGCGCGCTGCCGGAGAGTCTCTGGGGCTTCAACGGCTTCTTCTCGAAGAAGAATGGCGGCGGCTTCCTCACCGACCATTTCCCGCTGGCGCAGAAATCGATCTGGGACATCCACGGCCTCTACACCAAGTCGCGCCATGTTCCCGGGGTGAGCTTCGCCGGCCTCATCCATCCCGGCCTCATCGGTTGCCTGCCGTCGAAGGCGCTGCTCGAGACCTGGAATGCGCGCGAGACGGCATTTATCGCCACCAACCCGACGCGCGTGCCGCCGCTGGCCAATCCGCCGTTCGGCGAGACCGCGCATATGGGGCGGCTGACCGGCGATGCGCGCAAGGCTGCCGCCGCCACCGGGGCGCGCACCGTGCCGCCGCGCGAGCATGGCGGCAATTGCGACATCAAGGATCTGTCGCGCGGCTCGCGCGTCTATTTCCCGGTCTATGTCAAAGGCGCCGGCCTCTCGATGGGCGACCTGCATTTCAGCCAGGGCGATGGCGAGATCACCTTCTGCGGCGCGATCGAGATGGCCGGCTGGCTCCATCTCAAGGTCGATCTGATCAAGGACGGGATGGCGAAATACGGCATCCGCAATCCGATCTTCAAGCCGAGTCCGATCACGCCCACCTATCGCGACTATCTCATCTTCGAGGGCATCTCGGTGGACGAGCGCGGCAAGCAGCATTATCTCGATGTCCACATCGCCTATCGCCAGGCCTGCCTCAATGCCATCGAGTATCTGAAGAAGTTCGGCTATTCCGGCGCCCAGGCCTATGCCATCCTCGGCACCGCGCCGGTCCAAGGCCATATCAGCGGCGTCGTCGACATTCCGAATGCGTGTGCCACGCTGTGGCTGCCCACGGAGATCTTCGACTTCGACATCAAGCCCGACGCGAACGGGCCGGTGCAGCATGTCGATGGCGGGATCGACGTGCCGCTCTCGCCCGACAAGTGAAAGGGACGCCCATGCCGTTCTACGATTATGACTGCGCCCGGTGCGGGCCTTTCACCGCGTTCCGGCCCATGGCGGAATACGAGGCGCCGATCGCCTGCCCCGATTGCGGCGAGGCCGCGCCGCGCATCCTGCTGCAGGCGCCGCTTCTCGGCGGCATGGATCAGCCGCGTTTGGCCGCGCATGCGACCAACGAGCGCAGCGCCCACGCGCCGCGCCGCAGCGCCTCCGGCCACGCGCCGGGCTGCGGCTGCTGCGCCGGCGGCAAAAGCGCCGCAGCGGGCAAAACCGCGAAGCGGCAGAAAGGCTTCCCCGAGCGCCGCCCCTGGATGATCAGCCACTAAAGCAACGGGCGGCAGCAGGACGATTGAATAAGGGTTTCACCACAGAGGCGGTGAGGCAGTGAGGAGAAGGATTGGCGCGCTTCGCGCACCGAAAAGCTTCTCAGTGCCTCACTGCCTCAGTGGTGAACTTTTCCTGCCGTCTTAACCTATGTTCGCAGCGAAGAATTTGAGCGTGCGCTCGATCGCCGTTTTGGTGGCGTCGGCGTTGTAGCTCGCGCGCTCGTCGCAGTTGAAGCCATGGCCGGCATTGTAGACATGGATCGGCACGTCCGGCCGCGCCCGCTTCACCTTCTCGACATCGCTCATCGGGATGCTCTGATCATGCTCGCCGAAATGCAGCATCGTCGGCACTTTCGGCTTCTCGTCGGCATGGGCGGCGACCAGGCCGCCGTAATAGCCGACCGCCGCGGCGACGCCAGGCAAGCGCGCCGCCGCCAGGAAAGCGAGGCCGCCACCCCAGCAATAGCCGACCACGCCGACCTTGCCGAATTGCTTTGCATAGTCGATCGCCGCCTGCAGATCGGCGAGCGAGCCGTCGAGCGGCACCTTGGCGCGGATGTCGCGCCCGGACTCGATGCTCTTCTGGTCATAGCCGAGCTCGATCCCCTTCTCGACGCGGTCGAACAGCGCCGGCGAGATCGCGACATAGCCTTCATGCGCGAAGCCGTCGGTGACGCGGCGCATATGGCCGTTGACGCCGAAGATCTCCTGGATCACGACGAGCGCGCCGCGCGGCTTGCCTGCGGGATCGGCGCGATAAGCGGCAAGCTTGTGCCCATCCTTGGCGGTGAGCGTAATGGTCTGTCCCATATACCCGGTCCTCCTCTCCTGTTGTTGGCGGGGATCATAGAGGAGGGGCGGCGAGGGACAAAGTTTTTCGCCGGCTTGGATGTCCAGCGAGTTTGCGCTCCGCCCGCGCCCATGCGAACATGACCGCCAATCGGGTTTTGCCGGGGCGCATGACGCAATGGCCCGCATTCTCGTGCTTGGCGCTGGATTTGCCGGCCTCTGGGCGGCCGTCGGCGCGGCGCGCAAGCTTGACGAGGTCGGCGCCAGGCCGGGCGATGTCGAGATTCTCGTCGTCGACCGCAACCCCTACCACAACATCCGCGTCCGCAACTACGAGGTCGACCTCAGCGACGTCGCCATTCCGCTGGGCGAGGTGCTCGATCCGGTCGGCGTCCGGTATTTGACCGGCGACGTCCGGACGATCGATCCGGTTCGGCAGCAGGTGTCGGTTGCGACGCCGCGCGAGGAGGTTCGGCTCGACTATGACCGGCTCGTGCTGGCGCTCGGCAGCGCGTTGGCGCGTCCCAATATTCCCGGCCTCGCGCAACACGGCTTCGATGTCGATACCTACGGCGCGGCGGTCCGCCTCAATGACCATGTCGCGGCGCTCGACGCGCGGCCACGCTCGGCGGGGCGCTCGACCGTGGTCGTCGCGGGCGCCGGTTTCACCGGCATCGAGGTCGCCGCGGAGATGCCGCGCAAGCTGCGCCATGCGCTTCCGGCCGACACGTGCCGCGTGATCCTGCTCGACCCCCATGCTGTCGTTGGCGCCACCATTGGCGACGCGGCGCGTCCGGTGATTGACGATGCGCTGTCGTCGCTCGGCATCGAGACGCAGCTCGGCGCCGAGATCGCTGCCGTCGACGCCGCCGGCATTACCCTGGCCTCCGGCGAGGTCATTGCGACGGAGACCCTCGTCTGGTGCGCCGGCATGCGCGCAAGCCCGCTCACCGCAAGCCTGCCGGGGATCCGCGACCGGCTCGGCCGGCTCAGCGTGGACCCGTTCATGCGCGTTACCGGCTTGACCAATGTGTTTGCCGCTGGCGACGTGGCCGCGAGCCTCATCGACGGCGCGCACCCCACGGTCATGTCCTGCCAATTTGCGCGTCCCATGGGCCGCTTTGCCGGAAACAATGTCGTCGCCGACCTCTATGGCCAGCCGGGGCTGCCGCTGCGGATCGACTGGTATGTGACGGTGCTCGATCTTGGCGGCTGGGGCGCCCTTTATACCGTCGGCTGGGATCGCCGCGTGCTCGCGACCGGACGCTCCGCCAAAGCGACGAAAGAGACGATCAACCACAAGCGCATCTATCCCCCGCGGAGCGCCGGGCGCGAGGCGATCCTGGCGGCGGCCGCGCCGGTGGTGCAGGCGCCGCCGCCAGAGGTCCGCGAGGCCGCGTCGTCGCTGCAGCCACCCGCCTGATCCCGGGCTTTGAATCCGTCTGTCGCCTGCCAGGCCTTTTTTACTTCTTCTTCGTGTCCTGCTGATTGCATAGATGGCGGGATTCGGGCAATTCGCGCCTCGGTTCCGCCGAAATCCTCGGCCAATTTAAGTATTTGTTAGCAGTCACGAAACCCACTTCCATCGGCGAGCCGGCACCTTTCCATGATCGTTCCGCCGCAGATTCTTTGGATGCTCGAACGGCTGCGCGCCACGATTACGGAGCGCGACGTTACCGAGCGATTGAAACGTCGCGACGCGGGCTTGCCAGCGCCGCTGCGGCCCATCCGGCATGCCACCGCGGAAACGCTCGACGGGCTGTGGCTCAGGCTCGGCGCCGGGAATCTTGCCGCCGAGCGTGCGGCGATCGCCGATCCCGACAGCGTCAGGGACGCAGAGATATACAGCGCAAACATCGAGAATTTCATCGGCACCGTGAAGGTACCGGTGGGAGTGATCGGGCCGGTCCGCGTCAACGGCCTGCATGCCCATGGCGATTACTTCATCCCGATGGCGACGACCGAGGCCGCACTCGTCGCCTCCTATGGGCGCGGCGCCGAAGTCGTCTCGCGTGCCGGAGGAGCGAGCGTCGCGCTGCTGGGCGAGGGCGTATTGCGCAGCCCGGGATTTCTCTTCGAGGGGCTGGTGCAGTCGGGGCTGTTTGTCGAATGGGTCGCCCGCACCGTCGATGATCTGAAGCGTACCGCTGAAGCGACGACCCGCTACGGCAAGCTCGTCAGCCTCGAGCCGGTGATCGACAACGACATCGTCTTTCTGCTGTGCCGCTACACGACGGGAGACGCTTCGGGCCAGAACATGGTGACGATCGCCACCGAAGCCTTGTGCCGCTTCATCGAGGCGAATTCGCCGGTCAAGCCGCGCCGGTGGTTCGTCGAGGCGAATTTCTCCGGTGACAAGAAGGCGTCGCATCTCGGCATGTTGACCGGCCGCGGGCGCAAGGCCTCGGCGAGCGTCGTGGTTCCGGCGGATATCGTCCGTTCGCTGCTCCACACCGACATCGACGCGATGCTCGAATACGGCCGCGTGGCCAATCTTGGCGCGCTGCTGGCGGGACAACTCGGCGCGCAAGCCCACTACGCCAACGGTCTCGCCGCCTTCTACATCGCCACGGGCCAGGACGCCGCCTGCGTCTCGGAATCCGCCGTCGGGTTCACCCGGATGGAGGCGCGCGACGGCGGGCTCTTCGTCTCGGCGACGCTTCCCAATATTCTCGTCGGCTCGGTCGGTGGCGGCACTGGCTTGCCCAGTCAGTCGGCGGCGTTGCGGATAATGGGCCTCGCGGGTGACGGCAAGGCCGCGGCGCTCGCCGAGCTCGTCGCGGTGCTCTGCCTGTGCGGTGAAATCTCGATCGTCGCCGCGCTGGCGGCGGGCCATTTCGCGCGAGCCCATCGCAAGCTGGCGCGACTGCGGAAGCCGCGATGAGCGTCGGTGAGCTTTCGCGTCCGTCGCTGGCACAGCGCCTCTGGATCTACCAGCGCGAACGCTTTCCCCTCGGTAAGACCAGCATCCTGCTCGCGGTGTTCTCCGCCGCCAGCCTCAGCGTCTCCGCGCATCTCTCTCGGGATGGCCTCCCCGCCTTTACCACCTTTGCCGGGGCCTGGGTCATCGTCCTGATCCTGTTTTTCCAGCTGCGCGCCTGCGATGAGATCAAGGACCGCGACGACGATCGGCGTTTTCGCCCCGAGCGGCCGATCCCGCGCGGGTTGGTGAGCTTGCGGCTGATTGCCGGGATCGGGCTCGCCGGGGTGCCGTTCGCCGCGGCGATCGCCGCGATGCTCGACCTGGCGCTTCTCGTGCCGCTCGCCCTCGTCTGGTTCTGGCTGGCGCTCATGACCGCCGAATTCTTCGTGCCGGACTGGCTGAAGCAGCGCCGCTTTCTTTATCTCGTGTCGCACATGGCGATCATGCCGCTGATCGATCTCTTCGAGACCGCTTGCCAATGGCTGCCGCGCCATGGCGCGCCGCCGGCAGGGCTTGCCTGGTTCCTCGGATTGAGCTTCGCCAATGGCTGCGTGCTGGAGCTCGGCCGCAAAGTCTGGGCGCCGGAGAACGAACGGCGCGGCGTCGAGACCTATTCGGGCCTGCTCGGCGCGCCGCGCGCGGCGACATTGTGGGCCATTGCCGCCAGCGCCGCTTTTGCGCTGCTGATCGGCACGGGATCGGCGACCGGATCGGTGATCGTCGACGGCGGTATCGGCGCTGTGGCGCTCACCGTCCTTTGGGCCGCGGCCCTGCGCTTCGCCCGGCGCCCTGATGTCGCCGGACAGAAGCTGATCGACAGCATGGCGGGAGCCTGGGTGCTGATCTGCTACGCCACCGCGGGATTCGCGCCGCTGATAGGCGCTGTGCGCTGATGGCCGCGGCGCTCATTTATGGCCCGGACTGCAGCGATGTCGCCTGTGTCGGCGGCAAGGCCGCCGCGTTGGCGATGCTGACCGCCAAAGGGTTTCCGGTGCCACCTTTCGTGACCGTGGCGGGCGCAGCGTTCGACGACGGCGGCCTGACCGACGCAGGGCGCATGGCCTTGTGCGCAGCGCTCGATACGGTTGGTCCCGGGCCTTTCGCTGTCCGCTCCTCGGGACAGGACGAAGACGGCGCGCGCCATTCCTATGCCGGCCAGTTCCTGTCGCGGCTCGGGGTTGCCGCCGCCGATGTTCCCGCCGCCTGCGCCGAGGTACGGCGCTCGGGATCGACCGACGCGCTGAGGGCCTATCGCCGGTCGCAGGGGCTCGACGCCGAGAGCATGGCACCCGCTGTCATCGTCCAGCGCATGGTCGCTGCGCGCGTCGCCGGTGTCGCCTTCTCCGCCGATCCCGTCAGCGGCCGCCCCGACCGCATCGTGGTTTCGGCGGTGTCGGGGCTCGGCGATCGCCTCGTCGGCGGCGAGGTGGATGGCGAGACCTATGTTCTGGAGAAAGCCAGCGGCGCGCGCCTCGCCGGCCCGGCCACGGGCCCGCTCACCGGCGACGACCTCGCTGCGTTGCGCGATACCGTGCTGCGGATCGAGGCGGCATTCGGCCAGCCCCAGGATGTCGAATGGGCCTTCGAAGGCTCTCGCCTCTTCGTGCTGCAAGCGCGGCCGATCACCAGCAGGGTTCTGGGGAGCGCGGTCCAAGATCCGGCGCAGCTGGTTTTCGACAATTCGAACATCGTCGAGAGCTATCCGGGGCTGGTGTCCCCCTTGACCTACAGCTTCGCCGGCTACGTCTATGCGCGGGTCTATCGCATGTTCGTGCGCCTTGTCGGGGTCGACGAACGCACGATACGCCGCCACGCCGCCACCTTCGACAACATGCTCGCCCGCATTGACGGGCGCGTTTACTACAACCTCGCCAATTGGTACCGGGCGCTGGCGCTGCTGCCGGGCTACGGGCTGAACCGCTCCTACATGGAGCAGATGATGGGCCTGGCATCGCCGCTGCCGGCCCATCTCGCCGAACGCATGTTGCCGCCCGGCACAGCGGATACGGGGCGGCTGCGGGAATGGGCGCGCGTCGCCCGGGTCGCGTTGCGCTTGCTCCTTGCCGCCGCACGGCTCGACGGTTCGATCGCCGCCTTCCAAGCGCGGCTTGACCGAGCGCTGCAGCGTCCGGCCGCCGAGCTTGCGACCCTGCCGCTCTCGGCCCTTGCCGCCGAGTACCGCCGTATCGAAGCGGAGCTGCTTGACCGCTGGGACGCGCCGCTGGTCAACGACTTCCTCTGCATGATGGCGTTCGGCGCCGCGCGGCGGCTGGTGGAGCGATGGGCCGGCGCCGATGGGCTTGCTCTCTTTAACGACGAGATGATCGGCCAGGGCGACATCGTCTCGGCAGAGCCGGCGCGCCGGATCGCGCGGATGGGGGCGCTCGCCGCCAGAGACCCGGCCCTCGCCGCGCGGCTTGCCGCGGGCGATCGTCGCGTCCTCGAGGAGAGTTCGGAACTCGCCACGGAGATTCGCGCCTATATCGACAAGTTCGGCGATCGCTGCATCGAAGAGCTCAAGCTCGAAAGCCGCACTCTGGCCGAGAATCCGGCGCCGCTCCTTGCCGCGATCGCCGCTGCCGCAGCGGTACCGCCGCGCCCCGTGGCGGCGCGGTCGGACGCAATGGGCCGGCTTGCCGCGCGATTGGCGGATCGGCCGCTGAAGCGATGGGTCGCTCTGCGGCTGGTGCGCTGGGCCAAGCGGCGCGTCCGCGACCGAGAGAATCTGCGGTTCGAGCGGACACGCGTGTTTGGTCGGGCGCGCCAACTCTTCCTCGCCATGGGCAGGCAGTTCGCCGCGCTGGGCCTCATCGAGAGCGAACGCGACATCTTTTTCCTGACGGTTCAGGAGGCGCTGGGCGCGATCGAGGGCTCCGGGCTTTCCGTCGATCTTACGGGCGTTGTCGGCTTGCGCAAGGCGGAACAGGAGGCGGCAGCGGCGCGCCCCGACCCGCCGGAGCGTGTCGAGATTCGCGGCGCTGCAGCCGCTGGCGTCGTGCAGAAGTCGGTCACGGCGCCGGCCGCGACCGGCGACGAAGCGACCCGCTACGGCGCCGGATGCAGCGCTGGTTCGGTCGTGGCGCGGGCGCGCGTCTTGCGCGACCCAGCGTCCGAAGCGCTGGCGCCGGGCGAAGTCCTGGTCGCGCGCCATACCGATCCCGGCTGGATCGCGGTCTTCAGCAACGCCGCCGCGATCGTCGTCGAGCGCGGCAGCCTGCTGTCTCATTCGGCGATCGTCGCCCGCGAGCTGGGTATTCCTTGCGTCGTGGGTCTCAAGGGCGCCACGGCCTGGATCGTCACCGGCGATCTCGTCGAGGTCGACGGTGCAAGCGGGAAGGTGGCAAAGCGCCATGGCTGAGTCGCCGATCGCCGAAAAGGCGCGCTTCGACATGATCCGCTATGCCCAGCTCTGGGAGGATGCCGATGCGCTGCTGGTCGGCCTCGATGTCGAGCCGGGAGCGACGCTCGTGTCGATCTGCTCGGCGGGCGACAATGCACTGTCGCTGCTGACGCGCGATCCGGCGCGCGTGATCGTGGTCGATTTGTCGCCGGCGCAGATCGCCTGCCTCCGGCTGCGCGTTGCTGCGATGCGGTCGCTCGAGCATGGCGAATTCCTCGAGCTGATGGGCGCGCGCGCCTCGCTGCGCCGCGGCGAACTCCTCGACCGCGCACTGCCCGCCCTCGCCGAGCCCGATCGCACGTTCTGGGCGCAGCGTCGGCCGCAGATCATCGCTCACGGCGCCGGTGGCGTCGGCAAGTTCGAACGGTATTTCCGAATCCTGCGCCGGTGGCTGCTGCCGCTCGTCCATTGCTCCGCCACGGTCGATGCGGTGTTCGTTCCGCGCGAGAAATCGGATCGCGCCCGCTTTCTCGCCGAGCGCTGGAACAACCGCCGCTGGCGGCTGCTGCTGCGCACCTTCTTTTCCAATCAGGTGATGGGCTGGCTGGGCCGCGATCCGGCGTTTTTCGCCCATGTTCGCGGCAGCCTCGCTGACCATGTCGCCGAGCGTATCCGGCACGCCGTCGTCGAGCTCGACCCGGCTGAAAATCCCTACCTGCACTGGATCCTGAAAGGCACGCATGGCGCGGCGCTGCCGCACGCCTGGCGCGCCATCCATTACCAGACCATCGCATCCCGTCTCGACCGGTTGGACATCCGGCCCGGCGCGCTCGAGCGCTTCATCGCCACCGGGGAGAAAGCCGACGGCTTCAATCTGTCCGATATCTTCGAATACATGGACGCAGCCTCCGTCGCGGCGATCTATGGCGGGCTGCTGCGCGCCGCGCGCCCCGGGGCGCGGCTCGTCTACTGGAACATGATGGTGGCGCGCCGCGTGCCGGCCGAGCACGCGGCGCGGGTCAGCACGCGTGGCGACCTCGAGAAGCGCGGCAAGGCGATCGACAAAGCCTTCTTCTATTCGGACTTCGTCGTCGAGGAGGTGCTCGCGTGAAGGCCGCAGGCGACGTCGCGCTGATCTTGCTCTCGGTCGGTCTCCTCGTCGGGAGCATGGGCGTGGTCGCGCTTGCCGCTCGGCATTTCGCCATCGCCCCCGAGCTCAAGCGCAAGATCGTCCATGTCGCGACCGGGGGCTACGCCTTGACACTGCCGCTCACCTTTGCCGATCGCTGGCCGGTGATGCTGCTCGTCGGCGTCTCGCTTCCGGTAATGCTGGTGCTGCGCTCGCGCCGCTTTGTCGGAACCGATCTCGGCGCGGTGTTGCATTCGGTGGAGCGGCGGTCCTACGGCGAAATCTATCTGGCGCTGGCCGTCGCCTTCCTCTTCTTCCGCTCGGCCGGGGAGCCGGTCCTTTATGTCCTGCCGATTGCGGTCGTGACCTTGTCCGATGCGGCGGCGGCGCTGGTCGGCACGGCGTACGGGCGGCGGCTCTTCCGCGTCGAAGGCGGGACCAAGAGCCTCGAGGGCGTCGCCACGTTCTTTGTCGTCACCTGGCTTGTGGCCATGATCCTGCTGCTGCTGATGAGCGACACGCCGCGCGCGACGGTCGTGGTCCTCGGCCTCTTCATCGCCGCCTTCGGCGCGCTCGTCGAAGCGCAGTCCTGGCAGGGGCTCGACAATCTGTTCGTGCCCATCGCCATCCATCTGATGCTCGGCGAGCATCTCGCGGCGCCGGCGGCCAGCATCGCCATGCTCGCGCTGAGCTTCGTCCTGCTGATGGGCGCGATCGTCTATTTCGCGCCGGTTCTTCGCCTGACGCCGCATGCGGCGCGGGGTTATGCCATCCTGATCTTCCTGGTGCTTTCCTATACGGCGCCGCACAACGCGGTACTGCCCGTGGCGACGATCGTTATCGCCAGCGTCGCGCGATTGCACCGGCCCTGCAGCAGCCCCTATCCCGATCTCGACCTGCTGGCGACCGTCACCGCTGTCAGCCTGTTTTGGCTCTTCGTCGGCGAGTATTTCGGGAAGAGCGCGATCGACCTCTTCGACCTCACCTTCGCCGCGGCGGCGGTTATTCTCGCGGCGATCGCGCTCGGCAGGGCCGCGCGATGGTGGATTTTGCCCGCCGCGATCCTCGCCCTGACGACGCTCTCCGTCGTCACCCCGCTCAACGCGCCGCAATCCTCATGGCATGGGTCGCTGTTGCCCTGGGCCGTCGCCGCCCTGGCGACCGGCGCGGCGGTCGAGCTTGCGCGACCCGGCTGGTTCGACCGCTGGCGGGCGCCGCGCGTGTTTCTGGCATCCATGCCGGTGCCGGTCGCACTGTTTGTTGTCAAAGGGATCATCGGATGACCGAGCCGCAGCGATTCGAAACGGCGGGTGCGTCGGCGCTGGTGTGGCGGGACGCGCCAAGCTGGGACGGCAAGTGGACGGCCGCGGTCGGCGGCTTCGCCTGTGCCGGCGTTGCCGAAGGGGCGGCACTGCTCGAAGCGATCGCCGCCGCCATGGCGGATGAGGGATACGGTGCCGTGGTCGGTCCGATGGATGGCGACACATGGCACCGCTATCGCGTCGTCCTCGACAGCGACGGCGCGCCGCCTTTCTTGCTCGAGCCGGTGAGCGGGCCCCATGACCGCGCCGCGTTCGAAGGCGCGGGCTTCACGCCGATCTCGCAATACGTTTCCGCGCGCGGCGCGTTGAGCGAAGCGCTCGCGGCGAGCCCGGCGGCGGTGCCAGGGGTGACGATCACGCCTTGGGACGGCCGCGACGCCGACCGGCTCGTGGCTCAGCTCTTCGAGCTGTCCCTGGCGGAATTCTCTCGCAATCGCTTTTTCGCGCCGATCGCGCGCGAGGCTTTCTTCGGTCTCTATGCGCCGGTCCTGCCGCTCGTCGATCCCGCGCATGTGCTGTTTGCGCACGGCCCCGACGGGCTGGTGGGCTTCCTCTTCGGCATTCCGGACCGGCTCGAAGGGCCACAGCCCCGCACCGTCATCCTCAAGACCTATGCGAGCCGCATGCGGGGCGTCGGCCATGTGCTGGCCGACACGTTCCATCGTCGCGCTTTGGCGCTGGGATTCAGCCATGTCATTCACGCCCTCATGCATGTCGACAACGTCTCGCGCGACCGGAGCGCGCGCCACGCCGCCCGCGTGTTTCGCCGTTACGCCTTGCTCGGGCGCGAGCTGTTTCCGGCCGGACGATGAACCTGATCGCCCGGTTTCTGGATCAGGCGGAGATTTGGGGCCGGCGCACCGCCATCGTCGAAGCGAGCGGCCGATCGGCGAGCTTCGGAGATCTCGCAGGCCGCTCGGCAGCGCTGGCGGCAGCTTGGCGCGTGCGCGGTATCGCCGCCGGCGACCGGGTGTTGGTGGCGATGCCGCTCGGCATCGAGCTTTATGCCGCGCTTGCCGGTCTATGGCGGCTCGGCGCCACCGTCGTCTTTCCCGAGCCGGCGCTGGGCCTTGCCGGGCTGCGGCACGCCGCGACCGCCGCCCGGCCCAAGGCGTATCTTTCGGCGGGCTGCTACCGCGTCCTGCGGTTTCTCGTTCCCGAGCTCTGGCGTGTGCCGCTCCAGCTCGACGCGGTCGACGGTGTCGCGGGCGTTGATCCGTGCTCTGCCGTCGCCGACGATCACCCGGCCCTGATCTCCTTCACCAGCGGCTCAACCGGAGCGCCCAAAGGCATCCTGCGCACGCATGGCTTTCTTGCGGCGCAGAACGCCGCGGTCGCGCGTATCCTCGCGCCGCGCCGCGACAACGCGGTCGATCTCGTCGCGTTTCCGGTCTTCGTCATCGCCAATCTCGCGCTTGGGATCACGTCGGTGTTGCCGAACTGGCGCCCGGCACAGCAAGACCGCATCGACGCCGCGTCGCTCCTCCGCTGGATCCGCAGCAACGGCGTGCGCCGCATCCTGGCGCCTCCCGCGGTCTGCGAGCTCATTGCCGCAGCACCGTCGCCGGTCGATATCGACGCGGTGTTCACCGGCGGCGGTCCGCTATTCCCCGACCTGCTGCTGAAGCTGATCGAGCAACTGCCGCGAGCCGAAATCGTCAGCGTCTATGGGTCGACCGAGGCCGAGCCGATCGCGCATCAGGCGGTTGCCGCCCTATCGGCCGCGGACTGGCAAGCCATGCGGAGCGGCGCGGGGTTGCTCGCCGGCGAGCCCGTCGCCGGCATTCGCCTCCGTCTCGAAGCGGAGGAGATCGTGGTGACCGGCGCTCATGTAAACAAGGGCTACCTCGATGGCGTCGGCGATGCCGGTGCCAAGCCGATGATCGATGGCGAGCTCTGGCACCGCACGGGTGATGCCGGCCGCGTCGACGATCGCCGCCGCCTCTGGCTCCTCGGCCGGCGCGATGCGCGCGCCGGGGCCTTCTATCCTTTCCAGATCGAGGCCCCGGCGCGGCTATGGCCCGGGGTGCGGCGTGCCGCGCTCATACCCGGCGCCATGCCGGTGTTGGCGATCGAGGGCGATGCGGTGCACGCGCCCATGTGGCGCCGCGAAGCGGAGCGGATCGGCGGATTGCGCCTGCTCGAGATGCCGATCCCGTTGGATCGACGACACCGCTCCAAGGTCGACTACGTTCGGCTCGCGCGGCAGGTCGACCGAAACCTTCGCGCACAGAGGTAGCGATGCGGAACCAAGCGGGCCGCTTGGACGCGTCCCCTACACGTTGAAGCGGAAATGCAGGATGTCGCCGTCGGCGATGACATACTCGGCACCTTCGAGGCGCATCTTGCCGGCTTCCTTCGCGCCCTGCTCGCCGCCGCAAGCAACGAAATCGGCATAGGCGATGGTCTCGGCGCGGATGAAGCCTTTTTCGAAATCGGTGTGGATGACACCGGCGGACTGCGGTGCCTTCGTGCCCTGCGCTACCGTCCAGGCATGCGCTTCCTTGGGGCCGACGGTGAAGAAGGTGATGAGGTCAAGGAGGCGATAGCCGGCGCGGATGACGCGGGCGAGGCCGGGCTCGACGAGGCCGAGGCTGGCCAGGAACTCGCGCTTCTCGGTCTCGTCGGCGAGCTGCGACACCTCCGCCTCGATCGCCGCGGAGATCACCACCATGGCAGCGCCCTGCGCCTTGGCGAAAGCGGCGACGCGCGCGCTCTGGGCATTGCCGTCGGCGGCGGAAGCCTCCTCGACATTGCAGACATAGAGCACGGGCTTGGCGGTGATGAGCTGCAGCCCCTTGAACAGCGCGCGCTCTTCCGGTGCCACCGTGATGCTCCGCGCCGGCTTGCCCTCGCGCAGCGCCGCCAGCGCCCGCTCCATCACGGCGAGCTGCTGGATGGCTTCCTTGTCGGCGCCGCGCGCCTTCTTCTGCGTTGCCGTGACGCGCCGCTCGATGCTGTCGAGATCGGCGAGCAGCAGCTCCGTCTCCACCGTCTCGGCGTCGCGGATCGGATCGATCGAGCCTTCGACATGGGTGACGTTGCCGTCCTCGAAACAGCGCAGCACATGGGCGATGGCGTCGACCTCGCGGATATGGCCGAGGAACTGGTTGCCGAGGCCCTCGCCGCGCGAGGCGCCGCGGACAAGGCCGGCGATGTCGACGAATTCGAGCTGCGTCGGCACGATCTTCGCCGATTTGCCGAGCCGGGCGCAGACCTCGAGCCGGTCGTCCGGCACCGCGACGCGGCCGACATTGGGCTCGATGGTGCAAAAGGGGTAATTCGCCGCTTCGGCCGCGGCGGTCGCCGTCAGCGCGTTGAAGAGCGTCGACTTGCCGACATTCGGCAGCCCGACGATGCCGCAATTGAATCCCATCTCTCAGTCCTTGTTCTCGATATCGGCGCGCGGCGGTTTCGGCGGCGGGGGTTTCAGGATGAGCGCCACCTTGCTCATGAAGCCCGGCGCGTCGTCGGCGATCAGCACCGGCAGCGCCTCGGCGACCGCGTCGAGCAGCGGCACGAGCCAGCCGATCTCCTCGGCGTCGAAGTTCTGCAGCACGTAAGGCTGCACCAATTCCTTGACGCCGGGATGACCGACGCCGAGGCGTACCCGCCAGAAATCCTCGCCGATCACCGCGTCGATGGAACGGATGCCGTTATGGCCGGCGGCACCGCCGCCGCGCTTGACGCGCAGCTTGCCGGCCGCGAGATCGATCTCGTCATAGATGACCGCGATCTCGGGCGGCGCGATCTTGTAGAAGCGCGCAACCTCGCCGACCGAATCGCCCGACGCGTTCATGAAGGTCTGCGGCTTCAGCGCGTAAACCCGCTCGCCGCCGATCTCGCCCTCGGCGAGGGCGCCTTGGAACTTGCTGCGGAAAGGCCCGAATCCATGGCGGCGGACGATTCTGTCCACCGCCATGAATCCGATATTGTGGCGATTGCGCTCGTAGCGGGCACCGGGATTGCCGAGCCCGACGATGAGACGCATTTAGCCTTTGCCTTTGCCCGCCGGTTCCTTGGCCGCTGCTGCCGCGCCGGCCGCCGGCGTTGCACCCGGGGCCGCGCCGGCGGCGCCCGGAGCCGCGCCCGGCGTCGCACCCGGAGCGCCCGGCGCGCCGGCGACGGCGCCCGCCGCTTCGGCGGCCACGGCCGCTTCGGCCGCCGCCGCTGCGGCGGCGGCTGCCGCAGCCTGCTCTTCGCGCACCGCCGTCGGCGCCGCCACCGAGGCGATGGTGAAGTCGCGCGCGATGGTCGGCCGGGTGCCCGGCGGCAAGCTCACTTTGGTGATATGGACGCTGTCGCCGATATCGAGTCCCTCGACATCGACGGTAATGCGATCGGGGATGGCGTCGGCCGAGCAGATGAGATCGATCTCGTGGCGGACGATGTTGAGGATGCCGCCGCGGCGAATGCCCGGCGACCTTTCCGGGTTCAGGAACACCACCGGCACGGCGACGGTGATGCGCGTCTTCGCGCCGACGCGCATGAAATCGACATGCTCGGGCTTGTCGGTCACGGGGTGGAGCTGCACGTCGCGGGGCAGCGCGCGCTCCTGGGTGCCGTCGATCTCGACATTGACCAGGCGGGCGAAGAAGCCCTTCTTCTGCAGCTCGACCTGCAGCTCGCGCGGATCGACGCTGATCAGCCGGGGGGGCTGCTTCTCGCCATAGATGACGCCGGGAACGCGCCCCGAGCGGCGAGCGGCCCGGGCGGCCCCCTTTCCAGCCCGGTCGCGCGCCTCGGCGCGGATGGTGACGATGTCGGCCATCGCAAAACTCCTCTCTTGCCATTGCGGACCCGCGCCCAACGCGCGGGCTTCACCGCTTGCGGCGCCGGCCTCCAGGGGTGCCGAACGCCGCGCCGCCGCCACGCCTCGGCGCGGCGGCGAAACTTTGCATGCCTAATCGAACAGGCTCGAAACCGAACGCTCCTCGCTGATGCGGCGGATCGCCTCTGCCATCAGCGGCGCGATGGTGAGCTGGCGGATATTCTTTGCCACGCGCACCGCCTCGGTCGCAAGGATGCTGTCGGTGGTGACCATGGCTTCCATCGGCGATGCCGCGACGCGCGCCACCGCGCCGCCGGAGAAGACGCCATGCGTGACATAGGCGGCGACCGAGCGAGCGCCGCGCTCCATCAGCGCCTCGGCGGCGTTGCACAGCGTCCCGGCGCTGTCGACGATGTCGTCGATCAGGATGCAGCGGCGGCCATCGATGTCGCCGATGATGTTCATCACTTCGGAGACGCCGGCGCGCTCGCGCCGCTTGTCGATGATGGCAAGATCGGCGTTGAGAAGGCGCGCCACCGCGCGCGCCCGCACCACGCCGCCGACATCGGGCGATACGATGACGAGGTCGTCGCCGTCGTAGCGCTGCTTGATGTCCTTCACAAAGACGGGCGCGGAATAGAGATTGTCGGTCGGGATGTCGAAAAAGCCCTGGATCTGTCCGGCATGGAGATCGAGGGTGAGGACGCGGTCGGCGCCTGCCGCGGTGATCATATTGGCGACGAGCTTGGCCGAGATCGGCGTGCGTCCCGCCGCTTTGCGGTCCTGACGGGCATAGCCGTAATAGGGGATGACCGTGGTCATGCGCCGCGCCGAGGCGCGCCGCAACGCGTCCAAGGTCACCAGCAGCTCCATCAGATTGTCGTTGGCGGGGTAGGAGGTCGACTGGATGATGAAGACATCCTCGCCGCGCACGTTCTCGTGGATCTCGACGAAGACTTCCATATCGGAGAACCGGCGCACGCTGGCATTGGTCAGCGGCGTGGCGAGATAGGCGGAAATCGCCTCCGCCAGCGGCCGATTGCTATTGCAGGTTAGGATTTTCATACGAGGCTTCGTCGGTCTTCGGGTGACGCCCGCCGCGACTTCGGAGCACGCCCGCCGAGCGGCCGGGACTGTAACAAAGCGGCCCCCAACCTGTAAACGACCTTTCGCGCCGTGCGCGACCTCAGGAAGCGCCGATGCCGGCCGCCTTCGCCTTCTCGATCAGCGCCGCAACGCCGGGCGCCGCGGCATTCGCCACGGCAAAGGCGATATCGCCCCAAGGCCCGTCGAGGCTGCCCGCCGGCACGGCATTCTGCTGGTCGATCCGGCCGATCTCGCCGCCATCCCGGCCGCGCAGGATCCAGCTCACCTTGACCTGCTGCTGTCCGGAAGCGGGCGGCGACAGCTCGACCTTGCCGACCAGGATGAAGCTCTCCTTGGCGCCGGACGTGTCGGCCAACGCCACATGCGCACGGTTCAGTGCAAAGCTCATGGCGCGGCTGAGGGTCGAGCCGCCATCGCCCGGGGCGCCGGTAACCGGCCCCATCGCCAAAAGCGGCTCGGTCACCGCGGCGGCAACCGGCGGCGGTGCCTCCACCAGCCCGGCAATCGCCGGCGCCGCCTTTGCGGCGAGGTCCTGCGTCACCGCCGCATCGCCCTTTTGCCAGCCTTCCACCGGCTCTTCGGCCGCGATGCTGCCGCGGCCGAGCACGCGGCCATCGGCGCTGCGCAGCTCCCAGGCCAAGGTGACGGCATCGCGGCCATTCTGCGGCTCGGTGCGCGCGGTGCTGAGGAGATGGTCGCTGGCGCGGTTGCCCGCGCCCTTGGTGCTGGCGGGAATGTCGGCATCGCGGAGCGCGGCGGCCAGCGCCTCGCCGACCGCTTTGGGCGCCCCCGCCACCGGCGCCACCACGATATCGGCGCTGTCGGGCGGGACGACCGGCGCGGGCTTGCTCGTCGCGGGGATGTCCGCCGAGAAGGGATGGGGCAAAGGCTGGCAGGCAACCGCCAGGAGCGGCAGCAGCGGCAAAAATCGACGCATCGGCTCAGGTCACAACTTCGACGGGTGGCAAAGCGTCGCCATGGGGGGATAGACGGGAGATGGCTGCGCGCCTCCAATGATAAGGGCCCTGCTGCACCGCCGCAATCGCGCTTGCTTTTTGCGATTAGGTCAGTATTATTGACTTAGATCACGGCATCGGGGTGCCGGCATGGTCGCTTGGGAGAAACATTACGCGGGCCGCGCCCGCCGCATGGCGGCGTCCGAGATTCGCGAGCTGCTGAAGCTGCTCGACCAGCCGGATCTGATCTCCTTTGCCGGCGGCATCCCCGATCCTGCGCTCTTCCCGACCGAGGCCATCGCCGCCGCCCATCGCCGCGTGCTCGGCGACCCCGCGCGCGCCGCGGCAGCGCTGCAATACTCCGCCAGCGAGGGTTACCGCCCGCTGCGCGACTGGATCGCCGGCTACATGACGGGTCTGGGCATCGCCTGCGGCGGCGAGCACATCCTCATCACCAGCGGCGCGCAGCAGGCGCTGGACTTCATCGCCAAGCTCTTCGTCGCGCCGGGCGATCGGGTGCTGCTGGCGCGTCCGACCTATCTCGGCGCGTTGCAGGCGCTCGGCGCCTATGAGCCGGTCTATGACGATCTGCCGCGGCGCGGCGATAATCGCCGCGCGGCGCGGCGCGGCGCAAAGCGGCGGGCGCTCGGCTATGTCATGCCCGATTTCCAGAACCCGACCGGGGCGAGCCTCAGCCGCGAGGAGCGCGAGGAGCTGCTCGCCGCCGCCGCGGCGCTGGAACTGCCGCTGATCGAGGACGCGGCCTATGAGGCGCTGCGCTATGAGGGCGAGGGGCTGCCGGCGCTGGCCGCGCTCGAAGCGGCGCGCGCCGGCGGCATCGACGCCGGACGCGTGCTCTATTGCGGCACCTTCTCCAAGACGGTGGCGCCGGGCTTTAGGCTCGGCTGGGTGGCGGCGCCGCTCGAGGTGATCCGCCGGCTCGTCCTGGTGAAGCAAGCGAGCGATCTGCACAGCGCCAGTCTCGGCCAGATGGTGATGCACGAGGTGGTGCAGGAGGTCTTGCCCGCGGCACTGGTGCCGATCCGGCGCTGCTACCGCGCGCGCCGCGACGCCATGCTCGCGGCACTGGCGCGCGAGATGCCGCCCGGCGTGCAGTGGACGACGCCGCAAGGCGGCATGTTCTTGTGGCTGACCTTGCCGCCGGCGATCGATACCGCGGCGCTGCTGGCGCGTGCCATCGCCGAGGCGCGCGTCGCCTTCGTGCCGGGCCGCGCCTTCCATGCCGACGGCTCCGGCGGCAACACGCTGCGCCTCAACTTCACGCTCGCCGACGAAGCGCGCATCGCTGACGGCGTGGGCCGGCTCGGCGCGCTGCTGCGGCGCCTGCCGGAGATGGTGGGCGCGGCCTAGCCTGGGTTGCGCTGGCGGGCCGGGCGTGCTGGACTGGCGCCGTCGCGAATTCGAGGAGAACCAGCCGTGACCCAGCAGTCATCGAGCCCACCGCGCGGCGTCTATGCCGCGGTGTTGACGCCGGTCGGCGCCGACCTCGCGCCCAGCGCCAAGGCCTTCATTGCCCATTGCCGGTGGCTGCTGGCCAATGGCTGCGACGGGCTGGCGCCGCTGGGCACGACGGGCGAGGCTAATTCACTCTCCCTGGCGCAGCGTCTCGGTCTCATCGAGGCGATGGTCGGCGCCGGCCTGCCGATGGAGCGTTGCATCATCGGCACCGGCTCCTGCGCGCTCGCCGACGCCGTCACGCTGACCCAGGCGGTGCTCGCGGCGGGCGGCACGGGGGCGCTGCTGCTGCCGCCCTTCTACTACAAGAACCCGAGCGAGGATGGGCTCTTCGCTTTCTTCGCCGAAGTGATCGAGCGGATCGGCGACCCGCGGCTGCGCCTTTATCTCTATCACTTCCCGCAAATGTCGGCGGTGCCGGTGACGCCGGCGCTGATCCAGCGCCTCAAAGCCGCTTACGGCGACACCATCGCCGGGGTCAAGGACAGCTCGGGCGATTGGAATTACACGGCGAACCTGCTCAAGCAGATTCCGGGCTTCGGCGCTTATTCCGGCAGCGAGCAATTCCTGCTCGACAATCTGCGCGCCGGCGGCGCCGGCTGCATCTCCGCCAGCACCAACATCACCGCGCCGCTGGCGCACGCGGTGTTCCGCGCCTGGCAGCAGCCGGGTGCCGATGCGCTGCAGGAGGAGCTCACCCAGGCGCGCCTCATCCTGCAGGCCTTCCCCTTCCAGGGCGGCCTCAAGGAACTGGTGGCGCGGCTCACCGGCGATCGGCAATGGCTGACGCCGCTGCCGCCCAACCGCGCGCTTGCGCCAGCCGAGCGCGAACAGCTCTTCGCGCGCCTCAAGGAGGTGCGCGGCCTCGAGCCGTTGTTGAAGGCCGCGTAGCGCGATCAGCGCAGGCGCAGCTTGTAGCGGAAGCGGTCGGCGCGGCCGCGGGCGCGGCGCCAATCGATCACCGACTCATTCGCGGCGAGCGAGGCGCGATCGACGACGACGACGGCGCTCCCGGGCTGCACCTGCAGCAGATTGGCATGCTCGCCGTCCACCGATGCGATCGACAGCTCGTCCTCGACTTGCGCCACGAGGCAGCCGAACTCGCGCTCATAGACCGGATAGAGCAGGGGGCCGATCGCGCTTTCCGGCATCTCCTTGAAGCGGGCGAAGCGCGGTAGCGGCAGATACAGATCCTCCACCACCACCGGCATCTCGGCCCAGAGCCGCAGGCGCAGGACGTGCAGCACCGCGTCGCCGCGCGCCAGGCTGAGCCCCCGTGCCGCGTCCTCCGGCGCCGGGACGATGGTGCGCCTGAGAAGACGGCTCTCCGGCACGGTGACGCGGCCATCCTGGTCGGTGAAGTGGAACCAGCGAAACAGGCTCGCATCGAAGGCCGGCCGTCGGACGTAGGTGCCGCTGCCCTGCCGGCGTTCGAGCAGCCCTTCGCGGACCAGCTGCTCGACCGAGCGGCGGACCGTATTGATCGAGGTGGCGTAGTGCCGCGCCAGTGCAGCTTCGGCCGGAATGACCGCCCCGGGCGCCCATTCCTGAGCCGCAATGCGCGCTGCCAGGTCGTCCCGGATGCGGGCGTGAAGCGGCAGCCGAGTGTCGCCGCCGACGGGAGCGCCCGGCTCGTCGCGCGGCAGCGGCGAAATTCTGGTCGGATCGCTCATTTCGATGTCTTGACGATAACTCAGTCATTTGGTTATATGCAAGACTTAATGACCAATAACGGAGCTTCGCCGCCCGTGCGGAGCCCAGGAGGACCGCAGACCGCCTTGGACGACGCTTCTGTATTCCCAGCTCACGTCGAACCCATCGCGACGCGCGACGGCGCGCGGATCCTGGCAACGCGCTGGGGCCGCCCGCGGCCGAATCGCGCGCCCATCGTCCTGCTCCATCCGCTGGCTGCCGATCGTCGCTTTTGGAGGCCGGTGGCCGAGCGCCTCGCCGGCATGGGCGAGGGTCTCGCCATCGACTGTCGCGGCCATGGCGGATCGGACAAGCCGCCGGGGCCCTATACGGTCGAGCTCTTCGCGCACGACCTCGCGGCGGCGCTCGATCATGTCGGCTGGCCCGCCGCCGCCATCGTCGGGACGTCGATGGGCGGATGCGTGGCGCTGGCCTTCGCCGACGCCTATCCCGAACGCGTCGCCGCGCTGGGCCTCATCGACACCACGGCCTGGTACGGCGAGGATGCGCCGAAGGTTTGGGCTGAGCGCGCCGACCGGGCGCTCGCCGCCGGGCTCCAGGACCTCGTCGCTTTCCAGCAACGGCGCTGGTTCACCGACGCTTTTCGCGCGTCCCGTCCCGAGATCGTGGCCCGGACGGTCGAGACCTTCCTCGGCAACGATGTCGCCGCCTATGCGGAAAGCTGCCGCATGCTGGGCGCCTGCGATCTGCGCGCAGCGCTGCCGCGGGTGAAGGTGCCGACCAAGATCATCGTCGGCCGCGAGGATTACGCGACGCCGGTCGCGATGGCCGAAGCGCTCCATCGCGGGATCGCCGCCTCACGCCTCGTCGTCATCGAGGAGGGGCGGCATCTGACGCCGGTCGAACAGCCGGAGCGCATCGCCGTCGAACTCGCGTCGTTCATCTGGTCGGCCGACCGCTCGGCGACGGCATTCGAGGCGGCGCCATGACGCCCTTCGAGTTCGTCGAGCCGGCGAGCCTCGGCGAGGCGATCGCTCTCCTCGATCCCGACGATGTGTCGACGCGGCCGGTGGGCGGCGGCACAGCGATCATGCTGATGATGAAATTCGGGGTGCTCGTCCCGGCGCGGCTGGTCAGTCTTCGCCGGGTCGAGAAGCGATTTTCGCGCATCGTGGTCGAGAAGGATGGGAGCCTCAGCATCGGCGCGCTCGCCACCCTCCGGTCGATCGAGCGGTCGAGCGAGGCAAGGCGCATGGCGCCGGTTCTCGCCGATGCATTGCTGCGCCTCTCCAACGTCCGCGTGCGCAACGTCGCGACGTTGGGTGGGCACCTCGCCCATGCGGATCCGCATATGGATCTGCCGCCGGTGCTTGCTTCGCTTGACGCCCGGCTCGTCGTCGCAGGCCCCTCGGGCGAACGCACGCTGCCGGTTGCCGATCTCTTCGTCGGCTATCTCGAAACCGTGCTCAAGGGCAACGAGCTCATCGCCGAGGTCGTGGTCCCGCCGCAGCAGGATCGGCGCGCCGCCTACGTCAAATGCACGACGCGCTCGGCCGATGATTGGCCCGCGCTCGGCCTCGCCGTATCGCTCGCCCTGTCGGGCCCGATGATAAAGGACGCGCGCATCGTGCTCGGCGCGGCGACGGACCGGCCGGTGCGCCTCGCCGCCGCCGAGGCCATGCTCGCCGGCCGCGAGCCGAGCGAGGCGCTGTTGCGCGCGGCCGGCGACGCCGCGGCGGCGGTCGAGCTGGTCAGCGACGCGCAGGGCTCGGCCGCTTATAAGCGCCAGCTCCTGCGCGTTTATCTCGGCCGCGCCGTCCGTCGCGCGCTCGCCGCAGGGTCCAACGCAGGGGAGGCGCGCCAATGACCACCACGATCTCCCCGGGCGGACAGGTGGGACGCTCGGTGCCGCGCCTCGAGGCGCGCGCCAAGGTCACGGGCCGCGCGGAGTATGTGCACAATCTGCGGCTGCCGGGCATGCTCTACGGCAAGATCTTCCGCAGCCGCACGGCGCATGGCCGCATCCGGCGCCTCGACGTCGCGGCCGCGCGCGCGATGGACGGCGTTCACAGCGTGATCACGGCCGAGGATGTGCGCCGGGTGATTCCGGATCCTTATTACGGGCCGGCTTTCCACGACCAGCCGATCCTCGCCATCGACAAGGTGCGCTATGTCGGCGAACCCGTTGCCGTGGTCCTGGCGGCGGACCCGCACATCGCCGAAGCCGCCGCGCATCTCATCGTCGCCGAATATGACGAGCTGCCGGCGGTCTTCGACGAGCGCGAGGCGATGACCTCGACGGCGATCGTCCACGAGGTGTTGCGGCCGGCCGGCACCTTTCCGGATTTGAAGCATCTCGAGGGCCGCACCAACACCAACATCGCGCTCGATTTCCATTTGCGACAGGGCGACGTCGACGCCGCCTTCGCATCGGCCGAGCAGGTGTTTGAGCACACCTTCCAGACGCAGCAGGTGCTGCACGTGCCGCTCGAGCCCTTCGTGTCGCTGGCCGACGCGACCCCGTCGTCGGTCACGATCCATACGGCCTCGCAGAGCCCTTCCTTCGTGCGCATCGAGATCGCCCGGCTGCTGCGCTGGCCGGAGAACCGCGTGCGGGTCAAGACGCTGCATCTCGGCGGCGGCTTCGGCGCCAAGCTCTACATCAAGCTCGAGGCGCTGGTGGTGGCGCTCTCCCTTCTGGCGCGTCGGCCGGTCAAAGTCGCGCTCTCGATGGAAGAGCAATTCTATACGATCACCAAGCACGCCAGCACCTTCCGCATCAAGAGCGCCGTCGCCAAGGACGGACGCGTCACCGCGCGGCATTGCGAGGTGTTGTGGAACGGCGGCGCCTACGCCGATATCGGGCCGCGGGTGACGCAGAAATCCGGCTTCACCGCCGCCGGTCCCTATGACATCCCGGCGGTAAGCATCGATTCCTATGCGCTCTACACCAACCTGCCGCCCGCCGGCGCCTTGCGGGGCTTCGGCATTCCGCAGCTCGTCTGGGCCTATGAGAGCCACACCGACCTCATCGCCCGGGCGCTCGCGATCGATCCGCTGACGTTCCGGCGCAAGAATCTGCTGCGCAACGGCCGGCCGCAGGCGACCGGCACGATCATGCGCGACGCCGAGATCGAGGCGGTGCTCGAGCGCCTCGCGGCGCGCCTCGATTGGAACCGGCCGTTCGATCGCGGCGCCGGTGCGGTGAAACGCGGCCGCGGCATTGCCATCGGCTTCAAGGCGAGCATCGCGCCCACCACCTCGATCGCCAGCGTGGCCATCCACGCCGATGGGAGTTGCACGCTGTCCTGCGGCACGGTCGACATGGGCCAGGGCTCGGACACTGCCATGGCGCAGATCGTCGCCGAGGTGCTGAACCTCGAGGCCGAGGCGATCGCCGTCATCCACCCCGACACCGACGTGACCCCGTACGACATGGCAACCCTGGGCTCGCGGTCCACTTATCACATGGGAAATGCGGTGAGGCTCGCGGCTGAGGACGCCCGCGACAAGATTGCGGCCTTGGCCGCTTCGCTCGGTCTGCCGCCGGGCTCCAACCTGTCGCTCGCCGAGCTGTTCCGCCGGAAATACGGCATGCAGGCGGGCACCATCATCGGCACCGGCAGCTTCATCCCGAGCTATAGCCCGCCCGACCACAGCACGGGGCTCACCGAGAACGCGACGCCCTTCTGGATGATCGGCGCCACCGGGGTCGAGCTCGAGGTCGACACCGAGACCGGGCATGTGCGGGTGACGCGCCTCGTCAACGTCGCCGACGCCGGACGCGCGATCAATCCGCGCATCGTCGAGACGCAACTTTCCGGCGCCGCGATCATGCAGCTCGGCTTCACGCTGTTCGAGCGCATGAATTTCGATAAGGGCCAGGTCACCAACGCCTCCCTCGCCGATTACAAGATACCCGGCATGCACGACCTGCCGCTCGCGATCGAGAGCGAGTTCGTCCCCGCCGAGCAGCAGGGCGGTCCCTTCGGCGCCAAGGGCGTCGGCGAGAGCGCAACCTTCGGCGTTTCGCCCGCCATCGCCAATGCAATTCACGACGCCGTCGGCGTGCGGCTCACGGCGCTGCCGTTGACGCCGGAGGCGGTCTACCGCGCGATCCGCGCGGCTGCCGGCGATCCGCTCGGTGAGGAATGAGATGAACGCGCGCACCATCCGCTTCACCCTCAACGGCGCGCCGGCGAGTGCCGAGATCGGCACGCACCAAAGCCTGGTCGAGGTGCTGCAGCAGCGCTTCGACCTCTTCGGCGCACGCGAAAGCTGCGCGCAAGGCCTGTGCGGGTGCTGCACCGTCCTGGTCGACGGCACGGCAGTGTCGGGCTGTCTGTTCCTCGCCGTCTTCGCCGACGGCGCACAGGTTGAGACGGTCGAGTATCTCGGGGCGGGCGAGCGGCTCGATCCGGTGCAACAGGCCTTCATCGAGGCCGGCGCCTTTCAATGCGGCTTCTGCACCCCGGGATTCGTGCTCATGACGCGCCAGCTCCTCGACGAAAACCCCGATCCGAGCGATGCGGAGATCGGTCACTATCTTTCCGGCAATTTGTGCCGCTGCGGGACCTATCCTCAGATCGTCGAGGCAGTGCGGCTCGCGGCGAAGAAGCGCAAGGCATGACCACGTCAAACGATGCGAGGCAAGGAGACCCCATGACCGGCGCGGAGACCGCTCTTCGAGGCCCCTGGTATCGCAGCCTCAATCGCGACCAATGGTATGCGCTTCTCGCCTCGAATCTGGGCTGGCTCTTCGACGGCTATGAGACCTATGCGCTGATCCTCACCGTCGGCGTGGCGCTCCATCAGCTGCTGCTACCGGCGCAGTACGCCCAGATTCCGGCCTACGCCGGCACGGTCATCGGGATTACGCTCCTGGGCTGGGGCGTGGGCGGGCTGATCGGCGGCGTCCTCGCCGACTACATCGGCCGCAAGCGCATGATGATGCTGGCGATCCTGGCCTATTCGCTGATGACCGGGCTCAGCGCCGTGTCCTGGGATTGGCTCTCTTTCGCCGCGCTGCGGTTTCTCGTCGGCGTCGCTCTTGGCTCGGAATGGGCGACGGGCACGTCGATGACGGCGGAGCTCTGGCCCGATCATGCGCGTGGCAAAGGCGCCGGGCTCATGCAATGCGGCCTCGGCATCGGCTTCTTTCTCGCATCGCTCATCTGGCTGTTCGTCGGCGCGACCGGTCCCGACGCTTGGCGCTACATGTATCTCATCGGCATCCTGCCGGGTCTCGCGACGCTCTGGGTTCGGCGCAGCATTCCGGAATCGGCGCTCTGGGAGCGCTCGGCGGAGCAGCGGCGGGCGGCGCAGGAGCGCCGGCGCGCCGGCGCGGCGCTCCACGCCCACGAGCACGCGCTGACCCGCTTCACGCTCTTCGACCTCTTCGGCCACGCCGAAATCCGACGGCGGACGATCATCGCTTTCCTGATGTCGCTGACGACGACGCTCGCCTGGTGGGGCATCTCGTCCTGGGTCCCGCCCTATATCGGCTCGGTCGCGGCCAAGAACGGGCTATCGCCCGCGCAATGGGCGAGCTTCGCCGGCATGGTCTACAATGTCGGCGCGATCGCGGGCTACGCCGGTCTCGGCTTCCTGGCGGACGCTTACGGGCGCAAGCCGGTCACCATCCTCTTCTTCGCCATGTCGCTGCTGCTGACGCCGGCGCTGTTCCTGTGGACGCACACTCTCGGCCTGCTGCTGCTGGTCACCTGCGTCAACGGGTTCTTCAGCCTCGGCCAATATTCCTGGATGCCGACCTGGCTTCCCGAGCTCTATCCGACGCGGATCCGCGCCACCGGGGTCGCTTTCGTGTTCAACGCACCCCGCTTCATCGCGTTTCTCGGTCCGCTGATTGCCGGGACCCTGATCGTACGCTTCGGCGGATACGGACACGCGGCCGTGATCGTCGCCAGCATCTACGTGCTGGGCCTGCTCGCGGCCCCGTTCCTGCCGGAAACGCGCGGCACGGCGCTGCACGCGGATTGACCGCGGCGGGCTCGGCGTCCCGCACGGGGACGCCGCGGCCGATCCCGGGACCCTGCTTTACGCCGCCGCGCGCAGCCGTCGCAGCGCGGCGATGGTGCGGGCGCAAGCTTCCGCCGCTTCGGCGCCTTTCACGACGAAATGCTCGCGGAAGAAGCGCTGATGCTCGTCATGGGCGTGAAAGCGCTGCGGTGTCAGCACCGCCGAGATGACCGGCACTTCGGTGTCGAGCTGAACCCGCATCAGCCCGGAGATCACCGCCTCGGCGACGAATTCGTGGCGGTAGATGCCGCCATCGACGACGAGTCCGCCGGCGACGATTGCGGCATAGCGGCCGCTCTTCGCCAGCAGCTTTGCCTGCAGCGGAATCTCGAAGCTGCCGGGGACGTCGAAGAGGTCGATGGCGCTCTCGGGATGACCGAGCTTCGCCATCGCGGCGGTGAAGGATTGCCGGCAGCAATCGACGATGTCCTTGTGCCAGCACGACTGAATGAAGGCGATGCGCTCGCCTGTGCCGCTTCCGGTGATGTCGTGTGCATGGCGCTGATTCATGGGTGGCTCCTTTGCCTTTGGACCAGAATCAGGGCGTTGAGACGCTCGCACCCGGCGGCACGCCAAAGCGCGACGCCAAGCCGGAGCCATCCCGCTCTCTTTCTTCCGGACTGTGACCGTCGGCGCCGGATTGGAACCGGCTCTGCTGACCCTGCCGAGATTGCCTCGTCAGGCGCTCGCGGGCTCGTGCGATTGCTCGCCTTCACCGCCGGTGGGGACTTCCACCCCGCCCCGAGAACGTTGCCGCCCGAACCTCGGACGACACACCATCATCGCTCTCGTGCCGGGCGATGGCAATTGCACCGCACGCCGAGCGCCTATGCGGCGGCTACGCCCCGAGGCGGATCGCCGAGAGCGCGCGGCCGTAGTCGGGCTCCTGTCGCAGGCAAGACCGGCGATAGGAGAAGAAGCGCTCGGGCTCGGCCGCGGTGTCACCGCCGCTCTGCTCAACCGCGCCGAGGCCGAGCCGCGCGAGCCGGCGCGCGACATAGCCCGGCAGATCGAAGAGGAAATGCCCGGCGCGCGGCGCCTGCCGGAAGAACCCGGCATTGGCTTCGTCCTGCGCCAGGAAGGGCGCCGGAAATTCCGGCCCGACCTCGTAAGAGGGCTGCGCGATGGCAGGACCAATGCCGGCGGAGAGACGCTGCGGCGCGGCGCCCAAGGAGATCATTGCCGCGACCGTCGCCTCGAGCACGCCGCCCAGCGCGCCGCGCCAGCCGGCATGGGCTGCGCCGATCACGCCCGCCTCCGCATCGGCGAACAGGACCGGCACGCAATCGGCGGTGAGGATGCCGAGCGCCACGTCCTGCCGTCGCGTCACCAGCGCATCGGCGCGCGGCCGCTCCTCCGGCCGCCAGCGCTCGTCGATGATCGCGACATCCGCGCTGTGCACCTGGTAGCCGGTGACCAGCCGGTCGCCTTCCAAGCCCAACGCCGCCATCGCGCGTCGGCGATTCTCCGCCACTTTCGCCGCGTCGTCGCCGGAGCCAAGGCCGCAATTGAGGGAGGCGAAAAGCCCTTCGCTGACGCCGCCCTCGCGGGTGAAGAAGGCGTGGCAGGCGGCGGCGAGCGTCGGAAGCCTGATCACGGAATGCATTCCTCCACAAAGCCGGCGGGCGCGGCCAGCGCCGGCGCGGCGAGCGCCAGCGCCTTGAACAAGGTGCCCATTTGCTCGGGATCGATCAACCTCCGGCAACCGCTTTCGATCGCGGGGAGTTGCGCCGGCGTGGCGCGCGCGATGAGCGCCGCGGCGCGCTCGGCGAGGCCGAGCGCGGCAAGGAAGCCGCCTTGCGGCACCGGTCCCCAGGCGCGCGCGCCGGCGCCGCGCGCCGCGGCAGCGACGCTGGCGAAATCGACATGCGCGGTGAGGTCGGCCTCGCCGGGCTCGTCCAACACCTCGTGGCGGCGGTGGCGGCGGAGCGCCTGCAAGGTGTCGCCGCAAGCGGCGGGGAAATAACCGTAATCGATGAAGAGCGCGACACCGCCCTGGTGCCGGAGCCGCTCGCCCAGCGTCGCGGCAAGCGTGATCGCCGGCGGGCGGATCTCGCAGAGGCTGCCGGGGGGCGCGGCTCTGAGCGCGGGCGGCAGCAGCGCCGCTTCCGGACTCGGCGCAGGATCGAGAGCGAAGACAAAGGATTGGCCGTCGGCAGCGAGCGCCACGCGCCGCTCATGCCAAAACCGCTCGCCGCGCACCAGCTGTCGGATCGGCAGCGCGTCGAGGAACTCGTTGGCGACGAGGATCAGCGGCCCGTCGGGCAGCTCGCCGAGGCTGTCATGCCAGGAAGGGCTCGCCTCGGCGAGAAGCGCGGCCTGATGGCGGCGCAGCACCGGGCTGCTTTCGACGAGATGCAGCGTCAGCGCGCGGTGGAAGCCAGGCGCCCCCTTGAGCGCCCGCAAGGCATCGGCCATCAGCGTGCCGCGGCCGGGGCCGAGCTCGGCGAGGATGACGCGCTCGGGCCGGCCCATCTTGTCCCAGGCATCGGCGCACCAGAGGCCGATGAGCTCGCCGAAGACCTGGCTCACCTCGGGCGCGGTGATGAAATCGCCGCCCGCGCCCAGCGGGTCGCGGGTGCGGTAATAGCCGTAGCGCGGGTGGAGCAGCGCTTCCTGCATGAATTCGGCGATGCCGAGCGGCCCGGTCGCGCGGATGCGCTGTGCCAGCAGCCGCGCGAGCGCGTTCACGCCCGCGCCGCGAGCGGCTTCGCCCGCAGCAGCAGCCAGAGCCCGATGATCACCAAAGGCGCCGACAGCAGCTGCCCCATGGTGATGCCCCAGAAGAGGAAGCCGAGCTGCGGGTCGGGCTGGCGGAAGAACTCGGCGATGATGCGCGCGATGCCGTAGCCGATGAAGAAGACGCCGGTGGTCGCTCCCGGCCGCTGCCGCAAGCCGCGATACTGGCAGATCCAGAGTACGGTGAAGAGCACGATGCCTTCGAGCGTCGCCTCGTAAAGCTGGCTTGGATGGCGCGGCAGGTGCTCGGGGTCGCTCGGGAAGATCATCGCCCAGGGCACGTTGGTGACGCGGCCCCAGAGCTCGCCATTGATGAAGTTGGCGATGCGGCCGAAGAACAGGCCGATCGGCACGGCGCAGATGATGATGTCGGCGAAAGCGAGGAAATTGATCTTGCGCTGTCGGCAGAACAGCAGGATGGCGAGGGTGACGCCGAGCGCGCCGCCATGGAACGACATGCCGCCGCGCCAGAGATAGAAGACCTGGATCGGATTCTGGAGGTAGTAGGGCAAGTTGTAGAACAGCACATAGCCGGTGCGGCCGCCGAGCACGACGCCGAGCGTCGCCCAGACGAGGAAGTCGTCGATGTCCTGCACCTGCGCCACGAGCGGCGGCCGCTTGGCGAGCGCCAGGCAGTAGCGCCAGCCGATGACCAGACCGGCGATGTAGGCGAGCGCATACCAGCGGATCGCGAACGGGCCGACCGACCAGTGGCCGATCATATAGGGGCCGAAATGGACGATGTCGGGATTGATGGCGGGGTAGGGGATGAGGAAGAACATGCGGGGCGCAAACGCTCAGCGATAGGGATCGGAGACGGCAAGATAGTTCTGGACGTAGTCGCGCACGCCCTCCTCGAGCGAGGTCATCGGCCGGTCATAGCCGGCGGCACGCAGCCGCTCCATCCGCGCCTCGGTGAAGTACTGATACTTGTCGCGGATCTCGACGGGCGTGTCGATGAAATCGATCTTGGGCTCGCGGCCCAGCGCGCGATAAACCGCCGCAGCCAGCTCGGCGAAGCTGCGTGCCGCGCCGCTGCCGATGTTGAAGAGGCCGCTCACCTCGGGGTGGTCGTTCAGCCACAGCATCATGTCGACGCAATCGCGGACATAGACGAAATCGCGCTGCTGCCCGCCATCGGGCACGCCGGCGCGATGCGAGCGGAAGAGCCGCGCCGCCTCGCCTTTGGCGGCGCGGGCGTAGAGCTGCGCCGCGACGCTCTTCATCGCGCCCTTGTGGTACTCGTTCGGGCCGTAAACGTTGAAGAATTTGAGTCCCGCCCATTGCGCCGGCCGCTTGCCGGGCTGGCCGGCGAGCCGCGCGATGCGGCGGTCGAAGAGATGCTTCGACCAGCCATAGGCGTTGAGCGGGCGCAGCCGCGCCAGCGCCGCCGGCGCGATGTCGTCGTCGAAGCCCGCGCCGCCATCGCCGTAGGTGGCGGCGGAGGACGCGTAGATGAAGCGCGTCTCGGTCTCGGCGCACCACTCCCAGAGGCGCTGCGGCAGCATGAAATTGGCGGCGATGATGAAATCGGCATCGGTCTCGGTCGTTGACGATACGGCGCCCAGATGGAAGATGAGGTTGATCTCGCGCGCATGGCGCTCGAGGAAATCGAACAGGGATTCGGGCGGCACCAGCGCAGCGAGCTCGCGCTTGGCGAGGTTGCGCCATTTGTCGTCCTTGCCGAGTCGGTCGCAGACGACGAGATCCTGCCCGCCGCGCTCGTCGAGCGCCGCGACCAAGTTCGAGCCGATGAATCCCGCGCCGCCCGTGATGACGATCATCGCAAGGGCGGTGTTATAAGCGTTGCCGCCATGGCGTCAAATGCGGCGCGCGGCCGGATTCGATTTGGCCCCCGCCGGTATCTATGCTAGCCGGAGGCCCGCTGCCAGTTTCGCGAGAGGAGAGCCGCCATGCAGTCCGAGAACCGCTTGCTCGACGATCTCGCCCGCGTCGCCACCGGCGCGCTCGGCGCGCTCACCGGCGTGCGCGACGAGCTCGAAACCCGTTTGCGCGATCAGTTCGAGCGCGTCCTTAGCCGCATGAATCTTGTCCGGCGCGAGGAGTTCGACGCCGTGCAGGCGATGGCCGCCAAAGCGCGCGCCGAGCAGGAAGCGCTTGCCGCGCGTGTTGCCGCGCTCGAAGCGCGGCTTGGGATCACCAGTCCCGCCAGTCCCGCCGAGCCGCATGCGGCACCGCGTCGCCCGCTGCGCTCGCGCCCGGCGATGCGCAAGCCGAAGCCGGCCGAACCGCTGTAGATCGGCGGTTTCTTCGCGTTTGTGGATAACTCCGTGCTTGCGCCGCTCGGTCAGCTTTGGCAGGCTACATCTTGTGGTGACCGAGGGTGGTTCACACAAAATGCCGCGATCACCCGGGTTGGCCCCCCACAGGAGGGTGAATGACCGCTTTGTCACTCGAGACGGCTGTGCTCGCCGCCAACCCGATCGATCTCGTCGAAGAGATCGTCCAGGCGAATGAATGGGCGCATGATCGCGCCAGCGACGAGGAGATGGTCGTCGAGATCACCGGCCGCTGGTGCGACTACCGCCTGCTCTTCATCTGGCAGCGCGAGATCAACGCGCTGCATTTCACCTGCGCTTTCGAGATGAAGGTGCCGAAGGCGCGACGCGGCGCCATATTCGAGCTGCTCGCCGTGGTGAACGAGCGGCTCTGGCTCGGCCATTTCGACCTCACGCCCGATGCTCAGTCGCCGGCCTTCCGCCAGGGTGTATTGCTGCGCGGCGCCAGCGGCGCCTGTGTCGAGCAGATCGAGGATCTCGTCGACATCGCGGTCAGCGAGTGTGAGCGCTTCTACCCGGCCTTTCAGCTCGTCGTCTGGGGCGGCAAGCCGGCCGAGGAAGCGCTCGCCGCGGCGATGATCGATCCGGTGGGCGAGGCGTGAGCGATCCTGCAGCGCCCAAGGTTCCGGCGCTGCTGCTTGTCGGTTGCGGCAAGATGGGGGGAGCGCTACTGGCCGGCTGGCTGGAGCGCGGACTGACGCGTCGCCTCGTCGTCGTCGAGCCTGGTCCCGGTGCTGCCGGTTTCGCCGGCCGGGCCGGTGTCGAGCGGCTGAGCGATGCCGCGGCGATTGCACCGGATTTCCAACCGGCTGTCGTCGTGCTCGCGGTCAAGCCGCAGGCGATGGCCGACGTGCTGCCGCCCTATCGCCGCTTCGCCGATGCGGGCGCGCTCTGCCTCTCGATTGCCGCCGGCAAGACGCTGAGCTTCTTCGCCCGCGCGCTGGGCGAGGCGGCTTCGGTGGTGCGCGCCATGCCCAATACGCCGGCTTCCATTGGCCGCGGCATCGCCGTCGCCTGCGCCAATGCGCGCGTCGGGCCGGAGCAGCGCCGGATTGCCGAAGCGCTGCTCGCCGCGGTGGGTGATGTCGGCTGGGTCGAGGACGAGGCGCTCCTCGATGCCGTGACCGCGGTCTCGGGCAGCGGCCCCGCCTACGTCTTCCTGCTGATCGAATGCCTCGCCCGGGCGGGGGTGGCGGCGGGCTTGCCCGAGGCGCTGGCGGAACGGCTCGCGCGGGCCACCGTGGCGGGCTCCGGCGAGTTGGCGCGGCGCTCGGCCGAAAGCGCGGCGGTGTTGCGCGAGACCGTCACCAGCCCGGGCGGCACCACGCGCGCGGCGCTCGATGTTCTGATGGCGGTGGACGGGCTCGACCCGCTGCTGCGCCGCGCCGTTCTCGCCGCCACCAAGCGCTCGCGCGAGCTCGCGGATTAGCCCGATCGCTGCCGTGGCGAGGTGCCGCCGCCGGCACAGGGGCGGAATAGTTTCGATTTCGCCGGGTTGAGGCTCTAAGCTGGGCGCCGAGGATTTCCGGGAGGTCTCGCATGGCGAGACGAGCGGGTGCCAGGAAGACGGCCGCCAAACCCGCGGCGGCAGAGGCGGCGGAGGCGGCGGACCGGCTCGTCGATGCAGCGCTGCGCCTGGCCGAGCGGCAGGGCTGGCGGCGGACCGGTCTTGGCGAGATCGCTGCCGAGGCCGGGCTGCCGCTCGATGAGGCATACACAGCCTGTCCCTCCAAGCTGGCGCTGCTGGCGCGCTTCCACCGCCGCATCGACCGGGCGGCGCTTGCCGGAACCAGCGCCGCGGACGAGCCGGCGCGCGATCGGTTGTTCGATGCGTTGATGCGGCGCTTCGACGCGCTTGCCCAACATCGCGAGGCGCTGCGGGCGATTCTGCGCGACAGCATGGGCGATCCGGCGGCGCTTCTGGGCCTGCCGGCGCTGTTCTCTTCGATGGGCTGGATGTTGGAGCGGGCGGGCGTTTCCGCCGCCGGAGGGCGCGGGCGGTTTCGCGCCAAGCTGCTGGCGGGGCTCTATCTTTCGGTGTTAAGGGTGTTCCTCGATGACGACAGCGCCGACCTCGCCCGAACGATGGCGGCTCTTGACCGGCGACTGCGCGCGATGGAATCCTGGCTCGGCCTGAGTGCGGTCGACGCCGCACGGTAGGTTACTTTTGCGTTGCAATATTTTTTGGCAGGCGCCCTTGACCTGGGCAGGCTATTAAGCCATATTTTCGGCATTGTGCACCGCAGCATAGCTGTCCCCAGCCCGCGAAGGATACTCCCATGACCACCAACGGTAAGCACACTTTCATGGATATGGATGTCGGCAAAGCGTTTGCCGGCTTCACTTTTCCCGGCCTCGACGTCGAATCGATCGTCGCCTCGCAGCGCAAGAATCTCGAAGCGCTGACCCAAGCGAATCAACTAGCCGTAGAAGGCGTTCAGGCCGTGGCGCGGCGCCAGGTCGAGATCGCCCGCGAGGCCGTCGACGAGGTGTCGAGCCTCGTGCGCGAATGGACGCAGCCCGGCGCCCCGGAAGAGCGCATCGCCAAGAACGCCGAATACGCCAAGCAGGCTTTCGAGAAGAGCGTCGCCAATGCTCGCGAGCTCGCCGAGCTCGTCACCAAGGCCAATACCGAAGCGTTCAGCGTCATTCAGAAGCGCGTCGCCGAAGGCTTCGAAGAGCTGCGCGAATACGCCAAGCAGAAGGTTGCGCGCTGACGGCGCTTTGAGCTTCGTCCTATCGCGTCGCCGATAATCCCCCCTGTGCGACGCGGCGAGGCCGCCCCCGGTTTGGGGCGGCCTCATTTGTTTTCGGCCGGTGCTTCCCTCAGCGCGGCAGGTGCAACCGGACGCGCAGCCCGTGCTGCGGCGACTCCTCGAGCGTCAGATCGCCGCCATGGCCGCGCGCCACGTCGCGCGCGATGGTGAGCCCGAGGCCGACCCCGCCGGTCGCGGGGTTGCGCGAGGCATCGAGGCGGAAGAACGGGCGGAAGACGTTCTCGCGCTCATCGGGGGGAATGCCGGGCCCGTCATCGTCGACGAGGATGTCGACGCCTTCATCGACCGGCAGCGCGGTGATCCAGATGTGGCTGCCATAGCGCCGCGCATTGTTGAGCAGATTGGCGATGCAGCGCCGCATCGCGTCCGGACGCAGCGGCAGCATGAGCTCCTCGGGCAGCGCCAGCGAGATGTCGGCGCCATCCCGCCGCGCCGCCGCGGCGGCTTCCTCGAGCAGCAGCCCGAGATCGGTCGGGCGCGGCTGCTCCGGGCCCTCGCCGCGGGCGAAGTCGAGATAGCCCTGGACCATGCGCTCCATGGCGATGACGTCTTGCTTCAGCTCCTCGACTTCCGGACCGCCCTCGCCCAGGAACTCGAGCGCCAGCCGCATGCGCGTCAGCGGCGTGCGCAGATCGTGCGACACCCCCGCCAGCATTTCGGTGCGCTGCGTGATCTGCCGCCGGATGCGGTCGCGCATCTTGAGGAAGGCGGCGGCGGCCTGGCGCACCTCGGTCGCGCCTTCCGGTTTGAAGTTGGGCACGTCGCGGCCCTTGCCGAAGCTCTCCGCCGCCGCCGCGAGTCGCCGCAGCGAGCGCACTTGGTTGCGCATGAACAGAGAGGCGACCGCCAGCAGCACCAGCGAGGAGCCCGCCATCCAGAGCACGAAGATGTAGGTCGTCGGCGTGAACAGCCGCGTGCGCGGCGCCATCACTTCCATGACGCCGTCGTGCAGCGCCACCCAGATCAGGATGTAGCGCGGATCGCTCGCGTTATCGATCTCGAACGGGCGGCGCACGCGCTCGTCCATGGCGCCGGAAAGCGCCTCGTAGAGCCAGCTGTCGTCGCTTGCCGGGACGCTGCTCGGCAGGCTCTCGCCCGGCCGGAAGTGGAAATGGAGCTCGGTGACGTCGGCGCTGCGCGCCAGCAGCGCGTCGAGCCCGGCGGAGCTGTGCGTGAAGTCGCGCGCGTCCAGCGTCAAGGCGATGTCGGCGGCGACGTCGGTGGCGAGCCGGCGCTCGACCGTCGCCCAATGGCGGTCATAGAAGATCCAGGTGGCGAGGAGCTGCGCCAGCACCAGCGGCAGAATGATGATGATGAGCGAGCGCCCGAACAGCGAGCGCGGCAGGATGCGCTTCCACCAGCGCCGGTGCGTGTCGGCGGTGGCAGGGGGCGCCGGCATCGCCTCGGCCGGCAGCGTGGCGCGATCAATCTGGCTTGAGGACATAGCCGGTGCCTCGCACCGTCTGCAGGTAGCGCGGGAACTTGGGATCGCGCTCGATCTTGCGCCGGAGCCGCGTCACCTGCACATCGACCGTGCGCACATTGCCGCTGAACTGCGCTTCCTCCGACAGCGCCTCGCGCGATACGGCCTCGCCGGGCCGCCGCGCCAAGGCCGCCAGCAGCGCCGTCTCCGCCGCGGTCAGATGCACCGCATCGCTGCCGCGGTAGAGCTCGCCGCGGGCGAGATCGAAGCGGCAGGCGCCGAAGCGCACTTCGGCGGCGGGTGGCGCCGGCTGCGGCACGCGCTGCAGGATGTTGCGGATGCGCAGCACCAGCTCGCGCGGCTCGAACGGCTTCGCGAGATAGTCGTCGGCGCCGTGCTCGAGGCCGTTGATGCGATCCTCGGGCTCGGCCATGGCGGTGAGCAGCAGGATCGGCAGCCGCCCGTCGCGGCGCAGGCTGCGGGTGAGGTCGAGGCCGCTCTCGCCAGGCATCATGACGTCGAGCACCAGGAGGTCGAAGGCGATGCTGGCGAGGCGCGCGCGCGCCTCCGCGGCGTCGCCGGCGGTGGTGACGCGAAACCCCTGGTCGGTCAGGTAGCGGCGCAGCAGCTCGCGCAGCCGCGCATCATCGTCGACCACCAGGAGATGCGGCTCGCTGCTATCCATGCCGCGACTATACACCGCTCAGCGGGTCGGCGGCCCGCGCTCGAATCGGCGCCGGTCGGCATCGGTGCTGATGATGCCGAGCATGACCTTGCGGAAGCCTTCCACCGCCTGCGCCCCGGCCTCGCGATAGGCCTTGGCGATGCGCTGGCGCTGGTTCTCGGACAACTGGCGCTCGAGCTCGATGCCTTTGTCGGTGAGCTCCAGCAGGCGCTGCCGGCGATCGCGGCTGCCGGGCTTCTGCTGGATGAAGCCCTGCCGCACCAATTGCCCGAGCACCCGGCTCAGGCTCTGCTTGGTGATGCGCAAGATGGCGAGCAGGTCGCTGACGCTCATCTGCGGATGGCGGCCGACAAAATAGATGACGCGGTGATGGGCCCGGCCGAAGCCGTAGCGCGCCAGCATGGCGTCGGGCTCGGCCGTGAAGTCGCGATAGGCGTAATACAGCAGCTCGATCCCCTGGCGCAGTTCCTCCTCGCGCAGAAACAGCAGATTGGCCGTGGATTTTACGTCAGACATGTTGACTTATTTTCGTTGAAACTGTTACACCGGCCGACCCGGCAGGGCCATAATGGACCAGATCAACGACCGGAGCGAGCGGAAGAGACCGAGATGGACACGACGATTTCCTGGAAGGAGCTGGGTTTCCGCTACCTCGATACCGGTGTTTTCGTCCGGGCCGATTTTCGCCACGGCGCGTGGTCGAAGCCGGAGCTCTGCACCGGCGCCAGCATCACGCTGCACATCGCCGCGACCTGCCTTCATTACGGCCAGACCTGCTTCGAGGGGTTGAAGGCGTTCCGCCAGGTCGATGGGCGCGTCGCCTGCTTCCGTCCCGACGCCCATGCGCGGCGCATGATCCTGTCGGGCGAGCGGCTGGCCATGGTGCCGCCGCCGGAGAGCCTCTTCCTCGACGCCGTGCGCACCATCGTCGGCAAGAACGATGCCTATGTCCCGCCCTACGGCACCGGCGCCACGCTCTATGTCCGTCCGCTGCTGCTCGGCACCAGCGCCGTCATCGGCGTCCATCCCAGCGAGGATTACGCGTTCCTCGTCTTCGCCATGCCGGTCGGGCCCTACTACAAGGACGGCATGGTGCCGGTGCCCGCCTATGTCCAGGAAGCCTATGACCGCGCCGCGCCGCATGGCGTCGGCCATGTCAAAGCGGGCGGCAACTACGCGGCGGGCCTCGTCGGCGATATCGAGGTGAAGCAGAAGGGCTTTCCGGTCTCGCTCTATCTCGACAGCGGCACGCATTCGCTGATCGACGAGTTCGGCACCTCGAACTTCGTCGGCATCACCCGCGACGGCCGCTATGTGACGCCGAAATCCGCCTCGATCCTGGAGAGCGTGACCAATGACAGCCTCCGGCGCATCGCCGCCGATATGGGGCTGAAGGTCGAGCACCGGCCGGTGCGCTGGGACGAGATCCAGAATTTCGTCGAGATCGGCGCCTGCGGCACCGCTGCGGTGATCACGCCGATCTCCTCGATCACGCGCGGCGGCGAGACGCTGCGCTTCGGTTCGCCGGAGAAGCCCGGGCCGACCTTGCAACGGCTCTATGACGAGATCCAGGGCATCCAATACGGCAAGATCGCCGACCGCTATGGCTGGATGATGCCGGTGGGCTGAGCCCGGCGCGGGGTCCGATGCGCCAAAGGCGCCGGCCGCCATGGCGCGGCCGAACGCTGACCCCTTCAGTCCTTGATCCAGCGCGCCGCCGCTTCGTCGTCACTCGTCTGCGCATCGACCCAGCGCGGCCCGTCCGGCGTCTCTTCGAGCTTCCAGAACGGGGCTTTGGTCTTGAGCCAGTCGATGAGGAACTGACAGGCATCGAAAGCCGCCTGGCGATGGGCTGAAGCGGCGGCGACGAGGACGATGCGCTCGCCGGGCTCGAGCCGGCCGTAGCGGTGGATGATCAGCACCGCGTCGAGCGGCCAGCGCCGGCGCGCTTCGGCTTCGATCTCGGCGAGGCGCCGCTCGGTCATCCCGGGATAGTGCTCGAGCGTCATCGCGCCGATGCGGTGCTCGCCGGCGAGGTCGCGCACCAGGCCGATAAAGCTGGTGACCCCGCCGATGCCGGTCTTGCCGTGCGTCAAACTCTCGAGCTCGGCGCCGACATCGAAATCCTCGCGCTGCACGCGGATCATCCTAGCCTCCGGTCACCGGCGGGAAGAGTGCGACCTCGTCGCCCGGCCGCAGCGGATGGTCCGAGGCGACATATTCCTGGTTCACCGCGACGCGCACGATCCGGGTGTCCTTGAGCGCCTCGGCGAAGCCCGGCCCGCGCCGCTTCAGCCACTCGAGCAACGCCGCCACCGTCGCGACCTCCGCAGGCGGATCGACGCGCTCCTCGGCAATCCCGATCTTGGCGCGCAGCCAGGCGAAATAGAGCAGTTTCATGGATGCTATCTGTGGCCTCGTTCGATCCCTATCAAGCGCCCCGCAAAGCAACATAAAGTCGCCGTCCCCGCGAAAGCGGGGACGGCGGAAAAGATACTGGATCGCAGTGTTCTGAAATGTGTACGTACCCTAGCGCTTGCGCGGGGACAGCGGGAGGTGATGGGCGCAGGGTTACGTTCACTTTCGCGAGCACCAGCTTCGCTCACTGTGCCAGGAACCCGCCATCGACGGCGAGGGTGTGGCCGGTGACGAGGGCGGAGGCGCGGGTGGCGAGATAGAGCACGGCGCCGACGATGTCCTCGGGCTCGCCGATGCGGCCCATCGGCGTGCGGCGCTCGATCTCGGCCACCGCCTCGCGCTGGCTGAGCAGCGGCGCGGTGAGCGGCGTGCGGATATAGGTGGGCGCCACCGCGTTGACGCGGATGCCCTGCCGCGCCCATTCGATCGCGAGCGCGCGGGTGAGGTTCACCACCGCGCCTTTCGAGGTCTGGTAAGCGACATTGGGATAGATGCCGCCGGAAAATCCCATGATGGAGGCGATGTTGACGATGCGTCCGCCGTCGCGCGCCAGCATGTGCCGCGCCGCGGTGCGGGCGCAGAGGAAGGAGCCGGTGACGTTGACCGCCATGACGCGCTCCCAATCCGCCGGCGCGAGCTCCACCGCAGGCTTGCGGATGGCGATGCCGGCGCTGTTGATCAGCACGTCGAGGCGACCCCAGCGCGCCGCGATCGCGTCGAACACACGCGTCACCGCGGCGGCGTCGGCGATGTCGAGCGGCCAGACCTCGGCCGCATCGCCGATCGTGCCGGCAACGGCTTCGGCGCCGACGCGGTCGAGATCGAGGACGGCCACGCGCGCGCCGACACGGGCGAGCGCGACGGCGATCGCTGCGCCGATGCCGCTCGCGGCGCCGGTCACCACCGCCACTTCGCCATCGAGGCGGAAGGCGGCGAGGGGATCGGCGAGGTCGAGGCTCTCGCTCATTCCAGCACCTCGCTGAACGGGATGAACTCGACGCCCATGCCCGGCTCGACGCGGCTGATGCCTTCGCCGATCTCGGCAAGGCCGTCCGATTCGACCATCGAGGAGAGGATGCCGGCGCCGTCGCGCGGGAATTTCCGCGCCACCCAGCCGCCATCGCTGCCGCGTTCGAGCCGCGCGCGCACGTACTCGCAGCGATTGGCCCGCTTCTTGTAGTCGAAGCCGGCGGTGACGCGAAAGCGGCGCGGCGGCTCGGGCGCGGCGCCGGACAGCCGCAGCACCAGCGGCCGTGCGAGGATGAGGAAGGTCACCATCACCGCCACCGGATTGCCGGGCAGCCCCATGAAGGGCACGCGGCCGATCTGGCCCATCGCCACCGGCCGGCCGGGCTTGATGGCAAGGCGCCAGAAATGCAGCCGGCCCTGCGCCTCGACGGCCGCTTTGACGTGATCCTCTTCGCCGGTCGACACGCCGCCCGAGGTGAGGATCAGATCATGCCCGCCGGCGGCGGCGGCGAGCGCGGCGGCGATCCGGCTCTGCTCATCCGGCAGGATGCCGAGATCGGTGACCGCGGCACCGAGGCCCTCGAGCAGCGCTTGCAGCACGTAGCGGTTGGCGTCGTAGATCGCTCCCGGCGGCAGCGCGGCGCCGGGCTCGCGCACCTCGTCGCCGGTGGAGAAGATGGCGACGCGGAGCCGGCGATAGACCCGAAGCTCGGTCAGGCCCAGCGCGGCGGCGAGCCCGATCTCCTGCGCGCGCAGCCGCTGCCCGGGGCGCACCACAGTAGCGCCGTGCGTCACATCCTCGCCGGCGCGGCGGCGATTGGCGCCGCGCTTGATGCCGGGCGGGATGCGCACCCCGCCTTCCGCCTCGGCGCAATCCTCCTGCATCAGCACCGTGTCGGTGCCTTCGGGCATGGCAGCGCCGGTGAAGATGCGCACCGCCGCGCCGCGCTGCGCCGGACCCTGCAGCGGGTGGCCGGCGGCGGCGCGGCCGACGATCGGCAGCAGCGTCGCTTCGCCCGGGCGCAAATCATCGAAGCGCACGGCATAGCCGTCGACGGCGGCATTGTCGTAGGGCGGGACGTCGTGCCCCGCGACCAGCGGCGCGGCCAGAATCCGTCCGCGCCCCTGCCGGAGCGGGATCGTCTCCGGTTCCGTCACCGTGCCGAGCTTGCTGCCGAGCAGCTCGAGCGCTGCCGCCATGGACAGAAGATCGCCGCCGAAGGCGAAGCAATCGTCGCTGAGCTGCGCCATCTCAGGCCACCTTCAGCCGGCATCGCTCGAGGATGAAGCCGGCAATCGCCGCCACATCGTCGAGGCCGAACAGCGGGAGGGCGAGGCCGGACACCGGCGCATCGCTCGCCACCGCGACGATATGCGGATCGTCACGGCAGAGCAGCGGCTTGCCGAGTGCGGGACGATGCACTTCGAGCTTCGGATGGGTGCCGCGCTTCCAACCCTCGACCAGCACCAGGTCGACCGGCGTCATCTGGCCGATGAGCGATTCGAGGGTCGGTTCGGGCGCGCCGCGATGCTCGTGGATAAGCGCCCAGCGCCGCTCCGAAGCGATCATCACCTCGCTCGCGCCGGCCTGGCGGTGGCGCCAGCTGTCCTTGCCGGGCTGGTCGAGATCGAAGCTGTGATGCGCATGCTTCATCGTCGAGACCGTGAGGTTGTGCCGCGTCAGCTCCGGCACCAGCCGCGTCACCAAGGTCGTCTTGCCGCTGCCGCTCCAACCGGCGAGACCGAAGATCTGCATCGCCTTTGCCGCGCTCACGTGGCGCTGCTCGGCTTTGCCGCCTTGACGGCGGGTGTCTCCTCGTTCATGTGGTCGAGCCCGGCGCGCAGATAATCATAGCCGGTGATCAGGGTCAGTACCGCCGCTGCCCACAGCATCAGCTCGCCGATCAAGGTCACCGGCAGAAACGCCGGGCCGGCATCGCCGACCAGCAGCACGCCGATTGCGCCCATCTGGATGCCGGTCTTCCATTTGGCGAGGCGCGAGGAGGGCACGCGCACCTTGAGCGTGGCAAGATGCTCGCGCAGTCCCGAAACCAGGATCTCGCGGCCGAGAATGACCAGCGCCGGGAAGATCGTCGGCGCCGACACGCGCTGCAGCGCCGCCAGCATGAACAGGATCGCCGCCACCAGCAGCTTGTCGGCGATCGGGTCGAGGAAGCGGCCGAGCTCCGACTGCTGCTCCCAGAGCCGCGCCAGCTTGCCGTCGAGCCAGTCGGTGAAGCCCGCCAGCGCGAAGAGGCAGCAGCCGATCCACGGGCCCCAGGGCGACGGGATGTAAAAGGTGATGATGACCAGCGGGATCGCGGCAATACGCGAGAGCGTCAGCAGGTTGGGGAGCGTCGTCAGCATGGCTCATCCGGTCCCGCAGGGAGGGGCGGGAGGTCTCGGGCCAGTCTAGCGCCTTTACGCCTCGGCATGGAAATGGTCATAGATGCGCTGCGCCACGGCCTTGCTGATGCCCTCGACGCGCTCGAGATCGGCAAGGCCGGCGCGGGCGACACCGCGCGCCGAGCCGAAATGATGCAGCAGCGCCTTCTTGCGCCGCGCGCCGATGCCGGCGATCTCGTCGAGCGGCGAGCTGCCGATCGCCTTGGCGCGCCGCGCGCGATGCGTGCCGATGGCGAAGCGATGCGCCTCGTCGCGCAACCGCTGCAGGAAGTAGAGCACAGGGTCGCGCGGATCGAGGCCGAAGGGCTCGCCGCCGGGACGGAAGAAGCGCTCGCGCCCGGCATTGCGGTCGGGACCCTTGGCGATCGCCACCAGCGGGACATCGTCGATGCCGAGATCCGCCAGCACCTGCTGCGCGGCGGTAAGCTGGCCGGCCCCGCCATCGATCAGCAGCAGATCGGGCCAGGTGCCGCGCTCGCGCGTCGGATCTTCCTTGAGCGCGCGGGCGAAGCGGCGGCTTAGCACCTCGCGCATCATGCCGTAATCATCGCCCGGCGTGAGCGGGCTCGCGGCCGCTTCCGGCGCCGGCTCTGCCGAGGCTTCGATCGCCGCGGCGAGGCCGTTCTCGGCCGGTTGCGCCGCGCCGCCATCACCGCGGATGGTGAATTTGCGATAGGCGTTCTTGATGAAGCCTTCGGGGCCGGCGACGATCATCGCGCCGACCGCGTGGCTGCCCTGGATGTGGCTGTTGTCGTAGACCTCGATGCGATGCGGCGGTGCGTCGAGGCCGAAGGTCTCGGCGACGCCGGCCAGCAGCTTCAGCTGGGTCTCGCTTTCGGCGAGGCGGCGGCCGAGCGCCTCGCGGGCGTTGAGCAGGGCGTGCTCCACCAGCTTGCGCTTGTCGCCCCGCTGCGGCACAGCGAGCTCGACCCGGCCGCCCGCCTGCGCCGTCAACGCCTCCTCGATCAGCGCCGCATCGGCCGGCGCATGGCTCAGCAGCACGAGTTTCGGCGGCAGCTTGTTTTCGTAGAACTGGCCAAGGAACGCCGCGAGCACTTCCTCGATCGGCATCTGCCGGTCATGGCTGGGGAAATAGGCGCGATTGCCCCAGTTCTGCCCGGCGCGGAAGAAAAAGACCTGGATGCAGGTATGGCCGCCCGCCTGGTGGGCGGCGATGACATCGGCGTCCTCGATGCCCTCGAGCGAGATGTCCTGCCGGCCCTGCACCTGGGTCAGGGCGCGGATACGGTCGCGCACGAAGGCGGCGCTCTCGAAATCGAGCCGGTCGGCCAGCTCCTGCATGCGCAGCGCCAGGCGCTCCTGGACCTCCTTGCTGCGGCCGGTCAGGAAGCCGCGCGCCTCCTCGACCAGCCGGTCATATCCCGGCTTGTCGATGCGGCCGACGCAAGGCGCGCTGCAGCGCTTGATCTGATAGAGAAGGCAGGGCCGCGTGCGGGTCGCGAAGATACTGTCGCTGCAGGAGCGCAGGAGGAAGGCGCGCTGTAGCGCAATGATGGTGCGCGCCACCGCGCCGGCGGAGGCGAACGGGCCGAAATAGTCGCCGGGCGTGCTCTTGGCGCCGCGATGCTTGATGATCTGCGGAAAATCGCCCGCGGTGAGATGGATATAAGGGAAGGACTTGTCATCGCGCAGCAGCACGTTGTAGCGCGGCATCAGCCGCTTGATCAGGTTATTCTCAAGCAGCAGCGCCTCGACCTCGGTATGCGTGACCACCACCTCCATCGCGCGGGTTTCCGCCACCATCCGGCGCAGCCGGTTGGAGAGCGCCACTGGATGGGTGTAGTTGGCGACGCGGTTGCGGAGGCTCCGCGCCTTGCCGACATAGAGCGCGTCGCCCTTGCGGTCGAGCATGCGGTAGACGCCGGGGCCGGGCGGCATGGTGCGCAGCGCGGCGCGTATCGCCTCGACGCCCTGGGCAAGGCCGCCGCCTTGCGGCAGGGTCTCCTCCGGCTCGGTCGTATCGTCCTCGAGATCGCTCATCGGCCTTTCACTTGGCGCCGTGCCGCGGCGCCGTCAATCGCCCGACGAGAACAGCCTTCGCCCGGGCTAGGGTCGCCGCGTTCATGAAATGGATATATCCACGAAGCCTGTGGACAAAACTGTCGAAAACCTCGCGCCGTCCCGGAGCGGGAGGCGTCAAACCTGGGGTTTTAGCGCTTTGCCTAGATTTTGGGCACAAGATACTAACGCACGGAAATGATTACATATTTTCCTTGTCAAGTGTAAATCGGCTGTAACACTTTGTAAGTCCGAGGTCACAGAGCCGCACCTGACGGCCGTCGCCGCGGCCTGTGAACAACTCGCCGGCGGCACCTCCCGCAGGCCGTTCCGCGAGCCGGCAAATGCCCGATGGTTAAGGCACTTACGGCAGGCGGTTAATCCGATCTATTTCGATGCCGACACTCGCCACGTCGGGGTAGACGTCGAGCTTCTCGACGCGTACGACGGCATGGCGGATGCGCGCATCGGCGAGGCACATCTCGGCGATGCGCTCGGCCAGCGTCTCGACCAGATTGACATGTCCGGCCTCGGCGAGGCGGCGGATGCCGCTGACGATCTCGTCATAGCAGACGACATTGCGCAGATCGTCGGCGATCGGCACCGCCTCCTCGCGCACGGCAAGGTCGAGATTGATGCGGACGCGTTGACGCGCGCCGCGCTCGTGTCGGAAAACGCCGATTTCGCAGGCGAGCACGAGGTCGCGCACGAGAATGCGGCGCATGCCGCCGCCGGCTTGGCCGGAGAGCGCGCGGGTCGTGGTTTCGGCGTTGCTCATGATCCTCAATGTTCCCTATTCCGTGACTGCCGGCCGGCCGACCGCTTGCGCCCAGCCGAGATGCTGCCCGCCATCGAGCGCGATCATCTGCCCGGTCATCGCCGGCGCCGACAGGATGAAAAGCACCGCGGCGGCGATCTCTTCGGGGGTGGTGCCGCGGTGGAGCGGCATCATCTCCTGCTGCCGGCGGAACTGCGCCTCGCTTTGCCGCGGACTCGGCAGTGTCGGCCCGGGGCCGATACCATTGACGCGGATGCGCGGGGCCAGCGCCAGCGCCATGCTCTGGGTGAGGTTCCAGAGTCCGGCCTTGCTCAGCGTATAGGAGACGAAATAAGGCGTGAGGCTCCAGACGCGCTCGTCGAGGATGTTGACGATGGCGCCCTCGCGGTCTTCCGGCAGCTCGCGTGCAAATTGCTGCATAAGGACGAAAGGTGCGCGCAGGTTGATATCGAGATGCCGATCCCAGCTTTCGCGCGTCGCGCCAAGCGCCGTGTCATTCTCGAACACCGAGGCATTGTTGACGAGCGCGCCCAACGGACCCAGCGCTGCCGCCGCGAGCGATACCAGCGTCTCGACTTCGGCCTCGCGCCCGAGATCGGCGGCAAGCGCCACCGCGCGCCCGCCGGCGGCGGTGATTTCGCTGACAACGGCCTTCGCCTCCGCCTCGGAGTCGTGATAGTGCACCGCCACGGCCCAGCCGCTGCCGCCAAGCGCCAGCGCAATGGCGCGGCCAATGCGCTTGCCGGCGCCGGTCACCAGCGCCGCTTTCGGGCAGCGCGCGGGCGGAAACTCGGTCATTGCGGCGCGCCGGTCAGCGGTGGCCCCGCCGCTGCCGGGCGCGCACCTTGGCTTTGGCGAGCGCCTTGGCCGAGGTGCCGGCGCGCCCTCCCATCGACCTGCCTGCCGGGCGAGCCGATGGCTGGGAGGCGGCGGCTTCGCCGGGGAGCCCGAGATCGAGCTGCTCCAAACGGCGGATCTCATCGCGCAGCCGCGCCGCTTCTTCGAATTCGAGATCGGCCGCGGCGGTACGCATCTGCTTCTCGAGATCGGCGATGACCGCTTTCAGGTTCATGCCCTGATAGTGCGCTTGCGCGCTTTCGCCGAGACCGACGGTGACGTGGTCCTGCTCGTAGACGCTCTCCAGGATGTCGGCGATGCCGCGGCGCACGCTTTCGGGCGTGATGCCGTTGGCGGCGTTGAAGGCCTGCTGCTTCTCGCGCCGGCGGTTGGTCTCGTCGATCGCCGCTTTCATGCTCTGGGTCATGCGGTCGGCGTAAAGGATGGCGCGGCCCTCGAGATGGCGCGCAGCGCGGCCGATGGTCTGGATGAGCGCGGTGCGCGAGCGCAGGTAGCCCTCCTTGTCGGCATCGAGCACGGCAACCAGCGCGCATTCCGGGATGTCCAGCCCCTCGCGCAGCAAGTTGATGCCTACCAGCACGTCGAAGACGCCGAGGCGCAGATCGCGGATGATCTCGATGCGCTCCAAGGTATCGACGTCGGAGTGCATGTAACGGACGCGGATGCCGTTCTCGTGGAAATACTCGGTGAGCGCCTCGGCCATTTTCTTGGTCAGCGTCGTCACCAGCACGCGCTGCCCCTTCAAGGCGCAGTCGCGGCACTCGGCCATGAGGTCGTCGACCTGGTTCTCCACCGGGCGGATGAGGCAGGGCGGATCGACGAGGCCGGTCGGACGCACGACCTGCTCGACGAAGACGCCGCCGGTGCGCTCCATCTCCCAGGGCCCTGGCGTCGCCGAGACGCAGACGGTCTGGCCGCGCATCTGATCCCATTCCTCGAATTTGAGCGGCCGGTTGTCGACGCAGGCGGGGAGGCGGAAGCCATACTCGGCGAGGATCGATTTGCGCGAATAGTCGCCGCGGAACATGGCGCCGAGCTGCGGGATGGTGACGTGACTTTCGTCGCAGAAGATGAGCGCGTCCTTGGGCAGGTACTCGAAGAGGGTCGGCGGCGGCTCGCCCGGCCGGCGCCCGGTGAGATAGCGCGAATAGTTTTCGATCCCGGCGCAGCTCCCCGTCGCCGCCATCATCTCGATGTCGAACGTGGTGCGCTGCTCCAGCCGCTGCGCTTCGAGCAGCTTGCCCTGGGCGTGGAACTCTTCGAGCCTGAGCCGCAGATCCGCCTTCATCTGCTCGATCGCCTGCAGCAGCGTCGGTTTCGGCGTGACGTAATGGCTGTTGGGATAGACCGTGACCTCGTCGAGCGCGCCGGTCTTCTCGCCGGTGAGGGGGTCGAATTCGTGGATCGCTTCGAGCTCGTCGCCGAACAGCGAGAGCCGCCAGGCGCGGTCCTCGTAATGCGCCGGGAAGAGCTCGATCGTATCGCCGCGCGCGCGGAAGGTGCCGCGGCCGAAATTGGCGTCGTTGCGGCGGTACTGCAAATCCACCAGCCGGGCGAGGAGCTGCGTGCGGTTGACGCGCTCGCCGATCGCCAGGCTGAACGCCATCTCGGAATAGGTCTCGACCGAGCCGATGCCGTAGATGCAGGAGACCGAGGCGACGATCACCGTGTCGCGCCGTTCGAGAATGGCGCGCGTCGCCGAGTGGCGCATGCGGTCGATCTGCTCGTTGATCGAGGATTCCTTCTCGATATAGGTGTCGGTCCGCGGCACATAGGCCTCGGGCTGATAATAGTCGTAATAGGAGACGAAGTATTCGACCGCGTTGTCGGGGAAGAAGCTTTTCATCTCGCCATAGAGCTGCGCCGCCAGCGTCTTGTTCGGCGCCAGGATCAGCCCGGGACGCTGCAGCCGCTCGATGACATGCGCCATGGTGAAGGTCTTGCCCGAGCCGGTGACGCCCAGCAGCACCTGCTCGCGCTCGCCGCGGGCGATGCCCTCGGACAGCTCGGCGATGGCCTGCGGCTGGTCGCCGGTCGGCTTGAACTCGGATTGAATGACGAAGCGCTGGCCGCCTTGGGCCGAGGCGCGCGCGGCGGTGATGAGCGGCATGGGGTTAAGATAAGGCCTGGGCCATAGCGGCGCCAGAGCGGAGGCGGACCCGCGATCCCTTCAGGAGAGCGAGCAAGGAACTGAGCCGGCAGGGCCGTCGGAAGTTCCTTTCTTGCGCGTTCCGGGCGCGTGGCAGCGGCGGCAAAATCCGCGGGCAGGATTGTCCGCTGCGCGGTTGCGCTACGCTGCCGGCGGCACTACGGTACCGCGCTCTCATCCATCGATCCGGTAGCTGCCATGACTTTCCTTGCCGACCGACTCGCGCGCGTGAAACCCTCCGCCACGCTGGCCATGACCAAGCGTTCGATCGAAATGAAGGCAGCCGGGCGCAACGTCGTCGATATGAGCGCCGGCGAGCCCGATTTCGATACGCCGCCCAACATCATCGAGGCGGCGATCGGCGCCATGCGGCGCGGCCAGACACGCTACACCCCGGTGGACGGCACGCTCGAGCTCAAGAAGGCGGTCGCCGCGAAGTTCAAGCGCGAGAACGGCCTCGATTACGCGGCGAACCAGATCATCGTCAGCACCGGCGGCAAGCAGGTGCTCTACAACGCGTTCATGGCGACGCTCAACGCCGGCGACGAGGTGATCATCCCGGCACCTTATTGGGTGTCCTATCCCGAAATGGTGATGCTCGCCGAGGGCACGCCGGTCACGCCGTCTTGCGCCCAGAACAACGGCTTCAAGTTGCGCGCCGAGGAACTCGAGCACGCGATTACGCGCAAGACCAAATGGGTCATCCTCAACTCGCCGTCCAACCCGACGGGAGCCGCCTATACGGAGCGCGAGCTGCGCGCGCTTGCCGACGTTCTGCTGCGGCACCCCGATGTCTGGGTGCTCACCGACGACATGTACGAGCATCTCGTCTATGACGGGTTCAAGTTCACCACGATCGCGCAGATCGAGCCGAAGCTCTATCCGCGTACGCTGACCTTGAACGGCGTCTCCAAGGCCTATTGCATGACCGGCTGGCGTATCGGCTTCGCCGGCGGACCGACCGAGCTGATCAAGGCGATGACGACCATCCAGTCGCAATCGACGTCCAACGCGTGCTCGATCAGCCAGGCCGCGTCGGTCGAGGCGCTCAACGGGCCCAAGGACTTCATTCCAAAGCACAATGCCAGCTTCAAGCAGCGCCGCGACCTGGTGGTCGAGATGCTGAACCGCGCCCCGGGCATCCATTGCCCGCGGCCGGAAGGCGCGTTCTATGTCTATCCCTCCTGCGCCGGCACGCTCGGCAAGCGCACGCCCAAGGGCAAGGTGATCGAGAACGACACCGATTTCGTCGAATACCTGCTCGACGCCGAGGGCGTCGCGGTGGTGCAAGGCGTCGCCTTCGGCCTCTCGCCGCATTTCCGCATCTCCTACGCGACCTCGACCGAGGCGCTGACGGAGGCCTGCACGCGCATCGCCCGCGCCTGCGCCGCGCTGCGTTGAGGTGATCCGGCTCGCGCGCGCCGAGGAGCTCGGCTGGGTCGCCGATACCATCTCGGCGGCATTCGGCCTCTATGTCGCGCGCATGGGCCGCGCCCCGGCGCCGATGAGCGCCGATCATGCCGCCCTCATCGCCGCCGGCGAGGTCCATCTCTTCGAGGTCGAGGGCGAGCGGCTCGGCCTCATCGTCCTGCAGGCAAAGCCCGACCACCTCTTCGTCGATATCGTGGCTGTCGTGCCCGCCGCCCAGCATCGCGGCGTCGGCCGTGCGTTGATGCGCTTTGCCGAATTCGAGGCGCGGCGGCTCGGGCTGCCGGCGGTGCGGCTCTACACCAACGCCAAAATGACCGAGAATCTGCGCTTCTATCCGGCGCTGGGCTACCGCCAGACCGAGGCGCGGCACGAGGCTGGCTACGACCGCGTCTATTTCGAAAAGCGCCTCGCCTGAGCCCCCCGGCCGACGGGGTCAGTGGCTCGGGGAGGGAGCGGTCGGATAGCCCAAGGGCGGCAGCGGCACGACGCATTGGTTGCTGTTGTCGCGCTCGAACGGCGCCGGCGGTGCCGCGCCGGGTGGCGGCTGGACGCGAGGCCGGGACGCGGCGGCCGGGGCGCAGGGCGCATAGCCATAGACAACGGTCGGCGGCGGATTGGCGCAGCCCGAGAGCAGCCCCGCGCCCAGGGCGACCGCCGCGATGCAGCGTAGCATCATGCTTTCCCTCGATCCGGGGGTGAGGGACGGATTATAGGCCGGAAACCGCGTTTTCCCGACCGGCGCACGGAAATTTGTCCCGCCGGCGCCCCCTCGGCCGTGCAGGTTTCTTGCGTATCGCCCTGCGACCGAAATTCCCGTTGCACCCCGATGACAGGCGCGCGACCATCTTCGTCTGAAGAGGCGTCGCCAGCGCGTGGCGGTCTCTCGCACGCCCGGCCCAGGACGCCCGTCTCGAACGGGGAAGGAGGCGTGTATGAACGACAGACCCGCTGGACCGCGCTGCGCCGCCCTGGTCGGGCCCTATCTCTCCGGCAAGACCACCCTGCTCGAGGCGTTGCTCTTCGCCAGCGGCACGACGCATCGCCGCGGCGCGGTCAAGGACGGCAGCACCGTCGGCGACCACAGCGCCGAGGCGCGGGCGCGCCAGATGACCACCGAGCTCAATGTCGCCGCGGCCAGCTTCCTCGGCGATTCCTGGACGATCCTCGACTGCCCGGGATCGGTCGAACTGGCCTGGGAGGCGCAAACCGCGCTCGCGGCCGCCGATGTGGCGGTCGTGGTCTGCGAGCCGGAAACGGAGCGGGCGCTGACTTTGAGCCCGCTCTTCAAGTTTTTGGACGACCATGCGATCCCGCACATGGTCTTCATCAACAAGATGGACAATGCCAGCGCGCGGGTCAGCGAGGTGATGGCGGCGCTGCAATCGGTGTCGCAGCGGCCGCTCGTGCTGCGCCAGGTGCCGATGCCCGATCCCGAAGGCAAGGCCATCGGCTATGTCGATCTCGTCAGCGAGCGCGCCTATCGCTACAAGCCCGGCCAGGCCTCTGATCTGATCAAGCTGCCCGACGACCTGCTCGAGGAGGAGAAGGTTACGCGCGCCGGTCTCGTCGAGAAGCTCGCCGATTTCGATGACAAGCTGCTGGAACAGCTGCTCGAGGATGTGCAGCCCTCGAAAGCGGAGATCTATCGCCATCTGACGCACAATCTGAGCGCCGATCGCATCGTTCCGGTCTTCCTCGGCTCGGCCCTGTTCGATCACGGCGTGCGCCGGCTGTGGAAGGCGCTGCGCCATGAGGCGCCGGCCGTAGCGCAAACCGCGGCGCGCCTCGGGCTCACCGATCCCGGCAAGGAGACGGTGGCGCAGGTGATCAAGACCTATCATGCGCCCCATTCCGGCAAGCTGTCGCTGGTGCGGGTCTGGAACGGCACGATAACCGACGGCATGACGCTGGGCGGCGTGCGCGTCGCCGGCATCCTGCGGCTCACCGGCGCGCATCAGGAGAAGCTTGCCGCGGCGCAAGCAGGCGAGGTCGTGGCGCTGGCGCGGATGGAGGGTGTTGCCACCGGGGCGGTGCTGGCGACCGGCCCGGCGCCGGTGTTGCGCAAGTTGCCGCCGCCGGAGCCAGTCTACGGCCTTACGCTTGCCGCCGAGAAGCGCAGCGACGACGTGAAGCTCACCTCGGCCATCGGCAAGCTGGTCGAGGAGGATCCGACCTTGCAGCTCGAGCAGAATCCCGAGCTGCAGGAAATGATCCTCTGGGGGCAGGGCGACATCCATCTGCAGATCGCGATCGACCGGCTACGCCACAAATACAGCCTGCCGGTGACGGCACGGCGGCCGCAGGTGCCCTACAAGGAAACGATCCGCAAGGGCACGGCGCAACATGCCCGCTTCAAGCGTCAGTCGGGCGGCCATGGCCAGTTTGCCGATATCCAGATCGAGGTGAAGCCGCTGCCGCGCGCGACCGGTCACGTCTTCACCGATGCCGTGGTGGGCGGCGCCATCCCGCGCAACTACATCCCAGCCGTCGAGGAAGGCGTGATGGAGTATCTGCGCCACGGGCCGCTGGGCTTTCCGGTGGTGGATGTATCGGTGACGCTCACCTCCGGCCAGTTTCACAGCGTCGACAGCTCGGACCAGGCGTTCAAGACCTGCGCCCGCATGGCGATGAGCGAGGCCATGCCGAAATGCGAGCCGGTGCTGCTCGAGCCGATTCACCATGTCGAGATTTCGGTGCCGAATGCCTTCACCTCGCGGGTGCAGCGGGTCATTTCCGGCCGGCGCGGGCAGATCCTGGGTTATGACGCCAAGCCCGGCTGGGACGGCTGGGACGTGGTGGCGGCGCAGCTGCCGCAGGCGGAGCTGCACGACCTCATCGTCGAGCTGCGTTCGGTGACCCTCGGCGTCGGCACCTATACCGAGCACTTCGACCACCTCCAGGAGCTCACCGGCAAGCTCGCCGAGCGGGCCATGGCGGGGCGTGGCGAGCAGGCGGCGCAGTAACCTTTTCTTGGGTGCGGGCGAACCTCAAGGCACTCCGGTGCTCGCGCGGGCGTGATTTGCCGCGGGGCGGGGCGGGGACTATCTGGCTTGCCAAGGGGCGCTACGCGACGAGGAGAAGGTTACCATGTTGATCAGGCAGAAGCGCGGTTGGGAGCTCCCGGAGAGCGAAGCGACGCCGGAAGCGGTCTTCCGTGACCGCCGGCGCATCCTTCAAGCGATGGGAATGGGTGCGCTCATGGCTGCCGCGCCCGCCGAGGCAGTGCTCGCGGCGGCGCCGGCCGATCCCTCGGCCGGGCTCTATCCGGCCAAGCGCAACGATCGCTATACGCTCGACCGGCCGATCACCCCGGAGAAGCTCTCCACCACTTACAACAATTTTTACGAATTCGGCTCGCAGAAGACGATCGCCGACGACGCGCAGGAGCTGCCGATTCGCCCGTGGACGGTGACCATCGACGGCATGGTCGAGAAGCCGTTGACCCTCGGCATCGACGATCTCTTGAAACGCGTCACGCTCGAAGAGCGGCTTTATCGCCATCGCTGTGTCGAGGCCTGGTCGATGGCAGTGCCCTGGACCGGCTTTCCGATGAAGGCGCTGGTGGACATGGCACAGCCGCTGTCATCGGCCACTTATGTCCGCATGCAGACCTTCGAAGATCCCAAGGTTGCGCCGGGCCAGAAGCAGTTCTGGTATCCCTGGCCCTACATCGAGGGCGTCACCATGGCGGAAGCGACCAACGAGCTCGCTTTCCTCGTCACCGGCATGTATGGCAAGCCGGTGCCGCGCCAGGACGGCGCGCCGCTGCGGCTGGCGCTGCCGTGGAAGTACGGCTTCAAGTCGATCAAGTCGATTGTCAAATTCAGCTTCACCAACGAGCGGCCCGTCAGCTTCTGGCAGAAGCTGCAGGGCGACGAATACGGCTTCTGGGCGAACGTCAATCCCGACGTGCCGCATCCGCGCTGGAGCCAGGCGACCGAGCGCGAGCTCGGCAGCGACGAGCGCGTGCCGACGCTGATTTACAACGGCTACGGCGAGTACGTCGCGGCGATGTACAAGGACATGAAGGGCGAGGAGCTCTTCCGCTAATCGGCGACAAAGCCGGCTTCTTCCGATCCGATCCGCATCGGCGCTCGGCGCTGCGCGCAACCGCGGCGCAAGGCTGAGTCATCGGCGCGACTCGCGCGCCCAATGCTTTGCCCCGCAGGTGCTCCGGAGTAGAATGCCCGCGGCCTTCACTTTTGGAGACTCAACGATGCGTGCTCGTTTCGGCTTCGGCGTGCTCGCTCTCGGCCTGCTGCTGGCCGCTTGCGGCAGCACCACCGGCGACCGCGCGGTGAGCGGCGCGGGTATCGGCGCCGCCGCCGGCGCCGTCGGCGGCGCCCTGGTCGGCGCGCCGCTGGTCGGCGCTGCCATCGGCGCTGCTGCTGGCGGCGCGGTGGGCGCGGCGACCCAGCCCTCTCAGGTCGATCTCGGCAAGCCGGTCTGGAAGTAACCCTCTCCCGGCATCCTGCCGCGCCGCCCTGAGGCTTCCCGGCGCGGTTGGGCTCTTGCGGACCGGGTCTCCCCCTAACGAGGGGATGCATAGCGCCTCTTCGGGCGTTAGTTTCTATTGGGTTCCGGGGCCGCCGGTCCTTTGCCCGGTGGAGGAGGCGCGCTGTGGCGGTCGAATCGAACGATTTGACGGTGAACGACGGCAATCAACTGCGGCTGCTGTTCGAGGCGATCACCGATTACGCGATTTATAGGCTCGATCGGGACGGCCAAATCGCCAGTTGGAATGCCGGGGCCGAGCGGATCACGGGATATAGCGCGGCCGAGGTACTGGGGCGGCACTACGCCATGTTCTTTACCGCGGAGGATTGCGCGGAGGGCAAGCCGCCGCGCGCCCTGGAGACCGCGCGTCAGGTCGGACGCTTCGAATCGGAGGGCTGGCGCGTGCGCAAGGACGGCACGCGGTTCTGGGCGCTCGCCGTCATCGATGCGATTCGCGGCCCCGACGGCGAGGTCGTCGGCTTTGCCAAGGTCACGCGCGACATGACCGAGCGCATGGAGGCGCGGGCGGCGCTCGAGCGGACACGCGCCGCGCTGGCGCAGTCGCAGAAGATGGAGGCGATCGGTCAGCTCACCGGCGGTATCGCGCATGACTTCAACAACCTGCTCACGGTTGTCGTCAACAATCTGGATCTGATCCTGCAGGATCCCGGCGATGCGCTGCGCACCGAGCGGCTGGTGCAAAGCGCGCAGCGCGCCGCCGAGCGCGGTGCCAAGCTGACCCAGCAGCTGCTCGCCTTCGCACGCCGCCAGCCGCTCCGGCCGGAGCCGCTGGTGCTCAATTCATTGATCGCCGGTTTCCAGGCGGTGCTGCGCCGGGCCTGCGGCACCGCCATCGCGCTCGAGCTCGAGCTCGCGAATGATCTGCGTGCCGTTCGCATCGACGCAACGCAATTCGAGGCGGCGCTGCTCAATCTCGTCATCAACGCTCGTGACGCGATGCCGGAGGGCGGCGCCCTGCGCGTCGGCACGGCCAATCTCGAGGTGAAGCCGGGCGACGCCGCGGCCGCGAGCGGCATCGCGCCGGGCGCCCATGTCGTGGTCAGCGTGCGCGATACCGGCGCCGGCATGACGCCGGAGGTGGTGGCGCATGCCTTCGAGCCCTTCTTCACCACCAAGGATGCCGGTCGCGGCAGCGGGCTCGGCCTCAGCCAGGTCTATGGGTTCGTCAGCCAGTCGGGCGGCCATGTGACAATTGACAGTGCGCCGCGCGAAGGGACGGTGGTTCGGCTCTTCCTGCCGGCCGGGGGCATGGCGGCGCGCGAGCCGCTGCGGCGGCGCGGCGGCACCGTGCTCGTCGTCGAGGACGATCCCGATGTGCTGCAGTCGACGGTCGAGATGGTGCGCGGCCTCGGCTATGAGGTGCTGACCGCCGGCGATGCGATCGACGCGCTTGCCATGTTGCAGCGCGAAGCGTCGATCGACGTGCTGTTTTCCGACATTGTCATGCCCCGCGGCATGAACGGCGTGGAGCTGGCACGCGAGGCGCGCAAGCTGCGACCGGAGCTGCGCGTCCTCCTGTCCTCAGGCTACGCCAATGCGGTGCTCGCCGCCGAGCACGGCCTCACGCCTGATTTTTCCTTTATCGGCAAGCCCTATCGCTGGCCTGATCTCGCCGAAAAGCTGCGCGGCGGCCGCATGCACTGACGCCTATCGACTCAAAGTCTGCAGTCTAGCGGCGGTAGGGATAGCAGCGCGCGCGGTTGAGATCGATCCCGAAGTGATCGGCGAGCGCTCGGATCTGTTCGCCGTAATCGGCAAAGGGATCGCCATTGTCGAAACCGACGATGATGGGGCGGAAACTGCGGTCCTCCTTGCCGCCGGGCGGCAGCATGGCAGTGACGAGCGGCTTTCCCTCGTCGTCCCGCAGCGTCACGAACAACGGCATGACCCGCTGAACATGCGCCTTGAGGCCGATCTCCTGCTCGATGAAGTGGCGCGAGGGCGGGGCGAAACTCTGCTCCGCCTTGGTCTTTTCTTGGCGAAAAAATTTTTCGACCGCATGGTGCATGGTCTGGGACTCATATGCCGCCTCGGCTTCGGTTTCGAGACGGAACCAGGTCATGCTGCCCGGAGCGTCACAAACGTAGCGCATGCTTCCTCCGCCGGTTTTCCCTACAACTGGGCGTTCGGTCCGGCCGCGACAAGCGTCGGGAGGCGACGATGGGAGAATTCGATTTCAGCGGTCGGACGGTGCTCGTCGTCGGCGGCTCCAGCGGCATCGGCAACGGCATTGCTCAGGCGTTTGCCGCCCGCGGCGCCGAAGTCCATGTCTGGGGCACTCGCTCCGGCGCCGGTGATTACGCCGCCGCCGAAGGCTCCGATCTAACCGGACTCCACTACGTCAAGCTCGACGTTGCCGATGCTGCCGCCATCGACCGCTATCGCCCTCCCTTCGCTCGTCTCGACGTGCTCGTGCTGGCGCAAGGTATCGTCATCTACAAGCGCGGCGAATTCAAGGCCGAGGCGTTTCGTCGCGTGGTCGAGGTCAATCTCACCAGCCTGATGAGCTGCGCCGCCAAGTTTCACGATATGCTTGCCGCGACCAAGGGCGCGCTGATCATCATCAGCTCGACCGCGGCCTTTCACGCGACGCGCGGCAATCCTGCTTATAACGCGTCGAAGAGCGGCGCCGTCGGGCTGACGCGCAGCCTCGCTCAGGCCTGGGCGGCCGACGGCATCCGCGTCAACGGCATCGCGCCGGGCTTGGTGGCAACGAAGCTCACCACCGTGACAACCGATGATCCGCAGCGCCTCGCTGCGGCGCTCGAGAGCATCCCGCTCGGCCGGCTCGGCACACCGTCCGATATCGCCGGCGCGGCGCTCTTTCTCGCGTCGCCCCTGGCCGGCTATATCGTGGGACAGACGCTTGTCGTCGATGGCGGGCTCGTTCTCTAATGGGGCGAAGCCGAAGCAGCAGGGGAGGGGCAAGATCATGAGCGACCGGGCGGCATTGAGCGAGACCAGCGGCGAGTTTCTGACGCTGCACGAATTCGTCAAAGCGGCGAAGATCCGGCTGACCCCCAACATCTGGGACTATTTGATCGGCGGCGCGGACAGCGAGACGACCGTGAAGCGCAACCGCCAGGCGCTGGATTCACTGGCGTTCCGCCCGCGGGTGTTGCGCGACGTCTCGACGATCGACTGCACCGGCATGTTGCTGGGCCGCAAGCTGCGCATTCCGGTGCTGCTGGCGCCCGTGGGGTCGCTCGAATCCTTCGATCCCGGCGGCGCGGCGGTCGCGGCCCGGGCCGCGGGCGCCTTCGGCGTGCCGATCATGGTAAGCTCGGTGACGCAGCCGGGCCTCGAAGCGACGGCGCAGGCAACGCCAGGGCCCAAGATCTTCCAGCTCTATGTCCGCGGCGACGACGCATGGACCGACGATT
>Ga0335073_10000078_pt1 | contig 105318 bp, 85 predicted proteins | sample Lox_Sample_22_FD_207093 | JGI IMG/M metagenome (GOLD analysis project Ga0335073, IMG submission 207093) | Soil microbial communities from Loxahatchee National Wildlife Refuge, Florida, United States - Lox_Sample_2.2 | ecosystem: Environmental > Terrestrial > Soil > Wetlands | place: USA...
TCGCAGCTTGTTGTAGTAGCCGCCGGCGACGATCTGAAAGGGTCCGGGAAAACTCGACTCGAAGCGCATCTCTTCGGTGAATTGATTGCTCTTCACCCAGTTCGGAGACGGTGAGGGGCAGTACACGTTGGCCACCAGGCAGGTGCCCCCGAGGGGAGGGCCGCCGTAGCCGCCGATCGAGATGAGCTCGCTGCCATCCTCGGTATCGCGCGAATAGCGGTGAAAGTACGTCGATGAGTTGATGAACGAGCCGAAGGGAGCCGCGTATTTGACCGTCAGGTTGCCGAACTGCCAGATATCCGCATCGCTTTCCCGGATGTTCAAGGGCCGAACCTGGGTGAGGTTCTGCGTGGTGTAATCGGCGAGCGGAAAGCCATTGTTGCTCTGGTCCTGGTACATGATCATCGGCGTGATCGTTAGGCCATCGAGAGCCGCGGGGCGGTAGGTGAGCGAGACTGTTGCGCCATCCTCGACATCGTTGCCGAGGTGGTCGACGGTTTGCCGGGGCTGGCTCGCCGGAACGCTCGGAGTGGGCCACGGACCGCCGGGTCCGGTCGCCAGGGTGGCAATGCCGTATTGCCCGGTGAAGACGCCGGGGCTGTAGGTGCTGTAGCCGCTCACGAGGAGCGCCATCTGGTTGTCGATGAGCGGCAGATTGTAGTTCGCGGATACCATGTAGCCGAGGCCGCCCTCGTGGATCACGTACCCTTGCACGTCGGTCGATCCGAATCCGCGCGTGAGATCCGGCTGCCGGGTGATGAGGCGCACGGTACCGCCCATGGCCGAGGAGCCGAACAGCGTACCTTGCGGCCCGCGCAGCACCTCGATGCGCTGCAAATCGATCGCGCGAGGATCGATGGAGATCGGCAAGGGCGTGTCATTGATGTAGTAGCTGGTGGTGTTGAAGCCCGAGATCCCGCGAATCGTGATCTCTCGTCCGTTGGTGATGCCGAAGGTATTGCCGGTGCCGAACGACAGATTCGGCACCATGTGCGCGTAATCATCGAAGTTGACGATGTCGAACTTGGCGAGAGTGTCGGCGGTTATGGCCGTGACGCTCAAGGGCACGGATTGGATGCTCTCCGCCCGCCGCTCCGCGGTCACGGTGATCGGCGCCAGCGTGACGCTCTCATCGCTCGAGGTGTCCGCGGCCTCGAGAGCCGGCGGCGCGAGCATCGACAGACTCGCGAGGAGGGCAGCGACGGCCGCGGCCGCACGAACGGAGTAGTTGCTCATATCCCTTCTCCCTATGGCCTATGCTGGCCCTGCGCCAGTATTGTCATAAGTTGCATTTTTGATCAAATTTTTGATGTTAGATCGCGGCCATTAGAGGTAAACTTGGCGGGCGTCGGCAGGCATGGGTCGACTGCGCCCACCCGAAGCGTTGCCCAGGGCGGGCCGCGTTCTTCTGGACCTCCGCCGGGGGAGGGGGCGACATGGAGATCCGAGGTTACCTGTGGAGTATGCAGAACGAGACCTGAACGGTCCGCCAGCGAGCGCCGTTACTCAGCGCCCGGCATCGAAGGGTGAGACCGACAATGCGAGAGCTTACGGCGGGCTCAAGAAGCTGGTGCTGGCGGGCGGATTCAAGCCGGGCGAGGTGGTCACGCTGCGTTCGATCGCGGCGCGGCTCTCGATCGGCGATACGCCGGTTCGCGAGGCCGTCAAGCGCCTGATATCGGAGGGGGCCTTCGAGGCCCTGCCCAACCGCTCGGCACGTGTCGCGGTGCTGAACCGGCGCGAGATCCAGCAGATCCTCGACCTGCGCATTCTTCTCGAGAGCAACGCCGCGGCGCTTGCCGCTCAGAACATCACGCTGCATCAGATCGAGCAGCTGCGCGCGATGCACAAGGCGATGGGCGCGGCGGTCGCGGCCGACGACGGCCAGACCTATGGCGAGCTCAACATGGCGTTCCATTTCGAGATCTACCGGATCGCCGACAATCGCACCCTCGCGACCTTGATCGAGGCACTGTGGCTGCGCATGGCGCCTTTCGTGTCGCGCACGCGCTCGCTGATCGCGGGCGACGCCGCGCAGGCTTGGCACATCGGCTGCGGGCAGCACGAGGCGCTGCTGCTCGCGATGCAAACGCGCGACGCCGAGGCAGCGCGCGCGGCGATGCGCGCCGATCTGTCCGCGCTCTCGAAGATCGATGGCTACTGGGAGGGGGTCGAAGAGGCCCCGGTTCGTTGAACGAATGGGCACTGCGCCCGGAGGGATTGCATCATGAGGCGAAGCGATAAGGTCATCGTCACCTGTGCCGTCACGGGCGGCATTCATACGCCGTCGATGTCGCCGTACCTGCCGATCACCCCGGCGCAGATCGCCGCGCAATCCATCGCCGCCGCCGAGGCGGGCGCGGCCATCATTCACCTGCACGCACGCGATCCCGAGACCGGCAAGCCCGACCAGACACCCGAGCGCTTCCTCGAGTTCCTGCCGCAGATCAAGCGCGGGACGGATGCGATCATCAACATCACCACCGGCGGCGGCTTGGGGATGACGCTCGATCAGCGCCTCGCCCCGGCACTGCGCGTGGCGCCCGAGATCGCCTCCATGAACATGGGCTCGTTCAATTTCAACATCTCGGCGGCGGCGGAAAAGCGCACTGACTGGCGCTACAGCTGGGAGCGCCCGTACCTCGAGGCATCGAAGGATCTGATCCTGTCGAACACCTTCGTGCAGATCGAGCGCGGCATGCGCGAGCTCGGCGCCCTCGGCACCCGCTTCGAGTTCGAATGCTACGACGTCAGCCAGCTCTATAACCTCGCGCATTTCGCCGACCGCGGACTGGTGAAGCCGCCCTTCTTCGTGCAGTGCATCTTCGGAATCATGGGCGGGATCGGCGCCGATCACGAGAACCTCCTGCACATGCGCGCCATCGCCGACCGGTTGTTCGGCAACGATTACTTTCTCTCGGTGCTCGCGGCAGGCCGCCACCAGATGCCGTTCGTCACCTTGAGCGCGATTCTGGGCGGCAACGTGCGCGTGGGTCTCGAGGACAGCCTTTATGCCGGCAAGGGCAGGCTCGCGAGCTCGAACGCGGAACAGGTGGCCAAGATCCGCCGCATCCTCGAGGAGCTGAGCCTCACGATCGCGACGCCCGCCGAGGCGCGCGCCATGCTGTGCACCAAGGGCCGGGACAACGTCAGGTTCTAGCCGGGGCTCCGCTCGAGCCGGGCCTGTCAGAAGGACGCCATCAACTCGCCGACTCGGTCGAGCGCGGCGCGCACGGCGTCCACCGCGAAGGAGATCGCGCTCTCGTCGTGCACCGTCGACACCGTGAGGATGCCCCCGGGACCGATCATCAGACCCTCGTTGGCGCAGGCCAGATGAAACAAGGAGGCGAGGCCGAGCGCCGAAGGGTCGTCCTCGTGTCGCCGCGGGTCGGCGGCGAATGCGACCCCGAGCACGCTGCCGATACCGGAGAGGATGATCTCGAGGCCGAGCTCGTCGGCTCGCTTCGCGAGCGCGGCACGCAGGCGCGCGCAGGCCGCGTCCATGGCCTCGATGCGCTCGCGCGTGAGATCGCGCAAGGTCACCAGGCCGGCGGCACAGCCGATGAGGTTGCCGTTGAACGAGCCGCCGTGAAACAGCGCGCCGCTGCGGGTGGGATCGAAGATGCTCATGATCTTTTGCGAGCCGCCGAACGCGCCGAAGGGCATGCCGCCGCCGAGAAACTTGCCGAGCACCACGAGGTCGGGCTCGAGGTCGAATTTCTCGACCGATCCGCCGACGGCGAGACGCAGCATGAGGCAGTCGTCGAGGATCGTGAGCGCGTCGTAGCGTCGCGCCAGCGCCTCCAGCCCCTTGAGGAAGCCGGGTTCGGGCGCGACGACGCGGCCCGTGACGAGCACCGGCTCGATCACCACCGCGGCGACCTTGCGGCCGTGCCGCGCCATGACGCGCTCGAAGGCATCGAGGTGGTTGAAGGGCACCGCGAGCGCGCGTCCTTCGATGTCACCGCGGCCGTACAGACCCGCCTCGAGGTCTTCGTAGCACCCATGATACGCACCGATCGCCTTGACGATGTAGGGGCGGCCCGTGATGTGGCGCGCCGCCTTGACTGCGAGCATCCCGGCCTCGGAGCCGGAATTGGTGAAACGCAACGACTCGATCGGGTCGATGCGCGCGCACAGCATCTCCGCATAGGCGATCTGTTCGCGCGAGGCTCCGGACCAGGCCGTGCCACGCTGCATCGCCGCAGCGACCGCTTCGCGCACCGGCGCGTAAGCGTGGCCATGGATGAGGCTCAATCCGTTGCAGAACAGATCCAGATAGCGATGCTTGTCGACGTCGTATATCCAGGGCCCCTCGCCGCGCTCGACGACCAGAGGGTAGGGCGGGTGAAAATTGGTGGTGCGCGTATTGCCGCCGGGCATGACACGCGCGGCTTGCGCCATGAGCGCGGCCGAGGTCGGCGTGCGGCTGCGGTAGAGTTCCTCGATGAAACTACGGGCCGAGAGATTACGAATCCGTTCGCCGGCGTCTGGATTGGGCTGATTCAGGAGCAATCCTTTCGCGATCGCTAGGCGGGAACGAAAGCGACGGCGTCGACTTCGAGGCGCGCACCGAGCAACAGATCCGATACCCCGACACTCGCGCTCGCCGGCCAATCGGCGCCGAAAGTCTCCGTTCGAACCTTGGCGTAGACCGGGTAGTCGGCGAGATCCTTGAGGTAGGCGGTGATGCGCACGACGTGCTTGAACGTGGCGCCGGCGCGTTTGAGCGCAAACTCGATGTTGGCGAAGCACTGCCGTGCCTCGGCCTCGAAGCCGCCCGCGACGACCCGACCGGATGCCTCGCGGCCCACCTCTCCGGAGACGAAGATCATGGAACCGGTGCCGACCGGCACCACCACCGCAGCGCTGAAGCCCTTGTCGCGCTCGTTGTGAATTCGGCGAACTTCCGCAGCCATGCTCGTCCTCTGTTGTTGTTCGCTCCGAGCCGAACTTTGCTAGCCCACGTTTATTTATATCAATTTACCCCCAAAAGATCAATAACTCGATATTTGATCAAATAATATGTATTTGATCATAATTATCCCGCTCAGAAGCGTATCACGCCGCGCGCGTTCTTGCCTGCCTCGAGGTCGGCGAAGGCTTGCGCCGACTCGTCGATCGAGTAGCGGCGAGTAATCAGCTCATCGAGCTTGAGGCGACCCGTCATGTAGAGCGAGAGCAAGCGCGGGAAATCGATGCGCGGCACGCAGGAACCGTAGAGAGTACCCGTGAGTGTCTTCTCCTCGAAGGGCAGCGTCATGGCGCGCACCGAGACGGTATCGTCGGGCCGTGCAATGCCCACCATGACCGCGGTGCCGCCGCGGCCGAGGGCGCGATAGGCGAGGGCACCCAGATCGCCCCGGCCGACACACTCGAATGCATAGTCGGCGCCACCGCCGGTGAGCTGCTTCAAGGGCTTCGCCAGATCCTCGCCGGGAGCGGCGAGCAAGGTGTCGGTGGCGCCGAATCGTTTGGCGAGCTCGAGCTTCGCGGGAAGGGCGTCCACCGCGACGATGCGCGCGGCGCCCGCGATCGAGGCGCCCTGGATCACGTTGAGCCCGATGCCACCGCTCCCCAGCACCACGACGCTCGACCCCGGCGCGACCCGCGCGGTATTGAACACCGCACCGACGCCGGTCGTCACCGCGCAGCCCACCAGGGCGGCGCATTCGAGCGGCACGGCCGGATCGATCTTGACGATGTTCTCGACCGACACGGTGGCGTACTCGGCCATGACGCCGCAGCCGGAGAAGATATTGAGCGCATTTCCCTCGGCGTCGCGCGTGCGCAGCGTTCCATCGGGGAGCGTCACCAGCGCCTTGCCCTGATTGAGACAGAGCACCGGGCGCCCCGCCGCGCAATAACGACACTTGCCGCACATGTAGATGAAGGACGAGACCACGTGGTCGCCGCACGCCACCTCGGTCACGTCCTCACCGACCTCGAGCACCTCGCCGGCGGCCTCGTGCCCCAGGATGAGGGGCAGGCGCATGGAGATCGTGCCGTTGGTTGCAGACAGATCCGAGTGGCAAACTCCGCACGCAGCCAGCTTGAGTGTCACTTCGCCGCGCTTCGGCCCATCGACCGAGATGGTCTCGACGCGCACGGGCTTGTGCATCTCTCGGCAAATCACCGCACGACCGGATCGCGAGCTCATGATACCGTCCTCATCGACCTTGAAATTGCGGGTCGCGCCTCTCGGCGAACGCACGCGGGCCTTCCAGCGCATCGTCCGTCTTCATGATGTCGAAGAAAAGCTCGCGCTCGTTGCCGAGACCCGCCGCGAGGCCCAGCGTCAGACCCTCGAGAATCGCCCGCCGCGCCGCCACAACCGCGCGCGGTCCGCGACGCGCGATGGTGGCAGCCAGGCGCATTGCGCTCGGCAGCAACTGCTCCGCGGCCACGATCCGGTTGACGAGACCGATGCGCTGCGCCGTCTCCGCATCGATCGCATCGCCGGTCAGAATCATTTCCATGGCCCAGCCGAGCGGCACCGTCCGCGGCAAGCGCTGAGTGCCGCCGGCTCCCGGAATGAGGGCCCATTTGGTCTCGGCGAGTCCGAACGTGGCGTTCGGTGTGCACAGGCGGATGTCGCACGCGAGCGCGATCTCCATGCCGCCGGCGAGGGCGTGACCATTCACCGCCGCAATCAGCGGCTTGCCGAAATGCGGCTCGGCGGTCATGCCGCCCATCGACCAGGGTGCGCGCGAACCCGAGCGTACCGACCGATGATGCGCCGGAATGAGCTCCTTGAGGTCGGCACCCGCGCAGAAAGCGTGCGCTCCGGCGCCGGTGATGACGCCGACGTGCACTTCTCGGTCCGCGTTGAGGCGCCGCCAAGCCTCCTCGAGCGCTGCGTTGTGCGCGCTGTCGATCGCATTCATGGCGCTCGGACGGTTGATGGTGATGCGCGCGACGCTCCCTTCGATCTCGTAGTCGATGGACATGACGGCTGACCTCCTCAACCCCTCAGGAAACGACGAGCGCGCGCGCGAACGCGGCACCGATCAGCGCCGTGTCCTCGAGACTCAGACAGGTGGGCGCGAGCAGCAGCGACCCACGGTCGGCGTTGGTGGCATCGACATGCACGGAAGGGGTCCCGCCGCGAAGCCGTGCAGCGACGGCAGCGGCACAGGGACCCGGTGCGGCCAGCACGACCTCGACCGCCGGCAGGCCGGCATGGCCGCCATCGGCGATCATGCGCACGTCGAGCGAGGGCGCCCGCGGTAATGCGTTCAGCAGAGCTTCGGCAATGAGCGCGTAGCGGCGATTGCGCGCGGCATCGTCCTCGCTGCTGAACCTCACCAATGCGGCGAGCAAGCCTGCAATCTGCTCCTTGCCGACCTTGCAAGCGCGACCGACGCCATGACGCGGCACACCCGGCAACTCGCGCTTGTCGATCAGGTTGGCGGGCGGCTCCCACTCGGCATGGCGGTAATCGAGGTCGAGCTGTTGCAGCAGGGCGGAGCCGATCAAGCGGCGCTTGCCGCACAGGATGCCGGAGGCGGAGGGGCCGCCGATGCCTTTGCCGCCGCTCACCGCGACCAGATCGGCGCCGGCGTCGATGAAGCGGCGCAGATTCTCCGCCGGCGGAAGCTGCGCGGCGGCGTCGACCAGCACCGGAACGTTCGCTGCGTGCGCCACGCGCACGACCTCCTCGAGCCTCGGTCGCGAATCGGGCCCGGCGAGATACAGGACCCCGGCGGTGCGCTCGCCGATCGCCGCCGCGATCTCCCACGCCTCGGTATCGCGCACGCCGCAAGCGGTGGAACGATCCGGCAATCCGACCTCGACCAGGCGGGCCCCTGCGGCGCGCACGCCGTGGTCGTAGGAGTTGCGATGGCTCTTGGCCACGACGAATTCATTGCAAAGGCCGGAGCTATCCGGCAGCCGCTCCATTTTCGAGGGGTCGAATCCAGCGATGCAGGCGGCGGCCCCGAGCAGCAGAGCGGCGGTGGCGCCCGAGGTGACGATGCCGGCCTCGGCTCCGGTGCAACTCGCGATCACCTCGCTGGCGCGGCCCTGCATCTGCGCGATGTCCACGCTGGTGCCGCAAGCCGCGGCCATGGCCGCGACCACCGCCGGCTCCATGCGACTCGCGCCGAGGCGCGTGACCGTCCCGGTGGCGTTGATCACGCGGGCGGAATCGAGCTGCGCGATGATGTCGGTCACCCTGCGTTTTCCCCCATTGACCCTCAGGTGCTGCGCTGCCAGACTCTAATCGTACGTAAGGCACAGATCAAACTCATGGCCATGAAGAGCGCCGAGCGCGCTGCGTTTCGCGCGCTGTCACAGGCGACGCCGGAAGACTGGCGGATCATCGAGAGCGCGGAGCGCGAGTATCGGCGAGCGCACGGCCCGGCACGCGGTCTCATGAGAATGCTCGCCTTGCTCGAGCACGATGAGCCGCTCGGAGTGCCGGTGAACCTGTACACCCATTGCCTGCAGACCGCGACCCGCGTGCTCGAGTCCGGACTCGATGAGGAGATGGTGGTGCTCGCGCTGTTTCACGATTTGCCGGAGGCGTTCAGCGACCATCATCACGGACTGCTTGCCGCGCAGATGCTCGCCCCTCGGCTTTCCGAGCGTCGCGCCTGGGTGCTCACGCATCACGTGGAATTCCAGGCCTACCACTTCGCCAACCATCCGACGCGCGACCGCAATGAGCGTGATCGCTACGTCGGCCATCCGCAGTTCGACGAAACGGCGGAGTTCTGCGCACGCTACGATCAGAACTCCTTCGATCCCGACTACCCGACGCTCGCGCTCGCCGAGTTCGAGCCGATCGTGCGCCGCTTCTTCGCGGCGGATCCGGCGCCGGTCCGCGCGCCCGATTGACGCAGAAGCCCTACACGTAAATCGGAGCAGTCCGACAGGTCGCTGTCGGCCGCCGTCGATCAACCTTTCGCCCACATCGGCGTTAGATACCGGTAATGGCCGCTCGTGGCCGATGCGCGGAATGGTTGGCGGGCGATGGCGTTTTTCGTTCACCGGGGACAGAAGCTGCATTATCTGGAGCGCGGACGGGGCGATGTCCTGCTGCTCATCCACGGCCTCGGATCGAGCGGCGCCGACTGGGCGCTGCAGGTGGCCGCTCTGCAGGAGCGATTTCGCATCATCGTGCCGGATTTGCCGGGAAGCGGGCACAGCGCGACGCTCGGCGCCGGCAGCAGCATCGAGCAGTTCGCCGAGGCGCTTTGGGCCCTTTGCGACCACCTCGCAGCCGCGCGCATCAATATCGTCGGCTTTTCATTGGGCGGCGCGGTGGCCCTGGAAATGGCGCTCATGCGGCCCGAGTCGGTGCGCCGCCTGGCGATGATCAACAGTCTCGCGAGCTACCGGCTCGACCACTGGCGCAAATGGCTCGAGGCTGCTCTCACCCTCACCCTGATACCGCTCATCGGCATGCGCCGGGCATCTCGGCTCGCCGCGCGCCGCCTGTTTCCGCTGCCATGGCAGTGCAGGCTGCGCGCCAGGGCCGAGCAAGTGGTCGGGTCCGTGCCGGCGAGCACCTATCTGCTCACGGGTCGAGCCTTGTTGCGCTGGACGGCTTTCGAGCGGCTGCACCGGCTCAAGGCCAAGACATTGATCGTCGCGGCCGAGCACGATTTCACGCCTCTCGATGAGAAGCGCCGTCTCGCGCAACGCATCGGCGCGGATTTCGTGATGGTGCGCGGCTCGCGCCATGGCACACCGTTCGATGCCGTGCGCGCGACCAACGCGAGCCTGCTCGCGCTGCTCGAGGACCAGCCGATGCCGCCGGCCGAGCGCCTGCGCATCGATGAGGCGGTGCAACTCGAGTTGCTCGTATCTGCCGGCAATATCGCCGAAGAGCATGCGCTGAGCCTCGCCAAGCTCGTTTGACAGGGCGTGCTCGCAGTCTCTAGCATGCGGCGGCCCTTTACGAGCGAGGCGAAACTTGGCCAACCCCGGCGAGCTGGCGAATCTCATCTGGGCGCAGCATCGAAATCGCGTGCGCTTCGAGCCGATCGCCCATCTTTTGCCGGGCGCGCCCGGCGCGGCGCCCGCGGTGGCCGACGCTTACGCGGTTCAGGAGCAGCTGGTGCGGCTGATGATCCCTTCCGAGGGAACGCCCGCCGGCTACAAGATCGGCCTGACCACGGCGAAGATGCAGCGGATGTGCGGTATCGACGAGCCCGTGGCGGGGCGTATTCTCGCGCGACGTGTGCTGCGCAGCGGGGCCGGCGTAGCCGCGGCTGATTTCGTGCGCCTCGGCATCGAGAGCGAGCTCTGTCTGGTGCTCAGCGAGGATCTGCCGTCCGGGCCGCAACCTCACCGTCTCGCGGACGTCGCGCGCGCGATCGGCGGTGCGGCCGCCGCGTTCGAGCTGATCGAGGACCGGGGCGCCGACTACGCGCGCCTCGAGGCATGCTCGCTCATCGCGGACAACAGCTGGAATGCGGGTGTCGTGCTCGGCAATGTCGTCTCGCCGCGCGGCGCCGGGCTCGACGTCGGCGCGCTCGCCGGCGCGCTCATGGTCGATGGCAAGGTCGTGGACAGCGGCTCGAGCGCCGACGCGATGAGCCATCCGTACGCAGTGGTGCTGTGGCTCGCCAATCACCTGCGTGGCTACCGGCAGTCGCTTCGCGCCGGGGATCTGGTGATGACCGGCAGCATCGCGACCACGCGCTTCGCCAAGGCGGGCGAGCATTATCGCTTCACGCTCGCCGGGCTCGAGCCGGTCGATCTCAGGATAACCTGAGCTGCGAATGGGCGTTCGCTGGCCGCGCTGGCTCGAACGCTTCGCGCTCGAGCCCACCGATTTGCTGCGCGATCCGACCTATCGTCGGCTGTGGTCGTCGATTCTCATCTCCTCGTTCGGTGGCCAGGTGACGCTGCTCGCGCTGCCGCTTTCCGCGGCGGTGCTGCTGCACGCTTCGCCGACCCAGATGGGCCTGCTGACCGCGGCAGAGATCGTACCCTTCGCGATCTTCTCCTTGCCGAGCGGAGTGTGGCTCGATCGCGTGCGCAAGCTCCCCGTCTACATCATCGGCGAGATGTCGCTCTCGGCCACGGTCGCCTCGGTGCCGCTCGCCTGGTGGCTCGGATGGCTGTCCATTCATTGGTTGTACTTCGTCGGCTTCGTCATCGGCGCGGTCAACACCACGGCCGGAAGCGCCGCGCAGATCGTGCTCACGCAGATCGTGCCGCGCGAGCGGCTGGTCGAGGCCCACGCCAAGAACGCGCTCGCCTCCTCGACCGCGGAGGTCACCGGGCCGGCCGCGGCGGGCGCCCTGATCAAGATCGCCGGCGCGCCCGCGGCATTGCTCGCGGACGCGCTGCTGCTGCTAGTGTCCTCGACCATCCTGCGCGGGGTCGCCGTGAAGGAGACGCCGAGCGCGCACCACACGCCGTTCTTCGAGGCTTTGCGCGAAGGGCTGCGCTTCGTGCGCGAGCACGAGTTGCTCATCACCATGGCGATCTGCGTCGGCGCCTGGCAGATGTGCAACCAGGCCGCGATGGTCGTGCAGATCCTGTTCGCGACGCGCCAGCTCGGGCTCACCGAGCGCGGCGTGGGCCTGAGCTATGTTGCGCTCGGCGTGGGCACGGTGGCCGCGAGCGCGCTGGGCTATCGCGTCGTGAGGCGGCTCGGTCCGGGGCCGACACTCGTGCTCGGGTTCGCCATCTCAGGCTGCGGATGGCTGGTGCTCGCGGCGGCGCCGTTGAACCGTCTGGGCGTTGCGGCTTACGCCTACATGCTGCTGTCGTTCGGGGCGGGCGCGGTGTTCATCTTCATCAACTTCCTTTCGCTGCGCCAATCGGTCACGCCGGCGCCCATGCTGGGGCGCATGACCAGCACCATGCGCTGGCTCATATTGCTGCCGGCCGGTCCCGGCGCGCTGCTGGGAGGTTGGATCGGCGAGCATCTCGGGCTGCGCGCGGCGCTGGGCTTCGCCGGCGGCGCAGCCCTGCTGCTCGCGGCGATCGCCTTCCGCCTGAGGGTGGTGAGAAGTGTCAAGACGCTCCCGACCCTCAAGGCGGAAGCCATTACGCCCTATTCATCCGAGAGCGCGCCGTCGCGCGCTCCAGGCTCCGATGTGGCGCGCTGTCAATAGGCCGCCGCAGCGAGTTTGCCAAAATGCGGCGCACTGCTCTGGACGCGCGCACGCCGTCAACCGAGTATCGAGCTCGATCGTTCTGGCAGAGTAAGATGTTCGTGGTGGTTTTCAGTCGTGCTGCAGGAGAGTTGTCAATGAGGAACCTTGGGAAAGCATTCATCATCGGCTTGAGCCTTGCAGGAAGCGCGCTGCTCGCGCCGGTGGTGGCATCCGCGCAAATCGGCGTCGATATCACGGTGGCGCCGCCGGTGCCGCGCGTCGAAGTCGTGCCCCCGCCGCGTGTGGGATTCGTGTGGGCGCCGGGTTACTGGGAATGGCGCGGCGGCGCGCACGTCTGGATTCCCGGTCGCTGGATAGGCGAGCGTCGGGGCTGGCACTGGGTACCGGATCGCTGGGAGCAACGCGGCGATCATTGGCACCACTGGCGTGGCCACTGGGAGCGAGGCTGACGGATGATGCAGGCGCGGGCTCGAGCGAGGGGCCCGCGCTGCACCCCATGCGCATCGGCGTGATCGCCGACACCCATGGGCTGTTGAGGCCTGAGGCCAGCTCATTCCTGCGCGGAGCCGATCACATCGTGCACGCCGGCGACATCGGGGCCGCGGCGATCCTCGCGGAGCTCGCCGTGCTCGCGCCCGTGCTGGCGGTGCGCGGCAACAACGATGTCGGGGCCTGGGCGGCGCGGTTGCCCGAGGCGCTCGCCGTCGAGCTCGACGGTCTCGAATGCTATGTGATCCACGATCGCAGCGATCTGTCCCGGCATCCGGCTCCGAGCGGGACGCAGGTCGTGCTCATGGGTCATTCGCACCGACCGCTGCTCCAGGCAGAGGGTGGCACGCTCTACATGAATCCCGGCAGCGCCGGCCGGCGCCGCTTCAAGCTGCCGATCGCGATCGGCGAGGTGCTCATCGAGGAACGCGCGATCGAGGCACGCATCATCGATCTTGCCTCGCGGCAGCTGCTCGCATCCAGGCGCGGTACGCGCCCGCGAGATCGGTCACACATTAATTGGTAGCCACAACCTATTGATTTAGCTAAGATCGCCGCCTCATGGACAACGGCGCGGAAGGTCTCGGCATCGATCGGGTGCACGTGTGGCGCGGCGAGCGTCACGTGCTCAAGGGGGTGAGCCTTGCGCTTGCGCCGCACGAGCTCCTGCACGTCACCGGCCCGAACGGAACCGGCAAGACGACGCTTTTGCGCGTCGCGTGCGGCCTGTTGCGGCCGGAGCAGGGGCGCGTGGCGTGGCGCGGCCGCCCGATCGCACGCGCGCGCGCCGAGTTCCAGAGCATACTCGCCTATGCGCCGCACGAGCCCGCGCTCAAGGGCGACCTCACGGCGCTCGAGAATCTGCGCTTCATGATCGGCCTCAAGCGGCGCGTGGAGGAGCGCGAGCTGCTCGAGTGGCTGGAGCGCGCCGGCGTGGGCGATTGTGCCGATTTGCCGGTGCGAGTGCTTTCCGCCGGCCAGCGCCGCAGGGTATCGATGGCGCGCGTGCTGGCGGCGCACGCGCCGCTGTGGCTGCTCGATGAGCCTTTCACCAACCTGGACCGCGCGGGCTCGGCGCTGTTGTCGGCCTTGCTCGCGCAGCATGTGAACGCCGGTGGCATGGCGCTCGTGGTCGCGCATCATGATCTCGAGGTGGCCGCGAACATGCGCCGCCTGGAGCTTGCCGGATGAGCGATTCCGGCCAAACGGTCGGCGCGGGGCGTGCCTTGCTGCTGGTAGTGCGGCGTGAACTGTGTCTCAGTTTCAGACGTCCGGAGCAACTGCTGCAGCCGCTGGTGTTCTTCCTGATCGTGACCACCTTGTTTCCGCTGGGACTCAGCGTGCAGCTGTCGCTCCTCAAAGACATGGCGCCCGGTGTGCTTTGGGTGGCGGCGCTGCTATCGTCGTTGCTGGCGCTCGATTCCCTGTTCAAGAGCGACGCCGAGGATGGGACCCTTGAACAGCTGGCGCTGTCCGGGCAGAGCTTGACCGTGATCGTGATCGCAAAAACGCTCGCGCACTGGCTGTTGAGCGGCGCGGCGCTGGTGCTGGTATCGCCGCTGGTGGCCACGGCGCTCGGCATTCCGCCGGCGGCCTTTCCCACCATGCTATCGAGCCTGGCGCTCGGGACGCTCACTTTGAGCTGGCTGGGTGCGATCGGCGCCGGCCTCACGGTCGGCCTCAAGCGCGGCAACGTGCTGCTGTCGCTGATCGTGCTGCCGCTCGCAATGCCGCTGCTGATCTTCGGTGCGGGCGCGACGGATCGCGCGCTCGCGGGCACGAGCGCCGCCGGTGCCCTGTACTTTCTCGCCTCACTGTGTGTATTTACGGCTACTCTCGCGCCCTTTGCGGTCACGGCCGCGCTGCGCATCACGCTCGAGTAAGCAGACACTATGTGGACATGGTTCTATCGATTGGCCTCGCCGCCCCACGTGTACCGGACCGCGGGAGCTCTGACGCCGTGGTTTCTCGGCGCCGCAGCCCTGGCCCTCGGCTACGGCACGATCGGCGGCCTGGTTTTCGCGCCTCCCGATTATCAGCAGGGCGACGCCTTTCGCATCATCTACGTGCACGTTCCGAGCGCCTGGATGTCGTTGTTCGCGTACACCACGATGGCGGTGGCGGGCGCGATCGGGCTCATCTGGCGGATCAAGATGGGTCACGCGGTGGCTGCGGCCAGCGCGCCGATCGGCGCATCCTTCACGCTTTCGGCCCTGGTCACGGGATCTTTGTGGGGGCGGCCCATGTGGGGCACCTACTGGGCCTGGGATCCGCGCCTCACCTCGGAGCTCATACTGTTGTTTCTATACGTCGGAGTGATGTCGTTGCGCCCGGCATTCGAGGATCCGGCTCGCGGCGACCGTGCGGCGGCACTGCTGTCCGTGGTCGGGGTCGTGAACGTCCCGATCATTCACTATTCGGTCGTGTGGTGGAACTCGCTGCATCAGGGCGCGACGGTTGCTAAGCTTGGCAAACCTTCGATGCCCGGAAGCATGCTGTGGCCGCTCTTGTCGATGTTCCTCGGGTTCATGTGCTTTTACGGCGCCGTGCTGTGCATGCGGCTGCGCGGCGAGATCTTGAACCGCGAGCGTCAATCCGCCTGGGTGCGGGAGGCGGTCCATCCGTGAGGTGTGTCGATGCATAGCGGGAGCTTCTGGGCGATGGGCGGCTACGCCTTTTACGTATGGCCATGCTTTGCCTTTGCCGCTAGCGTATTTGCGTGGAATCTGTGGTCGGCGCGCCGGTATCATGCGAAGGCCCGTAAACGCGCCTTGCGCGCGCTGGCAATGAGCGAGTGACAGCGATGACCCCGCGCCGAAAACGTCTGTTCGTGGTGCTTGCCATTCTGGGCGGAGTCTCCGCCTCGGTCGCGCTCGCCGTCATGGCATCGCGTGAGAACATCATGTTCTACTACGATCCGACCCAGATCGCGGCCGGCCAGGCGCCGCTGCAGAAGCGCTTCCGCGTCGGCGGCATGGTGGTGAAGGGCAGCGTGCAGCGCAACCCCGGCGATCTCAAGGTGCGCTTCGTGCTGACGGATTTCGCGCACCAGGTCCCGGTCGAATATACCGGCGTGCTGCCCGATTTGTTCCGCGAGGGCCAGGGCATCATCGCGCACGGCACCATGCGGGCGGATGGGGCGTTCGTGGCGGATGAGGTGCTCGCCAAGCACGATGAGAAGTACATGCCGCCCGAGGTTGCCGCATCGCTCAAGCAGAAATCCGCCTCGACGGCGCCCGCCCCGTCCAGCGCGCGCGCGTCCGAGCCGACGGGCTGACCTCGAAGGAGCACCAGCCCGTGGCCGCCGAACTCGGAGTATTCGCCCTCATACTGGCCTTCGTGCTGAGCCTTTGCCAGGCATTCTTCGCGCTCGGCGGCGCCTGGCGCGGCAATGCGACCTGGATGAGCGTCGCTCGGCCCGCGGTCAGCGGGCAATTCGTGTTCGTGGTGACGGCGTTCGCCTGTCTCGTTTATTGCTTCGTGACCGACGATTTCTCCGTGCTCTACGTGGCGCACAACTCGAACTCCCATTTGCCGCTCTTCTATCGGGTCGCCGCCCTGTGGGGTGCGCACGAGGGCTCGCTCCTTCTGTGGATCTTCATCCTGTCGATCTGGAGCCTGGCGGTGGCCGCCTTCAGCCGCCAGCTGCCGCTCACCTTCTCGAGCCGCGTGCTCGGGATCATGGGCCTGGTGAGCGCCGGCTTCATGCTGTTCACGCTCTGGACCTCGAATCCATTTCTGCGCCTGATACCCGCCGCCCCGGATGGCGCCGATCTCAACCCCGTGCTGCAGGATTTCGCGCTCGCCATCCATCCGCCCATGCTCTACACGGGCTACGTCGGATTCTCCGTGGCATTCGCCTTCGCATGCGCCGCGATGCTCGAAGGCAAGCTGGATCAAGCATGGGCCAAGTGGACCCGGCCCTGGACCATCTTCGCCTGGATCTTTCAAACCATCGGCATCGCCCTCGGCAGCTGGTGGGCCTACTACGAGCTCGGCTGGGGCGGCTGGTGGTTCTGGGACCCGGTCGAGAACGCCTCGTTCATGCCGTGGCTCGTGGGTACGGCTTTGATCCACTCGTTGAGCGTCACCGAGAAGCGCGGCATCTTCAAGAGCTGGACCTTGTTGCTCGCGATCTTCGCCTTTTCCCTGAGCCTGGTCGGGACCTTCCTGGTGCGCTCGGGTGTGCTGGTCTCGGTGCATTCCTTTGCCACCGACCCGGAGCGCGGCCTGTACATCCTCGCATTCCTGGTGATCACCATCGGCGGCTCGCTCACGCTCTACGCCTGGCGCGCGCCGAAGCTCTACGTGCCCGGCGGCTTCGAGCTGTTCTCGCGCGAATTCTTTCTGCTGGTCAACAACGTGGTGCTGGTGTGCGTCGCCGGCCTGGTGCTCTGGGGCACCCTCTCGCCGCTCGTGTACGAGCTGCTCGGCATCGGCAAGATCTCGGTGGGTCCGCCGGTGTTCGCGGTCATGTTCCTGGTGCCGATGTTGCCGCTCATGGTGTTCCTCGCGGTCGGGATGCACTCGGTCTGGCGCTACGGCAAGCTCACGGCGACCGCGAAGCCCATCTGGTGGCTGCTCGCGGCCGGCACGGCGATCGCGCTCGCTGCCCAGGGTCTTGGGTTCGGCCGCTTCCACTGGGTCGGGCTCATCGGTTTCGTGTTCGGATTCTGGATCATGCTCTCCGCTCTGCTCGAGCCGGTGCGGCGCTTGCGCCTCGGCCAGAAGCTCACCGCCGGGGTTCTGGGCATGTCGATCGCGCACTTCGGCGTCGGCATGTTCGCGATCGGCGCGAGCGGCGTGGAGAGCTACAAGATCGAGAAGGATGTGGCCTTGAAGCCCGGGTCGAGTTATTTCATCGCGGGTTACGAGTTCCATTTCGTGGACGCGGTCGACGTGCGCGGCCCCAACTACGATGCCGTGCGCGCCACGGTGGAGATTACCCGCAACGGCAGGCACGTGACCACCCTGCAACCGGAGAAGCGCCATTTCTGGGTGCAGCAGACCGACAACAGCCAGGCGGCGATCTCGGTCAATTGGTGGAGGGACCTGTTCGTGGCGATGGGCAACCCGCTCGGGGCGGGCGCGTGGAGCATGCGCATCCAGTACAAACCGCTGGTGCGCTACATCTGGCTGGGAGCGTTCGTGATGGCGATCGGCGGCGTGGTCGCCGCGACCGATCGGCGCTATCGCATGCGCGTGAGCGCTACTTCCCGCGATGCGCTGGCCGCGCCGCCGGCGCCGGAGCCGAGCTTTGGAAAGGTCTAGCTCGAAGGTACGCTTGCGTTCGAGGATCGCTTGATGTGGAAGTTCGTGCTGCCCATCACGGCGTTCGTCGCGCTCGCGGTGCTGTTCGCGTTCGGCCTCAATCCGAAACGCGATATCCACGCATTGCCCTCGCCGCTGATCGGCAAGCAGGCGCCGCTCTTCGATCTGGCCGACGTGCTCGATCCCTCCCGCAGGGTGAGCAATGGGGCGCTCAAGGGTCAGGTCTACGTGCTCAACGTCTGGGGCACGTGGTGCGGGGCCTGCCGCGAGGAGCATGAAGAGCTCCTGTCGATCGCGCAGCAGCGGGTGGTGCCGATCATCGGACTCGACTACATGGATGAGCGCGACAAGGCCAAGCAGTGGCTGGTGCAGCTCGGTAATCCGTATCAGGCGGTCGCTTTCGACACCGACGGGCGTACTGCGATCGATTGGGGTGTGTACGGGGCTCCGGAGACCTTCCTGGTGGACGGGCAGGGGCGGGTGCTCTACAAGTTCATCTCACCGATGACGCCCGAGGTCTGGCAGCACGAGTTTCTTCCGCGCATCGAGGCTGCGCGCCGGGGAGGGGTGTGAGCCGGGTGTCGGCCGCTGCCTCCGTCATCGCCGGCCTGATGCTCGGGCTCGCCGGTGCGGGCGCGAGCGCTGCCGATCCCGCGGTCGATGCCTACGGTCAGCTCAAGGATCCGGCGCTCCAGAGCCGCTTCGAGCACATCACGCAGGACCTGCGCTGCCTGGTCTGCCAGAACGAGTCCATCGCGGATTCCAATGTCGAGCTCGCCGCGGATCTGCGGCGGCAGGTCCGGGAAATGCTTGTCGCCGGTCAGAGCGACGACGCCATCTTCCGGTTCATGACCGACCGCTATGGGGAGTTCGTGCGCTTCAATCCGCCGCTCGAGCCCAAGACGCTGCTCATCTGGGGCGCGCCCTTCGTCATGCTGATCCTGGGCGCGGTCATCGTCTATCGCATCGTGCGCCAGCGCTCACGAATGCCGCTCGACGACGAGCCAACCACCGGTCCGACCTGACCGATGGCCGCGTTCCTTCTCATCGCGGCGGTCATGGCCGCGATCGCAGCAACCGCGGTCGCGCTACCCTTGCTCCGGCGCCGGGAGAGTCGCTGGCTCGGGACCGTCACCGTCGTGGTGATCCTGGGCCTCGCGGCAGGCCTTTATCCCCTCTGGTCCAACTGGAACTGGCGTGCCTCGCCAGTGGCCAGCAGCGTGAGCCCGGAAGTGCTCGCCATGGTCGAGAAGCTCGAGAAGCACATGCAGGAGACGCCGAACGATCTCACCGGCTGGCTGCTGCTCGGACGCTCCTACCTTGCCCTGCAGCGCATCGACGATGCGCTGCTGGCGTACGATCATGCGCGCCGTATCGATGCCTCCAACGTGGAGGCCATGCTCGGGCTCGGCGAGGCGATGAGCATGCGCGCGGGAGGCAACATCACGCCCGCGGCGGGCGATCTATTCGAGCACGCCGTCGCGCTCGCCCCGGACGATCCGCGGGCGCTCCTGTACAGCGGTTTCGGCGCCGCGGCGCGCGGCGACCGTGCTCTGGCACGCAGCCGCTGGCTGAAACTGAAGGGCAAGCACCCGCCGCCCGAGATCGACGCCATGCTCGATCAACGGATCGCCGAGCTCGGGACCGCCGATCTCGCCGGCGGGGAGCAGGCGGCCCCGGTCGAGCAAGGCGCGGCGCTCGCGGCCGGCAGCGCGCCTCCAGCCGCCGCGAGCGCGCAGTCGAGCGCGACCGCGACGATCAATCTCAGCATCGCTCCTGCACTCAAAGCGCGGGTGAGTGCGGAGACTCCGCTGTTCGTGTTTGCGCGTGAGCCCGGCGCCCAGGGGCCGCCGCTGGCCGCCAAGCGGCTCACCGGCGCCGCACTCGGCACGCAGGTGCGCCTCTCGTCCGCGGACTCGATGATTCCGGGGCGGGTACTGCTCGCCGGCCACAAGGTATCGATCACGGCGCGGATCTCCTTCAGCGGGCAACCCCTGCCGGCCAGCGGCGATTTGTACGGCGAACTTACCTATGATGTAGGCCACGACGGCGTGCGCGATCTCATCATCGACCGGGTCGCGCAGTAGGGCCGGCAGCACAGCAGGTTCAACATGAGCGTTGCGAAGAGCTTATTCGCGGGGCGGATCGAGGAGGACAATCTGTTCCCTTATCCGCGCTTGCGCGACCGGGATCGCGAGGTCCTGGGGATGATGATCGAGGCGATCGACGGCTTCCTCGCCCCGCATCGGGACGATTTCAAGCGCTGGGATCGCGAGGCCGAGCAGCCGGCGGAATTCATCCAGGGGCTCAAGGAGCTCGGCCTGTTCGGGCTCATCATTCCCGAGGAGCACGGGGGACTCGGCCTGTCCAACGCGGGCTATGCGCGCGTGCTGAGCCAGACCAGCACGCACGACAGCTCGGTTTCGCTCACGATCGGCGCGCACAGCTCGATCGGCATGAAGGGAATCTTGCTGTTCGGCACGCCGGAGCAACGCGCGCGCTACCTGCCGAAGCTGGCAAGCGGGGAGATGATCGCGGCGTTCTGTCTCACCGAGTCCGGCTCGGGCTCGGATGCCGCCTCGATTCGCACCCGCGCGGACAGGAATCCCGACGGCACCTGGACCCTCAACGGCGAGAAGATCTGGATCACCAATGGCGGCATCGCCGACCTTTACACGGTGTTCGCCCGCACTTCGACGGAGGCGGGCAAGATCTCGGCATTCGTGGTCGAAGCAGCCTGGCCCGGCGTGAGCCACGGCCACCACGAGGACAAGATGGGCATCCGCGCCTCCTCGACCACGACGGTGAGCTTCGTCGACGTCAAGGTACCGGCTGCCAACGTGCTGGACGCGGAGGGCAAGGGTTTCAAAGTGGCGATGGCCATCTTGAACAATGGCCGCACCGGCCTCGGCGGCGGCGCCGTCGGCGGCATGAAGACGCTGCTCGCTCTCGCAACGCAACAGGCGCAGGCGCGCAAACAGTTCGGCGAGCCCATCGCTGATTTCGGGCTGATCCGCGAGAAGCTGTCGCAGATGACCGTGGAGTGCTTTGCGGCGGAGAGCGTCGTGTGGATGGTCGCGCATTACATCGATTCGGGCCACGACGACTATTCGGTCGAGGCGGCGATCAGCAAGGTGTTCGCCAGCGAGGCCATCCAGCGCAGCGCCTACGAAGCGCTGCAGATCGCGGCGGGCAGCGGCTTCATGCGCGATCTGCCCTACGAGCAGGCGATGAGGGATTCGCGCATTCTGTCGATATTCGAGGGCACCAACGAGGTGCTGCGGCTCTACATCGCGCTCTCCGGCTTGAAGGAGCTCGGCAAGTCCTACGGCGAGCTCAAGACCGCGGTGGACGACATCTTCAACCATCCGATCAAGGGATTCGGCGTGCTGGCCGACTACGGCGGCAAGCGCCTGCTGCAGGCGACCGGTGTCGGCCGTGACAAGATCATCGGCAAGATTCCGCCGCGACTGCGCGAGGCGACCACGATTTTCGAGCGCTACACGCTGGAGCTAGCCAAGGCAGCCGACTTCTTGTTGCGCAAATATGGCAAGAGTATTGCGGTACGCCAGCATGCGCTCAAGCGCGTGGCGGACATGACCATTGATTTGTTCGTCGGCCTTTGCGTATTGTCACGGGCTACGGCGCTCGCGGCTGAGGCCGCGGACGATGGCGAGCAAGCCATGGTCATTGCGCATGCGTTCGCGCGTCAGGCCCGGCGGCGCCTGGCCAACAATGTTCGGCGCATGGAACGCAACGAGGACGAGGAGATGGACCGGCTGGCGGGGTTCATCCTGGACAAGGGATGTTATCCGTGGGACATCGTTAAATGAGCATTTCCTGGGACCAGCGAGTCGCCGATACCGGCGGCTGGGTAACTCCCCGGCGCATCGCCTGGTTGCTCGGAGCGGCGGCCCTCGCCGTCGTGGCGGTCCTCGGCCTGCGTCTCGCCCACACCTTTGCGGCGAAGCATGCCGTCAGCAACAACACCGGCATCCCGGCCGTCACCGTGACCGCGGCCGGACGCAGCGCCGTACCCACGACCGTGAGCATCATCGGCACCATCGGCGCTCGCTATGACACACCCATCGGTATCGAGGGGGACGGGGGGCGGGTCTCGGCGATCTATGTCGAGGCGGGGGACCATGTGAAGCGCGGCCAGCTCCTGGCGCGGCTCGACTCCTCGGTGCTCGAGCCACAAGTCGCCAACTTGCAGGCGAGTCTCGATCTGGCACGAGCCGAGGCGGAGCTCGCCTCCGCCGAGTATCACCGCGCCCTGGCGGTCGGGAAGGCGGGCGCCCTGTCGGCCGAGGAGACCGAGAAGCGGCGCTCGAGCTCGGTGACCGCGGCTGCCAAGGTGAAGGTTGCGGCCGCGCAGCTCGCCGAGGCGCAGGCGCGGCTGGCGCGCATGCAAGTGCGCGCGCCCGCCGACGGAACCATTCTCACGCGCACGGTCGAGGTCGGGCAGACGGTGACGCCGGGCGGCGGCACGCTGTTCCGCTTGGCCGAGGGCGACGAGGTGGAGCTGCGCGGCGAGGTGGCCGAGCAGGACTTGCCGGCGCTCAAGGTCGGGCAGCCCGTGAACGTGAGGTTGACCGGCAACTCCAAGATCTATGCCGGGCGGGTTCGACTGCTGGGCGCGGTCATCGACCCGCAGACGCGGCTCGGCATGGTGCGGGTTGCCCTGACGCCGGATCCCAACCTGCGACCGGGCGCGTTTGCGCGCGCGGAGGTGACGGTGAGCAATGCCGAGCGCATCGTGCTGCCGCAGACGGCGGTGCTCACCGACGACAAGGGCAGCTATGTGCTCATCGTCGATCCGAGCAACCGGGTCGAGCGCCGCGCGGTGCACGTATCGGGCATCGTCGAGGCCGGAGTGACCATCGACGAGGGTGTCGGCGACAAGGACCAAGTGGTGGCCACGGCCGGCGCATTCCTGCAGGTCGGCGAGACGGTGAGGCCCATCTCCGAAAACCTCAACGAGCCGCCCAGGGGTGAGGCTGCCCGATCGCCGACCGCCTCGGGCGGCTCGTCGGGCCGTTCTTGAAGAATATCTCCGCCTGGGCGATCCGCCATCCGGTGACTCCGGTGGTGCTGTTCGTGGTGCTGCTGTTTCTCGGCGTTTTCGCTTTCATCCGCCTGCCCATCAACCTGACGCCCGACATCTCCTATCCGCTGGTGAACGTCAACATCCAGCAGCCGGGCGCGGCTCCCACCGAGATGGAGACGCAGATCGCACAGAAGGTCGAGGGCTCGATCGCGGGCATCGGCAATGTGCGCAACATGACCACCTACATCATCGAGGGCGAGGTCAACATCGGTCTGGAGTTTCAGATCGGCACGCCCATCGACCGAGCGGTCACCGATGTGCGCGACGCCGTCACCAAGGTGCGCAATGACTTGCCGCAGGGAATCATGGAGCCGCTCATCGAGCGCGAGAACGTCGATGGCGGCGCCATCTCCTACTATGCGGTGACCACGACTTCGCGCACGCCCGAGGAGCTCAGCTGGTTCATCGACAATACCGTGACCAAGCGCCTGCTGGCGATTCCCGGCGTGGCGCAGGTTTCGCGCAGCGGCGGAGTGAGCCGCGAGATTCGTGTCGAGCTCGACCCTTCGCGTCTGCAGGCTCTCGGTCTCACGGCGGTGGAGGTCAACGAGCAGCTGCGCGCCCTCAATCTCGACGCGGCCGGCGGTCGCGCGGAGGTCGGAGGCGGCGAGCAATCGATCCGCGTGCTCGGCGGAGCGAGATCGGCGCAGGATCTGGCGGAGACGCAGATCATTGCGCGCGGCGGACGCTCCTTTCGGCTGCGCGAGATAGCCGAGGTGCACGACGGGGTTGCCGAGGTGCGCTCCATGGCGCGCCTCAACGGCCGGCCGGCGACGGCGTTCGGCGTGTTCAAGGCAAAGGGCGCCTCGGACGTGAGCGTCTCGCGCGCGGTCGAAGCCGAGCTCGCCAAGATCCATGGCGAGACGCCCGACATCCAGATGACCTTGGTGTCGACCACGGTGAATCATACGCTGCGCACGTACGAATCGTCCCTGAGCGCGCTGATCGAGGGCTCGATACTCGCCGTGGCGGTGGTCTGGATGTTCCTGCGCAGCTGGCGCGCGACGGTGATCTCCGCGCTCGCCATACCCCTGTCCGCCATTCCGACGTTCGCCTTCATGCAATGGATGGACTTCACGCTCAACCAGATCACCTTGCTCGCGCTGTCGCTGGTCGCGGGCGTGCTGGTCGACGACGCGATCGTCGAGATCGAGAACATCGTGCGCCACATGCGCATGGGCAAGAGCGGTTTCAAGGCCGCGCTCGACGCCGCCGACGAGATCGGGCTCGCCGTGGTGGCGACTTCGGCGACCATCATCGCCGTGTTCTTGCCGGTGAGCTTCATGGGCGGAATCACCGGCCAGTACTTCCGGCAGTTCGGCTTGACCGTCGCCGTGGCGGTATTCATCTCGCTCATGGTGGCGCGGCTCATCACCCCGGTGCTTGCTGCTTACACGCTGCGCCCCGACAGCGTGCACCTGCACGAGGGCGACGGCCCCATCATGAGGCTTTATCTCTCGGCGCTGCGCTGGTGCGCGCTCAATCGCTGGAAGACCATCGGCGCCGGCTTGCTGTTCTTCGCAGCCTCGATCGGCTTGTTCTTCGTGCTGCAGCAGACCTTCTTGCCGCCGGAGGACTGGTCGAACGCCGAGCTGGAGATCGAGCTGCCGCCCGGCACCATGCTCGAGGAGACCGCGCGCGTCTCGGCGTCGGCGGCAGCGATCCTGCGCAAGTCGCCGGAGGTCACGGACATCGTCGAATTCGTCGGCTCGAGCGATGGACTGGTGCAGAACGCGGTGATCTACGTGAGTCTGGTGCCGCGCAGTCAGCGCTCGATGAGCCAGAAGCAGTGGGAACAAATGATGACGCCCCTGCTCAATCAGGTTCCGGACGGGCATCTCAACTTCTCCGACAACGGCGGCGGGCGTGACATTCAGCTGTATTTGACGGGCGACGACCCACCGCTGGTCGAGAGCACCGCGCACCGCTTGATCGAAGAGATGCGCGGCGTCAACGAAATCCGCAACCCGCGCATTCGCGGCGATCTGCCGAAGCCCGAGATCGTGGTGCACCCGCGTTTCGACGTCGCCGCCGAGCTCGGCGTGAGCGTGCAGAGCATCAGCCAGACGATCCGGATCGCGACCCTCGGCGATCTGCCGCAGAACGGCGCCAAGTTCTCGCTAGCGGACCGCCAGATCCCGATACGTGTGAGCCTGGTGGAGAGCGCGCGGCGCGATCTCGCGACGCTCGAGAATCTGCCGGTGCCCACGGCGTCCGGCGGCGCCGTGCCGCTCAAGACGGTCGCCGACCTGAGTTTCGGGCAGGGCCCCTCGGCGGTGCGCCGCTACAATCAGTTGAGACGCGTGTTCGTGGAGGCGGACTTGAGCCCGGGCATCGAGCTCGGCACGGCCAACTCGAAGATCTATGCGCTGCCCACGCTCACCCACCTGCCGCAGGGCGTGCACGCGGTGAAGAAGGGTGATTCGGAGTATTTCGGCGAGATGATGCAGAACTTCGCGCTCGCCATCGGCGCCGGGGTGCTCATGGTGCTCGCGGTGCTCGTACTGCTGTTCGTGCGAGTGTTCCAGCCGATCACCATCCTCTCCGCACTGCCGCTGTCCCTCGGAGGCGCGGTGGTTGCGCTGCTCCTCACCAACCGCCCATTTTCCATCTCCGTGGTCATCGGCTTGCTCATGCTCATGGGCATCGTCGCCAAGAACTCCATTTTGCTGGTCGATTTCGCCATCGAGGAGATGAGGGCCGGCAAGCCGCGGCTCGAGGCACTGCTCGAATCGGGACACAAGCGCGCGCGGCCCATCGTCATGACCTCGGTTGCGATGGTGGCCGGCATGCTTCCCGTCGCTCTCGGCTGGGGCGGCGACAGCGATTTCCGCGCACCGATGGCGACCGCGGTCATCGGCGGGCTCGCCACCTCGACGCTTCTCACGCTGGTCGTGGTCCCCGCGGTGTTCACCTTGTTCGACGACATCGAGCGCTGGCTCGCGCCGCACGCGGGCAAGATCCTGGCGCAACGTCCTCCCGAGCCGGCCGGCAGCCACGCCTCGAAGGCTACCTAATTCCTACTGGCGGACACCCGCAAAGATTGCCGGATCCTGAGCGCTCCGGATGCTCGCAAGTACCAGCGCGTTGCCATCCGCGGCAATCGCGCCGTCATACGCAGCGCCGTCGGAGTCGGTGAGCGTCAAAGTGCCATCGGATGCTACCGTATAGGTGCCGCTATCCGTGTGGTTCGCGGTAATGGTTCCGTTGACGTTCTCGGTGAAGGTGGCACTGTAGGTTCCGTTGCCGTACGCCAACAGTGTGATCACCTCGCCAACTGTCGCGGAGGCCATGGTTCCGCCGTACTCCGACAAGCTATAGACCCCTTCGAAGGTTGCCTTGGTAACCCCGCTTCCGCGCCGCACGGCCACGTCCATGGACGGATTGTCACCTGAATTGGTGTCGGCGAGGACGATCAAATCCCCGTCGGCACTCACGGCGCCCGATCCGGAACCCACCGCCGTGAGCGTGCCGTTGCTTACCGACCACGTTCCGCTGGCTGGATTGCCGGTCGTGATCGTACCCGCATTGTTCTCGACGTACGTGCCGGATATGACCCCATTCGTCAACGTGATGGTCGCCTCGTACCCGCTGACCGCTCCGGTGCTCAGCGACGCGGTGATATTGACGAGCGTGTAATTGCCGTCGATCGAAGCCGTGGTCGCGCTGGCATCGGGCAACACAGTGACCTGGAGACCCGGCGCGACCGCAGTCAGCATATTGCCGCTTACGGCGGAATCGGCGTTCGCTCCTTCGATGGCGCCGCTCGTGCCCGAGTTCGTGGTAAACCCCGGTACGCCATTGGTTGTGGCTACTGAATAGGCATCCGTTATCGTGAAGTTATTCAGGATGGCTCCGCCATAATTGAAGGTCGCAGTGCCGTTGATGGCGCCCGACGCGTAAGCGGCGACGACGAGCGCATCGAGAATGACCGAGCTTCCACCTCCCGTATCGTCGAAATTTGCCAGCGCTTGCGTATAGGTCGCATTGAACGTCGCGTTCGTGACGTTGTAGGTGCAGTAGATCACGACATTGGTGACATTGGCGGAAGTGACGGTTCCGGATCCATTCTGTACGGTACATGTCTGGGCACTCGTCGGCGTGCCGACGGTGACGGCGTAGCTCTTTCCGGCGAGCAGGCCGGTGGGCAGCGTGAAGGCCCCATTGGCCGAGACCGGCAGGGTCTCGGTTGCATTTTGCACCTGCACGCTCGCGCCGGCGGCAAGGCCAATGAGCGTGCCGCCAATCGTGTAGCTGGGCGGGCCGCTGGAAACGACGAGCGCCACCGCCGATCCCTTGGCGACACTGGTTGCGGCGGCCGGACTCTCGCTGATGACTTTGCCGGAGGCGACGGTGCTGCTCGATTGGCTGGTCACAGTGCCCACCGTCAATCCGGCACCGGTGATGGCGGCACTCGCGGCTGCCTCGGTATCGCCGACCACGTTCGGAACGCTGACCGGCGCGGGACCGCTGGAAACGACAAGCGTCACCGCAGACCCCATGGTCGCACTGGTCGCGGCAGCCGGACTCTCGCTGATGACTTTGCCGGAGGCGACGGTGCTGCTCGATTGGCTGGTCACGGTGCCCACCGTCAATCCGGCACCGGTGATGGCCGCACTCGCCGCTGCCTGGGTATCGCCGACTACATTCGGGATCTTCACGGAATTGGAGCCGCCCGAATCACCGCCGCCGCAGGCATTGAGAATCAGCGCCGCGATGATCGCAGCTGAACCCTTCGTCATCGCATCAATGATTTTCGTTTTCATGTGTTCATTCCATTCCGTAATTGGCATCCTGGAGTTGTGGCGTTTTGGATTTGCCGGTTATCACGCGGTCGCGCAGCGGCCGCCCGCCGCCCGCGCCCGACCATGGCACTGCCAACTTGGTGAACTTGCCCCTCTCTGGATTCGTATTGAGCCGGTACGGTCGAGGAGATGTGGTCGATGACCGGGACTCGGCGCGTCGAGAACGCGAGGAAAGCCATGCTCCCTGATAATTGCCTCACGCCTTTTTCTCTCTTGGTTGGCGGCGAAGTTCCGTGACTGGTTGTAAGACGATAGCCAACGGGTAGGGATGTGACCGTCAGGGAGAGGCGCATATGGGCGTAGGAACTCGCGCATGGACCACGGCGCTTTGTCCCACGCAACGACCAATGCGATGATGATCTGCGCTATTTGCCGGTAATCGTCGAAGCGGGATCGAACTCGCCGGCGAACGGGCTGCGCGTTGAGATAGCTGCGGCGCGCCCAGGCTGACTGAGCTCCAAGCGAGCCTCGCGACGGCTGAAGCAGCTGGGCAGCGCACGCAGCACGAGCCATGCGATCGCTAAGCGGCTGTACAGAATTCGGAGCAGCGAGTCGATCGGTATCGAAACGTTTCCGCGCCGCAACCAAGGCCATATCCTGCGCTTGAGCGCCGCGCGCGCGACGATGAATTCGGCCCTCATGGGACAAACGGAAAACAGGCAGAGCACGAGCGCTCGCATCAGGGCACTGCCGAATGCACGCGGACAAGGATAGTTCCACGCCAGGAAATCCTGGTAGAACAAAGCGCGCACCAGCGCTCGGTCCCTGGGCGCAATGTGTCTCACTGGCGGGCTCGCCTTGTCCGGCCGCGATCCCGACCAGCTCTGTCCTTCGCGCGTGACCACATATGGAATTCCATTGAAGCTGCTCTCGAGCAGCGTGGCTCGGTAGCCGATTCCCAGCCATGCGGCAAGCTCGCGCATCGTTTCCGCGAGATTGCAATGCATGTCCTCGAAGCGCACCGCTCGCGTGCGTGCTTCCATCCCGGGGTGCGGGCGATCGGCCCCGATCAGCGTTTCGAGCGCGGTCAGGGGCGCCAGCAGGGATATATAGCGCGCCGGATGAAGTACCTCAGCGCCCCCCGTGCGCTTGCCGCTCGAGGGTTGCCGGTCCTCCAGCAGCAGCGGATCGAAGAACCAATCGAATGTTCGATCGAGCGCGCAGACGGGGTCGCGGACCGTGTGAATGAATTTCGCCTCCGGGAAATCTTCCACGAAGCGCGCCGCCCTGGCGTCGTCCCGGCCGTGCTGCGCGCTCACGATCAACGGCGTGGCGCTTGCCGGCCGGCGTCCGAGCGCGACGTTGTACGCGACGTGTATCAGCAGGAAGAGCGCTCGACGCGAGCTCACGAAGTCCTGGGGCCATGCGCTCGCCGCCTCGCAAATGGCTTGCACCGATGCGTAGTAATCGGTCGTCGCGATCGCGAACGGGCCGGCAAAGAGCGAACGGCCGCATCCGGCTCCCTCGCTCTGCGCATCGTATAGCGCGACGAACACCGGATACGCCAGCAGCTTCTGCTGCAGGGTCAGCGAGGCGTAGAGCATCGAGAATCGATGGATTCCATCGCTGTGCAGGGCCGGAAGCATGATCACGTCTTCATGGGCATCGAGATAGCTCGCCAACAGGACCGAGCCGCTTCGTCCCCAGGCCTCGACCGCCGCCACCCGTCGCATGCCCATCACGTCGTAGCGCGCGATTTCCCGGGTTTTATCCGCGATGGCGCTCGTCAGATCCAGCGACCTCTCCGCGCCGAAGAGCGCCTCTGTCCTGCGCAGGATCTCCGCGGTGCTCAGATAGATCGGGGCCGGCATCTCGATCCCGTTACGCGCGGCGCGCGGCCCAGGCGCGCGTCAAGTACATGGTGTCGATGCTCGACATGTCCCTCGTGCGCCTCTCCACATAGTCCAGGAATTGCTTGAAGAGCTCGGGACCTAGCTGCACCTGCAAATCGTTCACCGAGCGCCAGGCGCCGAGATACTGCGCCGGCGTCTGTTTCGCGGTGTGGCGGGCTTCCAGGTAGATCGCGTCGGTGAACAACGGCGTCGCGCACAAGAGGTCCATCAAGCGCTCGGTGAGCCCCGAGCGGCCTGATGACACGCGTTTGATGTCGGGTTTGAGCCTTGCGATCTCGGTCTCGATCTCCATCAGCAGCGGGCTCGCCTCGATGCAGCGGGGGTTCCACAGCGCCGTGAAGGCGCCGTTCGGGCGCAGTACGCGATGGAACTCCGCGCACGCTTTGTCGAAATCCGCCCAGTGGAAGGATGAGGCCATGGTGAGCAGATCGACCGAGCCATCGGCGAGCCCGGTGGCCTCGGCCGATCCTTTCATCCAGGCGACGGCGGCGCCGTTCGAGGTTTCGACTCCCTGGCCGCGCATGTCATCGTTGGGCTCGACCGCCACCAGGGAATGCAGTCCGCGCGAGGCGAGGATACGCGTCCAGATGCCGGTGCCCGCGCCCACATCGGCCGCATCGATCTCGGTCGGGTGCTTGCCGACATAGCCGAGGATGGCGGTCGCGATCTGCGGCGCGTAGCCTGGCCGAAATTTCGCGTAATCGCTGGCGAGGCCGGTAAAGTCTCCATGTTTCATGAATGATCCTTGAATCAGCCTGAAGTCGGCTCCAGCGTCAGAGCTCCATCGCCCAGCAAGGTTTGATAGAGGGCTACGTCCGCGGCGTTGTCGACCTCGCCCCACTGTCCGTCGGTGCCGAAAGTCGCGACGCGCAGCGTGCGCGCGGCCAGCAGGCGCCGGATGAGTCCGGTCATATCGAGCCGATCGCGCACCGCCGGCTCGAGCTCGGCCAGCAGCTGCTCGACCGCGTCCCAGGCCGCCGGGCTGAACTTGTTGAGCCCCATGTATTGGCCCTGAATCTCCTCGATGCTCGCCGCCTTGCCTCCGATCTCGGTCAATTCTCCGGAGCCGTCGATACGAAAGGTCTCTGCATCCGACAGCGGGTCGGCGAAGCGGCGCGTCCACAGCGCGCGCCACTGGCGGTCGTAGCCGACGACCAGCGCTCCGTCGGCGCTGGCCAGACCGCGGATGATCTCGCTGCGATAGAAGATGTCGGCGTAGCTGACGATGACGGTCGAGGTGCGCAGCCACTCCGCCGCGCAGACCAGAGACATCACCATGTTGGTCTCTGCCCAGCGCGGATTGTCGAAGTAGGTCAACCCGGGCCTCTCGAGCATCTCCTTGCGGTAACCGCGCACGATGCCGATCTCGCGGGCGCCGCCGCGCCTCAAGGCCGCAAGCTGCCGATCGAGGAGCGGCGTGCCGTCGAGCTCCACCAGGCATTTCGGCCGAGCATCGCCCAGAGAACCCATGCGGCTGCCGCGGCCGGCGGCAAGAATGAGCGCACGCATCAGGTCTCCCCGAAGACGCTGCGAAAGAGCGCCACGTCATCGGCCGAGAACGGCACATTGCGCTCGGGATGCCACATGATGCCGCTGATCGGCATCGAGGTGTGCCGGATCGCCTTGACGACGCCATCCGGGGCAATCGCCCAGACCTCAAGCGCAGGGCGCGATTCGCGGGTGCCGAAACAGTGGTAGCTGTTCACCTCGGCCGGTGCCCCGCGCACCTCGATCAGCTGGCGGCGCGCCAGGTGGCCATCGACTCGCGTCAGCGGAATCTTGTTTCGATGCTGAATGAGCTGCATGCCGCGGCACACGCCCAGAACGGGCAGGCCACGCGTTTCAGCCTCGTCCAGGAGCGCATTCTCGGCAGCATCGCGCTCGGGCGCGTCTCCGCCGAGCGCCGCCAGGTCATTCCCGCCGGTCAACAGCAGCCCGGCGAGGTCCGCGCGGCGGAACATCTCGAGCGCGAGCGCGGCGGCATTGGGCATGGGCAGAGGCAGCAGACCGCAAGCCGCGAGGAATCGCGGCCACGCCTGGTCGAGGCAATCGCGGCGCTCGCCGTACTCGGGGATCACGCTGACTCGCTGAGTGATCGCGACCGTCTTCATGCGATCCGCACGACCTTGTGGTTGGGACAGTCGAGACAGAGCTTGTGCGCTGCCTGCCAGCGCTCGAACAACGCCTCGCCCGCGCCGATCACCGCGGGTATACCGAGCTCTCCAGCGCGGATCGCCATGTGCGAGTTGACGCCGCCGAACTGCGTGACGAATCCCGCAATGCCGCGGGTGAAAATCCAATCGAAACCCGGATCGGCGCTCGGAACGAAAAGAATCTTGCCCGCGAAGCTCTCCGGCGGATCGGTGACGGAGGCGACCTGCGCGGTCACGCTCTTGCGGGTCACGAAGTTCGGCTGACTGGGGGGCAGATGGAAGGCATACACGTCATTCGGCGAGGAAATGACCGGCGGCAGCACCAGGCTTCGGGTGAGCGCATGGCCGGCCTTGCCGCGTGCGATGCTTTCGTGGAGCCGCTCCCGTACCGATCCGCTTTCGCTATAGAGGGTGCGGACGGCGTCGTAGTCGAGATAGGCGCAGTCCTCGAGCGAAAGCCCGTATCCCTCGCCGAGCTGCTGGATCAGCGACAGCGCGTCGCTCAAGCTGCGCGAAAAGACGAATTTCGCATACTCTCGGCCCTCGATGGCCGCCTTGATGAACTCCATGAGGTCCAGCACGTCAATGTCGAGCTCATGCTCCTTGAGGAGCTTCTCGATGCGCCGCAGTTGCTCGATGGAGAGGGCGAAGCGGGGTGGTTCCCGCGTGTCCGTAGGCGCGTGGCTCCAATCGAAATAGAGATCCGGCGCCGCGTCGTAGCGGGGTGAGAGGATGTCATAGGTTCCCGGCCGCAGGTGTCCGTAGCGCGCCAGAAACTCGGCCCTGGTCTGGTGCGCGAAATCGAAGCCGATGCGCGAGCCCACGCTGTCCACGCTCGCCATGAATGTCGCGTGCTCCTCGTTGCTGAGCACGCCCACCGCGACGAAGGACTGCAGCAGCTGCACCGCGATGAATCCCGCGCGGGCGAGTCCGGCGAACGGCAGCGTGCCGTAGCGCTTGCAGTCCTCGAGCAGCCAATAGATGCGGCTGATCTTGTCGATTTTTGCGCTGCCGAGGACCGGTAGGCGCCGAGCCAAGAGATCAATTTTCGCCCGATCGCGGCGCCACAGCGCCGACTCGCCATGGATGATGCGGTTGGTGAGCCGTCGCAGCGCCCCGGCAAGCTCGGCGATGTCGGCGGGCGAGAAGCCGTTCTCGGCCAGCTTCTCGAGCCGCCGGGGCAGATCCAGGGTGTAGCACGAAAAAATGATTTCGAACTCCACCTTGTCGTGAAGCTGGGGCTCGGCGAGCAGGCGATCGATGTAGTAATTGACCAGGCGGCCGGCGAGCTCGTTCGGCACATCGCGTGGAATGAAGGAATTGAAGCTCACCCTCACATCGATGTACGGCAGACCGTGAAAATTGACGAGCAGCGGGAAGCTGCGCAGGTTCTGGTAGCCGTAGTTGTCGCGCTGATATGCCCATATGGCGTCCGTGACCAGCTCACGATAGAGCGACAACGACAGCGGCCAGGGCCGCAATCCGATGATTTCCGCGGGGTTCCAGTCCGGCATGACGCCGAAAATCGCGCGGTCGCCGTGCAGAAACGGATGCGGACGGCTCAGCAGCTCAATCTTGCGTGCGACGTCCGCCAGCGCACCGACGACACGAGCATCGTCGATGTCGCTCTGCTTTTCGACCGACAGGCGGCGAACCTGGAGCAGATAGAGCTCGCCGTCGCCGCCCACGGCGAACTCGACGTCGACGGCATCACAGGCCAGCAGGCTCTCGAGCTCGCCCATGAGCGCGATCACCGCAGTGAGCGATGCAGGGCACATGTCGGTCCGGGACTTGAGGCAGAGGAAGGTCTCCAGATGCTCGCCCAGGCCACCGGTCACGACGTCGGTGCGGCCGGATCGGTCATCGTAGTTGACGACGTAGTAGGGGCCGCCTCCGCTCGGCACCCGCGAGAAGGCGACTCCGGCTATCGATACTTGCTCGAGCAGCGGTTGCACGAATACTTGATCCGCGGCGCTGCCGGCGCCGAAGGACGCCATGACTCGTTCGACCGCCCGGACCAACGCGGCTTTGCCGGTCACGCCCAGCACGGAATCGTAGCGCCCCGCCTGCGAGGCGCCCGCGCCATCCTCGCCCTGGGCGCTCGAGCGCACGATGAGGGCCCCTGAGCCCCAGCTCTGCTCGCCCACCTTTTCCAGGACTCGCATCCGATCCGCGCGCCACTCACCCGCGCTGAAGCGGACTTGCGGGAGGATGCGGGCCGTGCGCAACAAGGGGGCGAGCGCCTCGAGCGTCTCGGCCTTGGTAGCAAAGCTCACGGCTCCGTGAGCCCGGCCGATGCGCTGATTCTCCTCCGAAACGCACGTCGCCCAAATGCGATCCACGGCCGCCGCGCTGTCGAGCGCTCCGAAGTTGTCGAGGACGAGATCCGGCGCTTGCGGCGTCTCGGCCGCGAGATCCACGCCGACGACGTTGCGCAGCTCGCCGCGGCCGGCGGCGGCGTAGATGCCTTTGACGTCGCGACGCTGCAGCTCCTCGAGCGGCACGCGCAGATAGATCTCGCAGTAGCCGGGAATGTTCTCGCGGTTCCAGCGCTGAACGTCGTGGAACATGGAAATGGTGGGACAGACCACATCGTGGCCCTGGGCCGACAGCATGCGGCAGAGCTTGGCGTTGCGCATGGCGGAGGTGCGGCGGCTCGCGAGATTGTGGCCGAGATCCTCGGCGATCACCTCGCGCAACGCATCGCCATCGAGAAATACCGCGCACCGTCCCGAGTCCCGCAAACGACGCCAGAATTCCAGTCCGACCGTGGTCTTGCCGGCGCCCGAGAGTCCGGTGATCCAGTAGACGCGGCCGGCAGCACTATCGGCGGTAAGGGCCTCCATCGTGAACTTACGGCTCGCCGACATGTTCCACTCGAAGGTTCTTCCGGTCCGCACGCTCGGCGACCCACTTGTTATGGTGGCTGTAATATGAGCGCAATGTTCCTAGGCTAAAATCGCTGCTACGGCACCGGTTTTTGTAGGCGCGCACCTACGCCGCGACAGGGAGCGACACCGGCTTATTGCGGGGGCGCTCGATCCCGCGAGCTCCGCAGCCGCTCGAGCAGCTCGATTGCAATCGCGAGTTTGTTGGGATCCGCGCCGGAGAGCAGCAGGTGCCGCGTCGCGGCCACCTCCGCTTTCACGACCTCGATCACCCGCGCTCCGGCTTCGGTCACCGCTACGCGATTGATCCGGCGGTCACCGCTCGCCGGCCGGCGCTCCACGAGCCCCGCTCTGGCCAGCCGGTCCACCATGGCTACCATGGTCGCGCCCTCGACGCCGACCCGCTCCGCAAGCTCGGATTGGGAGAGGGGCAGGCCGGCGCTGGATGCGGCTGCGAGAGTCGACCAGCTCGCCTGGCTGATTCCAAGGGTTTTGAGCCGCCGATCGATGGCCTGCCGCCACGCGCGCGCTGCGCCGAGCAGAGCTTCCTCGAAGCGCTCATCGAGAGGGGGCATGATCGCATGATATCTGATAATTAGCTATCTATGCATCCCCGCACGCGCGGCCGGCGATGGAACCTAAAGGCCGCCGCGCGCTCTGAGGCTACATGAGAAGCGCAACGCTCATAGCCATGGCGTTGATGCCGATGAGGCGATTCGGCGATCCGGCGCTGCCGCGGCGCTCCGTCCTCGATGGCCAACCGATCGAGCTTGGCGATCCCGCGATCTACGCCATCACCGACTTCAAGCGCGATTACCCGATGACCGTCGATGCCGAACGGCAGATCGACGAGGCGTTGGGCGACATGATTCGACTCGGGGTGCGCGCGCTGCTCGTCTCCAAGGACCAGCGCCTGGTCGGGCTCATCACCTCGTACGACATCCAGGGCGAGCGTCCGATTCAGTTCCTGCAGTCATCGAACTACAGCCGCCACCAGGATATCCGCGTGGTCGATGTCATGACGCCGTGGGACGAGCTGTTGGCGCTCGACTGGGAGAGCGTCGAATCGGCGCGGGCCGCGGATCTTCTCGCCGTTTTCGAGCAGACCAATCTCACGCATCTGCTGGTGATCGAGGTCGACAAGAACACCTCGAAGTCGACCGTGCGCGCGCTCGCCTCGCGCGCGCGACTTCTGCGCCAGCTCGGCGATCGCGTCTCAGCTCTCGTCGAGCAACGCCACCGTGCCGATGCCGGCGAACGTCATCAGCAGCGAGCCGGCCTGGTGCGTTCCGATCGCCACTAGCGCGGTAGCGTTCGACCCGACTGGATCAAGGTCACCACCTCGGCCGAAACGGTCGAGAACCTGGTGAGCCCCCCGCAAAATTCCGCTGGTGACGAACAAGCGCCATGCGGATCATGGAATGATCGCGACCGACCAAGGGCTCTTGCCGGACTTGACCCTCTTGATCTCGGTGTGGGTCTTGAGATCCACCACCGAGACATCGTCGGATGGACCGTTGGCGGCGAACAGGTACCGGCCATCGGGCGACAGGGCGATTCCCCAGGGGCGTGTGCCCACCTGGATCGAGGCGGTGACCTCGTCGCTCTTGGTGTCGATCACCGAGACGGTGCCGCCGCGGCCGTTGCTCACATACAGTTGCTTGCCGTCGTGAGAAAGCAGCACTCCCATCGGCCGCGATCCGGCGGGCAGCATGATGGTCTTTTGCACCGTGAAGTTCTTCGAATCGACCACGTTCACGAGACCCACGGACTCGGACGGAACGAAAGCGAGCCCGGCGCTCGGCAAGAATGCCACCGTGCGCGGACGCGGCTGCACCTTGAAGCGGCCGACCACGCTATAGCTCGAGGTGTCGATCACGTAGACATCGCCGCCGCTCTCGCAGGTGACGTAGAACTGCTTGCCATCGGGAGTGACGTCGACACCCTCGGGTTCCTGACCCACGGGAATGATGTGCTCGACCTTCGAGGCGGCGATGTTAACCACGCTTGCGGACTTCGTGTCCTCGTTCGAGACATAGAGCTGCTTGCCGTTCTTGCTGAGGGCGAACTCCTCGGGATCGGAGCCCGCGAATATCTTGCCCTTGAGCTTGCGCGCGGCGACGTCGATGATGCCGATGCCATCGGCCGACTTGTCGGCCTCGTTCTCCTCATCCTCGTCGCCGCCTCGCTTGAATACCGGATTGCCATGTGCGTCGAGTTGCGGCGGCGTGGCGATCGGCGTACCGCTCAAGGCCACGTACAGCAGCTTACCGTCGAGGCTCGCGTGAATGCCGCGCGGGCGTTTGCCGACGGGGATGGTGGCCACGATCGAGAAATCGGAGCCGCTCATGATCGTGATATCGCCCGAGCGCTCGTTGGAAATCGCGACCTGGTAGCTTTCCGCGGCGTGCGCGGGATGCATTCCCGCGAGCGCCGCCACGGCGCAAACGCCAGCTATCGAAGCCGCATGGTGATCTCTCCGCATCCTCGCCTCCTTCCCGCGAATATTCGAGCCGAACCCTCGGGAAAGCCTGCCCGGCCAACTGTTCAATTGCAAGCGCGCCCCCGGATATAATGTGCGATTAGGGCGGCGATCAGCGCTGCCTTGGGAGTCCAGCCATGAGAAAGCCGCACATCAAGACCGATTTGCCCGGGCCCAAGGCGCGCGAGTTGCTGGCGCGCGACGCGCTGGTCGTGTCGCCCTCCTATCCGCGCGACTATCCGTTCGTCATGTCGCACGGCAAGGGCGCGCAGGTCTGGGACGTCGACGGCAACCGCTTCCTGGATTTCGCGGCCGGCATCGCGGTGTGCAGCACCGGGCATAGCCACCCCGCAGTGGTACAGGCGGTGAAGGATGCGGCGGAGCGCTTTCTGCACATCTCCTCCGACTACTGGCACGAGGGTCAGGTGCGGCTCGCCGAGCGCATGAACGAGCTCTCGCCGATCAAGGGACCGGTGATGAGCTTCTTCGCGCAGTCCGGCACCGAGAGCGTCGAGGCCGCGCTCAAGCTCGCGCGCTACGTGACCGGTCGCGGCCGTTTTCTCGGTTTCCTCGGCGGCTTTCACGGCCGCACGATGGGCTCGCTGTCATTCACATCGAGCAAATACACCCAGCAGAAGGGGTTCTTTCCGACCATGCCGGGCGTCACGCACGTCCCGTACCCCAACAACTACCGTCCGCTGTTCGCGGGCGAGCAGGGTCAGGCGGTGCTGCGCTACATCGAGGAGGAGCTTTTCTTGCACAGTGTGCCGGCCGGCGAGGTTGCCGCGATCCTGGTGGAGCCGATCCAGGGCGAGGGCGGCTACCTGGTCCCACCCGACGGCTTCCTGGCAGGCCTGCGCGCGCTGTGCGACCGGCATGGGATCCTGCTGATTTTCGATGAAGTGCAATCGGGAATCGGGCGCACCGGCAAGATGTTCGCCGCGCAGCACTGGGGCGTGGAGGCGGACATCGTCACGCTCGCCAAGGGCCTCGGGTCGGGACTGCCCATCGGAATGGTGGTGGCGAAGCGCAGCATCATGCAGAAGTGGACGCGCGGCGCGCACGGCAACACCTTCGGCGGCAACCCCCTGTGCTGCGCGGCGGCGCTCGCAACGCTCGATCTGGTCGAGCATCAGTACTGCGCGAACGCCGCCAAGGTCGGCGCGCACTTCATGAAGAAGCTGCAGGCGCTCGCGGGCAAGTATCCCATCATCGGCGAGGTGCGCGGCAAAGGCCTGATGATCGGCATGGAGCTGGTCACCGATCGAGCGAGCAAAGTGCCCGCGAAGAAGCTTTGCGATGCGCTCATCACCCGCGCCTACCACAACGGGCTGATTTTGCTCGCCTGCGGCCAGAGCACCGTGCGCTTCATGCCGCCGCTCATGATCGCGGAGTCCGACGTCGACGAGGCCGTGGAGCTCGTGAGCCACTCGCTCGATCAGGTGCTCGCGAGCGAGCCCGTCAATCGCGGCGTCGCCGTGCTCTGAGCTGGTCCGCGCGCCGGCCGGCGGATCTATTCGATCAGTCGCCCGTACTTCTTGAGCACGGCCCGCAGCTCGGCATGGGGCAGCGCGATCACGCGATGGTCGTCGACTCCCACCATGTCGCGCGCCGCCACCATCGCGTTGACGATGGCCTCCTCGGTGGCCTCGACCGTGGCGCGGAAAATCGGATCCAGGGAATCGTTCGGCAGCATCTTGACATCGACCGCCTGCTGCGCGACTCCGGCCCCCGAGTTGGCGGTCGAAAACGCGATGAAGATGTCACCCGAGCCGTTCCCGGAGATGCTGCCGTTGCGGCCGAGCCCCAAAGTGACGCGGCGCGCGAGCCGCTTCAGCTGATGTGCGAGGAGCGGCGCGTCCGTCGCCACCACCACGATGATGGAGCCGCGCTCGGCGATGTCGGAGGGTATGAAGACGTAGGGCTCCGGAGCCGGGATTTCCCGGCCCACGTTGATCCCCGCGATGCGCAGGTTGTCGCGCGTGCCGTAGTTGCACTGGACCAGCACGCCGATCGTGTAGCCGCCATCCTTGGCATCGAGGCGGCGCGAGGAGGTTCCGATGCCGCCTTTGTAGCCGTTGCAGATCATGCCGGTTCCACCGCCCACGTTGCCCTCGTCGACCGACCCGCCATGCGCGCTGTCGAGCGCGTGCATGACGTGCTCGGGCTTGACGTGAAAGCCGTTGACGTCGTTGAGCCAGCCATCCCAGGTCTCGCCCACCACGGGCAGAGACCACCAGTAGCCGTCGAGTCCCGCACTGCCGTGCGCGACACGCCACTGGATCGTGGCGTCGCGCACCACGCCCACGCTGTGGGTGTTGGTGATCATGACCGGACCCTCGAGAAATCCCGACTCCTCGACCCAGGTGGTGCCGGTCATCTCACCGTTGCCGTTCTGCGAGAACCACGCGGCGAACACCGGATCGGAGAGGGAGTCGAGACCGCGCGGCAGCACCGCGGTCACGCCGGTGCGTACCGGACCCTGGCCCACCTTGAGCTTGCCGCTCCCGGAGATCAGCGTGGTGTGGCCCACCTGGACTCCGGCCACGTCGGTGATGGCATTGAGCGGCCCGGTGGTGCCGTCGAAGGGAATGCCGAGATCGCGGGCGCGCGGCGTCCCGGCGGCGGCAACCGCGGACAAGGCGAGCCCGATCGAGAACGTGCACAGACAGCGAGCGAAATGCATGAATTTCTCCCCGGCGCTTTTTTGACATGAGCGGCTTCGCCGGCCGCAGCGCGCGCTCGAGCCGCCGCCGATCGCGATGGTACACTTAAGCGCATGCTCGACACGCGTTTTCGCCCGGCCGCCCTGTTGCTCACCTTGCTCGCCGCGCTCGCCGGCGCCGCGCTCGCCGGCGCCGCAGACTCCGCGGTCGCCGCCGAGGAGAAACGCCTGTACATCTACAACTGGAGCGACTTCATCGGCCCGAACACCATCGCCAAGTTCGAGGCCTCGACCGGCATCAAGGTCACCTACGATCTGTACGATGCCGAGGAGACCATGGAGGCACGGCTGCTGGCCGGCGGCTCGGGGTACGACGTGGTGAGCGCCTCGACCGATTTCTTCAGCCGCGAGATCAAGGCCGGGGTCTACGAGACGCTCGACAAATCCAAGCTCCCGAACTGGAAGAATCTCGACCCGCGGATCCTGGCCATCGAATCGGCCTACGATCCCGGCAACGCCCATGGCGTGCCGTACCTGCACTCGATCAATGGCTTCGCCTACAACATCGACATGGTCAAGGCGCGGATGCCCGACGCCCCGGTCGACAGCCTCGACATGCTGTTCAAGCCCGAAGTGGTCTCGAGGTTCGCGGATTGCGGCGTGACCTTTCTCGATTCGGCCGAGGACGTGATTCAACTCGCGCTCAACTACCTGCACCTCGATCCCAACAGCACGCGGCGCGAGGACTACAAGGCAGCGGAGGATCTGCTGCTCAAGGTGCGGCCCTACATCCGCTCGTTCGACTCGACCGAGTACCTGAATGGCCTGGCGAACAAGGAATTGTGCCTCGCCATGTCCTGGTCGAGCGACTACGCGCAGTCGCATGCCCGCGCCAAGGCCGCCGGCGTCGAGGTGAATCTGGCATTCACCGTCCCCAAGGAGGGCGCCAACGAGACGTTCTCCGCGCTGCTCATCCCGCAAGGGGCGCCGCACCCGCAGGCGGCCTATCAATTCATCAACTTCATCCTGCGGCCGGATGTGATTGCCGAGATCACCAATGCGATTTATTATGGCAACGATAATTTAGCTTCGCGGCCGCTGGTCGACCCGCGCATCCTCGCCGACGTCACCCTGTATCCGACGCCGCAGGTCGAGGCGCGCCTCTACCGTTCGGCGGAAGTGAGCGCCGCCACCGAGCGCATCCGAACGCGCAGCTGGACCCGGATCAAGACCGCCAAATGACAGAGTCACCGCACGGCAATCGTATCGTCGGCTTCACCCAGATGAAGGACGGCACGCGCGAGGATTACGAGCTTCTCGAGCTCTACGAGCGCGACTATTTGCGGGCGCTGCCGGAGCGCATTCTAAGCGCGCTGAGCGCGCTGCAGACCGGCCTCGGCGGATATGCGGTCACGCGCCTCGAGCACTCGCTGCAGACCGCCACGCGCGCGCGCCGCGACGGCGCCGACCAGGAGATGGTGGTGGCGGCGCTCATTCACGACATCGGCGATGATCTTGCGCCCTACAATCACGCCGAGGTCGCGGCCGGAATCCTGCGACCGTACGTGCGGCCCGAGGTCACCTGGATCATCGAGCAGCACGGGCTGTTCCAGTCCTACTACTATGCGCACCACCTCGGCGGGAATCGCCATGGGCGCGACAGGTTCCGCGATCATCCCTGGTATCGGGCCTGCCGGGATTTCTGCGCGAACTGGGATCAAAGCTCGTTCGATCCCGCATATCGATGGGATCCGCTCGCCTCGTTCGAGCCGGCGGTGCGCGAGATCTTCTCCCGCAAGGCGTGGGATCCGCGCCACGTCGGTGCGCCGCAGGACCGTCCGGCGTGACGGCTCAGCGCTCGGCCATCTGCGCGTCCAGGATTCTTTGGCGCTCGCCGCGGCGCATGAGATAGCCGGCGACGAGCACGCAGACGCCGACCAGGCAGATGATCAGGCTGGCGAGCGCATTGACGTCCGGGCTCACGCCGAGCTTCACCTTGGAGAAGATCACCATCGGCAGGGTGCTTGCGCCCGGTCCCGAGACGAAGCTCGAGATCACCAGATCGTCGAGCGAGAGCGTGAAGCTCAAGAGCCAGCTCGAGGCGAGCGCCGGCGCGATGATCGGCAGGGTCGTGTCGATGAAGGCACGTACCGGCCCGGAGCCCAGGTCCATCGCCGCCTCCTCGAGCGAGCGGTCGGCGCCCTGCAAGCGCGATTGCACGGTCACGGTCACATAGGCCGTGCAGAAGGCGATGTGCGCTATGGCGATGGTCGTGAAGCCGCGATGCGGCCACGACATGAGGTGGAACATGGAGATGAACAACAGCAGCTGCGTGATGCCGGTGATGATTTCCGGCATCACCAGAGGCGCATTCACCATGCCGGTGAGCAGCAGGCGGCCGCGGAACGCCTTGAATCGCACCAGCGAGATTGCAGCCAGCGTGCCGAGCAGCACGGCCCCCGTGGACACGACCACGCCGATCTCGAGCGACAGCCAGGCGGCATCGAGAATCTGATCATCGTGCAGCAGCTGGCGGTACCAGCTGGTCGAGAAGCCGCCCCACACGCTCACCAGCGAGGAGGCATTGAAGGAGTAGCCGATCAGCACCAGGATCGGGATGTACAGGATCGCGATGCCGATGCACAGCACCGAGATGAGCGAGGGTGACGCGCGGTCGTGCACCTCAGGCCTCGAGCTGCTTGCTGCTGTAATGCTGGTAGAGCGCGATCGGCCCGACCAGGAAGATGAGGAACGCGACGGCCACCGCCGAGGCGACCGGCCAGTCGCGGTTGCCGAAGAACTCGTCCCAGAGGACGCGGCCGATCATGAGATTGTCCGGTCCGCCGAGCAGAGTCGGTATCACGAACTCGCCGACCGCCGGGATGAATACCAGCATTGAGCCCGCGATCACTCCGGGCATGGAAAGCGGCAAGGTGACGTCGATGAAGGTGCGCCATGGCGGGCTGCCGAGGTCGGCGGCGGCTTCGTTCAGCGAATGATCGAGCTTCTCGAGCGTCGCGAACAGCGGCAACACCATGAACGGCAGGTATGAGTAGATGATTCCGAGGTACACAGCCAGCGTCGAGTGCATGATCTGCAGCGGCTGGTGAATGATTCCGAGCCACAGGAGCGCGGAGTTGAGCAGGCCGGTCTCGCGAATGATGCCTTCGAGGGCGTATACCCGCAGCAGGAAGGATGTCCAAAAAGGGAGGATAATGACCAGTAAAAGCACGTTCTGCGTGCTTTTGGAAGTGCGGGCGATGGCGTAGGCCATGGGATAGCCGAGCAACAGGCAGATCAGCGTCGAGAAGAATGCGGTCCTTATCGAGTACACGTAGGAGAGCGCGTAGACCTCGTCGGTGAACAGATACTTGAAATTGCCGAGGCTCAGCGTGAGGTGGATGTGCCAGTCGGGCCCGATGGATAGAATGTCGGTGAACGGCGGAACGTGAACGGCGGTGTCCGCAAAGCTGATCTTCAGGGCGAATGCGAACGGAATGAGGAAGAACACCAGAAGGTACAGCATGGGCGGCAGGATGATGAGCCAGCGGCCGTGGCGTATGAGCCACTCCGCACCCCTGCGGCGCGCCGGCACGCTGACTTCGGTGGATTGCTGGTGCGCCGCCTCGGTCACCTGCGGATGCCCCTAGACGTGAGCCCGCGCGGCAAGAAGACCGGCGCCGTGGCGCATGCGCCGCGTGCGCGCGCTACCCGCAGCCGACAGCGACAGCGTCTGATCGATGCTTGCATCTCGGCGTTGCACATCCATGGTCCGTCGCGCACCACCGTCGAGAAAGTGGTGGCCATCGCGAAAATGTCCCCGGGCATCGTTCGCTTCTACTTCGACTCCAAAGCGGCAATGCTGGTCGCCTCGCTCAAGTTCCTCGCGGCCGAGTTCGAGGAGCAGGTGCTGGTGCCGGTTGCCGAGCTTCAATCCGACCCCGTCGCGGCGCTCGAGCGGCTGGTCGATCTGTATCTCGACCCCGAGATCGCCAGTCCCCGCAAGGTCTCGGTTTGGTATGCGTTCTGGGGCGAGGCCAGCTCGCGGCAGGAATACTACGACATTTGCGGACTGAAGGACGAGAACTTCGCCGCGCTGGTGCGCGATCTCATCGGTCGCTTGATCGAGCGCACCGGCCGGCGCGAGCTCGATGTCGACGGCATCGCGCTCGGGCTGATCGGCGTTCTGGAAATGCTGTGGCAGGACTTCGCCTTTCGCTCCGAGGCCGACATCGATCGCGCGGCCGCCAAGCATCGTGGCATGGCGTACTTGAAGTCGGTCTTTCCGGACCAGTTCGCGGCGCGCGCCTCGCTGGCGCCGGGGGCCTCCGCCTTGGCAGCGGCTGGCCCCGCAGGGGTGCGGCGATTCGCAGGCTGGGTTTATGGTCACGAGCGCGCGTTCGCGCTGGAGCGCACCGGCCTTTTCCAGGGCGCCTGGCAGGCGGCAGCCCACGAATCCGAGTTGCCGCGCGCGGGCGACTTCGTCACCGCGGATCTCGGCGTGGAGCGGGTGCTGCTGTTGCGCGATTCGTACGGATCGATCCGCGCGCTGCGCAACAGTTGCCCCGAGCTGCCGCACGCGCTCGTCACCGCGGCGCGCGGCACCCTGCGGGACGGAATCGAATGCCGTGTCCACGGTCTCAAGTTCGATCGCAACGGCCGCTGCCCGACCGGGGCGGGGCTGCAGCCGCTCGAGGTTCACCTGGCCGGCGGATTCGCCCTGGTGAGAGCCATCGCGGCCGGCGCAGGAGCGGCGGGGCATGGCGCCGCCCTCTGGCCCGAATGCGCGCCGCGCGCGCCATTGCACGCGCTTGCGCCGTGCTCCGACCTCGAGCTGGCGGCGAACTGGAAGCTCATCGTCGAGCACTGGCTCGCGGCCGCCGATGCCCCGGAAAGCGTCCAGGCGGGAATCCTCGGCTGGAGCCTGCGGCCCGCGGGCGCGGGCTTCAGCGCCGCCCATTACCGGCGCCTGGCCGGGAGCGCGGAGGGCGAGCCCTGGCGCCAGCGTTTCATCGCGCCGCATCAGCTGCTGCAGTGGCGCCCGGATGGCGTCACGCTGCTGCAGGCCATCCCGGTGGCGCCCGGTCGCTGCCGATTGCGACGCATCCATCTCACCCACCTGACAGCGCGACGCGAGGCGGCTGCCGCGCAATATCTGGCGATGCGCGTGACACGCCTCGAGCGGCGCGCCACGCGTGCCTCGGCGGAGTCGGCGCAGCACGGCGTGATCGACTTCGGCTATCGGCCCGCCGCGGAAGGCTCGGCGCGACCCGCCATCGCCTGGTTTCGCGAGCTGCTGTCGAAGGAGATTCCAGCCTTGACGCTGGAGCGTCCACCCGCCGACTCGGCGTAGAATTCACTATACTGGCTGCCCCGGTCCGAACACTTCCTTGGAGAATGCAATGAGCTTGGCTTCCTTGACCACCAGCGACTGGCAGGCGCGCGCATCGCGCGTGCGTTACGAGACCCGGCACTTCATCGACGGAAAATTCGTCGATTCGGTGAAAAAGGGCCGATTCACGGTGGTCAATCCCGCGACCGGCGCGCCGCTCGCCGAAGTGAGCGCCGGAACCAAGGAGGACATCGACGCCGCGGTCGCCGCGGCGAGGAAATCGTTCCGTGCGCGGGTCTGGAGCCGGATGGCGCCGCGTGATCGGATGGCGGTGCTCGCCAAGTTCGCGGCACTCATCGAGCAGAACGCCGAGCGCTTCTCGCTCCTCGATACGCTCTGCATGGGCAAGCCGATCACCGACATGGTCAACATCGACGTGCCGTCGGCGGCGCGCAACTTCGCCTACTTCGCCGAGTTGATCGACAAGATCGACGGCCAGGTGACCGCGACGGCGCAGGACGCCTTTCATTACATCCTGCGCGAGCCGCTCGGCGTCGTGGGCTGCATCGTGCCCTGGAATTATCCACTGCTGATGGCCGCCTGGAAGGTCGCCCCGGCGCTGGCCGCGGGTAATTCCGTGGTGTTGAAGCCGGCGGAGCAATCGCCGCTGTCGGCCGGCCTGATGGCGGAGCTGTTCATCGAGGCGGGGGGTCCGCCGGGCGTGTTCAACGTCGTGAACGGTCTTGGGGAGGCGGCCGGGGCACCGCTCGCGCTGCACATGGACGTCGCCAAGATCGCCTTCACGGGCTCGACCGAGATCGGCAAGCAGATGCTGATCTATGCGGGTCAATCGAACATGAAGCGCGTGGCGCTCGAGTGCGGCGGCAAGACGCCGCAGATCTTCCTCTCCGACCTGCCGGACATGGACGCCGCGGTGACCTACGCGATCAACGGCATTTACGGCAACATGGGCGAGGTCTGCAACGCGGGCTCGCGGCTGCTCATCGACAAGCCGATCGCGAAGGAGTTCATCGCGCGCTTCATCGAGAAGGGCAAGGATGCGTACCGGGCGGGCGATCCCTTGAATCCGGCGACCAACCTCGGGCCGCTGGTGACCGCGTCTCATCGATCGCGCGTTCTGGGCTATATCGCCAAGGGCAAGAGCGAAGGGGCGCGGATCGAGTTCGGCGGCAACTCGCCCGACCTGCCGGGCGCCTACGTCAATCCGACCTTGTTCACCGGCGTCAACAACGCGATGACCATCGCCCAGGAGGAGATCTTCGGGCCGGTCGCGGCGGCGATCGAGATCAACGGCGTCGCGGAAGGTCTCAAGGTGGCGAACGACTCCATCTACGGGCTCGCGGCGTCGGTCTGGACACGCGATCTCAACGTCGCCCACAAGACGGTGAGGGATCTCGAAGCGGGTGTCATCTGGGTCAACTGCTTCGATCACGGCGACATGACGCAGCCCTTCGGCGGTTACAAGCAGTCGGGCCAGGGGCGCGACAAGTGCGTGGAGAGCTTGATCTCCTACACCCAGACCAAGTCCGCGTGGATCAACCTCGGGAGCTAGGCTCCCGAGGCATTGCGGGGTCAGGCGAACTGCTTCGGCGCTTGCGGCAGCCGGAATTCCGGGATGCGCTCGCGCAGCAAGTCGTGGAACTCGTACATCCAGCCCTCGATGCGGGAGAGTGGACCGGGCTTGTAGCTGCTCGAGGCGAGGCCGCGCTGCACCCGGCCGCATAGCCAGCGGTCCTCGTTGTTGACCTGGGTATTGATGCGGCTCGACAGAAAGCGCGCCGCGAGGATCTCGCGGCTCGGGTTCGGCAGACCGAAGGTGGTGCCGCGCACGATGCACTTGCCCGGACCGCCGGGGAGCAGCTGGAAGAAATCCATCTGGTCGGGGAACACATCGATCCCGAGATTGGGCAAGGAGCTGTAGAAGCGCCAGCAGCGGCGCAGCGGCTCAGGCAAGTGCGTCGCGGCCTTGCCCACGATTGCCTGGTACATGCGCTCAGACCAGCGCGAGGACGGCTGCTCGCGCATCCAGGACAGCCCGCGAGCCACTCCGGGGACCCCGGCCTGATCGTCGTAATCAGGCGTGAACATCCGGTAAAGGCCCGGATGGCCGATCGGCACGTGATACGACTCGAGGTAGTTGTCCATGGCGATCTTCCAGTCGACGTCCCAGACGTCGCTGGTGATGGGCGCCAGCGGCAGCATCTCCTCGAAGCGGTAGGGCGCGAGCTCCTCGGCGAGCTTGCCCCACGTCTTGGCGACCGGGGGGGGGTCGCCGGCGAGACAGACGAACACGAAACCGAGTGCGGTGTCGATGCGCACCGGGCGCAGACCGTGGGTCGCCCGGTCGAGGTCCGGGAAGGTGTCGCGCATGGGCACGCCCACGAGACTTCCGTCCTGGCGGTAGCTCCAGCCGTGATACGGGCAGGTGATGGTGGCCGGACAGGTACCGGCGCCGTCGAGAATGCGAGCGCCGCGATGACGGCACACGTTGTGAAATCCCTTGATCGTGCCATCCTTGTCGCGCAGCACGAACACGCTCTCCGGGCCGAGATCGAACGTCTGGTAGTCCCCTGCGCGCGGGATGGAGTTCACGTGACAGACGATTTGCCAGCTCGGCATGAGTACCCGCTCGATCTCGAGCCGGGTAAGCTCCGGATGCGCATAGACCCAGGCGGGCAGGGCATGGCGCTGCCTGCGGGAAGCATCGCTGTCGAGCATTGCGGCGGGCGCACGGGTCATGGGAGTCCTCCGACAGCGTTCGTTATATGGCTGTTCAATTTATGCCAAATGCGGGTCGCTTGGCAAGCGGCGGTGCAGCAAGCGGGCGTGGACGATTGCCTGTAAAAATAGGGACAATCTCACTGCGCAGCATGCGCGGGATGGGGTCGCGCCTGCGCACGACGGGGATGCAATTCGTTATATAGTCATATAAACTCAGCACCCGCCGGCAGCCGCGCGGTGCGCGCCCACGCAGCAACGCCCGGTCCGATCATCAACACCACAAGGGGGACGCCATGGCCAGAAACCTGACCAAGAACAATGCACACTTCAAGCGCGCGGTGAAACGCTTGCCGCTGGGCGTCGCCTCGAATTTCCGCTACTGGGGCGAAGAGCGCACGATCTACGTCAAGCACGGCAAGGGTGCGCGCATCGTCGATCTCGATGATAACGTCTACGTCGACTACCGACTCGGCTACGGCCCGGCGATTCTCGGCTACGCGGATGAGCGCGTCGATGCGGCGGCGCGCGAGGGCATGGCGGTGGGCGGCGTGTTCGCGCTCGCGACCGAGCGCGAGCTCAACGTAGCGGAGCGCATCGCCAAGATGGTCCCCGCCGCGGAGCTGGTGCGCTTCTCCAATTCCGGCACCGAGGCGGTGATGGCGGGCCTCAGGCTTGCGCGTGCCTATACGGGCAAGGATGATTATGTGATTCTCGAGGGGAGCTATCACGGCCTGTTCGATGCCGCCATGTGGTTCACCCCGATGGACAAGTGGTCGCAGGTCGGCGATCCCGAGATCAAGCCCTACAGCGAGGGCGTGCCGGTGAGCACCAAGAGCTTCGCGCATTTCGTGCAGGCGAACGATGCCAATCAGCTCGAGGACGTACTCAAGCGCCACGCCGGCCGCATCGCCTGCATGTTGATCGAGCCCATCATGGGCAACTGCCTCGGCATCGCGGCGGAGCCCGAGTACCTGCGTGCGGCGCGCGAGCTCTGCAGCAAGTACGGAGTGGTGATGCTGATCGACGAGGTCAAGACCGGGTTCCGGGTCGCGCGCGGCGGCGTGCAGGAGTTGTACGGCGTCAAGGCCGACCTGTGCACGTTCGCCAAGGCACTCGGCAACGGTTATCCGATCTCGGTGCTCGCCGGACGCGAGGAGATCATGCGCAAGATCGGACGCGGCGTGGCTCATGGCGGAACCTACACGGCGCATTCGGTGTCGCTCGCGGCGGCCGAGAGGACGCTGCAGATTCTCGATGAGACGGATGCCCTCGAGCGCATTGCGGACTACGGCACCAAGTTGCGTGCCGGCATGCGAGCGGTGCTCGCGGCGCGCGGCATCGCGCACAGCTTCGTCGGTCATCCGTCGATGAGCGGGCTTTACTTCGCGGCCACGCCGCCGCGCAATTATCGTGCCTGGAAGAGCAGCGATTATTCGTTCTACGACGCGATGGCGCAGGTGCTGCACGAAGAAGGGGTGCTGTGCGAGCCCGATTCGCGCGAGCCGTGGTTCATCTCCGCGGCGCACGATGCCTCGTGTCTCGCCGACACGCTCAAGGCGTTCGAGATCGCGGTGGATGCGACCCTGAAGAAGGGCGGCGCCACACGTAAAGTTACCGCTTGAGCGCCGTGGTGGCGGCGAGGGAGCGGCTCGACGCGGTCGTCGTCGGGGCCGGACACAACGGACTGGTCGCCGCATGCTATCTGGCGCGCGCCGGCCTCAAGGTGCAGGTGGTCGAGCGCAACCCCTTCATCGGCGGCGCCGCGGTCAGCCGCCGGCTGTACAAGGACTTCACCTACTCGAATTGCTCGTACGTCTGCAGCCTGCTGCGCCCCGAGATCATGCGCACGCTCGAGCTGCCCAGGTACGGCCTGCAGGTGATTCCCTACGAGGGCGGCTGCACCATGATGCAAGGCGGGGGGCACCTCGCCGTGTACGACAACCACGACGCTCTGCGGCGCGAGATCGCGCGGCACTCGAAGCGCGATGCCGAGGCGTACGACCGCTACGCGCGCGACGTGATGCGCCAGTGCAAGTTCATCAAGCCGCTGCTGATGCGCGAGCCGCCCGACCCGACTTCCTTCAGGCCGCGCGACATCAAGGAGCTCCTCTATCTCGGGCAGCGCTTCCATGGGCTCGGCGAGGAGCGCATGTACGACACGCTGCGCTTCTGGACCATGAGCGCCGCGGATTTTCTCGACGAGTATTTCGAGAGCGAGATCGTCAAGGCGCATTTCGCGGGCAGCTCGATCATCGGCACGGCGCTCGGTCCGCGCTCGCCGGGCACCGCGTACGTGCTGTTGCATCACTACATGGGCGACATCGACGACACCGTCGGGGCCTGGGGGTTCGCGCGCGGCGGCATGGGCGCGATCAGCAACGCCCTCGGCAGGTCGCTCGAGGCGAGCGGCGGCTCGTTCCGCGTCGGCGCGCCGGTGAAGCAGATACTGGTGCGCGGCGGGCGCGCCGCGGGGGTGGTGCTCGACGACGGCGAGGAGATACATGCGCCGCTGGTGGTATCCAACATGGACGTGCGCCGCACCTTCCTGAATTCGATGGATCCGAAGGATCTGCCGCGGGAATTCGTCGAGCGCGTGCGCAACTTCAAGATCCGCGGCTCCTCGGGCAAGCTCAACATCGCGCTCGACGGACTGCCGCGCTTTCCGGCGATACCGCAGGGCGCGCCGTGTACCCGCGGCGATATGCACGTGACGGACACGCTCGAGATGATGGAGCGCGCCTACGACGACTGGAAGGAGGGTCGCTGGTCGCGAGCGCCCTACATCGACATGCTGATTCCCTCGCAGATCGACCCGACCATGACGCCGGACGGCAAGCATTACATGTCGGTGTTCGTGCAATATTGCCCCTATGAGCTCGCGGACGGGGGCTGGAACGCGGACAAGCGGCAGGGATTCGGCAACACCGTGATCGAGACCATCGCGCGTCACAGCCCGAACTTCAAGGACTTGATTCTCCACGCCGAGATCCGCACGCCGTGGGACATCGAGAACGAGGTCGGGCTCACCGAGGGCAACATCTTCCAGGGGGAGCTCACCATGGACCAGCTGCTCTTCAATCGACCGGTGCCCGGCTATGCGCAGTATCGCTCGCCGGTCCGCGGTCTCTACATGTGCGGCTCGAGCACCCATCCGGGCGGCGGCGTCATGGGCGCGCCCGGCGCCAATGCGGCGCGCCGCGTGCTCAAGGACATGGGAAGGGTGCATTGATGGGCGGCGCACAGTACGACTGCATCGTGATCGGCGCGGGCCACAATGGATTGGTCTGCGCGGCCACGCTGGCGCGCGCCGGCCGCTCGGTGCTGCTGATCGAGGCGCAGACGCAGGTCGGCGGGGCCGCGGCGACGCGCGAGTTCGCGCCCGACTTCCGGGTATCCGCTTGCGCGCATCTCGTGCATCTGATGTCCGCCGAGGTGGTGCGTGAGCTCGCGCTCGAGGCGCACGGCCTCGAGTGGGCGGCACGCTCGCTGCCCACCAGCGCGCTCGTCGCGGACGGAGGCACGCTCGCCATCGGCGCGGGACTCGATGCGGCGGATGCAGGAGCCTACGCGCGCTACTCGGCGCAGATGCAGCGCTTCGCGCGCGCGCTCGCACCGTTGCTCGCCAAGGTGCCGCCGCGCCTCGGCACCACCGATTGGAAGGATCTGGGCGCGCTCGCGAGGCTCGGCTGGCAGATCCGCAAGCTCGGCCGGGATGATATGCGGGAGCTGTTGCGCATCGGCGGAATGAATGTGTACGACCTGCTGGAGGAGCATTTCTCGAGCGATACGTTGAAGGGCGCGCTCGGCTTCGATGCCGTGCTCGGCACCAACTTCGGCCCGCGCTCGCCGGGAACCGTGCTGACGCTGCTGTACCGGCTGGCAGCGGAAATGGCCGGCGGCTCGAACGGGCTGTCCCAGCCGGTGGGAGGGGTCGGCGCGCTGTGCGAGGCGCTCGCGAGATCGGCGGCGGCGGCCGGTGTCACGCTTCGTGTGGGCGAGCCGGTGAAGCGCATCCTGGTCGAATCCGATCGCGCCTCGGGTGTGTTGCTCGAGTCGGGCGAGCGCATCGCGGCGGGCCGGGTGATATCGAGCGTGGATCCCAAGACCACGTTCCTCCAGCTGCTCGGCGCCGCGCAGCTCGACACGGGCTTCGTGCGCCGCGTGACGCACCTGCGCGCCAAGGGGCTGGCGGCAAAGCTGCATCTCGCGCTCGATCGAGCGCCGCCGTTCGCGGGGGTCTCCGAGGCGGTGCTGCGTGGACGGCTGCTGCTCGCGCCCTCGCTCGGGTATCTCGAGCGCGCCTATAATCATGCCAAGTACGGCGAGTATTCGGCGGCCCCGGCGATGGAGATCACGGTGCCGACGATGAACGACCCGACGCTCGCGCCGCCGGGCAAGCACGTGCTGTCGGCGATCGTGCAATATGCGCCCTACGACCTCAAGGGCGGCTGGGTCGATGAACGCACGCGCTTCATGGAGCTGTGCATCGCCACGCTCGAGAAGGTCGCGCCGGGACTGTCGAGCAGCATTCTGCACGCCGAGCTGCTCACGCCCGCGGACATCGAGCAGGAGTTTCGCATCAGCGGCGGCCACTGGCATCATGGCGATCTCGCGTTCGACCAGTTCTATTTCGTGCGGCCGGTACCGGGCGCCGCGCAGCATCGCACGCCGCTGCCCGGCCTGTTTCTCTGCGGCGCGGGCTGCCACCCGGGCGGCGGCGTGATGGGCACGGCCGGGCGCAACGCCGCACAGCAAGTCATGGAGGCCGCTTGACATGGCGCGATCCGAGAGCAGCCGAGCCGAGCAAATGCGAGCCGACCTGACGCGGCCGGAGGCGTTGCGCGCCGATGCGCCGCGGGCCGAGACCATGGCAGCCCCGGCGCCGCACTTCGTACAGCCGCTCCTCAAGACCCCTTTTCACGAGCGTGCCCGAGCGCTGTCCCAGGTCGACAAGTTCGTCCCCTGGTCCGGGTACACCACCGTCGATGTGTTCACCACGGTGGAGCAGGAGTACTTCGCCATCCGCAACGCGAGCACGCTCTACGACCTGACACCGATGGTGAAATACCGCATCGCCGGGCCGGGGGCGACGGCTTATCTCAATCGGCTGGTGACCCGGGACATCGCGAAGCTCAAGGTGGATCGGGTGGCCTACTGCGTGTGGTGCAACGACGCGGGACACCTGCTCGACGACGGCACCGTGTTTCGCCTGGGCGAGGCGGAATACCGGCTGTGCACGGCCGAGCGCCAGATCGACTGGCTGCTGGATTCGGCCATCGGCTTCGATGTCGAGATCAACGAGATCACCGAGACCGTCGCGGCGCTCTCGTTGCAGGGGCCGACTTCCTGTGCCGTGCTCAAGACCCTGGGTCTCGCCGGTGTGGAGCGGCTCAAGCCGTTCGAGATCGGCCGATTCTCGCTTCCCGGTTCCGGCGGGCAGGCGGCCGGCCCGGCAATCACCGTGAGCCGCACGGGTTTCACGGGCGATCTGGGCTATGAGCTCTGGATGGATCCGGAATCCGCCGAACCGATCTGGGATGCGTTGATGGCGGCGGGTCGCTCGCGCGGCATCCGAGCCATCGGCTCACAGGCGCTCAACATGGCGCGCATCGAGGCCGGCTTCGTGATGCCCCATTTCGATTTCGTCTCGGCCGAGCAAACCATTCGCACCGGCCGCGACCGCTCGCCGATCGAGCTTGGCCTCGGCTGGCTGATCGACTTCGACAAGGGGCACTTCAACGGTCGGCGCGCCTTGCTCGAGGAGAAGCGGCGCGGCGCGCGCCGGCTGCTGGTGGGCCTCGACGTTGCCGGCAACAAGCCGGCGCACAACGCGCTTCTGTACTCCGCAGCCAACGGCAAGCACGAGATCGGCAGCGTCACCTCCGCGACCTGGTCGCCGACTTGCAAGCGCAACATCGCGCTTGCTATGGTCGATGCGCCGCATTTCGAGCCTGGCTCGACGGTGTGGGCCGACATCTATCTCAATCGGGAGCTCGTCTGGGAGCGTCGAATGTCGCGAGCGACGGTGGTGGAGCGTGCGTTCTTCGCCCCGGATCGCAGGCGCGCGACGCCGCCGGGGGACTTCTAGGGGGAAGGCGCCGCGGTGCTCTCGCAGCAACAAAAGGCGGATCGGCCGTGGCTCGATCCGGACTCCAAGCCGCAAATCGTCATCGAAGGCATCAGCAAGAGCTTCGGCGCGTTCACGGCGGTCGACGGCATCAACCTGCGCATCCACAAGGGCGAGATGTTCGCGCTCGTGGGCGGCTCCGGGTGCGGCAAGACCACGCTGCTGCGCATGCTTGCGGGTTTCACCACGCCGACCTCCGGGCGAATTCTCATCGACGACGTGGATATGACGCGGGTCCCGCCCTATGAGCGTCCGGTCAACATGATGTTCCAGTCCTATGCGCTGTTTCCCCACATGACGGTCGAGCAGAACGTCGGCTACGGGCTGCGCCGCCTGGGGCTGGAGGAGAACGTGCGCACGAAACGCATCCAGGAAGCCCTGGAGATGGTGCAACTCGGCGCGTTGGGCAAGCGCAAGCCCCATCAGCTCTCGGGTGGCCAGCGTCAGCGCGTGGCGCTCGCGCGCGCGCTCATCCGCCGCCCGAAGGTGCTGCTGCTCGATGAGCCCTTGAGCGCGCTCGACAAGAAGCTGCGCGAGCAGACTCAGTTCGAGCTCATGAACATCCAGTATCAGGTGGGCATCACCTTCGTGTTCGTGACGCACGATCAGGACGAGGCGATGGCGCTGTCCACTCGCATCGCCGTCATGAACCGCGGTCAGGTCGTGCAGGTGGGCACCCCGTCCGAGATCTACGAGTTCCCCCAGAATCGGTTCGTCGCGGACTTCATCGGCACCACCAACCTGTTCGAAGGCACGGTCGACGGTAACGCGCCGGGTCACATCCTGGTACGCAGCCCGGAGGCCGGTTGCGATCTCGTCGTGGATGACGTCGGACGCTTCGGCAGCGGCCAGCGGGTCTGGGTGGCGTTGCGGCCGGAGAAGATCCGGCTGAGCAAGGAGCCGATTGCGGGCAACTCGGCCAATCAGATCAAGGGAATCGTTTGGGAGCTCGGTTATCTCGGTAACCGCTCCACTTACCGCATCAAGACGGAGACGGGCAAGATGATCACGGTATTCGCACAGAACGACCGGCGCACCTCCGAATGGTCGATCGATTGGAGCGACGAGGTCTACTTGAGCTGGACCGCCAACTGCGCCGTGGTGCTGCAGCAATGAGCGCTGCGAGGCGGGGCGGCGGGTGGCGCTCGCTACTGGCCGCGGCGCTGCTGCTCGCGCTCGTACCGGCCGCGTTCGCCGCGAAGACGCAGAACGTGGTGCTCATCGTGAGCGATGGCTTGCGCTGGCAGGAGGTGTTCACCGGAGCGGAGGAGGATCTGCTCAACGACAAGGCCGGGGGCAGCTGGGTCCCGGAGCAGGAGCTGCGCAAGCGCTACTGGCGCGCAACGCCTGCCGAGCGGCGCGCCGCGCTGTTGCCGTTCATCTGGGGTACCGTCGCCAGGCAGGGGCAAATCTTCGGCAATCGCGCTCTGCGGAGCGATGCGCATGTGACCAACGGCAAAGCCTTCTCGTATCCCGGCTACAATGAAATGACCACGGGCTATCCGAACGATGCCATCGACTCGAACGAGTTCGGGCCGAATCCCACTCCGAGCGTATTCGAATGGCTCAACAAGCTCGACGACTTCAAGGGGCGCGTGGCCATCTATGGCACGTGGAGCGTCTTCGACAACATCTTCAACAAGCCGCGCAGCGGCCTCATCATGCAGACCGGCTGGACGGCGCCGCCGAAGGGCGCCCGCGACACGCCGCGCGATGCGCTGCTGCGGCGGCTGTACCGGACGACCTCGGAGTTCGACGAAGAGGACACCTACGATTCGTTCATCCAGATACCGCTCATCGATTACGTGAAGACCTCGCACCCGCGGGTCCTGTTCGTCGGCTACGGCGAGACCGACAACTGGGCGCATCAGGGGCGCTACGATCTGGTGCTCGACAGCGCCCATCGCATGGACGGATTCGTGAAGGAGCTGTGGGATACCCTGCAGGCGATGCCGCAATACCGCGGCACGACCACGTTCATCATCACCTGCGACCACGGCCGCGGCAGCGGGCTCACGGAGTGGAAAGAACACGGTGTCGAGCAAAAGGGCTCGGAGAATATCTGGATCGCGGTCATCGGTCCCGATACCAAGGCTCTCGGCGAGCGGCGCGACGACACGGTGACGCAGGCGCAGATTGCGGCGACTCTGGCCGCGTTCCTCGGCAAGGATTACCATGCAGCGGTGCCGCGTGCCGCGCTGCCGATAGCGGACGTGCTCGGTCCCGATTAGCCGCCAGCCGACAGCGCTCGGCGCGCCCGGGATCGGCGCAGCTCGGCGGAGTATGAGGGAGTCGCCATGAGAATCCTTGCGCCCTGTTTGATCGCATTGACGCTCGCGCCGTATGGGTTGCGCGCCGCCGGCACGGCCGGCGCGAGCGCGGCTCCCGACCCGGGCGAGAAGCTCGGAACCGTGAGCTTCACGGTCTCCTGCGCGCCCTCGGTTCGCGCTGCCTTCAATCGCGGCGTCGCGTTGCTGCACGATTTCTGGTATGACGAGGCGCAGCGCGAGTTCAATCGCATCGCGGCCCACGACCCGGGTTGCGCCATGGCGCACTGGGGCGCCGCCATGAGCGTCTATCACCAGATCTGGGATCGCCCGGATGCGGAAACGATGGCGAAGGGCCGTGCGCAGATCGAGCAGGCCGAGCATCTGCATGCCAAGAGCGCGCGCGAGCGCGATTACATAGCCGCTGCGGCGCGCTTCTTCAGAGCGGGCGAGGAGGGCTATCAGAGCCGGGTGGAGGCCTATTCCGCGTCCATGGGCGAGCTCTACCGGCACTATCCAGACGATGTCGATGCGGGCGCTTTCTACGCGCTCTCGCTGCTCGCGGCCGAATCGCCGGACGACACCAGCCTCACCCAGGAGCACAAGGCTCTCGAGGTTCTCGACCCGCTGTTCGCCCGGCATGCGGACCACCCGGGCCTCGCGCACTACACCATCCATGCCTGCGATACCCCCTCGCTCGCTCCGCACGGTCTCGAGGCGGCGCGGCGTTACGGGCAGATCGCCCCGTCCGGCGCGCATGCGGTCCACATGCCCGGTCATATCTTTGCGCGACTCGGCATGTGGCAAGACGATATTCGCGACAACCTCGCGTCGGTGGCGGCGGTGAAGGTTGCCGAGAAGCGCCATGAGAGCGACGGCATGGATCAGTTCCATTCCGAGGACTTCCTGGTGTATGCGTATCTGCAGAGCGGTGAGGAAGCGCGCGCGCGGCAGATCGTGGAGGAGAGCAAGGCCGCGATGTCCCGGTACGAGTCCATGCCGGAGATGACCTCCTCGCTCATGCGCTCGATGTTCCCTTACTATCGCAACAAGTTCCCGGCGTTCTACGCGCTGGAGACGCGCGATTGGAAAGCCGCCGCGGCCCTCGAGGCGGCCCCCACCCGCGACCCCGAGACGGGATTCGTGACCTACTGGGCCCGGGCAATCGCGCACGGTCATCTGCGCCAGGCGGAGCAAGCGCGCGCGGATCTTGCCGCCTATGAGTCGCTGCTGGATGAGGTACGCCGGGGTAAGCACGCGTATATCGCAGAAGGTGTCTTCAGCAAGATCCGATCCGGCGAGATGAGCGGCTGGGCGGCCTTTGCGGCCGGGCACGAGCAGGATGCGCTCGCCTCGATGCGCGCAGCCGCGGACCTGCAGGACAAGGTCGGGCAGGGAGAGGTCGACATACCGGCGCGCGAGATGCTCGCGGACATGCTGCTCGAGCTGCACCATCCCGCGCAGGCGCTCGCCGAGTACCAGCGCTCGCTCGAGCTCAGCCCCAATCGCTTCAATGGCCTGTTCAACGCCGGCTTGGCCGCCGAGGCTCAGGGCGATCGCGCCAAGGCCGAGCGCTTCTATTCCGCTCTGCTGAAGGCCACCGACAACGGATCGCAGTCGGCACGCGTCGAGTTCGAGCATGTGAGGAGCTTCGTCTCGACCACCAAAGTCGCATCCGAATAGCGGCACGCGGCCCCGCATGGCCGCGCATGCCGCCCCCGCCCGCATTCGAACGCTGGTTTTTATATTATATTGAGGATATTATAAACAAACGGCGCGGACCGAGAGGATGATTCATGCGTAAAGTCAAGACCCTGGGACTTCTGGGAACGGGCGTGATCGGCGGCGGTTGGGCCGCGCGGGCCCTGCATTTCGGCATCGACGTGATCGCCGCCGACGTCAAACCGGAGATGGAGGCGTGGATACGCGGCGCGGTCGAAAATGCGGAACCCGCCCTGGCACGACTCACTTTCGCGCCGCTTCCGCCCAAGGGCCGGCTGTCCTTCACCACCGATGCGCGCGAGATGGCGCAGGCCGCGGACTTCATTCAGGAGAACATTCCCGAGCAACTGGCCCTCAAGCAGCGGATGCTGGCCGAGGTCAGCCGTCACGCGGCGGCGGATGTGATCATTGCCTCGAGCACCTCGGGTCTCATGCCCACGGACCTGCAGCGCGACATGGTTGCACCGGAGCGCTTCCTGGTGGCGCATCCTTTCAACCCCGTGTATCTGCTGCCCCTGGTGGAGCTGGTGCCGGGTGCGAAAACCACGCCCGCGGCGGTCGAGGCGGCCGCTGAATTCCTCACCTACATCGGCATGCATGCGCTCAGAGTCCGCCGCGAGGTTCCGGGGCATCTCACCGACCGCCTGCAGGAAGCCATGTGGCGCGAGATCCTGCACATGGTGAACGAGGACGTCGCCACCACGGGCGAGCTGGATGAATCGATCATCTATGGGCCGGGACTGCGCTGGGCTGCGATGGGCATGAACCTCATCTACCATCTGGCCGGCGGCGAGACCGGCATGCGGCACATGCTTGCGCAGTTCGGGCCCGCGCTGAAGTGGCCGTGGACCAAGCTCGAAGCGCCGGAGCTCACCGAGCAGCTCATCGATCGCATGGTCGAGGGCACCCAGCAGCAGGCGGCGGGGCGCTCCATCCGCGAGCTCGAGCGACTGCGCGACAACTATCTCGTGGCCATCCAGCAGGTGCTGCGTCAGTACGATATCGGCGCGGGCTCGACCCTGCGCAAGCTGGAGGAGCGGCTCTATCAGGATGCCGGACGCACCGGCCCACGGGCCAAGGAGAGCGGCGCAAAGAGTGCGGATGCGGCCTTGCCCCGTTACGAAACCCTGGTCCGGCCCGAATGGGTCGATTACAACGGACACATGTCCGATTTTTGGTACGGACACGTGTTCGGCGAGGCGATGGATGCTGTCTACCGCAGGGTCGGCGTCGACGATGCCTCACGCAAGCGCGGGCGCATGTTCTATACGGCCGAAAGCCACGCCAGGCACTACGGTGAGGCCAAGGTGGGCGAGCCGCTCTATGCGACCACGCAGCTCCTCGCCGTCGACGACAAGCGACTGCACGTGTTTCATCGCCTCTATCGCCGACGCGACGACGCGCTCATCGCCACCGGCGAGCAGATGCATCTGTATGTCGACACCACTCAGCCCAAGACCGTCGCGATGGAGCCTGCGCTCAAGGGCAGACTGGAAGCGATCAAAAAGGCGCATGGCGAGCTGCCGATGCCGGCGGAAGCGGGTCATCCGGTGGGCGCGCGCGCCAAGGGCCAGGTCTCCTGAGATGCCCAAGATCGTCGACCACGCGAAGCGGCGCGATGAGATCGCTCTGGTGGCGTGCCAGGTGGTTGCGAGTCACGGCTTCGAGCAGACGACGGTGGCACGCATCGCACGCGCCGCGGGCTATACCACCGGCATGGTGGCGCATTATTACGACTCGAAGCAGGACATCATCCTGGCGGCGCTGCGCTTGATCTTGAAGCGCATCGAGGAGCGCCTCACCCGGGAGCGGGACGCGGGCGAGGCCAACCTTTTGAGCGTGCTGTCGGAGGCGCTTCCGGTCGACGCCCAGCGCTTCACCGAGTGCGCGTTCTGGCTGGCGTTCTGGGGGCAGGTGTCCGCCGATCCCAAGCTCAAGCGGCTGAATGCCTGGGTGCACCGCGAGTACATGCGGCTGTTCGAGCGCTGCTTCGCCGAGCACTGGCCGGAGTGGCGCTCGCGGCCACCCACGGTGCGCGATCAGGTTCTGCGCTCCGTGGTCACTTGCATGAACGGATTGACCGCCGGCGCGGTCACGAGCCCGCGCGATTGGCCGGCGCCGAAGCAGCTGGAGCAGCTCGATCTCGAGCTCAGGCTGTTGCGCCGCTGGGCGGCGCCGCAGCGCGAGGACGCGGCGATGCCGGCCGGGAAAGCGCACGCTTGAGCGAACGCGCGCCGAACGCGCGAGTGAAAGGTCCCCCACACATCGAGGGCAGCGAGCATGGATTTCTCTCTCAACGATGAACAGCAGCTGATCGTCAAGACCACGCGCGATTTCGTCGCGAATGAGCTTCTTCCGCACGAGAAGGAGATCGAAGAGACGGGCATCCTGCGCGACGATCTGCATCATGAGCTCAAGCAGAAGGCGATCGAGGCGGGGCTTTATGCCGCCAATATGCCGGCGGCCGTGGGCGGCGCCGGGCTCGATACCGTCAGCTGGATCCTGTACGAGAAGGAGCTTGGCAAGGCGAACTACGCCCTGCACTGGTCGTGCGTCGGCCGGCCTTCCAACATCTTGCTGGCGTGCCGTGGCGAGCAGCGCGAGCGCTACCTGCTTGCGGCGGTGCGCGGTGAGCGTGCCGAGTGTCTGGCGATGACCGAGCCGGGTGCCGGGTCGGATCTGCGCAGCATGAAGACCTCCGCGGTCGAGAGCGGCGGCGACTTCATCATCAATGGCACCAAGCACTTCATCAGCCATGCCGACCATTCGGACTTCGTGATCCTGTTTGCGGCCTCGGGTGAGGAGGCCGGGCCGCGAGGCTCGCGCAAGAGGATCACGGCATTCCTGATCGACATGGGCCATCCCGGGTTCAAGGTGCTTCCCGGTTACAAGAACGTATCGCATCGCGGCTACACCAACAGCATCCTCGAGTTCAACAACTGCCGCGTGCCGAAGAGCGCCGTCCTGGGCGAGGTGCATCGGGGTTTCGAGGTCGCCAACGAGTGGCTCGGTGCGACGCGCTTGCAGGTCGCCGCGACTTGCCTGGGCCGCGCCGAGCGTGCTCTCGACCTCGCCAAGCAGTGGGCAGTCGACCGCGTGCAGTTCGGGCAGCAGATAGGAAAGTTTCAGGGCGTCAGCTTCAAGCTCGCCGACATGGCCATGGAGTTACGGGCCGCCGAGCTCCTGGTTCTGGAGGGAGCCTGGAAGCACGAGCACAAGATCGCGACCGACATGGACATGGCCATGGCGAAGCTCAAGGCGACCGAAATGCTGGCCATGGTTGCCGACGAGGCATTACAGATTCATGGCGGCATGGGTGTCATGAGCGATCTTCCGCTCGAGCGCATCTGGCGAGACGCCCGGATCGAGCGCATCTGGGAAGGGACCAGCGAAGTTCAACGTCACATCATCTCGCGCGCGCTGCTGAGACCTTTGGGCGGATAAGCGCGGTATCCGGATCGACGCTGACGGGATTGCAGCCGGTTCACGGTCTTATATGTCAAATGTCGCGTGTCCACCACCCAGGAGGGCGGCCGGTGCGACGCTTTGCACCGTTATCGTGCCTTTCGTTGGATTCATGCAACATATTTACGGGTGCCGTGATATGTCCACGTTTGTCGCCATTTTCCTACAGCATTCCCGCGGGAAATCCTTGAGAATAGTGACGCAGTACCGATATCGGCATTGCCTGAACGGAGAAAGGGGAAGGCCATGAATGATCCTGAAGTTGCGCGTTTGCGACGGTTACGCAGCGATGCGCTGCGCGTACGTGAGATCGCGCTGGCGTTTGGATCGACGCAATTCGCGCAGGAGCGTCTGCTCGAGCGCGGCGCATGCACCGCATGGCGCATCGCACGGGTCGTTTCCGGGAAGCTCACCGCGCATCCCTACGTGCGCTATCAGAAAGGCGCGAGTCTCGGCTCGCTCATCGCCCATCGGTTGTTCGCGGCCTTCCTGGCTGCGACGACTCACGGCCGGCAGCACGGACTCAGGCGCTACGAGGCGCAGGTTCGGGCGCTGGTACGGCGCCTGGATGACACGCGAGCCTTGATCTGGTCATCGGACTTCAGCGATACCTTGGGTCGGGCGCAGTACGAGCTCGAGTCACTGCTCGAGGATCTTGCGCCTCTCACCGGGACCGAAGCGCTCGCGCCGCGTCTGCCCAAGCGGGCGCCTCACGGTGAAAGCTTGGTCGGCGATCTGGGTCGCATCGAGGGCGATTGGCCCTATCTCGCCTTCTGACCGAGGCTCACTTGCCGCGCTGACTTTTCGGGGCGCCTTCGGGCGCCCTTTTTCATTTGCCCGGCGCCGATCGCCCGCCGTCAACCTTTGCAGCATTGAAGCGTTGGCGCTTGATCGGCGTTATGATTGCTCGAGCTGGATGGGATCTGAGGCGGAGCACAGGGAGCAGTGGCATCGATGTCCGACAGTCTGGACCGTCGCCGGTACAGCTCCAGCCCGGGGAGTTCAGTGGATCCACAAGCGACATTGGAGCTTCGGAACCTGCCCGATCGATTGGCCGACCACCTGGTCACGATGATCGCGAAAGGGCAGTTGCAGCCGGGACAGCGGGTCTTCGAGAAGGAGATCTGCGAGGTGCAGGGGGTCAGCCGAATTCCGGTTCGCGAGGCACTGCGCCTGCTGCAGGCGCAGGGTGTGGTGCGTACCGAGCCCAACCGCGGCACCTACGTCACCAAATTCACCGCGGACGAAATGCGCGAGATGCTGCAGTTGCGCCTCGCGGTGGAGCGTATTGCATTGCGCAAGATCCAGGAGCGGGGCACCCTGCGCGGCCATATCAAGGCCCAGTTTGCCGAGGTGATGGAGGCGATGCGCCGCGCGGCGACGCTCAAGGATCGCCTCGCGTTTTGCCAGGCGGATCTTGCCTTCCACCATCGCATCATCGAAATCGCGGACAGTCCGGTTCTGGCGCCGACCTGGCAGCTCCTGTCGCGCGGTGTGTTCGTCTTCCTGATGCAGCAAGCCGACTCCTTCGAGGACTTCGAGGGGCTCATCGAGGAGCACGAGCATCTGCTCGGCTTGATCGGCGGCCACAACCCGGAGCTCGACAAGGCAATCGAGGACCATATTTTCTGGGACCTCAAGCGCGAGGCGGGACTCAACGGCCTGATGCACGCCGAAGCGCCGCAAGTCTTGGTGGCGAAGACACCCTGAGCCGCGGTCGGGTGTTGGCTGCCCTGACTACGGCGCTCGTCTGAGGATTCCTACAGCGGCCTCCGCACGCGGTCCTATCCAAAGGGCATCTGGCGGCTCGCATACTCGCCCTCGTCGAACATGCCGACGAGGAGGGCGACATGGCAAGATTCGAAAGCGTCTTCGAGGAAAGTGTGCCACCCACTCCGAGTCCCGAGCGGCCACCGCTGGCGCCGCACGACCCGCCCGAGCCCGCGCCGCAGGCGGCTGCATGGCAGCGAGCCTTGCGCGTGATCTTCATGGAGACCACCCACAACGCAAGCGGCATCACCAAGAGCCGGGGCTGGAGAAGCAACAAGCGCGGCCGGGCCGCGATCAAGAGCATCAGGCACTGACGCGCATGACCGCGTCGACGAACGAAGGACTGCCCATGGAGCAGAAACAGGCCATCGCGGTCGAGATCGCACTGCAAACGCAGGTGCTCAAGACCTGCCCCGTACACAATCAAATCTTCTGCGATGACGATGTCGATCCGTCGGGTGCCTTCGCGCTCGCCGTGGAGCTGGTCAAGGAGCACAGGCCCTACGTGCACGAGTTTCAGGACGACGCGCATGCGTTGACCGATCTGCTGAGCGCGACCATCGGCGCCGCGCCGAGCGCCTGTCCTCTGTGCGAGCATGAAGTGCCCTCCGAGGCGGCGACGCTGCGCCGCGAGCTGCTGGAGATCCGATTCGCCTAGGCGGCGCGGCGGGCCCCCTCTCGCGCTCAGGAGCCGGCGAAGGCGGCGGCCTCGGAGAGCGTCTTCTGCAAGGCCGGCATGTCGTACGGCTTCGGCAACAGGAATACGCTGGGGCGCCGGTCGGGCCCCAGAATGAGATCCACGTTGAGCCCATAACCGGATGAGATGACCACCGGAAGTCTTGGATATTGCTTGACCAATTCCTTGGCCAGATCGATGCCCGACATGCCCGGAAGGCTCACGTCCGTGAGGACCGCGTCGAAATTGCGCTCCGAAAGGCACTGCAGCGCCGACTCGGCCGCGGGTACCGCCACGGAGCAGTGCCCCAATTCCGTTAGATATTCAACGGTTATGAGGCTTACTTCCTCATTATCTTCAACCAGCAGCACATCCATTGGTGGGCCACAGCATGGACGCAAACGGTCGCGGTTTCCAGAGGGCTGGAGGTGCGATAGCGCCGCGTTTTTTCCCGGCTACTTGCCGGTCCAGCGGGGTTTGCGCTTCTCGGCGAACGCCTGGGTGCCTTCCTTGAGGTCATCGGAACGGATGACCTGCTGCACGATGTCGAGTGAATCGTGAAGCTCGAAGGCCTGGTGCTCCGGGATCATCTCGGTGTGACGCAGCAGTTGCTTGATGGCCGGGAACAGCAGCGGCGGCCCGTCGGCGAGCTGGCGCGCGATCTCGCGCGCCTTGGCCATCGCCTGACCGCGCGGGACCACATGATTGGCGAGCCCCCAGTGCTTGGCCTCGGTTGCATCCATCCAGCGTCCCGTCATCAGGAACTCGACCGCGACGTGATAAGGAATACGACGCCGCAGCTTGATGGTGCCGGCGTCGGCGAGCACTCCGACATTGATCTCCGGAAGCGCGAACTTGGCTTGCTCCTCCATCACGATGATATCGGTGCCGAGCACCAGCTCGAAGCCGCCACCGCAGGCGATTCCGTTGACGGCGGAGATGATCGGCTTGTTGAGATTCCTGGGATAGTTGAGACCGCCAAAGCCGCTGACGCCCCAGTCCTCATCGGAGCGCTCCCCCTCCGCGGCCGCCTTGAGGTCCCATCCGGGGGAAAAGAACTTCTCGCCGGCGCCGGTGATGATCGCGACCCGCAGACTCCTGTCGTCGCGAAAGCCGATGAACACCTCATTCAGGCGGCGGCTCGTGGCGAGGTCGATCGCGTTCGCCTTGGGCCGATCGAGGGTCACTTCGAGGATCCCTCCCTCGGCGAGGGTTCTGACTCCATTGGACATGATGAACCTCTTGAGCGTTAGTCGAGTTGCTTGAGACGAACGAGCGCGTCCACCGCCACGGCACCCTTGCCCGCGGGACGCACGATGAGCGGATTCACGTCGATTTCCTGCAGAGTCGAGACGTGCGCCGCGGCGTAGCCGGCGATCGCGAGCGCCGCATCGATGAGAGCCTCGAGGTCGCCGGCGGGCCGGCCGCGAAAACCGGCGAGGAGCTTCGCCACCTTGAGGGACCTCAAGGCCGCCGCGATCGAGTCGCGCGTGAACGGCGGCAGCAAGGTCACGCTGTCCGCGAGCAGCTCAGTGAGCACGCCGCCGGCGCCCAGCACCAGCACCTGGCCGAATTGCGGATCGACGATCAGCCCGACGAGTACTTCCGCGACACCGTCGGTGATCATCTGCTCGACCAGCAGCGTCGTGGAAAGCGCGCTCAAGCGTTGCGCGGCGGCCTGCGCCTCGGCGAAGCTCCTGATGTTGAGCGCGACGCCGCCCACCTCGGTCTTGTGCTCGAGATGCGCACCCGCGGCCTTGATCACCACGGGAAATCCGAGTGATTGCGCGTACGCGGCGGCATCCTCGGCCTTGACCCGCTCACCGCGCGGCGTGGGAACGCCGCAGGCGCGCAGCGCCGCCTTGCCGTCGGCTTCGCTCAAGCTCACGACCTTCACGCTTGCCGGCGCGGCGCGCGGGATTCTGAGATCGACCCCCGGCGCGTTGCGCCAGGCGGCTCCCACGCCGCCGGCGGACGCGAGCGCTTCGAGCGCCTCACGCTGCCCCTGCAGAGGAATGACGCCGCCGCTCAAGCAGCGCTGCCGCACGCGGGCGCTGATGGTCTCGGGCAGGGAGGAGATGAGCGCGACGCTGGCCGGCGTATCATGCGAGGCCTCGATGTACACATCGATCGCGGCATCGAACGAAGAGCTGTCCGATCCCTCCGGCGGAAAGTCGAGCATGAACCCGACCGCGTCATAGCCCGAATGCATCGCGGTCGAGAACACGCGCTTGAGGGCCGGCGGATCGAACCAGAGATAGGTGTGAATATCGAACGGGTTCGCAATCGTGACCCGGTCGGTGAGCAAGCCCGACAGCTCGGCCGCCTTGTCGCGCGGAATCGGGGCAAAATCGAGCTCCAGCGAGCGCGCCACATCGGCGGTCATCGCCATATCGCCGCCGGAGGCGCCCATGATGAGGGTCTTGCGGCCACTGAGCGCGCCGCGCGTATGAAACACCTTGAGCGTCTCGCACAGACCGCCGAGCGTATCGCAACGGGCGAGTCCTGCCTGCCGGCAGAAGGCATCGAACACGCTGTCCGCACCCGCGAGCGCTCCCGTGTGACTGTGTGCGGTACGCGCGGCAGCCGCGGTGCGTCCCGCCTTGATGACGGCGATCGGCTTGCGCGCGCGGCGCGTCTTCTCGACGGCGCGCGCGAAGCGCTCGGTGTCCTTGATGCCCTCGAGATACAACCCGAATGCCGTGACGCGCGGGTCGTCGCACAGGATCTCGATGAGGTCCTCGACCGCGAGGCGCGTCTGGTTGCCGACCGAGAACAGATAGCCGATCGGCACCGAGCGCTGGTTGAAGCTCAAGGTGAGCGAAATGGTGCCGCTCTGACAGATCAGCGCGACCCCGCTTTCGCGCGGCTCGCCGACTACCTGATCCGGGAGCATCGCGGCACGGTCGAAGAAGTTGACGAACCCGTAGCAATTCGGACCGAAGAACGGCAAGTCGGCTGCACCCTCGACCAGCTCGCGCGTCAAGCGCTTGCCGGTGTCGTTGCCGAGCTCGGAGAACCCGGAGGTGAAGCAGACGAATCCGCCGGCGCCGCGCGCGGCGAGCGCGGCGGCCACGGCCGGCGCCTCGTGATTCGGCACGGCGATGAAGGCCGCATCCGGAGATCCGGGCAGCTCCCCGATCGAGCGGTAGAAGGTCGTGGCGGAGCTCGAAGCGCGGGTCGGGTGCACCCGCCAGATCGCCCCCTGGTAGCCGATCGCCGCGTTGCCGGCGGCCACGGCGTCGGTCCAGGCACTCGCGCCGATGAGCGCGATGCTCCGGGGCGCGATCAAGCGTCGAATGTCGGAATTTGCGCCGCTCATCAGCGCCGCCGCAGCTCGATCTTGCGCGAGCCGAGACCGCGCGCTGCGAGCGCAGCCGGCGTCAACTTGAGCGCCTCGATGCGGTGCAACACCTCGGGAGGAAAAGAGGCGCTCGCCGGAGTCGCGCCCTGATGCACGTGCAGCAGCATGAAATCGGCGGTGGCCGCCGGCTCGGTGAAGCGCGAGCAGAAGAAGTCGCAGGCGGCATGGATGCGCTTGCGGTCGCAATCGAGCACCGAGGTCACGATCTTGAGCTCATCCGTGACCTTGATCTCGTGCAGGTAGTGAATGTGCAGCTCGAGCGTGTACAAGGTGCAGTGCGTGCGCTCGCGATAGGCCGGGTCGAGCCCGACGCGGTCCATGAACTCGTCGATCGCGGAGGAGAGCGCCACGACGTAATAGCCGTCGCGCACGTGCCCGTTGTAATCGATCCAATCGGGCTGGATCTTGACTTCGAAGGCGGGAAGCGGGGACATCGGCTCGCCTGGCGGGGCGATCAATGGAGCTTCAGCCGGTCGCGCGCCTGGGCGGGTGTCAAAATGCGCGCGCCCATCGCCTCGATGATGGTGCGCGCCTTCTCCACCAGCTGGGCGTTGCTCGCGTAGACCCCCTTGCTCAAGTAAAGGTTGTCCTCGAGCCCCACGCGCACATTGCCGCCCATCAGAATGGACTGCGCCACCCAGGGCATCTGCATGCGGCTGATGGCGAAGCTGCCCCAGTTGCAGTTCTCGGGCAGCTCGTTGACCATGGCGAGCAGGTGGCCGGGGTCGGCGGGCACGCCGTAGGGGATGCCCATGCAGAGCTGGATCAGCGCCGGCGCGTCGAGCAAGCCTTCCTTGACCATCTGCTTGACGAACCAGAGATTGCCCGTGTCGAAGACCTCGAGCTCGGGCTTGATCTTGAGGTCGCGCGCGATCGCCGCGCCCTGACGAAGGTAGGTCGGGGTGGAGATGTAAGCCCGGTTGGCGTCGCCGAAATTCAAGCTGCCACAGTCGAGCGTGGCGATCTCGGGGCGGTACTTGCCCTCGTGGCACAGATCGATGATGTGCCGCATGCGCTCCTCCTGGGTGACGAAATCGCTGCCGGGGGCCGGCGTGTCTTTCAAGCCGTGCTCGCCGATCACGATGTAGCCGCCCATCCCGCAGGTCAGATTCACGATCACATCCACGTTGCTCTCGCGAATGCGCTTCACCACCTCGCGGTAGTACTTGGTCTCCATGCTGAACTGTCCGGTCTCGGGATTGCGCACGTGGATGTGCACGATCGCCGCGCCCGCCTTGGCGGCCTCGATCGCGGTGGCGGCGATCTGCTCCGGGGTGATTGCGCAGTGCGGGCTCTTCGTGACCTTGGTGTCGTCTCCGGTGACCGCACAGGAAATGATGACGTCGTAGTTCATGGAGAGGGCCCTCGCGTTATATTATAGCGATGATAATATTTAAGCGGTGCCGCGGCAACTATTTGTGACGCGCCGGATCCGCCTCAGCCGCCCGAGGTGTTGGGATCGCGCCAGGCGCGCTCGAACGGCAAGCGCCAGGCATACGGCGCGATCAGCTGGTGAATCGCGTTCGGACCCCAGGAGCCGGGAGCGTAGGCGCGCACCGGCGGCGGCGTCTCGAGCAGCGCGCCCGATACCTCCCACAGCCGCTCGATGCCGTCGGCCGTGGTGAACAGGGTGCGATCGCCGCGCATGGCGTCCAAGATGAGCCGCTCGTACGCCTCGAGCACATCGCCCACGTGGGTGGTATCGTGCATGGCGAACTGCAGGCTCAGCTTGTCGAGCCGCATGCCCGGGCCCGGTCGCTTGCCGTAGAAGGAGAGCGACAGCTTGGCTTGATCGGCGAGGTCGAAGGTCAGATGGTCGGGGCCCTGGGCACCGATGCCGGAGCCCTCCGGGAACATGCTCTTCGGCGGCTCGCGGAAGGCGATCGAGATGATCCGCTGTCCTTCGGCCATGCGCTTGCCGGTGCGCAGAAAGAACGGTACGCCGGCCCAGCGCCAGTTGTCGATGCAGCACTTGAGCGCGATGAAGGTTTCGGTATCCGAATCGGGTGCGACTCCGTCCTCGGAGCGGTAGCCGTTGTACTGGCCGCGCACCACCTCGCCCGGCTTGATCGGCAGCATGCTGCGGAACACCTTGTTCTTTTCCTCGCTGATGGGCGCGGGCTCGAGCGAAGTCGGCGGTTCCATCGCCATGAACCCGAGGATCTGGAACAGATGCGTGACCACCATGTCGCGATATGCGCCGGTCGTCTCGTAGAAGGCCGCACGCTTGCCGAGCCCCAGGGTCTCCGGCACGTCGATCTGCACGTGATCGACGAAATTGCGGTTCCAGATGGGCTCGAACAGGCCGTTCGCGAAGCGGAACGCCAGGATGTTCTGCGCCGGCTCCTTTCCCAAGAAATGATCGATGCGGAAGATCTGATCCTCGCGAAACACCTCGTGCAGCTTGGCGTTGAGCGCCACCGCGCTCGCGAGATTGGTGCCGAAAGGCTTTTCCATGACGACGCGGGAGCGCTCGACGAGACCCGCATCGCCGAGCGTCCGTACCGCCGACAACGCCGCGTTCGGCGGGACGCTGAGATAGTGCAGCCGCCGGCTTTCCTGGCCGAGCGAGCGCTCCGCTACCTCGACCGCCGTGCGCAGCGCGCCCGCCCCGGCCGCGAGCGGAACGTAGCTCAGGTTCTGCGCGAACGCGTTCCAATCGCTCTCCTCGAACTTGCGGGTCGCGTGCTCGATGACCGCCTGGTGCATGTCGCTGCGGAACGCCTCGGTATCGAGATTGTCGAGCGACACGCCGATGATCTTGCAGCCGGGAATGAACCCGGCCGTGACGAGATGGAACAGACCCGGGAAGAGCTTGCGCTTCGACAGGTCGCCGGTCGCGCCGACCAGAACCACGACCTGTGGAAAGCTCGGCCCGACCCCCAGAGGAACCTTCGACATATCAATGCTCCTGGTCGTTGATTTTGGCTCGCAGGCGCCTAGTGACGGCTCCCGGCGAGCGCGCGGATGATCTCCGCCTCGCCGCAGACACCCACGATCCGGCCGCTCTCCGCGAGCAACACCGGGTGCCCGGTCGCTTGACGCAAGCGAATGATGGACTGCAAGGAAAAGGAGGCGGGTACGACCGCGAGCCCGGAGTCGACCGCCGCCGCCGCCGCATCGTCCTGGACGTGACGCAGCGCATGCTCGACTCCATCGAATTGCAGCGCGAGCGCCTGGTCGGCCGCGCCGAGCGAGAGGCGGTAGCGGCGCCGCTCGTCGAGCCATAGCACATCGCCCTCCGAGGCGAGGCGCGCGCGCTCGCACATGATCATGCCGCCGGTGAGCACGTCGAGCGGGTTCATGTGGCGCACGAACTCGGCCACGTAGTCGTCCGCCGGCGCGAGCACGATGTCATCGGCCGTGCCGGTCTGGATGATGCGGCCGTTCTGCAGGATGGAGATGCGGTCGCCGAGGCGCAAGGCCTCGTCCATGTCGTGGCTCACGAACAGGATGGTCTTCTTGACGCGCTCCTGCAGCGCGAGCAGCTCTCCCTGAAGCTTGCCGCGGATCAGCGGATCGAGCGCGGAAAACGGCTCGTCCATGAGCAGGATGTCCGCGTCGGTGGCGAATGCGCGCGCCAGGCCGACGCGCTGCTGCATCCCGCCGGACAGCTCGCTCACGTAGCGGTCCGCCCACTGCGACAGGCCCACCAGCTCGAGCTTCTCGTCCACCACGGTTCTTCTGGCCGCAGCCTGCTCGCCGCGCAGCTCCAGACCGAGGCCGACGTTCTCGCGCACGGTGCGCCAGGGCAGGAGCCCGAATTGCTGAAATACCATCGCGACGCGCTCGCGCCGCACGCGCCGCAGCTCAACCGTATCGCAGGTGGCCACATCCACGCTCGAGTCGCCCGCGCGAATGCGCACGTGGCCGCGGGTCACGCGATTCAATCCGTTGGCCGCGCGCAGCAGGGTGGATTTGCCCGAGCCCGACAACCCCATGAGCACCGAGATCTCGCCCTGGGCGACACTCAAGGTCGCGTCGGCGACTCCCACGATGACCCCGAACCTCGTCTGGATGTCGGCGCGCGTCGCACCCTGGTCGAGCGCACCCAGCGCATCGCGCAGCGCCGCCCGGCCGGCGCGGCCCACCTGGCGCGCGAACAGGATGTCGACGTTCTGAAACTCGATCGCAGCGCTCATCGCGCGTCCTTCGGCCGGCTGATCCGGTCCAAGATGATGGCGAGCAAGACGATGGTGAATCCTGCCTCGAAGCCCATTCCCACCTGCACGGAGTTGAGCGCGCGCACCACCGGTACTCCGAGTCCGCCGGCGCCGACCAGGGCGGCGATGACCACCATCGAGAGACTCAGCATGATGCACTGGGTGATGCCGGCGATGATGGTCCCCGCGGCGCTCGGCAGCTCGACCTTCCACAGAAGTTGCAGGGGTGTCGCGCCGAACGCCTCGCCCGCCTCGATGAGCGGGCGTGGAACCGAGGAGATTCCGAGGTGCGTGAGGCGGATCGGCGCCGGCAAGGCGAAGATCACCGTCGAGATGAGACCCGGCACGACCCCGAGACCGAACAGCACCAGGGTCGGAATCAGATAGACGAAGGTCGGCAGCGTCTGCATCAGGTCGAGCACCGGGCGCATTGCGGCGAACAGGCGCGGGCGATGCGCCGCGGCTATTCCGAGCGGAACGCCGATGAGTGCCGAGGCGGCGGTGGCCACGGCGACCAGCGACAAGGTCTCGAGCGTCGCGCCCCAGTAGCCCTGGTTCAGGATGAACAACAGCGCCAGAACGACGAACGCGGTGAGCGCAACGGATCGCCGCAGGATGAAGGCCAGGGCTCCCATGGCGAGGATCAGCAGCGGGGAAGGCAGCGCGCGCAGCAGCGCCGTCACGCCGTCCACCGTGCCGCGGATCGCGACCGAGATGGCGTCGAATAGATAGGTGCCGTGTGCCTTGATCGCGTCGATCGCCGCCGTCATCGCCGCGCCCACCGGGATCTTGTGGCTCACCACCCATTGCTCGAAGCCGCCGCTGCGAGCCTGCCTCGCCAGCGCGAGCGCCGCGTAGGCCGGCCGGCCGTCGAACGTGGTGACTCCCTCGAGCCAGCCTTTCACCACATCGGGATGGGCGCGCAGCCAGCCGGCGGCGGCGACCTCGGGCGGATCGTGCCGGTCCAGCAGCGCAGCCATCATTTCACTCTCGCCGCGCAGCGTGAATTTGAGATTCGCGAGCAGACGGCCGACGTTCGGGCACTCCGTGCCATAGCCGGCGCGGGTCAGCGTGTAGACGGTCGCTCCGCCAAAGTTCGCGCCGAATACCGCATCCCCCCCGGAGAGGTACTTGATGTCGAAGCGCATGTTCATGGGATGCGGCTCCCAGGCGAGAAATACGATCGGCTCCTGGTTCCGATAGGCGCGCTCCACCTGCGCCAGCATGCCTTGCTCGCTCGACTCGATCAGCTTGAAATCGCCGAGGCCGAACAGGTTCTCCTTCAGCATCTTGAGCACCAGACGATTGCCGTCATTGCCGGGCTCGATGCCGTAGATCGAGTTGTTGAGCTGCGCGGCGAACTTGTGGATGTCCGCGAAGTCCTTGAGTCCGCGCTGGTACTGGTAGGCGGGCACCGCAAGGGTGTACTTCGCGCCCTCGAGATTCGCTCGCACGACCACGACCGAGCCGTCGGCGAGATACGGTGCGCGGTCAGCCGCCTGCGCCGGCATCCAGTCACCCAGGAACACGTCGATGTCCTTGTTCTTGAGCGAGGCGAAGGTGACCGGAACCGAGAGTACGGTAATGGCGGGTGTGTAGCCGATGCGGCGCATCAGCTCGGCGGTCAGCGCCGTGGTCGAGGTGACGTCGGTCCAGCCGACATCCGAGAAGCGCACCTCGCGGCAGCTGGCCGGATCGCCCGCCGCGGCGCCGCGTGCAGTGAGGCAAATTCCGAGTCCGCTGAGCGCGAACGCTGCGATGAGCAGGAACGACCCGCTGCGCTTGACCCACCTCAGGGCGCAGCGGCATGATGGAGTTCGGCAGGGGGGTCTTGAATGGCCGTTCAACGGATTATGACCGGAGCTCAATTTGTATCCCTAATCGATTGATATAAAAGTATAATTTTCTATTCCTCATTCTAGTCGTCAGCTCTCGCCCGCCTCCGCAAGGCGCGCGCAGGGCGCTTCGAGGGCCAGCAGATTGAACAAGCAATCAATGGGCGCGACCGAATTGTCCGGTGAGCCGCTCGAGGATACCCGCCGCAACCAGCTCATCGAGGTCACGATCGATAGCCTAGCTGAACTCGGCTATGTGGGCACGACGCTTGCGCAGATCGCGGGACGCGCCGGAGTCTCCACGGGTCTGGTGGCGCACTACTTCGGCGACAAGGATGGCCTGCTCGATGCGGCCTTCCGATCGCTCGCGCGCCGCGTGAGCGATCACGCGCGGGCGCGGCTTCGGCAAATCTCGACTCCGCGCGCCCGCATCCAGGCGATCATCGATGCGAACCTCGCGCCCGAGGAGTTCGATCAGCGCAGCGGTACCGCCTGGCTCGCCTTCTGGGGACAGGTGCTGCAGGTGAAGAGCTTGCGGCGCGTGCAGTCGGTCTACCAGCGGCGCACCCTCACCAACCTCAGAAGCTCGCTGCGCCGGCTCGTGCCGCCCGAGCAGGCGGAGAGTCTCGCGGCGATGATCGCGGCGATGATCGACGGCGTTTGGCTGCGTGCCGCACTTTCCGGCTGGCGCGAGGCGGACAGCGCCACGGCGCGCGGCCTGCTGAGCGAATTCGTCGACCGACGCTTGCAAGAGGCACACGCCGATCACGCGCGCCTGCAGCACGGGGCGAGCGAAAGCCCGGCCGCGACGCGCGCCGCCGCCGTGCGCAGCTCGCCCAGCGGCGAGCGCTTCGCCTCCATCAATCCGGCGACGGGCGAAGTGCTGGGCTATGTGACCGCAGCCGGCGAGAGAGAGGTCGACGCGGCGGTCGGCGCGGCAGTTCGCGCTCAGGCTCAGTGGGGCGCCATGACGGGCGCCGAGCGCGCGCGTCTGTTGCGCCGCGCGGCAGCGCTGCTGCGCAGCCGCAACCAGGAGCTCGCCGAGCTCGAGACGCGCGACACCGGAAAGCCCATCCAGGAGACCGCGGTCGTCGATGTGATCTCCGGCGCCGATTGTCTGGAGTACTTCGCGAGTCTCGCGCAATCGCTCGCCGGGGAGCACATCGACCTCGGACCGCAGGCATTTGGCTACACGCGGCGCGAGCCCCTGGGTGTGGTCGCCGGAATCGGCGCATGGAACTATCCATTGCAGATCGCCTGCTGGAAGGCCGCTCCGGCGCTCGCTTGCGGCAATGCCATGATCTTCAAGCCGGCCGAGCTCACGCCACTGTCCGCGGTCAAGCTCGAGGAGATCTTCCTGGAGGCGGGACTTCCCAACGGCGTGTTTCAGGTGGTGCAGGGGTTCGCCGATACCGGGCGCTTGCTCACGCGCCACCCCGGCATCCGCAAGGTGTCGCTCACCGGCGAGGTGGGTACGGGCAAGGCCGTGATGGGCGATGCGGCGCAGACCCTGAAGAGCGTGACCCTCGAGCTCGGCGGCAAGTCGCCGTTGATCGTGTTCGAGGACGCGCACCTCGACAACGCCGTGTCCGGCGCGCTGCTCGGAAACTTCTATTCCTCGGGGCAAGTGTGCTCGAACTCGACGCGCGTATTCGTGCATTCATCGATCAAGGACGCCTTTCTCGAGCGCCTGATTCGACGCGTGAGCGCCATGCGCATCGGCGACCCGATGGACCCCGCCACCCAGGTGGGCGCGCTGGTATCGGAGCAGCACATGCAGAAGGTGCTGGGTTACATCGCGCGCGGCCGCTCCGACGGCGCGCGGCTTCTGATCGGCGGCCAGCGCGTCACCGCCGGAGGTCTCGGCCGTGGCTACTTCGTGGCGCCGACCGTATTCGGCGATTGCCGCGATGACATGGCGATCGTGCGCGAGGAGATTTTCGGCCCGGTGATGTCGGTGCTCGCCTTCGAGGAGGAGAGCGAAGTGATCGAGCGCGCCAATGCGACCGAGTTCGGGCTCGCCGCCGGAGTGTTCACCAGCGATCTGACCCGCGCGCATCGGGTCATCGCGCGGCTGCAGGCGGGGACCTGCTGGATCAACCACTACAACGTGACGCCGATCGAGCTGCCATTCGGCGGCGTCAAGATGTCGGGGCTCGGACGCGAGAATGGGCGCGCCGCAATCGAGCACTACACCCAGCTGAAGAGCGTCTACGTCGCCATGGGAAACGTGGACGCGCCTTATTGACACCGGCAGGCGACCGGTACTGGCGGAGCAATTGCACCAAGAAGAATTCGACTATGTCATCGTGGGCGCCGGCTCCGCCGGCTGCGTTCTGGCAGATCGATTGAGCGAGGATGGCACTCGGCGCGTGCTGCTGCTCGAGTACGGCGGCGACGACAGCTCGATCTACATCCGCATGCCCTCGGCGCTGTCGATTCCCATGAACATGCCGAAGTACAACTGGTTCTATCACACCGAGCCCGAGCCGCACCTCAACGGGAGGCGCCTGCACACACCCCGCGGCAAGGTGCTGGGCGGCTCCTCCTCGATCAACGGCCTGGTCTATATTCGCGGCAATCCCATGGATTTCGAGCGCTGGGCGGCCGAGGGAGCCGCCGGCTGGTCGTATCGCGACGTGTTGCCTTACTTCAAGCGGGCCGAGCGCCGAGCCGAGGGCGGCGATCGATACCGCGGGGACCGCGGCAAGCTGCGCACACGTTACGGTACGCTCGCCAATCCTTTGCACGCGGCCTGGCTCGCGGCGGGCGGTCAGGCCGGCTATCCGCACACCGCGGACGTCAACGGCTATCAGCAAGAAGGCTTCGGTCGGATGGACATGACGGTGGGCGAGGGCATACGCTGCAGCGCGGCGCGCGCGTACCTCAAACCGGCGATGCGCCGCTCGAATCTCAAGGTCGTGACACACGCGCTTGCGACGCGCGTGCTGTTCGAGGGGCGCCGCGCTCGCGGCCTCAGTTACCGGCGCGGCGGGCAGATGCACAGCGCGCGCGCGCTGCGCGAGGTCATTCTGTGCGCCGGACCGATCAACTCACCGCAGCTGCTCAAGCTCTCGGGCGTGGGTCCGGCCGCGGAGCTCTCCGCGCTCGGCATCGATGTGGTGCGGGATCTTCCGGGGGTGGGCGAGAACTTGCAGGACCACCTCGAGTTCTATTTCCAGGTGGCATGCAAGGAGCCCATCACCCTTTATTCGTCGCTCAACTGGCGCAGCCGGGCGCTGATCGGGGCGCGCTGGATGCTGCGCAAGGACGGTCTCGGGGCCACCAACCACTTCGAATCGTGCGGCTTCATCCGCAGCCGGCCCGGAATCGAGTACCCCGACATCCAGTATCATTTCTTGCCGATGGCCGTTGCCTACGACGGCTCGACGCTCGCGAAGGAACACGGTTTCCAGGCGCACGTCGGACCGATGCGCTCGAAGAGCCGCGGTTGGGTGCGGCTCAAATCCACCGACCCGCACGAGGCGCCGGCGATTCGCTTCAATTACCTGAGCGAGCCCGACGACTGGATCGAGATGCGCGCCTGCGTGCGCCTGACGCGCGAGATATTCGCCCAACCCGCGTTCGACCGTTATCGAGGGCGCGAGCTGCAACCCGGCGATCGAGTGCAGACTGACCAGGAGATCGACGCTTTCATCCGCGACAAGGTGGAGAGCGCCTATCACCCATCCTGCTCCTGCAAGATGGGCGCCGCCTCCGACGCGAGGGCCGTGGTCGATCCCGAGGCGCGTGTGCACGGGCTCGAGGGGCTGCGCGTGATCGACTCCTCGATCATGCCCTCGGTCACCACCGGCAATCTCAATGCGCCCACCATCATGCTGGCGGAGAAGGCCGCGGATCACGTGCTCGGCAGGCATCTGCCGCCCGACGACGCTCCGTTTTATCGCGCGCCCAACTGGCAAGAGGCGCAGCGCTGATGGCCCCGGCACTGCACCGGAACTTCGGCAGCGACAACGTCGCGCCCGCGAGCGAGCCCATCCTGGCCGCGGTCAACGCGGCAAACTCGGGGCCCGCCGAATCCTACGGCGCGGATGCCTACACCGAGCGGCTGACCGCGCTCGCGCGCGAGGTCTTCGAGACCGAGCTGCTCATCTATCCGGTCGCCACCGGCACGGCGGCGAACGCGCTCGCGCTCGCGCAGATCGCGCCCTCGTTCGGCGGCGTGTATTGCCACGACGGCGCGCACATCGTCACCGACGAGTGTGGGGCGGTCGAGGCGTTCAGCGGCGGAGCGCGGCTGCTCGGGCTGCCGTCGGCCACCGGCAAGATCGCTCCCGGTCCTCTCGCCGCAGCCATCGCCTATGCGAAGGACATGGGCGTGCACCACGTGCGCCCCTCGGCGCTGAGCCTCACGCAGGCGACCGAGCTCGGCACGGTATACGGACTCGACGAGCTTGCGGCCCTCACGGCCACGGCGAAGCGCAACGGCTTGGCGGTGCACATGGACGGCGCACGCTTCGCGAATGCTCTCGTGCACCTCGATTGCTCCCCGGCGGCGGCCACCTGGAAATGCGGCATCGACGTGCTCTCGCTCGGAGCCTCCAAGAACGGCGCGCTGTGCGCGGAAGCGGTGGTGTTCTTCGACAGCGCGCTCGCCCAGAATTTCGAACGGCGGCGCAAGCAGGCGGGGCATCTGTGGTCGAAGCTGCGCTATCTGAGCTGCCAGCTCGTCGCTTACCTCGAGGACGAGCTGTGGATCGAGAATGCCCGTCAGGCGAATGCCATGGCCACCAGGCTGGCCGCGGGACTGTCCAAGGTCGAGGGCGCCCGCGTGCTGCAAGCCGTGCAGGCGAACGAGGTATTCGTCGCACTCTGCGAGCGGCGGATCGCGGCACTCGAGCGCGCAGGGTTTCATTTCTACCGCTGGCCGCTGTGCGCGGTGAGCGAAGGTGCGGCGATCCGCCTGGTCACCTCCTACGCCACCCGCGCGCAGGACGTCGATGACCTGTTGCGCGAGGTGCAGAAGCCCTTGCCCGCTTGAGGGCTCGCGGTCGCGCGCTCAGCCCTGAAAGATCAACAGCACGTAGGCGACGAACAGCAGCACGTGTACGGCGCCCTGCAGCACGTTGGTGCGCCCGCTCGCGAAGGTCACGACGCTCAACATCAGTGTCAGGAGCAGCATCATGAAGCTCGAGTTCTGCAGCCCCAGGTAGATGGGGGTGCCGAGCAGATGGCTCACCAGCAGCATGAGAGGAATGGTGAGGCCGATGGTGGCGAGCAGGGAGCCCAGGCAGATGTTCATGGATCGCTGCAGGCGATTGGCAAGGGCGGAGCGCACGGCGCCGATGGCTTCCGGGGTTGCCACCAATGCCGCGATGATGACGCCGCTCAGCGCCACCGGCGCATGCAGCGTCGCGATCAGATCGTCGATCGGTCGCCCGAACTGCTCCGCGAGGTAGACCACCGGCACCAGGTACGCGACGAGCAGCAGCGCATGACGGGCCCAGCCCCCGTGCGCGGTGTGCTCCGCCGCCTCATCCTCGCCATCGAGCACGAAGTAGCCGCGATGCCTCCCGGTCTGGACGGCGAGAAACAGCGCATACAGGCCGACGCAGAAAAGCGCCAGAAACACCTGTTGCGCAAGCGACAGGGTCGGGCCGGGCGTGGTCTGGGTGTAATTGGGCATGATCAGGCTCAAGACCGCGAGCGGAATGAGCACGCTCAGATAGGTGTTGGCGCCTTGCAAATTGTAGGATTGCTCGCGGTGGCGCCAGGCGCCGAGCAGGAGCGAGGCGCCCACCATGCCGTTCAAGATGATCATGATCACCGCAAACACCGTGTCGCGAACCACGGAGACATTGTTCTGGGTGTGCAGCATCACGGCAGAGATGCTGGCCGCCTCGATCGCGGTCACCGCGAGCGTCAGAATGAGCGTGCCGAGCGGCTCGCCCAGCCGGCCGGCCAGGTGCTCGGCGTGCCGGACGACGCAGAGCGCGGCGCCGAGGATCACGGCGAAGAGCCAGACGAACACCACGACCTCACGCCTCACGCCCGGCGAGTGGAGCGCATCGCCGGCCAGCAGGAATGCGAGCGCGGTGGCGATGCTCACGCCCAGGAACCATTCGGCGCGAATCAGCGCCGCTCGGGGCGTGCTCGGCATGGCTGCTCCGGTGAGGAAGGGCCAGAATACCCATTTTGAGCCCGCCGTGTCCGCTCCGGCGGCTGCCCGGGGGTATCCCGTCTACGCACAGGACATCAACGGGCGGTGCGCGGTCTCGCGGCCGTCGGCGACCCCACGGGCACGCGCGGGGCGGGGCGCTTCAGTCGTCGGCGCGCCGGCCGCGCTTCTCGCGCCGATTCTTGGTGACGCGCGCATCGGGTGCACCCGATTCATCGGCGCGGCGCGCACCGTCGCGGCGATCCGCGAAGTGCCGATACTTGCAATCGCAGCGCCTGGCGTCGCACTCGGGCAGAGGCAAGCGCGGCGCTTCGGCGGACAGGAAGCGCTTGCCCTTGCAGGCGAGCACCGCGGCACAGGCCGTGGCGGGGGCGACCAGCATGACCGCATGCCAGCGATGGCGCGAGCGCTTCGCGGGCTGCCGAGTGGGGGCGCTTTTGGTCTCGATGAGCACCCGCTGACGCTAGCCCAAGCCACGCGTGAGCTGCTGGGGACTTTACATAAGCGGTTAAGGGTTTCCATTAATGCCGCGCTCGTCACATCGCGCGCACTGCCGCAAAGTGACATGGCGCACGCGCCGTGCCTGGCGCTGGGATGGAGCGTGGTGTTGACCGCGCCGATGCTCAATCCGCGGCGGCGGTCGGCTTGCCCCAGCGGTAGGAGAATCTCACGCCGAACACACGCGGCTCGTTGCGCGTGTAGCGCAGATCGAAGTTTCCCTCGTTGGTGTAGATCACCGCGTTCTTGTTGGTAAGGTTGGTAACGTAGAGCTCGGTCATCCAGTGCTGCTCGGACTCGTTGAGGCCGAAGCGCAGGTTCATGACGGTGTATCCCGGCTGCAGCACGCGCGGCAGGCCGTTGTAGCCGTTCGCCTGCAGGTCGTTCCACATGTCGCCCTTGTGATTGGCGTCGTATTGCCCGTACCAGTGCAGCGAATCCTTGAGCGGATGGTCGTAGCGCGCGCTGCCGCTCCAGTTGAAGTAGGGCACGTACGGCAGGCGCTCCCCCGGGGTCACCTGGAAGTTCGAGTTGTAGAAGACGTCTGTGCGGTCGTGCGAGTCGTTGTAGCTCGCCATCGCATCGAACGACCAGCCGAAGTCGGTCTGATACTTGACCTCGCTCTCGGTGCCGTAGACCTGGGCATCGCCCACGTTGGTCGTGAAGCTCGCGGAGGCGCAGATGCCGGGGTCGAATACCAGGTTCTGCAGGTTGTGCCACGGCATGTAGTAGAACGCACCGTTCCAGACGAGGTGCCCTTCCAGCCAGGTGGTCTTGTATCCGAACTCGTAATTGGTGAGGGTGTCCGGCTTGAAGGTGGCGTTGGCGCCGTTCTTCACGCAATTGCTGGCGAGCCCGATGTTGTCACCGCCATCCCGGAAGCCCTGGGCGACGTCCACATAGAGCATGGCGTTCTTGTTCACGTTCCAGCTGAGGCCGGCCTTGCTGTTCCATTTCTCGGAGCTGCTTGCAGTGTATGCAGGCGACTGCGGCTGGTACCAGAAACCACCGTACTGAGAGCTGCCCTGGTGCGACTGGAAGTGCACCGTACCGAGCTCGAGATGCAGATTCGACAGAAGGTCGATCACCTCGTTGGTGAACTCGGTGACCTGCAAGTAATCGAAACGCGCCACGTAGCTGTACCAGTCATCCGGCTTGGGCGGCTGCGCGCCCGAATCATAGTAGTAGCTCGTCGTCGCCTGCCACTGCTGGCCTTGGGTCTGCAATCCGGGCATGGCGTAGTAGTCGCTGTATATCTCGCGAGTCTTTTCCCAGTAGCCGCCGATCAACCAGTGGAACCAGCCGCCCGGCTTGGACTGCAGGCGTAGCTCGTTCGACCAGCGGTCCGTGTGCGTGACGTAGTTGTAGTACTGAGTCGGCGCCTTGCAGCCGCTATAGCCCGACCCATGATAGGGATCGGTAAGGCAGTCGTAGTACTGCTGAGTGGTGGCGTTAAAGGCGCCAAAACCCGGCGATACCTTCAAATATTGCATGTACTCCGAGTATTCGTTCACCCAGGTATCGTCCTGCGCCCACCAGGTATTCGCATAGACGAGATCGCCGATGCCGACGTCTCCGTCGAGATGGAAGTCCATCGTCTTGGTGTAGTACTGCTTGTACTCGGGGCCGAAGCGGGCGACGGTGTTCGGGGGCTCGGGACGTACCGGACCGTTGACGAGCGTCGTCGTGCCGTCCGCGTTGTAGCGCACCGCACCGCCGATCGTCGGATCCTCGTCCCAGGCGCCGTGGGTCAACTGGCTCTGATAGCTCGCGGTCAGGGTGGCCTTCCAGCCGTCCGCGATCTTCTGGCCGACGGCGAAGCGACCGCCCTCGACCTTCTCGGTGTTGTAGTCCTTGCCGGCCCACGGGGCATTGTTGGAGGTGACGCCGTTGGTCCAGGTGCGCGTGGTCAATGCGTTGGTGATGAAGCCGCCATGATAATCGTCATAGACGGAGAGCCGCACCGCGGTCCAGTCCGGGATGATCGGCAGGTTGATATAGGCCTCGATGACGCCGTTCTTGGTGCCGCCGTCGATCTTGCCCATGTCTCCGTCCACGCCAGCGCTGAAACCGGTCGGATCGGGCTTGTTGGTGATGAACCGCAGCGCGCCGCCCATGGAGCCCGCGCCGAAGGTCGTACCCTGGGGACCGTTCAGCACCTCGATGCGCTCGATGTCATAGAGGTGCAGGTCCGGGGTCGAGGCGTAGAAGCTCATGGACATGTCGTCGACCATGAACAGCACCAGCGACTCGTTCGAGTAGTTCGAATTGCTGCCGTCCGACACGCCGCGCATGACGATGGTCTGGGTCCCGGGCCCGGCGCTCACGAACGAGATCGAGGGCACCTTGGTGGCGTAATCCTCGAACTGCGAGATGTTGAGATTCTGCAGGTCCTTGCTCGAGAACACGTCCATGCTGATCGGCACGTCCTGCAGGTTCTCGGTGCGCTTGCGCGCGGTCACCACGATTTCCTCGAGTGCGTTGCTGCTGCCCTCGGAGGCGCCGGTCTCGGCGGTTGCCGCGGGCGCGATGCGCAGCACGAGGGTGCTGGACAAGGCGGCCGCGACCGCGAGGGCGAGCTTGAAGGGCGGGGCTTGCGGCGGACCGGCGGCGCGGCCTGCGCGCGGTGAATCGACGGTGGCGTGCGCGGTTCTCTTGCGCATTATCTCATCCCCTTATCCCGAGTGTTGGAGGCCACGCGGTTGCATGCGCCCCTCGCGCCGATCATGTCCCGGCGAGCCGCACCCTGTCAATCGTGTACAACAAGAGAACTGATCGAGCGTTCAACAGTTGCGAGGCTCGTGCCCGCGGTCGAGGTGGGCGAAGCGCTCGAGGCAATCGCCCAGCGCGCTGCGCAAGGGCTCGAGCTCGCGCTCGAAGTGCCGCCAGTAGCCGACACCCGAGGAATACAGGGGCTGGCGAACCTGCTCCGCACTGGCGGTGCGCACCGGCCGCTTGTTCTCGTGGAACGCGAGGCAAGCCGGCTGGTACGCGAGACCGCAGTGCGACAGGAGCCTGCGGATCTGGGTCTCCGGCTCACGCACCAGATCCTCGTATTGCAAAAGCAACACTTTCCCAGGGAGGACCCGGTCCCAATGATCCATGAGGCTCAGGTAGCAGCGATAGTAGCGGCCCAGGTCCTCGAGACCGTAGCTGAAGGACTGCCCCTCGGCGAAGAACTGCTTGAAGGTGCTGAAGCAGGCGTCCATCGGATGGCGGCGGGCATCGATGATGGTCGCGCGCGGCAGGATGGCGTGGATCAGCCCGACATGGCTGAAATTGTTCGGCATCTTGTCGATGAAACGCGGCCGACCGGTGCGTATCGGCGCGGTCTCCTCGATGTAGCGCCGGCCGAGCCCGGCCAGCTGCGCCGCGGACAAAGGACCCAGCGTCTCCGGGTACGCATTGCGCTCCGCGGTCGCATGGTCGAACTCGCGCACGATACCCAGGATGTTGGGCAGCTCGAACGTGCCCTCGATCTGCGAATGGCTGGCGAGAATCTGCTCGACCAGGGTCGACCCGGAGCGGGGGAGCCCGACCACGAAGATCGGGGCTGGGTCCTCGTCGCCCGCGCCGGCACGATCCGCGAAGAAGCGCACGCCGAAGAATTCGCGCACGCGGCGGGTCTTGTCCTCGAATTCCTCGATGCTGAACGGTACCGTCTTGCGGCGCCGCCGATTGCCGTCGACATAGTGCGCGAAGGCCGCCGCGTATTCCCGCTTGTGCTCGAAGGCGCGCCCCAGGGCGAAGTGCAGCTGTGCTTGATCGGTATCCTCGCCGCCCTCGCCCTGGAGCAGCACGCTCATGGCGGCGATCTCCGCATCGCTGAACACATAGTTCTTGAGATCGGCGAGGCTCCAGTAGGCCTCACCCAAGCTGGGGTCACGCTCGAGGCAGGCCTTGTATTCGCGCTCGGCCTCGCGGCGGCGGCCGAGCGTCTTCTTCAGGTGGCCCATCGACAGCCGCAGCCTGAGCTCACCGGGGTTGAGGCGCGCGGCCTCCTCGAAGGCCTCGAGGGCATCGGCCTGGCGCATCAGGCGCGCGCGCACCGTTCCCAGGAGCATCCAGTTCTTCGGATTTTCGCTCTCGATCCTGAGCAGACGCAGCGCGGCAGCCTCGGCCTCGGCCAGCTGCCCGATGTCGAGGAAGGTCTGGCAGAGCCCGCGCCCGATGAGCGGCAGGTGGGCCGACTGCTTCTGCGCGTGACGCAGCAGGCGCAACGCATCCTTGCCGCGGCTCACGGTGAGCGAGATGGCGGCGAGTCCGCACAGCGCACCCAGGTGACTGGGATCGGCCTTGAGAATGTCACGAAAGATCTGCTCGGCCTTCTTGCGATCCTCGGCGACGAGGGCAGCGCTCGCCTCCTCGATACGCAGGCGCTGCGGATCGGCCAGCCGCGCGCGCTCATAGGCGAACCGCGCATCGGGATATTTCTCGAGATCGACCAGCACATCGCCGTAGGCGATCCAGGCCGCCTCGAGCATGGGTGCGGCGCGCACCACCTGCTGGAGCTCCCGGCGCGCCTCCTCGAGGCGGCCGGCGCGGCGGTAGGCGCGCGCCAGATCGGCGCGCGCGGCCCAGAATTGCGGAGCGGCCCCAGCCGCCCGTTCGAGAGCGGCGAGCGCCTCGCTCACCTTGTCCTGATCGAGGAGCGCGACGCCGAGCAAGCGCAGGCTGTTGACGTCCCCGGGCGCCGCGCGCTGGATCTCGCGCAGCATGCTCTCGGCACTCGCGGCCCGCCCGAGGCGCAACAGCGTCAACGCCTCCGCACAGGCGGCGCGCAAATCGAGCTCGAGCTGCTGGTTCGTCATGGGCCACCGGCGCCGGGCCTGCGGGCGCTAGAGAGGATGATACTCGCGAGCGATCTCGGCGAGCAGAGTGCTCACATAGCCGGCGAAGGATCGCCACACCTCCAGGTGGAAGGCATCCGCGCGCACCCGCCAGAGCACGATATCGGCCTTGGCAAACAGCGTGCGGGTGCACATGCCCACCGGAAATTCCAGCGGGTCGAGATCGAGCGGACAGCCGGCGGCGAGAATCGTCGCGGCGTGCTCACCCGAGAGCTCGAGCGCGAACTGCCGATGACTCACATCGACCAGCGCATGCCGGCTTCCGGCGAGGGCTTCCTCCAGGGCCGAGGCGAGCGCGGCCTGCGACTCATCGCTCCGTTCCCCGGGTGCGAGCTCGAGCAGCAGCTGCTCGTCCGGTCCGAGCCACAAGGCCGCGCGCGTTCCCGCGACCGTGGCGCGGCACGCCGTTTCGGAGGGCGCAACGCCGAACACCGGAGCCGCGAGAGCGCGCACGCTGGCATCGCCGTGCAGGACCCAGCGGCCCGCGGCCGGCAGCAGTCTTAGCCAGTCGGTCGACTGGATCGAGGGGGCGCGGCGCATGCCGATCTCAGCCATTGGGGCGCGCTCTCTCAGCCATTGAGGCGTGCTCCCGTCGGGTCATAGAAGACGGGCGAGGTGACCTCGACCTCGAGGTCGCCCGACGGCATCGGCACGTGGAGAGTCTGCCCCAGGCGCGCGCGACCCCCGGCGATGAGCGCCAGCGCGATCGGATGCTCGAGCACGCTCGAGTGATACGAGGAGGTGACATGCCCGATCAAGACCATCGGTGGAGTCTGTCCTGGCTGCTCCGCGACCTGCGCGCCTTCCTCGAGCACGCTGCGCCCGTCGCGCGAGCGCAGTCCCACGAGCTGCTTGCGATCCGCGGCCCTCATCGAGGCACGCTCGAGCGAGCGCTTGCCCACGAAGTCGGGCTTGTTCTTGCCGATCGCCCACGCGAGTCCCGCATCGTCCGGGGTCACGGTCCCGTCCGTATCTTGTCCGACGATGATGTAGCCCTTCTCGGCGCGCAGCACGTGCATGGTCTCGGTGCCGTACTCCACCATCCCGTGCGCCTGGCCGGCGGCATGCACGCTTTCCCACACGGCGGCACCGTAATCGGCCGGCACATTGATCTCGAAGCCGAGCTCGCCGGTGAAGCTCACGCGAAAAAGCAGCATCGGCACGCCCGCGATCCGGCCGCGCGCCACCCCCATGTGGGGCAGGGCGGCCGCGCTCACATCCACCCCCGACACGAGCGGCTCGAGCACGCGGCGCGCATTCGGCCCCTGTACCGCGATCACCGCCCACTGCTCCGTGGTGGAGGTGAGCCAGACGTCGAGGTCCGGCCACTCGGTCTGGCGATAATCCTCCATGAGGGCGAGCACGCGCGGCGCTCCGCCCGTGGTGGTGGTGACGTGAAAGCGGTCCTTGTCGAGACGCGCGACCACGCCGTCATCGTAGATGAAGCCGTCATCGCGGCACAGGATGCCGTAGCGAGCGCGTCCTACGCCGAGCGCTGACCAGTTATTGACGTACAGGCGATTCATGAATTCCGCGGCATCCGCGCCGACCACCTCGATCTTGCCCAGGGTGGAGGCATCGAAGATGCCGCACGCGCCGCGCACCGCGAGGCATTCGCGCGCCACGGCCGCATGCATGGTCTCGCCGACGCGCGGAAAATAGCGCGCGCGCTTCCACAGGCCGACGTTCTCGAACACCGCGCCCTTGGCCTCCGACCAGGCGTGCATGGGGGTCGTGCGCTTCGGGTCGAACAGGTCGCCGCGCGAGAGGCCCGCAAACGCGCCGAACGTGGTTGGCGTGTAGGGCATGCGGAAGGTGGTGAGCCCGATGTCGGCGATCGCGCGGCTCTCCTGCCGCGACACGATCGCGAGCGCATTCAAGTTCGAGGTCTTGCCCTGATCGGTGGCCATACCCGTGGTCGTGTAGCGCTTGACATGCTCGATCGAGCGGAAGCCCTCGCGCGCCGCGAGCTTGATGTCCTTGGCGGTGACGTCGTGCTGAAAGTCCACGAACGCCTTGAGCGAGCGAGGCGCGGAGCCGGCCGGAAGCTCGCCAAGCGATGCGCCGGTTCCGCGCGGCAGCGTATCGACCGCAAAGCGCCGGGTGACCCGCGGCGCAAGCGCGAGGGGCTCCGCCAGCGGTGCCTCGAGCGGCGCTTCGAGCGAGGCGGCCAGCGAGGCGCGCTGACCGTTGGATTCGCGGCCCGCATCGGCGCCCGCGCTCGCGCCCTCCGCGAGCGCCCGTGCCAGGTCCATGGTCCCGCAACAGGCGCCGACCGAGCGCTCGCGCTCGGCGGATTGTCCCGGGGTGAAGGCCTGCAGCGCCTCGCTCCAGACGAGCTTGCCGCGCGACTGAGAGAACAGGTGCACGCTCGGCGTGAATCCACCCGACATGAGCACGGCGTCGCATCCGAGCTTGCGGATCGCACGCACCTGCCCCGCGCCGTCGGTTTCGCCGATCACGATGGCGCGGACGCGCCGGCCTCCCTCGGTCGCGAGCACCGTCGCGCTGTCCACGGTTTCGATCCGGGCGCGGCGCGCCGCCTCGGGCAGCGGGCCCGTCGCGGAGGAGCGCACGTCCGCGATGAGCGCGATCTCGACCCCCTGGGCTTGAAGATCGAGCGCTGCCTGGTAGGCGCCATCGCTCGCGGTCACCACGACAGCCCGGTTGCCGACGCGCACTCCGTGCCGATTGAGATAGGTCTGCGCGGCACCGGCGAGCATGATTCCGGGCCGGTCGTTACCGGGAAACACCAGCGGCCGCTCGATCGCTCCGGTGGCGAGCACCACGCGCCGTGCGCGTACTTGCCAGAGCCGCTCGCGCGGCAAATGCGCGGGGGGCGTCGCCAGATGATCGGTGAGACGCTGGCAAAGCCCGAGGAAGTTATGCGGAAAATAGCCGAATGCCGTGGTCCGGAACAAAAGCGTGACACGCGCGTGCTTGCGAAGCTCGGTCACCGTGCGCCGCACCCAATCGAGCGCGGCCTCGCCGTCGATGCGCGCCGATGGATCGCCGAGCAGGCTGCCGCCGAACTCCGAGGATTCGTCGCAGAGCATGACGCGTGCGCCGGAGTCGGCGGCGGCGAGCGCCGCGGCCAGGCCGGCCGGGCCGCCGCCGACCACCAGGACGTCGCAGTGCGCGTAGCGCTGCGCGTAGCGGTCCGGGTCCGGCAGGGTGGGGGCGACGCCGAGTCCGGCGGCGCGCCGGATGAGGGGTTCATAGAGCGCTTTCCAGGCTTGCGGCGGCCACATGAAGGTCTTGTAGTAAAAGCCCGCGGGAAAGAACGGCGACAGCCAGTCGTTCACCCGGCCGAAGTCCAGGCCGAGACTCGGCCAGCGGTTCTGGCTGTGCGCGGCCAAACCATCATAGAGCTCGACCTGCGTCGCGCGCAGGTTGGGCGTGCGGCGCGCAGCGTCCCGCACCACGGTGACGAGCGCGTTCGGCTCCTCGGCGCCGGCGGCGAGGACCCCGCGCGGCCGGTGATACTTGAATGAGCGCCCGATGAGGTGCACGCCGTTGGCGAGCAGCGCCGAGGCGAGCGTGTCGCCGGCGAAACCCTGGTAGGTCTTGCCGTCGAAAGTGAAAGACAGCGGGCGCGATCGATCGATGCGACCGCCCTCGGGGGTGCGGCTCACAGCTTGTGTCCGGTGCCGGTCGTGACCGCCGGCCGCGGTTCCCCGGTCTTGTAGGTTGCGAGGAAATGGTCGGTGGTCGTGTCGCGCAACGCATTGAAGAAGCGGCCGCAGCCGCGCGCATGCCTCCAGCGCTCGGCGTAGATGCCCTTGGTGTTCGAGCGCATGTACAGGAAATCGGTCCAGGCCTGATCGTCGAGCTCAGCCGGCCGTGCGGGGCGGGCGATATGCGCCTCGCCTCCGTAGGAGAACTCGATCTCGGGCCGTTCGCCGCAGTACGGGCATGCGATGAGTAGCATGATGGCTTCGCTGGTGCGCCTAGTGCGCCACGGCCGCTGCCGCCGCCTCGTCGATCAAGTGACCGTCGCGGAAGCGCTCGATCGTGAACGGCGCGTTGATGGGGTGCGGCTCATCGCGCGCGATGGTCCACGCGAACAGATGCGCCGAGCCGGGCGTCGCCTTGAAGCCACCGGTGCCCCAGCCACAGTTGACGTACAACCCCGGCACCGGCGTCTTGGCGATGATCGGCGAGCGGTCGGGCGTGACATCGACGATACCGCCCCAGTTGCGCAGCATGCGCAGGCGGCGAAACTGCGGAAACAGCTCGCAGATGGCATCGAGCGTATGGGTGTTGATGTGCAAGGCGCCGCGCTGTGTATACGAGGTATAGGCGTCGGTGCCCGCGCCGATCACCAGCTCTCCCTTGTCCGACTGGCTGATGTAGGCGTGTATGGTGTTCGACATCACCACGCACGGGAACACGGGTTTGACCGGCTCGGAGACCAGCGCCTGCAATGGGAAGCTCTCGAGCGGCAGGCGCACGCCGGCGAGGGCGAGCACGACGCTGGTGTGTCCCGCCGCCGATACGCCGATCTTGCCGGCGCGAATCACGCCGCGCGTGGTCTCGACCGCCTCGACCGCGCCGCGGGCGTCCTTGCGGATTGCGGTGACCTCGCAATTCTCGATGATGTCGACACCGAGGGCGTCCGCGGCGCGCGCATAACCCCAGGCGACGGCATCGTGCCGCGCGGTGCCGCCGCGCCGTTGCAGCGCAGCTCCGAGCACCGGGTAGCGAATATTGCTCTCGATGTTGAGGGGCGGGCAGAACGCCTTCGCCTGCTCGGGCTCGAGCCACTCGTTATCGACGCCGTTGCAGCGGTTCGCATGCACGTGGCGCTTGAATACCTGGATGTCGTGCACGGTGTGCGCCAGCATCATCACGCCGCGCGCCGAGAACATCACGTTGTAGTTGAGTACCTGCGAAAGGTCCTGCCAGAGCTTGACGGCGTGGTCGTAGAGCGCCGCGCTCTCGTTGAACAGGTAGTTCGAGCGAATGATGGTGGTGTTGCGGCCGGTGTTGCCGCCGCCGATCCAGCCCTTCTCGAGCACCGCCACGTTGCGAAGGCCGTGCTCCTTGGCGAGGTAATAGGCGGCGCCCAGGCCATGACCGCCGCCGCCCACGATGACGGCATCGTAGCCGGCCTTCGGCTCGGCCTTGCGCCATTGCGGCTGCCAGCTGCGATGGCCCGACAAGCCGCGCTTGATCAGCGCGAAAGCGGAGAACGGCTGCCTGCTCATGGAAACGGTGCTTGGGCTGAATCGGGCTCTCAGGCTCGAAGATCCTTGTTTTCCGGATCATACGGCGAATCGATGAGCACCGTCGCGCGTTTGCGCTCTCCGAGGATCTCGATCGAGAGCTCGCTCCCTGCGGCGGCGAACTCCGGTTTCACGTAGCCGAGGCCGAGGCTCTTGCCGAGGGCATGGCCATAATAGCCGGCGGTCGCACGGCCGACGAGCCGGCCCCTGCCGTCGAACAAGGGCTCGTTGCCGAGCGGGTCGGCATCGGTGACGCCGTGCACCTCGAAAGTCACGAAGCGGTTCGGCACGCCCTGCGCGAGCTGGCGCTCGAGAGCTTCCTTGCCGATGAAGGATCCCTTGTTCATGCGCACGAAGCGGTCGAGACCGGCCTCGAACGGGGTGTAATCCGGCGTGAGGTCGCTGCCCCACATGCGATAAGACTTCTCGATGCGCAGCGACTCCATGGCGCGCATGCCGGCCATGGCGATGTTGAATTCGGCGCCGGCCTCGAAGATGGCATCGAACAGGTGATGCGCGTACTCGATGGGGAAGTGCAGCTCCCAGCCGAGCGCGCCCACGAAATTGACGCGCAGCAGATACACGTCGGTGGCGAGAGCCACTTCGGCGACCTGGGCGGTGAGCCATGGAAAGCTGGCATTGTCGAGCGGCACGGCGGAGAGCTTGGCGAGCAGGTCGCGCGCGCGCGGGCCCGCGACCACGAAGCAGCCCCGGCTGCCCGTGATGTTGCGCAGCGTGACACCGGACGGCGGCAGCATCTTCGCCAGGTAGTCGCCGTCATAGCGCTCTGCGGCGCCCGCGCTCACCACGTAGAAGTGCTCGTCCGCGATCTTGGTGATGGTGAATTCCGAGCGGATGCCGCCGCGGCGCGTGAGTGCGTGCGATAGCGCCATGCGCCCCACCTTGGTCGGGACCTTGTTGGCGACCAGGCCATCGAGCCAGGCTTCCGCGCCGGGTCCCGTCACCTCGTGCTTGGTGAACGGGGTGAGATCGATCATGCCGACGTGACGGCGCAGGTTGGTGGCCTCTCGACCGACGTGCTCGAAGTAATTGGAGCGGCGGAAGCTAAAGCGGTCCTTGGGCTCGACGCCCTGCGGCGCGAACCAGTTCGCCCGCTCCCAGCCGTAGCGCTGGCCGAACACCGCGCCCATGCCTTTGAGCTTGTCGTAGATGGGGCTGGTCTTCGCCGGCCGCGCGTCGGGGCGCTCCTCATCCGGGTAGTGGATCGTGAAGACGCTGCGGTAGGTTTCCTCGTTCTTTTGAACGATGTAGCGCTTGCTCGTGTAGGGGCCATAGCGGCGCGGATCGACCGCCATCATGTCGATGCCGGGCTCGCCCTCCACGATCCACTCGGCGAGCTGCCACCCGGCGCCGCCGGCGGCCGTGATGCCGAAGCTGTGACCCTCGTTGATCCACACGTTGCGCACACCCCAGGCGGGGCCGATCAAGGGGCTGCCGTCCGGCGTGTACGGTATGGGGCCGTTGACGATGTCCTTGATGCCGCAGCTTGCGAGCGAGGGCACGCGGCGCTGCGCCGCCTCGACGTGCGGCAGGAGACGCTCGAGGTCACCCTCGAACAGGCTCTTGCCGAACCAGTCGGGCACGCCGTCGGCGAAGCGTGCCGGCGCGCCCGCCTCGTAGGGTCCGAGGATCCAGCCCATGCGCTCCTCGCGCAGGTAATAGGACTGATCCGATTCGCGCAGCACGGCGAGCTCGCGCCCGCCCGCCTTGCGGTACGCTTTGAGCTCGGGTGATTCGTCGTACACGATGTACTGGTGCTCGACCGGGATCGAGGGCACATTGAGGCCGAACAGGCGCCCCGTCTGGCGCGCATAGTTCCCGGTCGCGCAGACCACGTGCTCGGCGACGATGTCGCCCTTGTCGGTCGTGAGCTGCCACTCGCCCGACGGCGTGCGTTTGACCGCGGTCACCTCCGTCTGCTCATGGATCTCTGCGCCACGGCTGCGCGCGCCCTTGCGCAGCGCCATGGTGAGGTCGGCGGGCGCGATGTGCCCATCGTCCGGGTGATACAGCGCGCCGACCAGGCTCGGCGTATCGCGGCCACCGAGCTCGATCAAGGGCCAGAGTCTTTTGACTTCCTCGGGAGTGATGATTTGAAAAGGCACACCGATGGTGTTGGCCGTGCCGCAGTACTTCTGGTATTCGTCCATGCGGTCGCGGCAGGTCGCGAGGCGCAGATTGCCCGTGACGTGAAAGCTCACGTCCTGCCCGGTCTCTGCGGGCAGCCGCTTGTACAGGTCCACCGAGTACTTGTGCAGCTGCCCGACGGTGTAGCTCATATTGAAGAGCGGCAAGAGGCCGGCGGCGTGCCAGGTTGAACCGGCGGTGAGCTCGGAGCGCTCGAGGAGCACCGCGTCCGACCAGCCTTTTTGAGCCAGGTGATAAAGCGTGCTGACGCCTACCACGCCGCCTCCGATCACCACGACGCGGGCATGACTCTTCATCGGGACATCCTCGAGCTGAAATGCGCACCGCAGTGTAGCTAGCGGGCCGCCGAAGACGACGCCAATTGCGACAATGCCTTGCGCGAATGCGCCATGGGTCGGCGCGCTGCGGGTCCCCGGGTGGCTGCTCGCAGCGCCGAGCGCTCGCCTGGCTCCATCGCAAAAACGACACGACACTGTCGGAAATGGACAACCAGGGGTCGGAGCGCGGATAATGGCGGCTCCGGGACTACGGGGGAGCGGCCTTGGAATCGCCCGCCATATTGCGCAAGTGCAAGTACGCCTTTCTGACGCTCGCCCATTATTCGCTGATCGCCGTCGCCAACGCGCTCGAGCCGTTGCGGATGGCCAATCGGCTGGTCGGCAAGGACGTCTACGAGTGGTCGCTGGTCAGCCTGGACGGTCAACCGGCCGAGTCCTCGAGCGGACTCAAGATCTCCCCCACCACCGCGCTCGACAAGCTCGGAGCGGTGGACATTCTGTTCGTCTGCGGCGGCGTCAATGTGCGCGAGGCCGTCTCGCCCGCACTCGCCATCGCGCTGCGGCGCCTGGCGGAGCGGCGCGTGCCGCTCGGGGCGCTGTGCACCGGAGGCTACGCACTCGCGCGCGCGGGTCTGCTCGACAATTTCCGCGCCACGATCCACTGGGAGAATCTCTCGGCGTTGCGCGAAGAATTTCCGCGCGTGCTCATCAGCGACCAGCTTTTCACCATCGACCGCAACCGCTTCACCTGCTCGGGCGGTACCGCGCCATTGGATCTCATGCTGAATCTCATCGAGGCCAAGCTCGGCTCGCGCATCTCGCAGCGCGTATCGGAGCAGTTCATCCTCGAGCGCGTGCGCAAGGACAAGGATCGGCAGTACATTCCGCTGCGAGCGCGCGTCGGCGTGTCGCACCGCGGGCTGATCCGCGTGGCTCAGCTCATGGAGGAGAACATCGAGAAGCCGCTCTCGCTCGAGCAGATCGCAAAGGCGACCGGACTCTCGCGCCGGCAGATCGAGCGGCTGTTCAAGCGCGACCTCAACTGCGTGCCCAAGCGCTATTACCTCGAGATGCGCTTGAAACGAGCGCGCGAGCTTCTATTGCAGACCGCGATGCCGATCATGGACATCACGGCGGCCTGCGGCTTCCAGTCGCCACCGCATTTCTCCAAGTGCTACCGCAATCAATATGGCTACCCGCCGAGCGCGGAGCGCAAGATCGGCGAGGCACGCGCCTCAGGCGAGCCCGCGCCGCCGCTGCAGCTCGGATCGCTTTAGCCGCGCAGCAGCTCAGCCGGTCGGGGTCAGGACCTCAGGGAGCGGTCATCTGCGCGGCCACCCGCGAGCCACCGATCACGCCGTGGATCGTCGCCTGCGCCGCCGGTGCGGCATCCTGCCAGCGGGCCTCGATGCGGCCGGCAAGAGCATCGGGCCCCTGAATCGTGAGGTGAGCCTGCACCGTGCTTGCATCGTCGCGAAGCCTACGGATGCTGCCGGAGACGGAGAGGTCATCGGTGAAACGCACGCTGCGCAGCTCGATGCGGGTCGCGGCGTGCTCCTGCGCACACTGGAACCAGCCGCCGCGAAGCCCAGGGCCGCGGGCGGAGCCATCGCGCGGCGCGCGCGCGAGCACATCGCCGGCGGTCAGGAGCGCGGTGGCAACGGCGCGCAGCGCGCGCCCGGAGGCCGCGTTGCCGGCAAGCGGCGCGGCGGGCTCGAGCTCATCGAGCGTTCGCGCGAAGCGCGGCACGAGTCGCAACGCCGGCACCTCGGCGGCACAACCCGTATCGCCAGGATCCAGACGCGCGATGAAGCGGCGCACGATGCCGGCGGCGCAGCGACTGCGCGCGCGCGGCAGCGCGTTGACATGGAAGCTGTTGGCGATGAGCACTTGCCGGCCCCGCGGGAACGCGGCTGCGACTGCCGCTCCATCGGCGGGCGTCGTGATGTCGTCGAATTCTCCCGAAATGACGAGCGCCGGTACGGCGGGGTAGGGGGCATCGAGCGGTGTCACCGTCGCGGCCGGATGCGCGGCGGGCGCGACCGGCCAATCGAGGCATTGATCGAGGAAACTGTAGTCGAGCGGCATGCCGCGAAACTCGTCGATGGTGAACGGGGCGTAGCTGTCCGGATGGGTGCGGCGGCGTTCGGCCAGGGCTCGATCGCGATCGGCGGCGCGCGCCGCCGGTGCGAGCCGCATGTCGAAGATCTGCGGCGGGTCGTGGCACATCACCAGTGCGGAAAGTCCCGCGCTCCAGACGGTCGGATTCGCCGTGGCGTCGCGCGAGTCCACGCCGAGCGCGGTCTCGGCCATGAGCCTCAGGAGCGGGACACGGTCTCCGGCGACGAATGCCCGCGCGGCGGCATCGGTCTCGCGGGTCGTGGCGAGCGCCGGGGATGCCGCGAACATGACGGTGGCGAGCATGGAAGCGTCGGCTGTGAACGAGCGCTCGACCCCGGCGCTGTCCGGCGCGCGCGCGGCGAAGGGCGCGGCGCGCAGGCGCTCCAAGGCGGGCTCGATGTGCTCGAGGGAACTGCCTGGAATGGCGGCGCAGGGCGGGAAGCGGCTGCAGGCGCGATCGAACTTCTCGCGCATGGCAGGCGCGTAGCTCGGATACCAGGCATAGTCGGGGCCGGTGAGCGGATAGGCGCCGTCGAGCACAATCGAGCGCAAGCGGTCGGGGTGACGGAGGGCGAACACCTGCTCGAAGTAGGTGCCGTAGGAATCGCCATAGAGGTCGATCGGTCCGGTACCGAGCTGGGTGAGAATCTCGGCGAGATCGTCGGTCGCGTAGGCGGTGCCATAGAGGGCGGCCTTGGGCCCGAGCGATCGTCCGCAGGCGCCGATGAGCTCGACCGTCCAGCGCCCCGCGCTCTGCAGCGCCGGACAGTCGATCGCCCCCGACTCGCCCGTGCCGCGATTGTCCATGAGCACGATGTCGTGCGTGTTGCGCAGCGGCTCGAACAGAGCGAGATAGTCCGCGCGCGATTCCGTGGTGGCATATCCGGGACCGCCTTCGGTGGCGACCAGGGTGCCGACGGAGGGTCTGGAAGCGGTGTGCGGATAGTACTCGAAGTGGATGGATAGGGATCCCGGCACCGCCCCCGTCGGATCGAGAGGCCGCTCGATATGTCCGCAATAGGCGTGCACGTGCGGGCAGCGCTCGAGCTCGAGGGTGCCGACCGCGAGCGTCGGATGCGCCGCCTCGAGCGCTGGGTGAAGCGCTTCGAGGGTCGGCTGCAGCGGCGTCGCCGGCGCTCGAGCCCCTGCGAGCGCCGTGCAGGTCAGCAGGGCGAGTGCGCGGCGTGCTCGGGTGAGGCGAGAGTGCGTCATCGATCGGGCGGCTTCAAGAGTGAGCTGTCGCGGGGGTGGTGTCGTTTATGCGGCCGAAGACGTCGCCTGGGAGCAAGCTTGCGGGGGGCGCCGAATTATCCTGCTAAAATTTCCCCGACCGCAACCTGGCCACGACCCGGTGAGGCATGAACCCGATCGCCGAGAAGGATCTGTCGAGAGCGCGCGCCGCGATGCTGAGCCGTCTGCGCCGCAGAAAGCACGAGACCGCGCTCGAGCGCGAGTTCTATTGCAGCCCGGAGGAGTATCAGGTCGATCTCGACATGATCTGGTATCGGGACTGGCTGTTCGTCGGGCACGACTGCGAGCTGCCGAACCCCGGCGACTATTTGACCGTGCAGGTCGGCGAGTATCCGGTCGTGGTCGTGCGCGACCGCAGTGGCACGCTCAACGCCTTTCACAACTCCTGCCGCCATCGCGGCTCGAGGATCTGCTCCGCCGAGCGCGGCTCGGTGACGCGCCTGGTGTGCCCGTATCATCAGTGGACCTACCATCTGGACGGGCGGCTGTTCGCGGCCCGCGACATGGGCGCGAGCTTCGACAAGACGCAGTACGGGCTGCACCGGGTGCATTGCGCGAGCGTGGGCGGCTATATCTGGGTGTGCCTCGCGCCGGTGGCACCGGATTTCGAGCCGATCCGCAGGCATATCGAGCCCTACTTCCTGCCGCACCGCCTGCATCAGACCAAGGTCGCCTTCGAAACCACCATCGTCGAGCGCGCCAACTGGAAGCTCGTGTGGGAGAACAACCGCGAGTGCTATCACTGCTCGGCGAACCATCCCGAGCTCATCCGCACCTTCCCGGAGACCCCCACGGTCACCGGCGTGGAGGGGGCGGAACGCAATCCGCTGATCACCCAGAAGTGGGCTCACTGGGAAGAGCTCGGCTTGCCGAGCCGCTTTCATCTTTCGGACAACGGTCAATACCGCACCTCGCGCATGCCGCTGGTCGAGGGGGCGGTGAGCTTCACCATGGACGGCAAGGCTGCGGTGCGCCGGCCGCTCATCGACAGCATCGCCGAGCCGGACCTGGGCACGCTGCTGCTGTTTCACTACCCGAGCATCTGGAATCATGTGCTCGCGGATCACGCGATCTCGTTTCGACTGCTGCCGGTCGGGCCGACCGAAACCTTGCTCACCACCAAGTGGCTGGTGCACAGGGACGCGGTCGAAGGCGTCGACTATGACTTGAAACGCATGACGGAAGTCTGGCTCGCGACCAACGAGGCGGACCGGCGCGTATGTCAGGAGAATCAGATCGGCGTCAACTCTCCGGCCTACGATCCGGCGCCGTACTCGCCGGTGCACGAGGGCGGCGTGATCCAGTTCGTCGACTGGTATTGCACGGAGCTCGAAGGCAGACTCACCCAGGGTGCGAAGTAACGGCGCGCGCGGCCGAATCGCTCAGGAAGCGTCCACTGCGAAATCACAAGAACTACTCGGTCTTCGGACTGCTGCGGGGCGCGCTTGCGGGCCAGGAGTACTGGGCTCCGGCCTGGCGCGATGCGACTCCCAAGCCGCGCTACGACGTGCTCATCATCGGCGGGGGCGGCCACGGACTGGCGGCCGCCTACTATCTCGCGAAGAATCACGGCGTGAGCAACGTGGCCGTGGTCGAGCGCGGCTGGATCGGCGGCGGCAACACCGGGCGCAATACCACCATCGTGCGCTCGAACTATCTGTATCCCGAGAGCGCGCGGCTCTATGACTTCTCGCTCAAGCTCTACGAGGGGCTGTCGCGCGAGCTCAATTTCAACATCATGCTGAGCCAGCGCGGCCTCATCCTGCTCGCGCACAGCCGCCACGATCTCGATTCGATGGCGCGCTGGGCCAATGCGATGCGCATGAACGGCATCGAGGCTGAGCTGCTGAGCGTCGCCGAGATCGCCACGCTCGCACCGGCGCTCGATCTGTCGCCCACGGCGCGGCTGCCCGTGCTCGGCGGCTTCTGCCAGCGCCGCGCGGGCAGCGCCCGCCATGACGCGGTCGCCTGGGGCTATGCCCGCGGGGCGGCGGCGCTCGGCGTCGACATCATCCAGAACTGCGAGGTGCAGGAATTCGTGCTGGAAGGCGGCCGGGTTGCCGCGGTGAAGACCTCGCGCGGCGTGATCCGAGCCGAGCGCTTCGGGCTCGCCGCGGCGGGACACAGCTCGGTACTCGCGCAGCTCGCCGGCTTCAGGCTTCCGGTGACGAGCTATGCGCTGCAGGCGATGGTGAGCGAGCCGATCAAGCCGGTGCTCGATACCGTGATCCTGTCGCCCGGCACCGGCGCGTACGTCAGTCAATCGGACAAGGGTGAGATCGTGATCGGCGCGATGCTCGATCTGTTTGCCTCCTACGGGCAACGCGGCAGCTTTGCGGTCAAGCAAGCCATTCTCGCCGCGACGCTCGCGCTGTTTCCCTCGTTCAGCCGCCTGCGCTTGATGCGCCAGTGGGCCGGCATCGTCGATGTGGTGCACGACTCGAGCCCGATCATCGGCGCCACGCCGGTACCGGGCCTGTTCATCAATTGCGGCTGGGGTACCGGCGGATTCAAGGCGATTCCGGTGGGTGGCTGGACGCTCGCTCACGTCCTCGCCACCGGTGCAAATCACCCCCTGGCCGAGCCCTTCCAGCTCGAGCGGTTCCTCACGGGGCGCTTGATCGACGAGGCTGCGGCCTCGGGGATTGCTCACTGACATGATGCGCATTCCCTGCATCCACTGCGGCGTGCGCGATGAGAGCGAGTTCGTCTGCGGCGGCGCCTCGCACCTCGCGCGCCCGCCGCTCGACGCCGATGACCGCGTGTGGGGCGAGTATCTGTTCTTTCGCGACAATCCGAAGGGCTGGCTGCTCGAGCGCTGGCGCCATGCGTATGGCTGCGGGCAGTGGTTCAACCTGGCGCGCCACACCGTGACCCACGAGATCCGCCGGGTGTACGGCATCACCGAGCCGCCCCCCGCATGCACCGAGCCGCCTCCCGCATGAGCGCGTTCCGTCTGCCGGCCCCTGCGGGCAGCCGCCTCGATCGCTCGAGCAGCGTCGAATTCGAATTCAACGGCGCGCGTCTGCGCGGCTTCGCGGGCGACACGCTGGCATCGGCACTTCTCGCGAACGGCGTGCGGCTCATCGGGCGCAGCTTCAAGCTGCATCGACCACGAGGGATCTTTTCCTGTGGGATCGAGGAGCCCAGCGGAATCGTCGATGTGGGTGCGGGCGCCACGCGCACCCCCAATGTGCGGGCCACACTGATCGATCTTTACGAAGGCCTGTCGGCGGTGAGCGTCAATTGCTGGCCGAGCGTGCGTTTCGACCTCGGCGCTCTCAACGGGGCGTTCTCCGCGCTGCTGCCGGCGGGCTTCTACTACAAGACCTTCAAGTGGCCGCACTGGCACTGGTTCGAGCCCTCGATCCGCCGCATGGCCGGGCTCGGCCACGCGCCCCGCGAGGCCGATCCCGACCGCTACGAGGAGATCAGCGCGGAGGCCGACGTGCTGGTGGTCGGCGGCGGCGTTGCGGGACTCGCGGCCGCCGCGGCGGCGGCCAAGGCGGGTGCAGCGACGCTCCTTCTGACCTGCGGCGCCGAGCTCGGCGGCGCGCTCGGATGGCGCGCCAAGAGCGAGGCGGGCGCGTTGGTGGCCGCGGCCAAGACCGCCGGCGTGAGGATCCTGACGCGCACAATCGCATTCGGCGTCTACGACCACAATCTCGTGTGCGCCAGCGAGTCGCTGGCCGAGGCGCGGCCCTCGCGTGGCGCGGGGTCGCTGCGCGAGAGGCTGTGGAAGATCCGCGCGGGCAGCATCGTCGCGGCTGCTGGCGCCTTCGAGCGGCCGATGATCTTCCCGGACAACGACCGGCCGGGTGTGATGCTGGCGGGCGCCGCCGAGCGCTATGCTCAGGCCTTCGGCGTCGCGTGCGGGCAGCGCGTGGTGATCGCCGCCAACAGCGACTCCGCGTACCGTGTGGCGGCATCGCTCCGCGACATGGGCGTGAACGTGACCGCGCTCATCGACCGGCGTCCGCGGGCGGACATCGGACCCGCCGCCGCCGCCGCGGAGGCCGCGGGCCTCAGGCTCGTGACCGATGCCGGTATCGTCGGGGTGGTCGGCCGACGTGCCGTCGCCGGCTGCCGGGTGGCCGGCGACGGCGGGGTGCACGATCGCCTCGAATGCGATGCCATTCTGAGCGCCGGCGGCCACATCCCGGCGGTGCATCTGCATTCTCAGGCGGGCGGCAAGCTGCGCTGGGTCGAGGACGCCTCGATGTTCGTGCCCGACGGCGCAGCCCCCGGCTTGTGGAGCGTCGGAGCATGCGCCGGGGTGTTCGCGCGCGATGCGGCCCTCGAGCACGCCGCGTGCCTCGGCGAGGCACTGGCGCGCGGGACCGTGCCACCTCCGCCTCCGGTGGGCGGTGCGGGCCGCTCCCTGGCCGCCATCCAGGCCGTTTCGGGAGCGGGCAAGCAGTTCGTCGACTTGCAGAACGATGTGACGACCGCCGATGTGGGTCTGGCGGCGCGCGAGAACTACCGCTCCGTCGAGCATCTGAAGCGCTACACCACCACCGGCATGGGCACGGATCAGGGCAAGACCAGCAATGTCAACGCGCTCATCTTGATGGGCGAGCACACCGGGCGCAGCCCGCCCGAGGTCGGCACCACCAAGTTCCGTCCGCCGTTCGCGCCGGTGACCTTGGGCCTTCTGGTGGGGCGGCGCAGGGGCATGCTCTATCGACCTCTCAAGCGCTTGCCGGATGAGGAGTGGCATCGAGAGCGCGGTGCGCTGTTCGAGCAATTCGGCGCATGGTTGCGACCCGCGGCGTATCCGCAAGCGGGCGAGGCGCTCGAGGCGGCGGCGCAGCGGGAAGCAGGCACGGTACGCCGGCACGCGGGGATTCTCGATGGCTCGCCGCTCGGCAAGCTCGAGGTCTTCGGTCCCGACGCGGCCGAATTCCTCGATCTCATGTACGTCGGCACGATGTCGACGCTCGAGCCGGGCCAGGCGCGCTATGGCATCGTGCTCAACGAGAACGGCATCGTGGTCGACGACGGCATCGTTGCCTGCATGGGGCGGGATCATTTCTGGGTGAACACCACGAGCGCCGGGGTGGAACGCACCGCGGCGGCATTCGAGGAGTGGCTGCAGTGCGAATATACGCAGCTGCGGGTGCTCGTCACGCCGGTGACCTCGCGCTGGGGCAACGTCACCGTCGCCGGGCCGAAGGCATGGCGCTGGCTGGCGGCGTGCGGCTTCGATGAGCGATTCTCTCCCACCTCCATGCCCCACATGACGTTGCGCGAAGGCATGTTCGAGGGCCTGCCGGTGCGTGTGCTGCGCGCCAGCTTCAGCGGCGAGCTCGGTTATGAGATCAATGTTCCGGCGAGCGGGACGCGCACTTTGCTCGCGCGTTTGTGGAGCCGCGCCGCGGACTTCGAGGCCACGCCGTACGGTATCGAAGCGCTCGAGATCCTGCGCACCGAGAAATGCTTCGTTCATATCGGCACCGATACCGATGGCACCACCTTGCCGGGCGATATCGGATTCGCGCGCGCTCTCGAGCGCAAGCGAGCGAATTTCGTCGGCCGCCGCTCGCTGCTGCGTCCGGCGGCGCGCGACCCGGGACGCTTCCAGCTGGTAGCGCTGCAGCCCTGCGACGGACGCACGCGGCTGCCGGTCGGCGGCCAGATCGCCGCGGCTCCGCCGCCCACCCTCACGGAAGGCCACGTGACCTCGAGCTACATGAGTCCGGAGCTCGAGGCGCCGGTCGCGCTCGGCATGCTCGCGCGCGGCTTCGAGCGAGTCGGCGAGCGGGTGACGGTTCACCATCTCGGCACCAGCGTCCAGGCGGTCGTGGTCAAGGGCCCGTTCGTGGATCCCAAGGGCGAGCGGCTCCGTGGCTAGCGCGCGCGAGGCCAAGGGAATCGAGGTGCCGGGATTGTCGCTGGCGCCGAGGCGCGGGCTTCTCATCGGGTCGCTGCGCTATTTCGATGCCCAAGACGTGATGGCCGCGAATCTGGGCGCTCTCGTGGGCGGCTCCTTGCCCGGTCCCGGTGCAGCAATACGCCATCCGATCGGCTCCGCCGGCGAGATCATCCTCGCCTGGCGCAGTCCGACGGAGAGCTTCGTCATCACCGGCGCGGAGGCCGTGTTCGCGCAGATCTCGCAGCGCGCTGCGGCCGATCGCTCGGCAGGCTATCTGGTCGACCAGACCGGGGGGTTCTGGATCTGGGAGCTCGGCGGACCGCGCGCGCGGGACCTCCTGCTGCGGCTCGGCTCGGCGGCGTCCATACCCGCGGTCGGTGAGGCTCGCACGAGCCGTATCGCGGAACTGCCCGTACTGGCGGCGAGCGTGCGGCCAGGGACCTTCCTGCTCGTGGTCGAGCGCGTCTTGAGCGAGCACCTGCTCGCCTGGATCGCGGAGACCGTCGCGGATCTCTAATTCGCCCGTGAAGCACACCGGCGGGGGCCCGGTGGCGGGATATTCCAGGATCTACGGTTCTAGTCCAGCAAGGGGTAGGATAGGGGCGCTCGCCTAGCTTTCTGATCCGACCAAACTCCAAAACCTAAGGGATCACAACATGCTATGTCCCAAGTGCAACAAGCCAGTGCCGGATGGCGCGAAATTCTGTGGCAGCTGCGGCCAACCCTTGAGTGCGATCAGCAATCCCGACGCGACCCTGATCCGGCCACCGCCAGCGGGCGCCGGCGCGACATCCGCGATGGCGGGAATGAGCGCGGCCATGCCCGGACTCATCGAGCGCATCAAGAACATCCTGCTGACACCGAGCAATGAATGGCCCGTGATCGAGCGCGAGCCGACCACCATCGCCGAGGTCTACAAGGGCTACATTCTGCCGCTGGCGGCGTTCGCGGCCCTCATGTCCTTCATCGGCATGTCGGTCATCGGCATCAGCATCGGATTCGGCACCTTCAGGGTGCCGCTGGCGGCGGGGCTCGTGGCCGCGGTGATCCGTTTCATCGCGTTCCTCATCGGCGCATATCTGTACGCGCTGATCATCGATTTTCTGGCGCCCACCTTCTCAGGCCAGCGTGATACGCGGCAAGCGTTGAAGACCGTGGCTTACACCTTCACGCCGGCCGCGCTCGGCGCGATATTCGTCATCCTGCCTTGGCTCGGAATGCTGCTCCGGCTCCTGCTCGCGCTGTACGCCATCTATATCCTGTATCTCGGATTGCCGGTGATGATGCGCAGTCCGAAGGAGAAGGCGGTCGGCTACACCGCCGCCGTGATCGTGTGTGCCATCCTCGCAGCCGTGGTGCTGAGCATCGTGATCGGAGTTCTCGGCCGGGCGGTCGGAGTCAGCCCCTTCGGATACGGCACGGGCATGCACAGTTTCGCCATGACCCAGGAGGAGCGCCAGCAGCGCGCGGCAGCGACCGTCGGGCAGATCATCGGAGGCGCCATTGGGAGCGACGAGCAAGGCAAGGCCAACCTCAGCGCCGCGATCAGCAACCTGGCGGCCGCAGGTCGACAGATGGAGCAGCAGCAACAGGCCCAGCAGCAGCTCGCGCAAGGTGCGGGCGCGGCTGCGCCGGCAGCGCAGGATCCGGCCGCCGCCGCCCAGAATGCCGCGCAAGCGACCGCCGGATTGCTCACCGCGCTCGGCGGCGCGATGAGCGGCAACCGCCACGTGGAGCCGGTCGATTTCCAGACCCTCAAATCCCTGTTGCCGGAATCACTTCCGGGGATGCAGCGGGTCAACGCCGAGGGCAGCAGCCAGCAAACCATGGGGATCAAGGGCTCGCAGGCCACGGGCGAGTATCAAGGACAGAACGGGGCTCGGGCGCAAATCAAGATCGTCGATGCCTCGGCCGTCTCGGGTCTCATCAACGTGGCGCAGTCGGTCGTGCAGAACCAGACCTCCGAGAGCGACTCGGGCTTCGAGAAGGAGGGGAACGTCGGCGGGCGCCTGGTGCACGAGAAATACGACAACACCTCCAAGCACGGTGAGCTCGATGCGATCGTGGCCAAACGCTTCGCGGTCGACGTGACGGGCGACGGTGTCGACATGGCGACGCTCGAGCAGTATGCGGCACTGGTCGATTTCTCGAAGCTCGAGTCGATGAAGGACGCGGGCGGCGAGCACGCGGGCGGCGAGCACGCGGGCGGCGAGCCCGCGGGGGCTCAAGCCCAATAGCGAGCGCTACAGGCTGGTACCGTGCGCCGCGGCGAGCGCATCCGCAGGAGCGGAGTTGAGGCGGTCGAGTGTCGCGGCCGCCTTGCAGGACGGGTCGAACGCGATATGCAGCTCGGCGGCCTCATCGCCGGTGAGCAGCGTGAAGCAGCTCGCGCCCATTTTGCGGTTGAGCGGAGCCAGCAGATTCTGCTGCACGAGGTCCGGAAGCGAGGCCGTGCCTCCCGAGAGCTGCGCATCGATGAGCACATCGCCACCCGCAGCGGGGCCGGGCGCGGCATTCAGCACGATCAGACTGGCATTGATCTCGTCGAGTACCGCCGCTGCGGCTGCCGGCGGAAGGCCCGAGATCCGCAGCCGCACCTTCTGGGGTTTGAAGTCGAAATACTGGAGAAAGAAGCTCTGCGAGAACTCCGCGCCGATCAGTCGGCCGACTTCTTGCAAAGCCAGCTCCTGGGTCGCCCAGCTTTGCTTCTCCGGTAGCGCAGTGTTGTGGTAGATCTCCTGTCCGGACCGGGTGTCGATGGCCTTCACCGTCCAGGACGTGATCACGAACTTCTCTATGGTGAGTCCGGATGCGGGCAGCTTCACCGAGAGCTTCTTGAAGCGGACCTCGCCCTGGACATGAAAGTCCGCCGGCGGCTTGGCTTGCTGCTCATCGACCACGGCGAAACCAAAGGAGCGAATGTGCTCCTTGAGTATGTTCTCGGCGGCCGGGGAGGGCGCCGGGCCGGCCGCGTCGGGCCGATCCGGATCCCAGGTCCGCACGGTCACGCCGATACGTGGATCGCCATGGTTGCGGATGAACTCGACGCGCTCGTCGCGCGAGATCTGATTGAGTGTCTTCTGCACGTCGCGAACGCTCACGGCAGCCCGCATGATGCCGAAGGTGCTCCCGTCGGGTGTGGTTTGGGGCGGCTCCTGATCGAGCACCGAGGTGATGAAATCAGCGCTCCGGGCCAGCAGCTTGGTGCGCAACACGGCGTAGTTGGCATTGAGCGAGGCGGGCTGCACGTACAGCGCGGCCGCCTTGGCGATCAGTTGCTCGCGCGCATCCGCCCAAACTTGGCGTGCCGCGCTCGCCGCATCGGATGGCGCGCCCGTGCCAGGCGGGGCGATCCCGATGGCACTGATCACCGCAGCATCGGCAGCGCCGGTCTGCGGCGCGGCGCCGCCTGTCTGCGGGGAACCGCCGACCGTCTGTGAGACGGTGCTCGGGCCGCCGGTCTGCGCGAGCGGGGTGCCGTGGTCGGCGGAGCCGGGCGGCGCATTGAAGCGCGGCCACACCCAAAAATAAGCGGCGGCAGCCCCCGCGCAGAGAACTCCCAGCACCGTGAACAGTGCGGCGGGCCGGGGCGCGCTCTTGGCGGGTGGAGCGCCGGCCGCAGCCCCGGGACGCACCAGGGTGAGGCC
>Ga0335073_10000079_pt1 | contig 105237 bp, 100 predicted proteins | sample Lox_Sample_22_FD_207093 | JGI IMG/M metagenome (GOLD analysis project Ga0335073, IMG submission 207093) | Soil microbial communities from Loxahatchee National Wildlife Refuge, Florida, United States - Lox_Sample_2.2 | ecosystem: Environmental > Terrestrial > Soil > Wetlands | place: USA...
TCGCCGCGCTGTCGAGAAGCTTCAGGTCGGGAGGCTCAATCACCCCTCTTTTGAGTCACAACAAACCCGATTCGGGAATCCCCCGCCGCCCACCTGAGTCAATTGGTCGCAGGGGGTGAGCAATTACGAAAAATTAAGGCTGTATATGCACCATTGCGGTATATGAAACCATCAGCTCCTGACGACCCTATGATGTCACCGTTATCGTTTATATCTAAGGGTTGGCCGCCCTGAGGGATGAGGGTCGTATACATTCCGTCGCTATATACGAAGCCGTATGCTCCTACGCCGGACACGTAGTACCCGCCAACAATCTCGCCAGAGTCGTTAATAGCGTAAGGAAAAGTACTAGCGGATCCCGGAACGGCTATGTTAACGTATGAACCATTGGTATACAGGAAACCACTGAGGTCGGCGGAGTGCGCTGATTGTATGCCACTAAACACTGCCGGCGTTGCAGCTGCTGCCAAACGGAACCATTGCGCTTTCATCCGACACCTCCACTGGCAACAGGCCGGCGCTTAGATGGCCGAGCCGCCATCTTTTGGGCAATGGGAGCCGTGTTTGCCGCGACAAATACAGTGTCCGCGCGAGCAATCATTTTCCGAGCATGAAACAGCCAAATTGTCGAATCACGGCAGCGTGAATTGTCTCCAGGACGACCTCTGATTGCATCCTCGGAACGCCGGCCGCCTAGCGAGGCGATTGCCGCCGGCCGGTCGAGAGCTACAGCGACGCTTCTCGGCTCACGCCCAGGGATCGTGGAAGACGCGGCAGCCCCTTCCCGCGCCGACGGCCTGATCCGCATCTGGCTTGAGCGCAAACTCGTCGACAGGCTTGGCCAGATGCGCGGCCCGGGCGAAAGCTACAGCGACAGTCATCCTGCGGCTGGCGAACGGGTGAGCGGGGCGCGCGAGGTTTCGATCGGGGGGCAGGGCGAGGAAGATTGTGTCTCAGGCGGCAAATCGATCGCGCTGATAGTGCCACTAGACATTGTAAGATCAAATAGATAGGCGATCTCAGCAGCCGCCTTCTAAGCGGCGGTCGCAGGTTCGAGTCCTGCCGGAGTCGCCAACGAAATCAGCTGGTTAAGCGAAACGCGAAGCGGCTCAAATTCAGAGCATGGGCCCCTTGATGCAGAAGATAATCATCGTCGCCTCTCTGGCCGTCGCCATCGCCGGCGGAGTCGCAATCCTAACCATTCAAAGGCCGACGCCTGCCCCGATCTCGTGCGCGTCGCGGCCGGCGCTCGCGCTCGCTCTACATCCGGCTGCGACACATTGCACGTATGAGCCCTCAGCCGTTCCATGACGATTCCGCGCGCCGCCGTTTCGCGGAGGCGCCAGCGGCGTCCAAGGTTAGGCGATCAGCTTGGAGGGTGGGGCAGATCCTGCCCAAGCGCCAACGAAACCCGTCTACGGCCGGGCGGCGCGTTGCGGCGCGTGGGACTCGGGCGAGGTCGCCATGTCGGCGGGCGCTTCGGGCGCTTTCTCCCATCCGAACACGCTGCGGCCGGCGAACGAATGCGAGAGCCGGCGCTCTTCCTCGATCATATCGGGCACGGGAGACCCGGTCGCGATTCCTTCGACCCGCCTCGCTTCGCCGTCGAGACGCTTGAGCGCGGCGAGTAGCTCTTCCCGACCGAGCCTGGCCTTTTTCACCGCGGCCTTCATCACGCTGATCGTCTCGTCATAGACCCTGAGCGGAACCGGGAACGGGTGGCGGTCCTTGCCGCCATGGGCGAACGAAAAGCGGGCGGGATCGGCGAATCGGCAAGGCGCGCCGTGAACGACTTCGGCCACCATCGCCAGCGCCCGCACCGTGCGCGCGCCGACGCCGGGAACGAGCAAGAGTTCGGCGAAGTCGGCTGGCGCCCGATTCGCCGCCGCCACGAGACTCGCGTGGAGGCGCGGCGCGAGCACATCGCTCGCGCGGACCTCATGATGATGAGGCATGACGAGATGCGGCAGAGAGAGCTGGCGCGGATCGGACGGAGAGCCAGCTTTGCGAGGCTTCGCCTCGATCGCGGCGAGCTCGCGCGCGAGGCCGTCCGGACCCAGAGAGCGTAGGAGCTCGAGCTGGCCTCGGCGGGAGGCGTCCGCCCGGCGATCCGTGAGGTTGACGATTTCGCCCTGATTGATTCCGTCAATCGCTGCGTGCGGCTCGTCGACGAAGCTCTCCAGTCCTTCGGAGAGCCAATGATAGCGGCGCGCCGTCCGGCTCGCATCGTTCATGCCTTGCTGAACCACCGCCCAGCGGCCGTCGTCGCTTACAATGAAGCCGTGCAGATAGAGATCGAAGCCGTCCTGGACGGCGGCGCTGTCGACCTTCGCCACCAGCCGGCTCTGACTGGCGAGGGCCGAACCGTCGAATCCGATCCGCTCGCCGATCGCGACCAGTTCGCCGGGCGTCTTGCGCGAATGCCTGCCGCGGCCGCCGCAGACGTGGACGCCGAGCTCGGCCGCTCGAGGCTCGAGGCCGCGCTTCAGCGCGCCGATGACGCTGGTCGTAATCCCCGACGAGTGCCAGTCCATGCCCATGACTGAGCCGAACGCCTGAAACCAGAACGGATGGGCGAGGCGGCGCAAGAGCTCGTCGCGACCATAATGATGGATGATCGCCTCGGCGATGACCGCGCCGAGCCGGGTCATGCGATCCGCCAGCCACGACGGCACCCGTCCCCCATGGAGCGGCAGATCTGCGCTTCCTGCTCTGCGGGCCATTCGCCGTTCCGCCTCTTCTTGGCGATTGCGTTGAAACGCTCCCGAGCGAGAAGTTCGCGTGGAGGGAGTCCACCAATCTAGCACCCCGAGCCGCCGATGCGCGACCGATTGCAGGTCACGCGCGTCGGCGTGGCCGAGGCCCGCGGTTTCGCCCGATCTGATCAGCGTGCCGCTCGATGACGTCGAGACGGCGCCGGCCGAGCCGTCCTAGCTCCTGCCGAAGCTCCCGTCGAAGGCGTAGCCTACGCCGCGGACGGTGCGGATCGGGTCGCGCTCGCGGCCCTTCGACAGCCTCCTGCGGAGTCGGCCGATGTGCACGTCGACCGTCCGTTCGTCGACCTCCGCCGATCGCCCCCATACTAGGGCGAGCAACTCGGCGCGCGAGTAGACCCGGCCCGGCCTTTCGAGCAGATATTCCAGCAGCCGAAAGTCGGTCGGCGCGAGGTGAACGATGCGATCGCCGCGCCGCACCAGCCGGGTGACCCGATCCAAATCGAGGTCTCCGGCATAGAGTCGTTCGGCGATGCGCTCCGGTCGGCTGCGCCTCAAGACCGCCCGCACCCGGGCCATCAGCTCTGGCATCGAGAACGGCTTGACGACATAGTCGTCGGCCCCGACCGCGAGCGCGCGCACCCGTTCGGCTTCTTCGCGCCGGGCGCTCACCATGATGATCGGCAATGTTCGGGTGGCTTCGCGCGTCCGCAATCGCCGGCAAATCTCGATCCCCGACACGCCCGGCAGCATCCAGTCGAGGATGACGAGGTCTGGAGCGCTTTCGGCCAGCCTGAGGTCGGCCTCGTCGCCCCGCGTTGCGCTGTCGACGACGTAGCCTTCGGCCTCGAGGTTATAGCCAATCAGCAGCGCCAGATCGGCTTCGTCCTCGACGATGAGAATGCGCGCGGCGGAGGTTCCCGAGAGTTGGCCGATGTCCTTGTTTGTCCGGTTCATCAGAGGCCGCCTCCGGCGACAATCGCGATCGTGTCGATCCCGGACGTTCCCTCAATTGACCCGCGGCTGCTCGCGTCAGCGCCATGACGAGAGCGTCTCCGGATCGGAGACCGGCAAGCTCGATCTCTGTTTCAAGCGACAGCCCTGACGCGCTAAAGACTGAAAGGCATGCCAGCGCCCGAGGTAGCCTCCGCTGCGGAGCCGCGGCAACTAGCACAAATGTGGAGGAATATTGCTTACACTGTTCACAAGTCGTCCCGCAACCGCGATGATCCCTCGGAGCAGAAGACTCGGAGGCATCTTCGCCGCCTGCGAGTTGGACTGAGACCGCCCGGGTTGCTTGGCGGCGGGTCGAGTACTCTACTTTCAAACCAAGCCTCCGTCAGATCAACTTCTTGAGCTAGGCGCTATCGAATACTCTCCGGCTTCTCCGGCGTCCGCTTCGGCTTTGGCGCCCGCCGCGCCAAATGGATCCGCCCTTCGGAGCTAATCGCGGACTGCGCGACGAGCGCTGTCGCCCCCCGAAGCGGCAATATTAGGCCCCGATTGTCGCCGCGGCCGGAGGCTGTATTCATCTCCAATTCATCGTGACAAGCGCAGATTGAGAACGTTCGAGAAACAAGGGTCGGAAGACTCGCTTCAAGAGGAACTGCAATGCTGAAGAAATTTGTCGCGATCGGCCTCGGCGCCGTCATCGCCATGGCGCCTCTCGCCGCCGTGGCCCAGACCGAGCAGCTGGCCCAGGCCGCTCCAGCCGCTACTCCGGATACGAGCATGGCCTCGCCGGCGGCGAAGCATACCGGGTCACATCGGGGCCACGTCCGACGCAAGGGCAACACGGCCGGGCACCGCGCCCGGGCTTCCGCCCACCACATGCACCACATGAGCAAGAAGCCGATGGCGCCCGCCGAGGCTCCGAAGAGCTGATCGATCCGCGCGCCGCGGCTTGGCGCGAATCAAATGGGGTTGCTGGGGGGCCGACCGGTGCGGCCCCCCAGCCCTTGTTTGTTTGTCGCGTTGGTTCGCGGCTTGTGGTGCGCGAATCGTATCTCTAGCTGCTGGCAACCTCCGCCTGCAGTCGTCATGACGGCCCGCTTCTGAGCCTGACTTTTCCGGACCTTTTCCTTCACGGCGTCCAGGCAGTTCAGCCCCATGCGGATGCGGCCCGCCGCGCACTCGCCCGATGGCGGGATGCTCGCGCCCGCCGATGCTTCCCCGGTCGCCGGGAACATGATAGCTCTGCGCCGCGTCGCAGCACACGGATTGTGATCACGAATGGCGGGCCGCGCCGGCGATCATCCTGGTCAGATTTCCTGCCTGCGGTTTCGCCGCAGGGCGACCGCTCAGCCGCATATGACGTCGGCGGCGTGCGCCGGATCGGGCGTTTGAGCGGCCCGGCGAGCGACCCTTCGCGTGGCCTCGCTCGGGCTGCAGCCGCCCGGGCGGCGCTCTTCTTCGCTTTTTGGCTCATGATCTCGGGATGGGCGCTGGCGGATCTCCCCGTCGGCCTCGCCGCGGCGGCCGGCGCGACCTGGACCAGCCTGCGCTTCCTGCCGCCGAGAGGATCACGGCTGAGGATTGCAGCGCTGGCGCCGCTCGCCGCCAGCTTTTTTCGCCAATCGATTGTTTCAGGCGCGGATGTCGCCTGGCGGGCGCTCAATCCGAAATTGCCGCTGCGGCCCGGATTGGTGGCTTGCCCGTTGCGCCTGCCGCCCGGCGGCCAGCGCAGCGCATTCTGCGCGCTTTCGAGCCTGATGCCGGGAACGCTGCCGACCGGGACCGACGAAGACGGGACGCTCCTCATCCATTGCCTCGATGTCGACCAGCCGGTCGCCGCCAATCTGGCCGCGGAAGAGCGCCTGTTCATCCGGGCGGTCGGAGGTGAGTGATTTTCTCCTCGCGACTGCGGGCGCGATCCTGTTCGCGGTCGCGGTCGGTCTCGTCCGCGTCCTGGGCGGGCCGGGCGACGCCGACCGCATCATGGCGGCGCAGCTCATCGGCACCGGGGGAATCGCCTCGCTCCTCCTCATCGCTGCGGCGACCGGCGCGCAAGGGGTCGATGACGTCGCGCTTGGACTTGCGATCCTCGCCGCCTTCGCCTCCGCGGCCTTCGTCAATAGCGCCGCGCCCGCGGGGGAGCCGGCGTCGAATTCCGGGGACGACCGATGAGTCTGATCCTCGACCTCTTCAGCGTCGCCGCGATCGGCGCCGGCGTGTTTTTCTTTCTCGCCGGCACGGTGGGATTGTTGCGCTTTCCTGACCCGCTGAGCCGGCTGCACGCGCTGACCAAGGCTGACAATCTCGGTCTCGGCCTCGTCGTTCTCGGTCTCTTGCCGCGTGCGGAGAGCCTGCTCGCGGCGCTTATGCTGGTCGCCGTCTGGGCGCTCGTTCAATTGGCCGGCGCGACCGCCTCGCAGCTCATCGGACGGGCGGTGCGGCGCAAGGGACCCGCGGCATGAGCGTTCTGCTGGCGCTCGACGTTGGCCTCGCTCTCCTGGTGTTTGCGGTCGCCGCGTGGACCGTGTTCGCGCCGGGAGCGTTTGCCGCGACCGTCGGCTACGTCGTCTATGGGCTTTTGCTATCGCTCGTCTGGATTCGCCTGTTCGCGGTCGACGTGGCGCTGACCGAGGCGGCGATCGGCAGCGGCGTGACCGGCGTCCTGCTCATCGGCGCCGCCGCGCGCCTGCGGCGAGCCGGGACGACGACCGCCGAGGAAACGCCCAGCGGATCGACGCGCCTGTTTGCGGCCTGTCTTTGCCTGCTCGTCTCCGCGGCGCTCGCCGGCGTCGTGCTGCTCTTGCCCGATCAAGGCCCGACGCTGGCCCCGCAAGCGATGGAGCGCCTGCCTGAGACCGGACTTGGCAACCCGGTCACCGCCGTCCTTATCGCCTATCGCTCGTTCGACACGGTGCTTGAAAAGGTGGTGCTGGTATTGGCGGTGGTCGGCGTTTGGTCGCTTGCCGCGGACCGTTATTGGGGCGGCGCCCCGGGAGAGGCCCGCGCGGAGCGGCCCGAGCCGACGCTGGCGTTCTTCGCCCAGGTGCTGGCGCCGGTCGGCATTCTGGTCGGCGTCCATGTCTTCTGGGTCGGCGCGGATGAGCCCGGCGGTGCGTTTCAGGGCGGGGCGATTCTGGCCGCCATGTGGATGATCCTGATGATGGCGAGACTGACCGAGGCGCCGCAGTCGAACGCCTTCTGGCTGCGGCTCGCGCTGATCGCGGGGCCGGTTGTGTTTCTCGCCGCCGGCGTCGCCGGGGTCGCGGTCGCGGGCGGCTTCTTCGCCTATCCCTCGGGGCTCGCCAAGCCGATCATCCTGTTCATCGAGACGTTCATGACGTTCACCATCGCCGTCACCCTCGCGATGCTGGTCGCCGGTCCCCCGCGTCGCGAGCCGCGGCAATGACGTCGGCGACGCTGGCCGGCCTCATCGGGGCGGCGCTTGTTGGTCTTGGCCTCTATGGCGTGATCGTCGATCCCCAGCCGCTGCGCAAGATCCTGGCGTTCAACCTGATCGGCAGCGGCGTTTTCCTCGTCTTCGGCATCGTCGCCCGGAAAGGAGCGGCGGCGGGACTGCAATCCGACCCCGTGCCGCAGGCGATGGTGATAACCGGGATCGTCGTCGCCTTCGCAGCGAGCGCGCTTGCCATCGCGCTGACTTTGCGTCTGTTCGAGGAAGCCGGCCGCGCGACCTTGCGTTCGGACGCCGGAGCGAACCCCCCCGGCGACGGAGCCGACCTCGAATGAGCGAGGGCGCTTCCGCCATCGCGGCGACGGCGGGCGGAAGTCTGCTGCCGCTCGCGATCCTGGTTCCGGCTGCCGGCGTGCTCGTTTCGTTTCTGCTCGGCGGCCGGCGGGCCGAACGGATCGCGCTCGGCCTCATGCCCGTGCACTTCGGCGTCGCCGCTGCCATCGCCAGCCTGGTTTGGCGCTCTGGCGAACCGCTCGTCTATGTCCTCGGCGGCTATTTCCCGCCGCTCGGAATCGCGCTTAGGGCTGACGGATTTTCGGCGGTCATGCTGGTGACAGCCTCGCTCATCATTCCCGCCGCCGGGCTTTACGCCCGGGCCAATTTCTCCACGCCCCGCGGCGCGGCGGAAAGGCGAGGGCCCCTGGTCGTGTGGACCTTGCTGCAAGCCGTCCAGGCGGCGTTGAGCCTCGTCTTTCTGGGCGGCGATCTGTTCAACCTCTATGTCGCGCTCGAGCTTCTGACCTTCGCCGCCGTCCCTCTGGTTTGCCTCGACGGCCGTCCGGAAACGCTGGCCGCGGCGCTACGCTACCTCATGTTCGCGCTGTTCGGCGCGCTGTTCTATCTGCTCGGAGCGGCGCTGCTCTTTGGCGCGTACGGCACTCTCGACATCGTGCTGCTCTCGCAGCGCATCCGCGCCGAACCGGCGGTATGGCTCGCGGCCGGCTTGATGACCGCCGGGCTATTGGCGAAGACGGCGCTGTTCCCGCTCCACCTCTGGCTTCCTCCGGCCCACGCCAACGCGCCCGCCGCGGCAAGCGCGGTCCTTTCGGGCCTTGTGGTCAAGGGGTCGTTCTTTCTCATTGTCCGGCTTTGGTTCAATGTCCTGCCGGCGCTTCCGACCGCGGTTCCCGCCGCCGTTCTCGCCGCGCTGGGTTCGGCCGCGATCCTCGCCGGCAGCGCGCTCGCGCTGAGGCAGGAGCGGCTGAAACTCATGATCGCCTATTCGACGGTGGCGCAGATCGGCTATCTCTTCCTGATGTTTCCGCTCGCCTCGGGGCCCTGGGCGGCGGAGGCGTTCAGCGGCGGCGTCATGCAGGCCCTTTCGCACGCCTTCGCCAAGGCGGCGATGTTCCTCTCCGCCGGCCTCATTGCCGAATCGCTCGGCCACGACCAGATCGCCGGCCTTGGTGGAGCGGGGCGGGCGATGCCAGTCACGTTCCTGGCGCTGGGCCTCGGCGGACTCTCGCTCATGGGGCTGCCGCCGAGCGGCGGCTTCGCCGCCAAATGGCTGCTGATGAAGGCCTCGATCGAGGCCGGCCAATGGCTATGGGCGGTCGTGATGCTGGCGGGCGGATTGCTTGCCGGCGGATATCTCTACCGGGCGCTTGCGCCGGCGCTTTCGGGCCAGCGCGCTCAGCTGAAATCGACGCCCCGCCGTAGCCGCGAAGGGGTCGCGCTGGCGCTGGCGCTCGCCGCCGTCCTGCTCGCCTTTGCGCCGCCGGCGTTCTTCGCCTTCCTGCAGATCGGCCGCCCGGCCGCGAGCGTCGCGCTTCGATGAACGCGCTCGCGCAGGAACTCGGCCCCGGCCTCCTGGTCGCGGCATTGGCCGCGCCGCTCGTCGTGCTTGCGGCGTCGCTGTCGCTCAAGATGCGCGGTCTCGCCTGGGGAATGGCGCCGCTCGCGCCGCTTCCAGCGCTCGCGGCCGCGCTCCTGGCGCTCGCCGGCGCGCCATTCGGGGCCGAGCTGCCGGCCCTCAGAATGAGTTTCTGGCTCGATCGGCCGGGAGCGATCCTGCTCGCCGCCGCCGCTCTCATTTGGCTCGTCCGCAGCGTCTTCGCCCTGACCGACGGGGCGGGCAGGCCGAACGCCGACCGCTTTGCGGTTTCGTGGCTTCTGACGATGGCCGGCAGTCTCGGCGTCTTCATCGCCGCCGATCTTTTGACCTTCTACCTCGTCTATGCGCTGGTCAGCGTGCCCGCCTATTATCTCGTCGCCCATGAGGACGACCCCGCTTCGAGGCGCGCCGGCGGCGTCTATATGGCGTTCGCGCTGCTCGGCGAAGCGGTCCTCTTGATCGCCTTCGTCATGCTGGCCGCGGGCGAGCCGAGCGGCAGCCTCGACATTCGCGCGGTCGTCGCCGCATTGCCCACCTCGCCCTGGCGCGAAGCCGCGCTCACCCTCCTGATCATCGGCTTCGGGATGAAGATCGGGCTTGCGCCGATGCACGGCTGGATGCCGCTCGCCTACACCGCGGCGCCGATTCCCGCCGCGGCGGTCTTGAGCGGCGCCGCGGTCAAGGCCGGAGTCATCGGATTGATCCGCTTTCTTCCATTCGGCGCCGCCTCGCCAGGCTGGGGCGAGGCGCTCGCCTGGGTGGGGTTCGTCTCCGCTTTCTACGGCGTCGCGATCGGCCTCACGCAAAAGGATCCGAAGACCGTGCTCGCCTATTCGAGCATCAGCCAGATGGGGGTGATCGCCGCGGCGCTGGGTGTGGGCCTCGCGAGCGCCTATCACGGCGTGGCGTCGGATGTCGCCTTCTACGCCGCAAACCATGCGCTGGTGAAAGCCGCCCTCTTTTTGACCATCGGCGCCGTCGCGACGCTCGGCGAGCGGCGTCTTTTGCCGGCGCTGATCGTGGCGGGGCTGCTGGGCTTAAGCCTCGGCGGATTGCCGCTGACCGGCGGCGGACTGGCGAAGCTCGCGCTCAAGGGCGCCTTTGGCGACGGCCTCGCCAAATGGGCGTCACAGGCGTCCGCGGCGGCGACGACGGCGCTTATGCTACATTTCCTCGTCTGCCTTCGACGATTGAGAAGCGAGCGCGCTTCGGCGTCGTCCGAGCGCGTCGGGTCGTGGCTCGCGCTTGCTGCGCTCTCGATGCTCGTTCCCTGGCTGCTGTTCTCCGCGATCGGCGGGAATTTCGCCGACGCGCTCGCTGCGGGGACGCTATGGGACGCGCTGTGGCCGATGCTCATCGGCGCGGCGTTCGCCATTGGTTTCTGGGCGCTGGGCGAGCCCGCCCCGCGCATTCCCGCCGGCGACATTCTCGTCGCCGAGGAGGCCGCCTTTCGCGCAACGGCGCCGCTTGGCGGCCTCGTCGAACGCCTCGACTGGGCCTTCCGGCAATGGCCGGCGGCGAGCTTATCGCTGCTCACGATCGCGCTCGTCCTCGCCGCGGCGGGGTTTGCGAGCCGGTGAGTGCGACAGCCGTAACGACGCGGATCCTTTGTCAAACAGCGGCGATCAAGACGGTTTTCGAAAACGGACGAAAACGAAAATGCTTTCTTTTGCTTTTTTTCATTTTTCTGGATCTGGACATTTCAAAGGGTTGGGCGCGATTCAAACCAGAAAAATCCCGCTCCCTTGCCGAACCTCAGCGTCGGCGGCTGACCCGACGACCCGGCTCGTCATGGCGAGCGCCCCGGATCAAGTCTGGGGGAAGCGATCCAGAGGCGAAGGACAGCGCACGACTCCGGATCGCCGCGTCGCTGCGCTCCTCGCCGTGACGCCATTAGATAAAGCGTAGCACAGAGTTTCTGAACATCGCAAGTAAAATCTGCAAGATTGTCAAAATCCTTAGGGATTTCAGGCGGCGGATGCTCATCCTCTGATGGCCGCGCTTTCGGCGGGCGATGCGTTCCATCGCCGGTATGGCCAGCGCCCTCGCGGGGACCATCAACCGGAAGCCGATTCGTTGACGAAGCCCCGCAGGCTTCTATCGGTCCGGCTTCCTCGAATCACCCGACAATTCTCAGTGCGCCGGTGACGCGGTCGCGGAGGTCTGCGGCGCCTTTCTTATTGGGCGCGGCGCGGTCACCATTGGGCGGATCGCCACCGGACCATTGTAAATATCGTCCGGAGGGTCTGTCGCGGCGGCTTCGTCCGGGTGAGGTTGCGCCGGCTGAGCGTTGGGAGTGGAAACTGAGCGATACGCCAGTCTGACCTTGGCTTCACATCTGTCCCTGGCCGCGCGCGCTCCTCTTTGGAATCGAGCGCTGGCGATTTTCACTTGATCCATTGCGCTCGCCATCTTTTTTAAATCGGCTTCCACATCATCGAGCGCGTTATTTGCCGCTATGAGCTCCCTATCATCGGGTAAGCGCTCCCCTGCTATTTCGGGCGCACTGCTGCATAGAACGACCATTTGGCACGCTATTTCGCTGTCGCCTTCGAGGCAGCGCTTGGTTTTCAGATTGTCCAACTCCTTGTCGGCGGCGTCGCGAGCCTCCGCGCTCCATGATGCTTTATTCTTTTCATCTTGAGCAAATCGTTCCTGGGCGCGCATGAATATTTCGTCGGCGGTCTGCGCAGACGATAGGCTGGGAGACAGCACTGCGCTCAATCCCACGGCTAGCGTGAGGATAGACCTGTTCATTTTCACACCCCTCACTATAGATCAGGCGCGACGTGCTTCGATATGTTTTCAATCAACTTATGCCCAGTTGTTTTCTTTCAGCCCAATTGACCGCGACCGATTCCGCCCTTCAAGCCGCGCTCTTCGTCCCCCGCGGCCAGAAGGCGACGGCGAGGCCGGCGATCGCGACACCGGCCAGCAGCAGCAGGAGAGACGCCTGTTTGAGCCAGGTCATTGCCGGAATAGACAGCGCCATGGCGAGGCCGAGGAAGCAGATTCTGAGCGACATCAGGCTGATGCCGGCGAGAAACGTCCCGAGCGCCAAGAGCAGCATCAGCACCAGGCCCGCGGCCTGGACCGGCATCAATTGCTGGAAGCCCTGCAACAACACGAGGTTCATTGCAACGACGACCGCCACCCAGTGCGCGGTCTGGGTCCAAACCAGCCTGAGCCGTGTGTCCCGATCGGGCGCCTTCGGCCATCCGATGAAAACGCACACCAAGCCTATGGCGACCGCCAGGAATTCCCAATAGCCGTTGATCGGGTGGCCGGAGAAATTGCTGTAGGCGACGCCAAATATGGCCAGCGCCAGGGCCGCGATGAAAGGCAGGTTTCGCAGCAGAGCGTTAGACCAGAAGCGATGGTCCGGAACAGGCTCGGTCTCCGGAAACTCGGTCGGGTCGGTCATCGTCAATCCAATTTGCGATGGGGCCTGGGACTTTTTACCCCTCGGCGGCTCCCGGTCTATGCTCTATAACGCCGCGGCGGCTGGAATTGGCGCGTTCAAAGGTCTCGGCGCGGACAAAATCAACAGCGATCTCCTTGATTCTACCGCGCGCGTCACGACTGCGCGGGCGCGCGGCGGTTTCGGCTTCGCTCAAGGAGGTAGGGTCGCATGACCCTAGCGCTAAGCCTGCCGCCAGAGCCGTTCGAGGTTAGAGATGCCAACCAAAGCGAAGAAGCCGATACACCGCGCGCCCATTCTCGTCGATCTGGCGCTGCAGGGCGGCGGATCGCACGGCGCGTTCACCTGGGGCGTGCTCGACCGCCTGCTGGAAGAGCCCTGGCTGAACATCGACGGCATCTCCGGCACGTCCGCAGGCGCGATGAACGCGGCGGTCATGGTCCACGGCCACCAGAAGGGCGGGGCGGCCGGAGCGCGGGAGGCGCTCGAGACCTTCTGGCGGCGGGTCTCGGACGCCGCCCGGTTCAGCCCGTTCCGGCGCGGGCCGCTCGACGTGCTCCTCGGCCGCTGGTCGCTCGATTCGTCGCCCATTTATGTCGCCATGGACCTCATGTCGCGGGTGGTCTCGCCTTACACCCTCAATCCCATGGGCAAGAATCCGTTGCGCGAGATTCTGGCCGAACTCATCGACTTCGAAGTGCTGGCGCAATCGCCGATCCACCTGTTCATCACCGCCACCAACGTGCGCACCGGGCGCGGCAAGGTGTTCAAGAACGAAGCGGTGACGCCCGACGTCCTGCTCGCCTCGGCTTGTCTCCCGACCATGTTCCAGGCGATCGAGATCGACGGCGAGCCTTATTGGGACGGCGGCTATTCCGGCAATCCGACGCTGACGCCGCTGGTGCGCGAGTGCAAGTCGCACGACACGATCCTGGTCCCGATCAACCCGATCGAGCGCCCGGGCGTTCCGCGCAGCGCGAGCGACATCCTGAACCGCTTGAACGAAGTCTCATTCAACGCCGTCGCCCTCAAGGAACTGAGGATGATGGCGCTCCTGCGCAAGGTCGCCGATCCCGGCGACGGCGAGGGCCGCCTATGGAAGGAGATGCGCGTGCATGCGGTGCGGAACGCGATCCTGTCCGAGCTAGGCGCGTCGTCGAAGCTCGTGGCTGAATGGGAGTTCTTCTCTTTCCTACGCGATGAGGGGAGGAAGGCGGCTGAGGCTTTCCTCGACGCGCACGCAATGGATCTCGGCAAGCGCTCGACGCTCGACATCGACGTCCTGCTCGAAGGAGTGTGACCGATGGGGCTGATCGGCATTCTCGTCGCGCTCGGGCTCCTCATCTTTTTCGCCTACCGGGGCTGGAGCATCCTGCTTCTGGCGCCCGCCGCCGCGATTCTCGCCGCCGCGCTGGCCGGCGAGCCGCTGCTCGCGCACTGGACGCAGACCTTCATGGCGAGCGCGGCCCAGTTCGTCATGCAGTTCTTCCCGATCTTTCTGTTGGGCGCGCTGTTCGGCAAGCTCATGGAGGATTCGGGCTCGGTGGCCTCGATCGCCAAATTCATGACCGAGCGGCTGGGGGCGGGCCGCGCCGTGCTCGCCGTCGTGCTGGCGGGCGCGATCGTCACCTATGGCGGGGTCAGCCTGTTCGTCGCCTTCTTCGTCATCGCGCCGATGGCGCACGAGCTTTTTCGCGCGGCTCAGATTCCGCGCCGCCTGATGCCGGCGGCGATCGCGCTCGGCACGACGACCTTCACCATGTCGGCGCTGCCGGGGACGCCCGCGATCCAGAACGCGATCCCGATGCCGTTCTTCGGCACCACTCCGTTCGCCGCGCCGGGGCTCGGAATCATCGCCGCCCTCGTCATGTTCGGCTTCGGCATGTGGTGGCTTTCGCGCGCGGAGCGAAGCGCCCGGGCGAAAGGGGAGGGCTACGGCGACGCGGCGGCGAGCGCCGGCGGGGCCGAGCAGGCGGCGGAAGATCTCGTGGTGCGCGAGCGGGCGACCACCGCGAGCACGTTCGACCCGCCGGAAGCGGCGCACGGCCGCCCGAGCGCGGACGGTCCGCCGATCGCGCTTGCGGCCTTGCCGCTCGTCATTGTCGTTGCGGTCAATCTCCTGATGTCGTTCTTCGTCCTGCCGCGGATGGACGCGTCGTTTCTCGCCAATAAGGAATGGGGCGCGACCTCGCTTGCGGCGGTCGGGGGCGTGTGGGCGGTGGTGACGGCGCTTTTCGCCGCGATCGTCGTCCTGATCGCGATCAACTTTCGGCGCCTGACGGCTTTGCGCGACAGCATGGACGCGGGGGCCAATGCTTCCGTCCTGCCGGTGGTGAGCGTGGCGAGTCTCGTGGGCTTCGGCTCGGTCGTCGCCGCGCTGCCGGCGTTCGAGATGGTGCGCGACTGGGTGCTCGGCATCGAGGGCGGGCCGCTGGTGTCGCTGGCGGTCGCGACCAACGTGCTGGCGTCGCTGACCGGCTCGGCTTCGGGGGGGCTCACGATCGCGCTCGACGCGCTCGGCGCGACCTATCTCAAAATTGCCCACGAGCAGGGCATCGACCCGGGGCTTTTGCATCGGGTCGCGGTGATCGGCGCAGGTACGCTCGACAGCCTGCCGCACAACGGCGCGGTGGTGACGCTGCTCGCGGTCTGCAACTCGACCCATCGCGAGAGCTATATGGACATCGTCATGGTGTCGATCGTCGGCGGCCTCTTGGCGCTCGCGGTGGTGATCGTGCTGGGGAGCGCGGTCGGGTCGTTTTAACCGCCTTTGCCAAGCGCCTGTTGTCCGGCGCCGTTAGCGCGCGGCGAGAGGCCGCAGCCGGCCTGAGCGAGTCTGGACCCGATTGGCGCCCGCGGCGGCCTCCCGCCGATTGTTCCGGCTAGGTCGGCATTCCCGCCGCGTTGTGCGACTGCTTACGCGCCGCGGAGGCCGCGAGTTCCTGGATGCCAACCGTACCAGACTTCGTCAGATACGCTGCGCCCGTCAATCCGGTAAAAGTCGACATCGCGCCGGCGCCGACATTGCTGCAGACGTTGAAGCCGTATTTCGCCGGGCCGGTATCGAAGCCCAAGAGGAGGGTTCCATCTTGTTCAAACCACTGTCCATTGAAGGAACCGCCAAATGTCCCGTTCGGATTGAACGAGATATTGAATTGACCATAGTTGCCGGTCGAACCCCAGCTGAAGTGACCGAGCCAATTTCCAGACATCGCCATGGGGATCTCCTCAAATCAATTCGTTTCAAACACTCCCTCCGAGGGAGGAGGCGAAGTGATCACAGTTTCGCGTCAACACGTGTGACGGCCGTCACACAATATCGACATCGCGCTTGCGGTAAGCCTCCAACAACAGCTAGGCATAGGCATATCTACCTATCCGGACATTGCCGGATGAAGCGGGGGGATGCCGATGGCCGACCACACCGTCGTCATAGTTGGCGGCAACCAGCCTTTCCCAGAGTACACCCCAGGCAACTTTTGGGTCATCGACTTTTCCACCCGGGCGACCCCGACGGCCGTATCGGTTCCGTGCGCGTCGAGCGGCATGGTCGTAGATTGCTCGGGCATGCGCACCGCCGTTGGGGAAAACGGAGGAAAACGGTGACACAGGGAAAACGGTGACACATGCATATTTGCGTCGTTTTAGTCCGCTCCGTGGCTCCGCAAGCGAAGCAGGCAGGGAATCACATTAGGGGAAATATGCGAGTGTCACCTTTTTCCACCTTTTCACCTTTTTCCAAGGGAGAAGGGAAGGGCGCGCTTCAGGCGGCACCCGCCGCACCCTCCCTCGCGCGGTAAAGCGTGATGTAAAACACTGGCAGCACCAAGAGCGTCAGCATGGTGGCGACGAAGAGGCCGCCCATGATGGCGAAGGCCATCGGGCCCCAGAACACCGTCGGGGCGATCGGGATCAGGCCGAGCACCGTCGAGATCGCGGTCAGCATGATCGGGCGGAAGCGGGAGAGGGTCGCCTCAACCACCGCGTCCCAGATGTCACGCCCTTCCGCGCGCTCGGTCTCGACCTGATCGATGAGGATCACCGCGTTGCGGGCGATCATCCCGACCAGCGCGAGGATGCCGAGGATGGCCACGAAACCGAGCGGCCGGTTGGCGATCAGAAGCGCAAGCACGATGCCGATCAGGCCGAGCGGGACCGTCGCGACCACCAGCGCGACTCGGCCGAAGCTCTGGAGTTGCATCATCAGGAAGAGCAGCATCAGGAAGCCGGCCGCGGGCAGGAGCGCGAACACCGAGGCCTGCGACTGCGCGCTCTCCTCGACCGTGCCGCCGGTCGCGATGTGGTAACCTGCGGGCAGGCCCGCCTCGAGCTTCTCGATCGCCGGCTCGAGCGAGGCGACCGCGCCTTCGGGCGTCGCGCCATTGTTGACGTCGGCCTGGACGGTCAGCGTCGGGACCCGGTCGCGCCGCCAGATCAGCGGAAATTCCTGATCGAAGTCGAAGGTGGCGATCTGGCTCAGCGGCACCGTGCGGCCGCCGGGAAGCGGCAGTTGCAGCGAGCGCAGGGTGGAGAGCGAAACGCGCTGCTCGTCGTTGGCGCGAGCAACGACATTCACGAGATAGATGCCGTCGCGCACCTGGGTGATCGGCGCGCCCGACATGACCGCATTCAAGGTCTCGGCCAGCGTCTGCGAGCTCAAGCCGAGCAGCCGCGCCTGATCCTGATCGATCCTGACCCGGACCTCGCGCGAGGGCTTCATCCAGTCGAAATTGATCAGCCTCAGATTTGAGTTTTCGCCCATCGCCTGGCCAAGCTTGAGCGCGATCGCGCGCACTTGCGAGGGGTCGGGGCCGCTCAGCCGATATTGCACCGGCCAGCCGACCGGCGGCCCAAGCTCGAGCGGCGAGACGCGCACGACCGCACTCGGCAATTGCTCGGCGAGCTCCTTCTCGAGCTTCAAGTGCAGCCGCTCGCGCGCCGGCACGTCCTTGGCGATCACCACGGCCTGGGAGAAGAAGTCGTTGGCGAGCTTGACGTCGAGCGGCAGGTAGAAGCGGATCGCGCCGCGGCCGACATAGGTGCTCCAGCTCTTAACGTCGGGATCGCCCTTCAGCATCGCGTCGAGCTTGGCCGAGGCGTCCTCGCTGGCGTAGATCGAGGCGTTCTGCGGCAGGGTCAGATCGACGGTGAGCTCGGGGCGGTCGGAGGCGGGAAAGAACTGTCGCGGCACATAGGGCAGGGCCAAGAGCGAGGCGGCGAAACAGGCGAGCGTCACCGCAATCGTGATCCAGCGCACCCGCATCGCGCCGACCAGGATCGAGCGGAACGTCCGCATGACGAAGTTGGGCTCCTGAGCCGCCGCGCTTTGCGGCTTCTTGAGCAGCCACGCACCGAGCAGCGGCGCGAACAGAACCGCGACGAACCACGAGACGATGAGCGCGATCGTGACGACGGCGAAGATCGAGAACGTATATTCGCCGGCGGCGCTGCGGGCGAAGCCGATCGGCACGAAGCCGGCGATGGTGACGAAAGTGCCGGTCAGCATCGGCAAAGCCAGCGTCTTATAGGCGAACGAGGCCGCTTCCTCCTTGCTGTCGCCCTGGGCGAGGCGGGTCGTCATCACGTCGATCGTGGTCATGGCGCTGTCGACGAGCAGGCTCAGCGAGATGATGAGGGCGCCGAGCGAAATGCGCTGGAGGTCGATGTGCATCGCCTCCATGACCGGAAAGACGATCGCGATAGTGAGCGGGATCGTCAGCGCCACCACCGAGCCGGGCCTCAAGCCTAAGCTGATGATGCTCACCGCCATGATGATGGCGATCGCCTGCCAGAGCGATTCCATGAACTCGCCGATCGCGGTCTGGACCACCACCGGCTGGTCGGAGACGAGCGCGGCGTCGATGCCGAGCGGCAGGTTGGCGACGCTTTCGTCGACGGCTTTCTTCACGTTGCGCCCAAGCGTCAGGATGTCGCCGCCGTCGCGCATGGCGATGGCGAGCCCGATCGCCGGCTTGCCGTTGACGCGGAACATCGGCTGGGGCGGATCGGAATAGGCGCGCCGGACGGTCGCGATGTCGCGGAGCCGGATCAGCCGGCCGTTGGAGAGGAAGTTCACGTCGAGCAGGTCGGCCTCGGAGCCAAAGGCGCCCGAGACGCGGAGCGAGATCGTCTCGTCGCCGGTCTGGAGCTCGCCCGCGGGAGCAACCGCGTTCTGCGCCCTCAGCGCCGCGATCAACGCCGCCCGGTCGATGCCGAGCCCGGCGAGCTCGGGAACCGAAAACTCGACGAAGATCTGCTCGTCCTGGGCTCCGATAAGCTCGATCTTCGAAACGTCCGGAACCTGCAGCAGGCGCGAGCGGATGTCCTCGACATAGTCGCGCAATTCGCGGTGGGTGAAGCCGTCGGCGGTGAAGCCGTAGATCAAGCCGAACGTGTCGCCGAAATCGTCGTTGAAGCCCGGTCCGACCACGCCCGCCGGCAGCGTGCCGCGGATGTCGCCGATGTTCTTGCGCACCTGGTACCAAATGTCCGGCACTTCCGAGGGGCTGGTCGAGCCCTTCAGGTTGACGAAGATGGTGGTGAGGCCCGGGGTTGTGTAGCTGCGGAGGAAGTCGAGCCCCCGCGTCTCCTGCAGCTTGCGCTCGATCCGCTCGGTCACCTGCTGAAGCGTGTCGTCCATGCTCGCGCCGGGCCAGGCGGCCTGGACGATCATGGTGCGGAAGGTGAAGGGCGGATCCTCGGCCCGGCCGAGATTGAAAAACGAGGCGACGCCGGCGAGCGGCGCCGCGGCCATGAGAAAAACGATGAACGAGCGATGCTTCAGCGCCCAATCGGAGAGATTGGGACCCATTATGAGGCGGCTCCGAGCAGCCGGACCTTCTGGCCCGGATGCAGCGCCTGGACGCCCGCGGTCACCACCACGTCGCCGGGCGCGAGCCCTTCCGAAATCACCGCCGTTCCCGGATCGAACCGCTCGACCTCGACGTTGCGGAGCGCGACCGTCTCGTTCGCCGGATCGACGATCCACACCGCCGGCTGGCGATCGATCGAGGTCAGCGCGCTCGCCGGAATCGAGATTCCCTTGCCGCCCTCGAGCTCGAGGCGTCCGGTCACCGAGGCTCCGAGACGCATCGCCTCCGGATGATCGATGAGGCTGAGCCTCACCTGAAACGTGCGGGTGACGGGATCGGCCTGCGGAGAGACGGTCCGCACGCGCGCCTTGGCGGTGACCTTCGGGTCGTCGGCGAGCGCAATCGTGATCGTTGCGTCGGTCGGCGCGGCGCGAAGAACATTGGCGGGCACGTCGAACACCGCGTCGCGCCCATCCTGCCGCGCGACGGTGAAGATCGGCTGGCCGGCCTGCACCACCTGGCCCGATTCGGCGAGGCGGGCGGTAATCGTCCCCTCGACGTTGGCCTTGAGCTCGGTGAAGCTCACCCGGTCCTGGGCGATGTCGAGCTGCGCGGTCGCGTCGTCGACCCGCGCCTGCGCCGTCTGCAGGCCCTGGGTCGCCGCGTCGAAGATCGCCCGGGTGGTGAAGCCCCGCTCCATCAGGTGGTTCTGGCGGTCGAAATTGCCCTGCGCCTCGACCTCCTGGGCGCGCGCCGCGGCGAGCGCCGCCTGCGCCGAGCGCAGCGCGTTGAGCTCATCCTGCGGATCGAGTTTGGCCAGCACTTCATCCGGCTCGACCTTGTCGCCGACCTCGCCTTTGCGCTCGATGATCCGGCCGCCAACGCGGAAGGCGAGGTTCACCTCGTTCTCGGCCCGGATATCGCCGGTGAGGGTCACCGAATCGCCGACCACTCCCTTTTCCACGGTGACGGTGCGGACTGGGCGCGGCTGGGGCGGCTCGGTCTTGGCTTCCTGGTTGCAGCCAGCCATGATGAGCGCCAACGCGGGCGCGAGGACGAGCGCGCGCACAAGGATGCGCGCCGGCGAACGGGGTGCAAATGAGGCCAAGGCGCGATCCTCTGGCGGGAAGTTGACGCGTGCATATCGCGCAACCGCGCAGGGCGCAACGACCCGGCGTCCGGCTCCTGAACGCGAGCCTGAGCGCATGAAAGACGCTTCCTTGAGGCCAATCCTCGACCCGCGCGACGGGGACGCGGAGGACGACGCGTCGAGCCCGAAGCAGAAGTCGCTGCTCGCCATCTTGGGCAGCCTCCTCGCCGAGATCAGCCTGACCAAGCTCCTCATCGCCTGGATCGCGTCGATCGTCCTGCCGGCGGCGATTCTTGGCCTCGCGCCGCTGGTCGCGACGGCATGGGTCGGCGATGTCTTCGTAAGAGTGGTGGAATTGACCGGCGTCGGGGCCGGGCTCGTGCTTATCGCGGTCGCGGGCGCAGGCTTGTTCGGCTGGCGGCCACTGTTTCGGGCGGCGGAAGCGAATTTCTGGGCGCTCAACGCGCTTGGGGTTCAGCCGGGGTACGCGCTCTGCCGCGAGGCGATCCGGCATCTCGCTGAGCGTATGTTGAAGCCGAAGGGCGGGGCTGAGCTGGCGCGGATGCGGGCCCTGAGCTGCGCCGGCGCAGGAATCCTGCTCGCCGCCGTCGCCGCCCTGGTCGCGCTCGCCGTCTGGCCGGCGACCCAGTGGATCGGGTCGGCGTCGGATCTTGCGGCGCCGCATCTCCTGATCGTTCCGACCCTCGCCAACGCCATCGTCATCATGTCGGCCTATCTCGCCGCGGCGTCGCTCGTCTGGGGATTTGCCGACGCCAGCATGGACCAACCGCTCGACCTCGACGCGTTCGACCCCGCACCGGCGGGCGGGCGCGTCTGGCGGGTCGCTCATCTTTCCGACATCCATATTGTCGGCGAGCGCTACGGCTTTCGCATCGAGAGCGGGCGGGGCGGGCCGCGCGGAAACGAGCGGCTCAAGCGCGTCATGGCCCGCCTCGAGGGTGAGCACGCCGCCCGGCCGTTCGACCTCGTGCTTGTGACCGGCGACATGACCGACGCTGGGCGTTCGTCCGAATGGGCGGAATTCTTCGAGATTATCGCAGGCCATGCCGCTCTCTCCGAGCGGATCCTGGTCCTGCCGGGAAATCATGACGTCAACATCGTCGACCGTTCGAACCCGGCGCGGCTCGACCTGCCGTTCAGCCCGGCGAAAACCTTACGCAAGATGCGCGCGTTGTCGGCGATTGCGTCGGTCGGCGGCGACCGGCTGCGCGTGACCGGAGGGGGCGGCGCCGAGCCCGCTCTCACGCTCAATGCGGCGCTCGAGCCGCATCGGCAGGCGATCGAGACCTTCGCCGACCTCGGCGGTTTTCGGCTGTCGAGCCGGCTCGCCCGGCTGTGGGGCGAGATGTTCCCGATGATCGCGCCGCCGAGCGAGGAGGACGGCCTCGGGGTCGCGATTCTCAATTCCAACGCCGACGCCAATTTCTCGTTCACCAACGCGCTCGGACTGATTCCGGCCGGGCAGGCGCGCCGGCTGACCGCAGCGCTCGACCAATATCCCAACGCCCGATGGATCTTGGCGCTGCACCATCATCTGATCGAATATCCGATGCCGGTTGCGGCGTTCTCCGAGCGCGTCGGCACCGCGCTCATCAACGGCAGCTGGTTTCAGCGCGTGCTCAAGCCCTACGCCGGCCGGGTCGTCGTCATGCACGGCCATCGCCATGTCGACTGGATCGGCGCCTGCGGCGATCTCAGGATCGTCTCCGCCCCATCGCCGGTGATGGCGCCGCCATCCGCGCCGACGCATTTCTACGTCCATGCGCTTGGGCCGGGGCCGGACGGCCGGATCACGTTGATGACGCCCGAACGCATCGACGTCGCCGCCGGGGAGTCGGACGGCGCCGGCGCCTAGCCAAGCACCGCCTGCTAACGACGCGCGCGACTGCGCCTTTGCCGCTGGGTGACGCCGAGGTTCAGCGATGTCGCGGGCGCTGGAGCGTGATCTGGTTTGGCGGAAGCACGTCCGTCATTGCGACCCCCGGATCAAAGTCCGGGGGGAAGCAATCCAGAGATCGAAGGACCAAGGCGCGACTCCTGGATCGCCGCGTCCCCCCGGGCTTCGACCCGGGGATCCTCGCGATGACGCGATTCCGCGAAGACCGATCGCGCTCTAATTACTTTACGATAATCTCCCCTCTTTTATTGAAAGCTGCGCCCAGGGCCTGTTTGCTCGGGGCTTCTCCGTCGCCCTCTGGCTCCAGCCACTCGAACCCGAGGAGTTCCGCATCGTTAAGGTCGGTCGTCTCGGGCGCGGCCGTTTTCTGGTCTCGAAGCTCAGCCATTTCGATTACTCCGCTTCAATATGAAAATTTACGCAATCACGCTTGACGCTACCCCACCGGAAGACGCGGACGGCATCGAGCGACCCAGCGCCCCGAGCTCGCCGCCGTTCCAGGACAAATCCATTGGACCCGAGAACGCCGCGGTTGTCCAGCGCTCATCCTGGATCAAACCGACGGCCCTCGCTGCGCGTCGACCGAGCGGCCGACGCCGGTTCGGCGCTCTTCCTCAGCTGGCGCTCTTCTCCAAGGGCCTCGGGTCCATCGGCCCGCCGAAAAGATCGGAGACCCATCGGCTCGATGGCCAATAGCTGCAGAAGGTGAGGATCGCGAGCGCAATCGGGACGCCGATGAAGGCGCCGAACAGGCCCCACAGAAAGGTCCAGAAAAAGACGGCGAACAACACTACCAAAGGCGACATCGCAAGCGCGACGCCGGACACGCGCGGCTCGATATAACTGCCGACCACGAACTGGATGATGTTGAGGCAGACGAAGACGCCGATGACCGCCTGCCAAGTGGCGAACTGCGCCATCGCGAGCAGGGTGGGAAACAGCGTGGCGACGAACGGGCCGATGAACGGGATATAGTTGAGCGCAAACGCGATCACGCCCCATTCGAGGGCGAATTGCAGCCCGGCGGCCCAGGCGAATGCGCCGACGAGGACCCCGGTCGCGAGGCTCATCTGGGTCCTCACTTCCATGTACTTGCGGATTTTGTGCGCCGTCGCGGCGGTCGCCGCCAGCACGACCCTCGCCGTTTCCTTGCTCGCGGCAGCCTCGATCCGTCGGCGAAGGTCCTCGACCTCCATCAAGCCCAGGATGACGTAGACGAGGGCGATCAGCCAGAAGCTCAAGGTCGTGTTGACGCGCCCGGTCACCTGGCTCGCCCAGCGCAAGAGCCAGCCGACGTTGAAATGCTCGCTCCACAGGCCCGCGACCGAGATTCCATGCCCGTCCAGCCACGCGATTGCGCTGTCGTAGAGCGCCTGGTAACGCGCCGAGTCGGCGATCAGCGACCGTCCGACCCGGCCGAAGCCCCATACCACCAGCGAGGCAAAGAAGAGGCAGGCGGCGACGGTGGCCGTCATCGTGATCGCCAGCGCAAGCAAGCCCGGCATGCGCGCCTGAAGCCAGCTCTGCAACGGCCAGACGATGGCGATGATGAAGAGCGCCAGCGCCAGCGGAGCGAAGACCGCGCTCGCCTGATAGGCGGCGGCCGAAACCAGCACCGCCGCGATGATCCCGACCGAGACATCAAGCGTCGAGTCGCGAGCCATGAAGAAGTTCCCCGGGCCGCTGACGTCCCGCAAGGATGTGGGACCTTGCGGTTCTTGCCCGAAGGCGGACCAAGTGTACAGGCGGCGCGCTTTGGGAGTGGAACGGGCTTCGCGCCGGCCCCGAGGTTTCGGACTCGGCCGAAACATGACGATTGACTGAGAAGCCCGCAGGGTTAGGCTTTCGGCTCGGGGGCGCATTTCCGCTCGGGCGCCGAGTGGGGCGAGCTGCGAAAAGGCGGCGCCCGGCCTCCTGCGCCAAAGCTGACGAGCCGCGAGGAGGCCGAGTGACGCCATGCCGGTCAAGAACCGAATTGCCGAGATGCACGACGAGATTGCCGCATGGCGCCGCGATTTCCATGAACATCCCGAACTTCTCTACGACACTCGCCGGACGGCGGCGATCGTCGCGGCGAAATTGCGCGAATTCGGCTGCGACGAGGTGGCGGAGGGGATCGGCCGGACCGGAGTGGTCGGACTGATCCGGGGGCGCAGTGACTCGAGCGGCCGCGTCGTGGGCATCCGGGCCGACATGGACGCGCTGCCGATCATGGAGGCGACCGGGCTTCCTTACGCGTCGAAGACGCCCGGCGTCATGCACGCCTGCGGCCACGACGGCCACACCGCGATGCTGCTCGGCGCCGCCAAATATCTCGCCGAGACGCGCAACTTCGACGGCGCGGCGGCGGTGATCTTCCAGCCGGCGGAGGAGGGCGGGGCGGGCGGCAAGGCGATGGTCGACGACGGCCTGATCGACCGCTTCCGCATCCGCGAGATCTACGGCATGCACAATTCGCCGAGCCTGCCTCTCGGCGCCTTCGCCATCCGGCCCGGCCCGTTCTATGCGGCGACCGACAAATTCACCATCACCGTCGTCGGACGCGGCGGCCACGCCGCGCGGCCCCACGCGACTGTCGACCCGACGCTCGTTGCGAGCCATCTGGTGCTCGCGCTGCAATCGATCGTGTCGCGCAACACCGATCCGATGCATTCGCTGGTCGTCTCGGTGACCAGCTTCCGCACCGCGACCGACGCCTATAACGTCATCCCGGAGACGGTTGAATTGCGCGGCACCGTGCGCACGTTCGATCTAAAGCTTCGCGCGCACGCGGAGGCGCGGCTCAAGGCGATTGCGGTTCACACCGCTCAAGTCTATGGCGGCAGCGCAGAGGTCGTCTGGGAGCAGGGCTATCCTTCCATGGTCAATCACGAGACTGAGACCGGGTTCGCCGTCGAGGCGGCGCGCCGCGTCTCGGCGAGCGTCGATCCCAACGCGGCGGCGGTCATGGGCGGCGAGGACTTCGCCTTTATGCTCGAGGCCTGTCCGGGCGCCTATATCCAGCTCGGCGCCGGGGAGGGCGCGAGCCTCCATCACCCGGCGTATGACTTCAACGACGAGATCATTCCCGCCGGCGCGTCCTACTGGGCTGAACTGGTCGAGAGCCGCCTGCCGGTGGGGTGAGCGGCGCCCGGACTCAAACCCGTCGCGCCGCGCGCGTTGCGCTCGCGGCGTCGGGCGGCATAATGGGCGCAGGATGTGCAACCTCTACAGCCTGACCAAGGGCCAGTCGGCGATCCGCGATCTGTTCGGCGTCAGGCACGACCGGACGGGCAACCTGCCGCTCTTTCCGTCGATCTTTCCCGATCAGCTCGCACCGATCGTCCGCCGCGGCGCGGACGGCGAGCGCGAACTCATCACGGGGCGGTGGGGCATGCCCGGGCCGCAGCAATTCGGCGGCCAGCCAGTGACCAATATCCGCAACGTGACCAGCCCGCATTGGCGCGGATGGCTCGGCGCGCGCAATCGCTGCGTCGTGCCGGCGACCTCGTTCTGCGAATATGCCGACGCGCAGCCGCGCAAGACCCCGATCTGGTTTGCGCTCGGAGAGGATCGGCCGCTGTTCGCGTTCGCCGGCTTGTGGACCCGCTGGCGCGGCGTGCGCGGCCCGAAGAGCGCGCCGGTCGAGGGCGAGCATGAACTCTACGGATTTCTCACCACGACCGCCAACGCCGTCGTCGCGCCGATCCATCCTCAGGCCATGCCGGTCATCCTGACGACGCCGGCGGAGGTCGATCTCTGGCTCGAAGGAGACACGCTCGACGCGCTGAAGCTGCAACGGCCTTTGCCCGACAGCGCGCTCGGCATCGTCGCCAAGGGCGAGAAGGAGGACGACGTCCCGCTGCTCGTGTAGAGTGCGCTCGGTAAGCTTTCATATGAGGATCACCGCGCAACATATTGGTTCAAAGCAGCAATCTTTCTTCTGTCTGGAGGCTGCGCCACGCCGGGAACCCGCCGGCAGGCGAAATGATTGACTTGTGAATCTCGCGCGCGGCGAGACGAAGCTTCGGTCGGGAGGATCTCCCATGGCTCCGCGTCCGTTTTGGAAAGGCTACATGAAGCTCTCGTTGGTCACCTGTCCGGTGGCCATGACGACTGCGATCAGCGAGGAAGAGAAGGTCCGCTTCCATGTGCTGAACCGCCGGACCGGCAATCGCATCGTGAGCCAGTCGGTCGACGCCGAAACCGGCAAGCCGGTGAGCGAGGGCGACGAGGTCAGGGGCTACGCCCGCGGCGAACACAACTATGTCCTGCTCGAGGATGAGGAACTCGAATCGATTGCGCTCGAGAGCGCCCGCACCATCGACATCGAGACCTTCGTCGCCGCCGAGAGCATCGACTGGGTCTGGTTCGACACGCCCTATTACCTGACGCCCGACGATCCGGTCGGCGAGGAAGCCTATTGCGTCATTCGCGATGCGATGCGTGCGACCGCGAAGGTCGGCGTCTCCCGGCTGGTCCTCAATCGCCGCGAACGGGCGGTGATCCTGAAGCCGCGCGACAAGGGAATTGTGCTCTGGACGCTCAGGTTCGGCGACGAAGTGCGCGAAGGGAGCGATTATTTCGCCTCGATTCGCGAGGTCAAGCCGGACCCGGAGCTGATGCGTCTCGTCGGCGACCTCATCAAGTCGCGCAAGAAAGCCTGGAGCCCGGAGATGGTCGCCGATCCGGTGCAGGCGAAGCTCCTCGACATCATCGAGGCGAAGAAGAAGGGTGCGAGAAAGAAGGAGAAGCCGGTCGCCGAGCCTGAGCCCCCAAGCAACGTCATCAACATCATGGACGCGCTGCGCCGAAGCGTCGCCGCCGCCAAAAGGAAGGGGCGCTCATAAGCGTAGCGCGCTCCAATACCCCCTTGTCCTGAGGAGCGCCGAAGCCTCGCGTCTCGAAGGACGCTCCAGTGCGGGCGATTGGAGCGACGCCCCTTGAGCATACTTCGAGACGCGAGGCTTCGGCTCGTTCCTCAGTATGAGGAGGCGCTAACGCCGTTTGGATGACTTTGGCGTCTTCCGCGGCGTCTTTCCGGCCTCGATCGGCGCCGCGTTCTTGCGGAAATCCGCCCACGGATCGGCGGCAAGCGAGGCAAGCCGCGCCGGCGTATTGCGGACGGTGAAATAGGCCGGCCCGATTTCGGGCGCGAGCTCGTCCCAGCCGAGCGGCATGGAGACCGGAGCGCCCGCTCGCGCGCGGGTGGAATAGGCGGCGACCGCGGTCATGCCGCGCTGGTTGCGCAGATAATCGATCAGGATCTTCCCGTGCCGCCGCGCCTTGGGGATCGTCGACACGTAGAGCTTGGGGCTGTCGGCCGCCATCGTGTCGGCGATCGACTTGGTGAACGCCTTGACGGCCGGCCATTCGGCCTTCGGCTTCACCGGCGAAACGACATGCAGCCCCTTGCCGCCCGAAGTCTTGACGAACGCCGTGAGGCCCAGCGTCTTCAACCGGGCGCGAACCTCTTCCGCCGCTGCAATGACCGCCTCCCAGGCCACGTCCTCGCCCGGATCGAGATCCATCACGATCATGTCCGGCCGCTCCCAGTCGGCGATCGTCGACCCCCAGGGATGGATTTCGAGCGCCGCCGACTGAACGAGCGCCATCAGGCCGTCGAAGTCGCGGACGCTGATCAGCGCCTCCGGCTCCTTGGGGTCCTTGATGAGGGCGATGTTGCGATTGATCCCCTTCCAGGCGTGCTTCTGGAAGAACGCCTGCCCGTCGATCCCATCCGGGCAGCGCAATAGCGCCAGCGCCCGTCCGACGATGAAGGGTTTCATCAACGGCCAAGCGTCTGCGTAGTAGTCGGCGAGGCCTTCCTTGGTGACGCCGGCGTCGGGCCAATAGACGCGATCGGGATGGGTCAGCTCGACGCTGGTCTTCGGACGTTCCGGGCCAGCGGAGGCGGCCATGGTCTGCTCCCTGACAATCTCGTGCGCCGGCTTGTCGTCGCGCAGGCCCTGGAATGACGCCTGCCGCACGAGCCCGTCGGCGGTCCAGCCGCGGAAATCGACCTCCGCCGCCAGCTCGGGCCGAACGAAGCGCACGTGACGGGCTTCGTTGGCCGCGAGTCGGGCGGCGAACGGACTCGAGGGAGCGCGCATCGCCTCGAGCCGGGCGTAGAGCGCCTCGGCGACGTCCGAGGAAAACCCGGTCCCGACCCGACCGACATAGCGCAGCGCCTTCCCGTCGTAGACGCCGAGCGCGAGCGACCCGACCGCCTTACGGCCGGTCGTCGACGGAACATAGCCGGCGATGACGAACTCCTGCCGGGACGAGCATTTGCACTTGATCCAGCTCTTGCCGCGGCCCGAGACGTAGACGGACCGGCTCACCTTCGAGACGATGCCTTCAAGGCCGAGCGCGCAGGCGCGCTGCAGCACGAGGCGCCCGTCCTCCTCGAAATGGGTGGAAAACCGGACGGCTCCGCCGCGGGGTCCGACCAGCCGGCCGAGCAGCTCCTTGCGGCGGATCAGCGCCGCATCGCGCAGGTCGTATCCGTTGAGATAGAGGCAGTCGAAGGCGTAGTAGACGAACCGGTCGCGACGTCCCTCGCTAAGGTCGGCTTGCAGAAGCGAGAACTCCGAGACGCCGCTCGCGTTCTCGACCACCAGTTCGCCGTCGAGCAAGGCGTTGCGCACGGGCATGGCGGCGAGGAACTCCGGAACTGCGCCGGCAAATTTCTGCGTCCAGTCGAGCCCGCCGCGGGTCCACAAGGTCGCCCTGCCGTCCTCGATTCGCGCCTGGAGACGATAGCCGTCGAACTTGATCTCGTGTAGCCACCGGTCACCGCCCGGAGGCGTTTTCGCCAGCGCCGCCAGCATCGGCTCGACGAAGCCGGGCATTCGGGCCTTGACCGCGCCTTCGACCGTGGACGGGTCGGGGGACAACGGCTTTGACGCGCCAGCGGCCTTGCCCGGGCGCTCGATCTTTCCGGTCTTCGACGACCAGCCCGGCGCTTCGCCGGCCACATCGTCAATCGACCGTCCGGTTTTGACCGACTCCGGCCGCTCTTCGAGAATGTCGGGATCCTCAGCGGCGCGGGCATAGTTGTCTTCGCCCTTGATCAGGAGCCAATTCTCGCGCTGCTCGCGCGGCTTGGCGCGCATCCTGACAAGATGCCAGCGGCCGTTGAGTTTCTCCCCGTTAAGCTCGAACTCGAGATGGCCCTTTTTCAACCCCCGGTGCGGGTCGCCGATCGGGGTCCATGCGCCGCGATCCCAGACGATCACCGAGCCGCCGCCATATTCGCCCTTGGCGATCGTCCCTTCGAAATCGGAATATTCGAGCGGATGGTCCTCGACGGCGACCGCGAGGCGCTTCTCGCCTGGGACCAGGCTCGGACCGCGGGTCACCGCCCAGCTCTTGAGCACGCCGTCGAGCGCGAGCCGGAAATCGTAATGGAGCCGGGTGGCGTCGTGCTTCTGGACGACGAAGATATTGCTGCCCTCGAGCGGCTCTCGCCCCTTCGGCTCGGCGGTCGCCTTGAAGTTGCGCTTGCGTCGATAGGCTTCGAGCGTCATCCGTCAGCCTGCCTTGCGGCGGGGCGCGGCGGCTTTTGCTTTCGCAGCAGTGCGGCCGCCCGCCGCCTTCCTGGCGCGCGATTTGCCGCTTGCCCTGCCGCCGTCGCGAGCGCTCTCCCGCAACGCCTCCATCAGACTCACGGTCGCCTCCCTCTGAGGGGCGGCGCGCTTCGGAATCGGCTTACCCTCGAGCTTCAGCTTGACGAGATCGGCTAGCGCGCTTTCGTAACGGTCGTGGAATGCGCGCGGATCGAACGCGCCCTCTTTGGTCCGGATGATGTGAATGGCGAGATCGAGCATCTCGCCCGAGATTTTCTTGGTCGGGACCTCCGAGAACGCCTCCTCGGCCGGTCGCACTTCATAGTCGAAGTTCAGGGTCGTCGCAGCAAGACCCTTGCCGTCGGGACGAATGAGGACGGTCCGGACGCGGCGGAACAGCACCGCCTCGGCGATCGCCGCCGCCTTGGCGGCGCGCATGCCCTCGCGCACTAGCGTGAACGTCTCGTCGGCGCTGCGGTCGGCGGGCGCGAGGTAATAGGGCTTGTCGAAATGGAGATCGTCGACGTCGGCAAGGCCGATGAACGCGGAGACCGTCAGCGTCTTGTCGCCGTGTGGAATGACCGCGGCGATTTCCTCCGGCTCGACGGAGACGTATTCGTCTTTCCCGACCTCGTAGCCTTTGACCTGGTCCTCGCGCTCAACCGTCTCGCCAGTCTCGGCGTCGACGAACTGGCGGTGAGTCCGGTTGCCGCTCGGCCGATTGATCGTATGCAGGGCGATGCGCTCGGTCGTCGAGACGGCGGCGTAAAGGGCGACCGGACATGTCACTTCCGCGATCTTGAGGAAGCCTTTCCAGCTTGCTCTTGGCGCCAATTTCGACCTCGCGAGGTTCGACGCGCGGCGTGGGCCGCTGACGATTTAAACCCCTTCAACGCCGGGCGGTCAAACTTTGCTCCGATGCGCCGTCCCCAGAACGGGCGATAATGCGCCGGATCGCCGGAACATTTGGCGCTCGAGCCGCGTTGTGCCTTTGGCGGCGCCGCGGGTGGGCGCCGGGGGAGGCATCGGTGCGCGAAGGGCGGCGTCCGGAAACAATAGCGCGCGTGGATGAGATTCCCGATCTGTTCCCCAACGATCCCCTCCGCCAGATTTCGACCTGGTCGCTGGCGATCCTGGCGGCCATTGCGGCCGGCTTCGTGCTGTACCTCGCGCGCGAAATCGTCCTGCCGGTCGTAGCGGCGTTCATTGTCGGAATCATGCTCGGGCCGGCAGCGCGACGGCTCGAGGCGCTGCGCGTTCCGCGCCCGTTCGCGGCATTGCTGCTGGTCGCCGGTGTGACCCTGATCATTGCTTTTGTGATCCTGCTGATCGTCCCGAAAGTGTCCGAGGTGACCAACGGGCTGCCGGACATTGTCGCATCATTGAAAGGAAAGCTGCATGTTTTCGATGGCCTGGTCCGCGCATGGGGGCGTTTCACCCAGATGACCGGCGAGCCGCCGAAAAGCGACGCGATAGCGCTGCCTTTGCCCGGAATTTCCTGGGTCCCGTCGACGATCTCCATTCTTTTGCCGCCGATTACCGGATTTCTGTTCTTTCTCGTCGTGCTCCTTCTCTTCATCGGCGCGTGGCCGGACCTGCGGCGCGCCCTAGTCATGAGGTTTGCAAGCCGCGATTCACGCCTGACTGTCCTGAAGATCCTTAACGAGATCGAAGCCGGATTGGCCAACTATCTTTTGATCGTGACGCTGATCAATGTTGGCGTGGGCGTGTTGACCGGCGTGATTTGCGCGCTGACCCGAATGCCGAACGCAATCGGATTCGGCGCCCTGGCGGCGACGCTGAATTTCGTCCCGATCATCGGGCCGATCGCGACTTTCGTGGTTCTCCTGGTAGTCGGATTCGTGGCTGCGCCGACCCTAGCTCTCGGCCTGCTCCCGGCTGCAGGGTACGCCGTATTGATCGTCGTCGAGGGGCAGTTCGTCACCCCGACCATCATAGGCCGCCACCTCGAGCTCAACGCGCTCGCGGTCCTGCTTTCGCTTGCCTTCTGGACCTGGCTCTGGGGGCCGATGGGCGCCTTTCTCTCCTCGCCGATCCTGATGGTGGCGCTGATCATCAATCAGCGCCTGTACGGGGAGGAGGACCGCTAAATCCCTCGGCCGCGGAACCTTCCGGGTAAATCGACGTTACGACTGACCGTGGCTCGAGAGGAACCGGCGATAGCGGAATTCAATCGCGCGCCGAACGAGAAACGGCGAACCAAGAGGCGTTGGAAAAGACAACCGCCTTGTCCGCCCAGAGAAGGAGATAACGGTCATGAAAAGCGAGACCGGGGGACTTTCGGACCATATTGCTGACGCCGCGAGCGACATCGGGGCGGTCGCGCAGGAACAGGCCAGGCGGGGCCTGAAACATGCGCGCGCCAACATGGGCTCGATGGCGGCTGACGCATCCGATCGGCTGGGCGTGGTCGCCAACACCGCACAATCCCAGGCCCTCTCTATCGCCGACTCGCTCGAGGACGCGATCCGAGAACGGCCGCTGCCAGCCCTTGCGCTTGTTCTCGGATTTGGATTTCTGGTCGGCCTCGTCTGGCGCCGCTAGCGATTGAGCGGTCATTCGCGCCGCGCGGCGGAAAATCCGCTGGTCGCCCCAAAGCCGGCCAGCGGCCATAATTTGGGGCGCGGCAGGCGCGCGGTCGCTAGAGGTATCCGAGCAAAGCAAGGATGAGGAGGATGATGAGGATCGTTCCAATTCCTCCGGCCGGGTAGTAGCCCCAACCGGTGCTATAAGGCCAGGCAGGCAGCGCGCCGACAATCAGAATGATCAGAATGATGAGAATGATGAGACGCATTTTGGCCTCTGCTTGGATCGGCCGCTCGCGCGGGCGCGCCGATAACGCCAAAATAAGCCAAGTGTTCCCGACGCCAAGATTCTGGCGACTGCAGAGAACAACGCGATGCGTCAATTCGTCGATCTTGTTCGCATTTCGACCCGCGGGCGCAGCCTGGTCGAAATCACTGACGACGTCCTCGACTGGTTGAAGCCCCACGGCGTTCGAACCGGGCTGCTCACCCTGTTCTGCCGGCACACCTCGGCCGGGTTGCTCATCCAGGAGAACGCGTCGCCGGCCGTTCGCGCGGATCTTGAGACGTTCTTCAACCGCCTTGCGCCGGAGGGGGCGGGGCGATACCGGCACGCAGATGAAGGCGCCGACGACATGCCGGCGCACATCCGCGCGGCCATGACCGGCGTGCAGCTCGCCATTCCAATCCTTGATCGTCGACTGGCCTTGGGAACCTGGCAAGGAATCTACCTCTTCGAGCACCGGCGTGCGCCCCACATCCGCGAAATCGCTCTGCACTTGATCGGCGAATGAGGGCGACCGATTGCCGCAGACTTGCCGCGCGGCCGCCGTGGTTGCTGCGGTCCGCCTTGGACCGCGCGAGGGCAATGCAGGGCGCCCGACCCCGGAACAGATAGCAATTTGAGCAACATAGCGAACGGCGTAAACATCTGGCGTTCAATGGGGATCTGGCCCGGGCCGCCTGGCGCATCGCGGCGCGCAATTTACCGGGGCTTTTGCGGCCTAAATGTTTCTTGTGGATGAAGTTTTGGTGACATCGGGAACGCTAGATTTTTGTGGACGTTTACCATAGTTTGTGATTAAAGCGTGACGCCGCGACGGGCTTGAACCTGGACCCTCGGGTTGAGAACCCCCTTCAACCCGTCGAGTGACGCGGCATTGTGGAGGCGACGCGATTAGCACCGGCCGGGAGGGCTTGCAGCAAGTTCGTCTGGCAAAACTGTCGCTTCCCAAAAACTGGGCGGTCCGAGCGCTGCCGCTTTCGGGCCGCCCAGCCTTTCTTGCCATTTCCTGATGAGCCGAGCGGGTTGCGGCGCGCGGCCTTCTCAACTTGCCCGTTCGACTTCCGCAATTCGAACGCGGATTCGACGGCTCCCGGCCCCGCGCGTCTCGTTCACTGGTAGCCGAAAATACGCCGCTCGTGTGACGCGTTCGCGAACAGTCCGCACCGTCCAGGATTCACGCTTCCCAGGCTGGCCACGTTCTCGCCGCGATTGGGCGTCACTGCTCGCAGGCGGAATGCGGCAGGGCGGCGGGCGTCTGCGACACCGAATGATCACCTGCGCCAGCGGCTGCATTAGCTCGGGGCTCGCAGATTGGCTTTCGGGGCCCGGAATTCGTTAGCGAATTCGAAACGAAGCAGGTCAATAGTGCGGAACAGGCTCGATGGTTCGAAACTAAGTCGCCGCCGCGGTGGGTATCGGCGTTCGAAACTCGAAACCCGCTCTTGTCCGCAACCGAGTAAGCGTCATGAGCGTTCCGGGCCTTGAACCGCGCATCGATGCGGGCACACGCAGATGGCGATGCGCGGCAAGCGTCGGCGTGACCGCAATCGCGCTTGCCGGCTGCGCCCCTCAGACGCCGCAAGTGTCATATTCCCACGGCCACGAGCATTTCGCTCAGGCAAAATACGGCCACGCCAGCCCGAAAGTGGTGGTTGACGGCCAGCCGGTCCCCCGGGGCGGCGGGCAATATCTGGTCGGCCGCCCGTATACTGTCGCCGGCCACCGGTACTATCCTGCAGAGAATCCGTCATATTCTGCGGTAGGAATGGCCTCGTGGTACGGCGCCGCGTTCCACGGCCGCCGCACCGCCAACGGCGAGGTCTACGACATGTCCTCGTTCTCCGCGGCCCATCCGACAATGCCGCTGCCGAGCTACGCCCGGGTGACCAATCTCAGCAACGGCTATTCGATCATCGTGCGGGTCAACGACCGCGGTCCTTATCACGGCGGACGGGTGATGGATGTTTCGTCGCGGGTCGCCGATGTTCTGGACATGAAGGCCATGGGCACGGCCCGAGTGAAAGTCGATTATGTCGGACCGGCGCCGATCGAAGGGTCGGACGATTCTCAATTGCTGGCAAGCCTGCGGACCGACGGATCGCCGGCCAACATGATCGGTTATCCGGCTCCCGTGATGGTGGCGGCCGCCGAGACCCAGACCATCTTCTCGTTCTTCACCGGCCGCGGCGCGTCGCAAGCGCCACCGCCAACGCCGGAGCCAGTCGAGGAGGCGACCCGCCCGGCGCCCGCGCCGGCGCCCGAACCTGAGCCCGAACCGGTGCGGGTGGCGGCGGTCGCGGAAGCGCCGGCGGCCGAAGCTGCGCCGACCCCCGAAGCCGCCCCGGTCGCGATCCGGCAGCCCCATAGCCCCATTCCGCTGCCGCCGTCGCGGCCGTTCGATCTTGGCTCCAGTCGCAGCACGCTCGTCGTCGCAACCGTCGCGCCGTTGTCGGCCGAGCGTGTCGTCATGCCGCCGCGCCGCCCCGACCTTCAGGCCAGCGCCGAAAGGGCGCTCTACTTCTCCGATCCCGTTCGAATTCCGCCCAAGAGGCCACCTCCCGGAGCGTTCGACCGGCTGAAAGCAGCGAATTCCACGCTGATCGCGGACTGAAGGGCCAGCCCTCCGATTCCTTCGTCCCGCACGGGATCGGAGTCGCACGCGAGCCGCCGTTGCCAATCGGCGCCGAAAGATGCACTGAAGGCCGGCAGGCGAAGGGTTTGAGAAGCGGCTCCGAAGGACATGTGGTGGGCTTCATTCGGCGCAACTTGATCGAGGGCGCAGGCGGAGAGACGCCGCAACCGAATGCGGGCCGATGACCGCTCGGGAGAAAGGCCGGTTCATCACCCTCGAAGGCGGTGAGGGCGCCGGAAAGTCGGTCCAGGCGAAGCGGCTCGAGGAGCGCCTCGCAGCGCTTGAGCTCGCTGTGGTCCGCACCCGTGAACCTGGCGGCTCGCCGGGCGCCGAGGCGTTGCGCGAGGCGATTCTGACCGGCTTCGCCGCCAAGTTCGGCCCCGCTGCGCAGGCGCTTCTGTTCGCCGCGGCCCGCGTCGACCATCTCGACAAAACGATCCTGCCTGCGCTCAAGAGCGGCGCCTGGGTCGTTTCCGACCGGTTCGCCGATTCGACTCGGGCGTATCAGGGCGCGGCGGGCAATCTGCCGCCGGACTTCATCGCCGGCCTCGAGCGCCTGACCGTTGGCGCGGCCCGACCCGACCTGACCCTGATCCTCGACCTCGCGCCGGAAGTCGGCCTAGAGCGGGCGGCGAAGCGAAGGCAGGGCACGGGTGGCGCCGACCGGTTCGAATCGGAGGGTCTCGCATTTCATCAAACCCTTCGCCGGGCGTTCTTGGAGATCGCCGCGGCCGAGCCTTGGCGCTGCGTGGTCGTCGAGGGGGGCGCAAGCGAAGCGGATGTCGCCGCCGCGATCTGGTCCGCGGTCGAGGCCAGGCTAGATCCCAGGGGCGCGCTCAAGGCCGAGCGGGCATGAAGAAGACCGAGGAGGAGCTTCCCGAAGCCGACGCCTTGCCCGGCGCGCCGCATCCGCGCCATGCGACCTTGCTCATCGGCCACCGCGCCGCCGAGCACGAACTGCTTTCCGCTTATCGCGAGGGCCGCCTCGCCCACGCTTGGCTTATCGCGGGTAAAGAGGGGATCGGCAAGGCGACGCTCGCCTGGCGGTTCGCCCGCTTCGTGCTCGCCAACCCCGATCCGGCCGCGGATATTGTGCCCGAGGCGCGTGATTTAAGCGTCGACGCCGGCCACCCGGCGGCGCGCTTGCTCGCGGGGCTTGCCCATCCCGATTTCGCCTTGATCCGGCGCGAGTGGCAGGCGAAGGAGAAAAGGCTCGCCAGCGAGATCTCGGTCGAAGCGGTGCGGCTCGGCTTGCAGGTCTTTCAGCTCTCCGCCGCCTTCGGCGGTTGGCGGATCGCCATCGTCGATTCCGCCGAGGACCTGAATCGCAACAGCGCCAATGCGTTACTGAAGATGGTCGAAGAGCCGCCGCAACGGTCGCTGATCCTCATCATCTCGCATCGGCCGGGTCAGGTCCTGCCTACGATCCGCTCGCGCTGCCGCCGCCTGCGGCTCGAGCCGCTCACCGAGGATGAGATCGTCGGAGTGGCGGCGAGCCTCGGGCCGCCCTGGAGCGAAGCGCCCCCGGACAAGATCGCCGCCGCCGCAAGGCGCGCCAACGGATCGGTTCACGCGGCGCTCATGCGGCTTGCGCCGGAATCCGACGCCACAGGCGCGCTGATCGATTCGATCGTCGCCGGTTTGCCCCGCCCCGATCCGCGCGCGGTCGCGAGACTCGCCGAGGCGATCGGCGGGAGCGCCGGAGACGAGGCCTACCGCGCCTTCCATCGCGAGCTCTACAACTGGCTTTCGGCTTACGCTCGCGACTTCGCGCCGCCATTCGGAGACGTCGAGGAGATCGGCGGGCTTTGGGACCGCATCCGCACCGCCGAGCGCGAGACGGAGGCGCTCAATCTCGACCGCAAGCTGCACGTTCAGGCGCTCATCGCCGAGATCGCCGCGACCGCGCGCCGGCGCTGAAAGCTTCATTTTCATCGCCGGAAAAATGATCTAGGACGGCGCGCATGAGCCGCTTCTACATCACCACGGCGATCCCCTACGCCAATGGGGCGCCGCATATCGGCCACGCCTACGAGCGTATCGCGACCGATGCGATCCAGCGGTTCATGCGCCTCGACGGGCGCGAGACGCTGTTCGTCACCGGAATGGATGAGCATGGCCTCAAAGTTCAGCAGACTGCCGCCCGTGAAGGCGTGTCGCCGCAGGCTTTCGTCGATCGGATCGCGGCGGAGTTCGAGGCCATGGGGGACATGCTGAACGCCCGGGCGGACGACATCGTGCGCACCACGCAACCGCGCAACGATCGCGCCGCGCAGGCGATCTGGGAGCGCATGGCCGCCAACGGCGACATCTATCTGTCGAAATATTCGGGCTGGTATTCGGTGCGCGACGAAGCCTATTTCGACGCCGACGAACTGAGCGAGGGCCCGGACGGAAGGAGGCTCGCGCCGAGCGGCGCTCCGGTCGAGTGGGTCGAGGAGGAGAGCTATTTCTTCCGGCTCTCGGATTACAGGGAGAGGCTCCTCGCCCATTACGAGGCGCATCCCGAATTCGTCACTCCCGAAACCTATCGCAACGAAATCATCGCCTTCGTGAAGCGCGGGCTCTCCGATCTCTCGATCAGCCGCGCCACCTTCGACTGGGGCACGCCGGTGCCGGGCGATCCGAAGCATGTGATGTATGTCTGGGTCGACGCGCTCACCAACTACATCACCGCGACTGGTTTTCCAGACGACGGGCCGCGGGCTAAATTCTGGCCGGCCGACGTTCATGTGATCGGCAAGGACATCACCCGTTTCCACGCCATTTACTGGCCGGCGTTCCTGATGTCGGCCGGATTGCCCGTGCCGAAACAAGTGGTCGTGCACGGCTTCCTGTTTAACCGCGGCGAGAAGATGTCGAAGTCGGTCGGCAATGTCGTCGGCCCGAAAGAGATGGTCGAGGCCTACGGCCTCGATCCGGTGCGGTATTTCTTCCTGCGCGAAGTCCCGTTCGGCCAGGACGGCAGCTATTCGCACGAGGCGATCGTCGCCCGCATGAACGCCGACCTCGCCAACGACTTCGGCAATCTCGCCCAGCGCTCGCTCACGATGATCGCCAAGAATTGCGGCGGCCGCGTTCCCGATTGGCGCGGCGCGGCGGCGTCGCCGGAGGAGCTCGCGATGCTCGCGCGCGCCGACGCGCTCGTCGACGAAGCGCGCCGTCACATGCAGAGCTTCGCGCTGCATCTCTATATCGGCGCCGTCTTCGAAGTGGTGTCCGAGGCAAATCGGTACTTCGCCAACGCCGAGCCGTGGCGGCTCGCCAGGACCGATCCGGCGCGCATGGGGCTCGTGCTCTACGTGACGGTCGAGACCTTGCGGATCGCCGCGATCCTGCTGCAGCCGGTCATGCCCGGAAGCATGGCGGCGCTGCTCGATCTTCTGGCCGTCCCGCCCGAGGCGCGCGCCTTCGCGGCGACCGACCCTGGCGCGCGCGCCGGCCGTCTCGACGCCCCGCATCGGGTGGAGCAGGGCAGGGCGCTGCCGGCGCCTTCGCCGGTCTTCCCCCGCTACGTCGAAACCGAGGCGGCGAAGTGAGGTTGGCGTCGCCCCTCATCCGGACGCGCTTTCCGCGCGTCCACCTTCTCCCGCAAGCGGGAGAAGGGATGCGCTCCTTCTCCCTTTGCGAGAAGGCGCCCGCGAGGCGGACGGATGAGGGCAGATGACCCTCATCGACAGCCACTGCCATCTGGACTTCCCCGACTTCGCTGGCGACCTCGACGCGGTTGTCGCGCGGGCGCTTTCCGCCGGCGTCGAGCGCATGATCACCATCGGCACCAAGGTCGCGAAGGCCGCGCGCGTGGTCGAAATCGCCGAGCGGTACGACGAGGTCTTCTTCACCGTCGGCGTCCATCCGCATGAGGCGGCGGGCGAGGGGGCCGCGGACTTCGACGCCATGCGCAAATTCGCCAGCCATCCCAAGTGCGTCGGCATCGGCGAGGCGGGCCTCGATTATCATTACAACTATGCCCCGCGCGACGTCGCCAAGCGGGTCTTTCGCGGCCAGATCGCGCTCGCCCGCGAGCTCGGCCTGCCGCTCGTCATCCACGCCCGCGACGCCGACGACGACATCACCGAGATCCTAGCCGACGAGATGGGGCAGGGGCGCTTCAGCGCCCTGCTCCATTGCTTCACCTCATCGCGGGCGCTCGCCGAGACCGCGCTCGGCCTCGGGCTCTCGATCTCGTTTTCGGGCGTCGTCACGTTCAAGAAATCCGAGGGCCTGCGGGCGATCGCCCGCGACGTCCCGCTCGACCGCATTCTCGTCGAGACCGACGCCCCCTATCTGGCGCCGATTCCTCATCGCGGCCGCCGCAACGAGCCGGCCTTCGTCGTCGCCACCGCCGGCGCGGTCGCAGAGGCGCGTGGGATCAAGCCCGAGACGCTTGCGTCGGCGACGCGCGCCAATACGCTGAACGTCTTTCCCAGGCTGCAGTCGGCCGCCGGACGGCCGCATTGACCCTTCGTCTGACCGTCCTCGGCTGCGGCTCGTCCGGCGGCGTGCCGCGGGTCGGGCAGGGATGGGGCGCCTGCGATCCCGCAAACCCAAAGAACCGACGACGGCGCTGCTCGGCGCTCGTCGAGCGCTTCGGAAGCGAAGGCGCGACCACCGTCCTCATCGACACCTCGCCCGATCTGCGCGAGCAATTGATCGAGGCCGGCGTGAAGCGGCTCGACGGCGTTCTCCTGAGCCATCCCCACGCCGACCACACTCACGGCATCGATGATCTGAGGCCTCTTTGCCTGATCATGCGGCGGCGCATCGACGTCCACATGAACGAAGCTACCTCGCTTATCGTACGCCCGGCCTTTTCCTATGTTTTTCAGACTCCTGACGGAAGCTCTTATCCTCCGATCGCAACCGAGTTGCGCCTCACCGCCGGCAGGAGCGCCCGCATTGAAGGGGCAGGCGGCGCGATCGAAGCCATGCCGTTCGACCTCGATCACGGCGATATCAGCGCGCTCGGCTTTCGCTTCGGCTCGCTCGCCTATACCCCTGACGTCAAGCGGATACCGGCGGCGAGCCGCCCGTTCCTGGAGGGCCTGGACGTCTGGATCATCGACGCGTTGCGGTATCGGCCGCACCCGTCGCATTTCAGCGTCGACGACGCGCTCGAGTGGATCGAAACGATGCGCCCGCGCCGCGCGATCCTCACCAACTTGCATACCGATCTCGATTACGAGACCTTGCGCGCGCGCCTGCCCGCGTATGTGACGCCGGCCTATGACGGGATGCGCGTCGAGGGGTTTGAAGCCTGACGGATCGAGGGAGGGGGAAAACGCAATGACGCCGGTCGAGAGCGCGATCCATGCCTTCGTCTGCAACCATGCCGGAGCGCAAACGCGCTTCCTTGCGGACATCGTCAAGGTCCCATCGGACAATCCGCCCGGGGATTGCGATCCCGCCTCCGCCGCCGTCGCCAGACTCCTCGAAGGACTGGGGTTTGCGGTCGAGCGGCTCAAGGTTCCGGACGCCCTGGTGAAGGCCAACGGCATGATTTCGGCGACCAACCTGATCGTCCGGCGCCGGTACGGGCAGGGCGGCCCGACGATCGCGCTCAACGCCCATGGCGACGTCGTGCCGCCCGGCTCCGGCTGGACGCACGACCCTTATGGGGCCGAGATCGTCGACGGCTGGATGGTCGGACGCGGAGCGGCGGTGTCGAAATCGGACATCGCAACTTACGCCTTCGCCATGCTGGCGCTCGAGAAGAGCGGCGCTACCCTCAACGGCGCGGTCGAATTGCACGTTACCTATGACGAGGAAGCGGGCGGCGAGATCGGCCCACGCTATATCCTCGAAAATGGCCTCTCGCGCCCGGACCTCGCCATCGGCGCCGGCTTCTCCTACGCCGTTGTCAACGCCCACAACGGCTGTCTGCATCTCGAGGTCGAGGTCCTCGGCCGCTCGGCCCATGCCGCCCGTCCCTCGACCGGGGTCGACGCGCTCGAGGCGGCGAACGCAATCCTTGGCGCCCTCTACGGCTGGCGCGGCGGGCTTGCGGCGCGCACGTCCGCGGTTCCCGGCATTGGCTCGCCGCAGATGACGGTCGGGCTCATTTCCGGCGGGATCAACACCAATGTCGTGCCGGACCGGGTCGTCTTCCGCCTCGACCGGCGCATGGTCCCGGAAGAGAATCCGGCCGAGGTCGAAGCCGAGCTCGCGGCGGTGATCGCGCGTGCGGCCAAGCTCCACCCGGACGCCAAAGTCGCGGCCAGGCGCATCCTGCTTGCCGAGCCGCTGACGCCTTCGCCCGGCGGAGCGAAACTGACGGAGGCGCTCTGCCGCCATGCGAGCCGCGTCATGGGCGAAAAGGTCACCGCCTCCGGCGTGCCGCTCTATACCGACGCCCGGCACTACGCCAAGGCCGGCGTTCCGATCGTCCTCTATGGCGCCGGCCCGCATACGATCGAGGAAGCCAACGCCCACCGCGCCGACGAGCGCCTGCCGCTATGCGATTTGCACAAGGCCACCGAAGTGGTGGCGCTCACGCTGGCGGACCTGATGAGGGCGTGAGTCGGGCGCGAGCGCCCACGCGCCATTTTCCAAGCCGGGCGCAACAGAATCAAAGCCCGGCGCGCCGCGGCGCAAGACGAAACGCGGCCTGCGACGCCATCCTGCGAGACAGGTTCCATAATATATATTATGCGAATCGCTCTATGGCCCAGCGCCCGTCGGGGCGCCCGGTGTGCGCGCCGGCAGTCGGCGACCCCGCCCTACAAGGCGGGCGAATGCTCGATGGCGAGGAGCGCGTAGAGCATGGCCGACCCACAGGTTGTCGCGCAGCTGTCGGGTGAGGAGGACCGGATCGGGCGCGGCTTGCTTGGGCATGTCCGGGCCAATCCCTGCCAGTCGCAAGCTTGAGGTCTGCCCACGTCGGCGCGTTCGGCGCGCCCGCTTGCCACGCCCGACTTTTGGCGCCCTGAGCCTGGACTGCGGCGCTTAGGGCGCCAGCGTCAATGTCTGAAACTCCTCGCGCACGGCCCCGAACGTGCCGAGATGGTAGACCGCGGCCCCAACGGCTGAAAACGTGAACCCCTTGAACGGTTCGGCGAGCATCGGATCGAGGTAGGTCTGAGGCGCGACGCCGATCGTGACATGCGGATTGAAGTTTCTGCCGGCGGCGACGGACACGAAATCGGCGACATAGTCGATGAGCCCCGGCTGGATGTCGCGCCCGCCTTCGGTGCTGAAAAAGGCGGCGGGCGTCCCTGTCCTTTCGGTGAAGGGCTGAACGGCGGCGAGCAGCTCGCGCTGCAGGCGAAGCAGTTCGGGGGTCAAATCGACGACGATGCCGGCAATGCCGAGCGGCGGAGAGGGAATGTAATAGTATTTGATCGCCTTGAACCGCCAGTTCGCTGCCCGCTCCTTGGCGAGCACCGCGTTGGCCGCGGAAGCGACCCTGCCAAGCTCGGCGGTGCGGACGAACTGCTGGAGCATGGTCATGTGGGGGCGATGGGTCGCATCGAGGGCAAAGCCCTCGGGATAGGCCTTAAGCAGGCGGGCGTTGTCGGCCTTCGCGCGCCGGACCATCGCCGCATCGGGCTTGAGCGCGATGTCGATCGCGGTGACGGGATGGTCGCTCATCGACTCGGGGCGCTCCTTTCGGCCTCAAGCGCGCAAGGAAGACGGAAAACGTAAGGATATTGTGAATGGTCGGAGTGGCGGGATTCGAACCCACGACCCCTAGTCCCCCAGACTAGTGCGCTAACCGGGCTGCGCTACACTCCGACGGCGCCCCTTATAGTCAGCGTCGGGAGGCCATGCAATGCGGCGCGGGCGCCTTCACTGCGCCGGCGAACGCACGCGGGTCAGGATTCTTTCCGCGTCGACGATTTCGGCCAGCGCTTGGCGCAGCTCCGGAAGATCTTCGTCCTGAAGCTTCGAGGCGGCGTCGCTGACCGAAGCCTCTTTCGCGGGCTCGCCAGGGAGCTCGGCGGTGTTCGCCCGCCCAGCGGCGCCGCCTGACAGGGCCTGGATCCCCTGCTCCTTGAACAGCTTCTGGACACCTTTGATGGTGTAGCCTTCGTCGTACAGGAGGCGGCGGATGAGCCTCAGCCGCTCGATGTCGTCGGGGCGGTAGTAGCGCCGGCCGCCCGCCCGTTTGAGCGGCCGGATCTGGGGAAAGCGCGTCTCCCAGAAGCGCAGCACATGCTGCGGCAGGTCCATCGAATTCGCGACTTCGCGGATCGTCCGATAGGCTTCGGGACTCTTTTCGATCGGCGCGCTCGGGGCCGCCGGGGCTGAGAGAATCATCGCGCCTCCGTTTGCGTCGGCGCACTATCAGCCGAACCGGGCGGAAACGCCAGTTCCGGCGAGACCCCCCTCGCGGCCGGGACGCCAACCGTTCGTCTCGGGCCCGGCGCTCGCCTAGTCTTTTTCGGATCCGTGATCGCGCCCGTTGATCTTGGCCTTCAGCACGTTGGACGGTTTGAACACCATCACCCGGCGAGGAAGGATCGGCACCTCGACGCCGGTCTTCGGATTGCGCCCGACGCGCTCGCCCTTCGAGCGGACGACGAACGAGCCGAAGCCCGACAGCTTCACGGTCTCGCCGCGCGCGGCCGCGTCGCAGATTTCGTCCAGCACCGACTGGACCAGCTCCGCCGACTCCGTGCGCGACAATCCAACCTTCTGATAGACGATTTCCGACAGGTCGGCGCGCGTGACCGTCTTTCCGGATTCGCGCCCATGTTTTGTTTCGCCGCCAAGTCTAGCGTTCGCCATTTCGAGCCCCAAACAAGTTCCCGCCTCGCGCGCGGCGTCAAGCCCCGACCCCGCGCAGAACCCAAACCAGCGCCCGCGGCTTTGTCTTCTCCGCGTCGGACTTTCTTTTCGCTCCCCGCAAGTCCATAAGCGCGGAGCCTAATATCGGCGCCAATGAAAATCTACGCCCGCAACCGCGCCTCCAGCGCGACCGGCCCCGGCGCGTCCCGGCTTCTCGGCGTGCCGGCTCGCGCCAGCCCGCGATCATGCCCGGAGCCCAAGCCTAGCAAATGACGCAAGGAGTGTCGATTGAGCGCGAGCCCTGACGGATCGCCCCGCATCGCGCTGGTTACCGGGGCCTCTCGCGGCATCGGACGGGCTGCAGCCCTCGCGCTGGCCGCAACGGGCGCGCATGTGGTGGCGCTCGCCCGCACCCAGGGCGGCCTCGAGGAGCTCGACGACGAGATTCGCGCGCTTCCGAACGCGGATCCGGGCGGGACGACCCTCGTTCCGATGGATTTGCGCGATTTCGCCGCAATCGATCGGCTGGGAGAAGCGCTCTATCGCCGCTGGGGCCGGCTTGACGCCTTTGTTGGCAATGCCGGGGTTCTGGGCTTGTTGACCCCCCTGCACCATCTCGACCCGAAGACGTGGGAGGACGTCATGGCGGTCAACGTCACCGCCAACTGGCGCCTCATCCGGTCGCTCGACCCGCTCTTGCGCAGCTCCGCCGCCGGCCGGGTCGCGTTCATAACCTCGGGCGTTGCGAGCCGGGCGGACATGCGCGCCTATTGGGGCCCCTACGCCATCTCGAAGGCGGCGCTCGACGCCATCGCCCGCACCTACGCCGCCGAAACCCTCAATACCTCGAAGATCCGCGTCATGCTCGTCAACCCCGGACCGCTCAGGACCGCGATGCGCGCAACGGCCATGCCCGGCGAAGACCCCGCGACGCTGCGCGCGCCGGAAGAGCTCGCCCCCAAGATCGCCCAGATCTGCTCGCCCGAATGGACCGAGACTGGCAAGCTCTATGATTTCCCCTCCAACAAGATCCTCGAATTCCGCTCTCCCGGCTGAAGCGATAGCTTCGACGATCCAAACCGGCGACGGATCGCGGGCTCGGTCAAATCGAAAGTTGAGCGCAAATCCCGGAACCTGAAGCACGCGGGCGGGTTTTGCCCCGGCATTGTCAGCAACGCAGCAAAAGCTGACTCTGTGTCGGCGAGTCTCGCCAGGAACGGCCAGGCGAGAGCCTGCCAGTTCCGCCCCTCGGAGGCGCCGTCATGAACCATGAACTTGCCGGACATTCGACCGCAAACGTGACCCACCACCTAAAGGGTATGGCGTTCCCGGCGTCGAAGGCCAAGCTCCTTGAGCGCGCCAGGAACAACGGTGCCGGCCAGGATGTGCTCGAGGCGCTGGAGTGTTTCCCGGATGAGGAATTCGAGAGCCTGGCCGATGTCCTGAGGGTCTACGGAGAACTCGACCACGCTCCGCAGACCGGGATCATCGACAGGAAGCCGTAATGCAGGAGTAGGCCTCCGGCCGATCGCGAAAAAGGGCGGCTCTCTTTTGCCGCCCTATTCGACTTCCGGGTCAGGCTGCGGCCCGGTTCACGCCGCCTTCGGCGATCTTGGTCAGCTTCTTGTCCGCGGCCTGCTCCTCGCCCAGGGTCTCGCCCAAGATCTCCGCGCAGTCCTTGCGGCCGAGCGTGTTCGCCCAGGCGATCAAGGTTCCATAGCGGGTCATTTCGTAGTGCTCGACGGCCTGGGCAGCGGCGATGAGCGCCGCGTCGAGCACGTCTTTCTTTTCGACTTCGCCCGCCACCTCATCGGCCTCCTCGATGATCCCGTCGATGGCGGGACACTTGACCGTTTGCGGCTTCGAGCCATGCATCTTGAACACCTGCTCGAGCCGGGCGACGTGGTCCTTCGTCTCGTCGAGGTGGGATTCCAAGGCGGATTTGAGCTTCGGCGACGTCGCCTTGCGGATCATTTTCGGCAACGCATCAACGATACGCTTCTCCGCATAATACATGTCCTTCAGCTGATGGACGAACAGGTCGTCCATGCTTCCGATGTCCTTGGAAAAGATCGGCATTGGGTCGCGCTCCTGAGCTTTGGGTGTAGGGGTGTCGATCGCCGCGTTGGGCGCTCTCGTGTGAACGCTCCGTCAAGCCGTTGGTTCCCGGCGAGGCGCTGCCGGCGCGGCTCCGTCGATCCGCTCGGATTTTCCTTGCCGCGGGCGAAAACTCCCTATATCAGGGCCGCTTCGTTCGTGTCCCGCTGGGGGCTGAACGGAGGGCCGAGGCCTCGCTCGCGCGGGCGTTCGGCAGGACCTATGCGTCCGTCCTCCCGTGTTCCCGCCTTCGAACGATCCGGTTCGAGCCTTTCCCGGGCTCGGAGGGCTCTGCGCGGGACCCGGCTTGAAAGATGGAAAGGCACGAAATGGCTCTTTACGAGCATATATTCCTGGCCCGCCAGGACGTCACGCCGCAGCAGGTCGAGGCGCTGACGGAGCAGATCAAGTCGAAAATCGCTGCGCTCGGCGGCGCGGTCACCAAGGTCGAGCCCTGGGGATTGAAGTCGCTTGCCTTCCGGATCAAGAAGAACCGCAAGGCGCACTTCACCCTCCTTAACATCGCTGCTCCCTCCGAGGCGGTGGTCGAGATCGAGCGGCTGCTCAGCCTCAACGAGGATGTCATCCGCTACCTCACCATAAGGGTCGACGAGCACGAAGCTGGCCCGTCGGCGATGCTGCGCAAGCGGGACGACGGCGACCGCGATGAGCGCGGCGCGCGCGGACCTCGCGGCGATCGGCCGGAGCGCGGCGAACGCAGCGACCGGCCCGACCGAGGTGAACGTAGTGACCGGCCCGATCGCGCCGACCGGCCCGATCGGCCGCCGCGCCGCCCCCGCGATGACGCGAATCTTGGAGTCAGCTGATGGCCGTCGCACCCCGCCGCCCGTTTTTCCGCCGCCGCAAGTCGTGCCCGTTCTCGGGCGCCAACGCGCCGAAGATCGACTATAAGGACACTCGTCTGCTCTCGCGCTACATTTCGGAGCGCGGCAAGATCGTGCCCTCGCGCATCACTGCGGTGAGCGCCAGCAAGCAGCGCGAGCTCGCGCAGGCGATCAAGCGCGCCCGGTTCCTGGGCCTCCTGCCCTACGTGATCCGCTGACGGCGTCCAGGCGGCCTCGCCCGCCTCTGAAGTTCGAACCGCCGCGTCCCGCCGGACTGGACGCGGCGGCAGTTGGAGGCGGCCCGTCCGCCTTCTAACCGCAAAACCAACGCGGGACAGCGCTCGTCATGTTGCATCGATTTGTCGTCGCGATCGGAGCGGGATGCGCCTCTGCCCTGCTCTTCGTGGTCAGCGCGCAGTCGAACGTCCTTGCGATGGCGCTCGCCTATCTCGCGCCGTTGCCGATCATGATCGCGACGCTGGGCTTTGGGCTCGACGCGGGCGCAATCGCCGGAGCGATTTCAGTCGCGGCCCTCGTCGTGCTCGCCGAGCCGCTCTCGGCGCTCTTGTTCGCCGCTTCCGTCGCTGCCCCGGCCTGGGCCCTGGCGGCGTTTTCGATCACCCCGACCGCGAAATATTTCGGCGCGCAGAAGCCGGACGCTCCGGTCTACCCGTCGGTTGGCGCCATCGTCACGCTCGCGGCGTTGTTCGGAATGATCGGCGCCGCTGCCGTGCTGACGACTGTCATCATCATTTACGGCGGCTACAGCGAGGGCGCGCGCCACGTCGCCTCGTCCGTCGCGGCCCTTGCCGCCGATGCTTTCGATGGCGCGGCGCCGGGCGAGCTCACCGCGCGCGAATTCGCTGACGCGCTGGTGCGATTTGGCCCGCCGGCGATCGCCGCCTCGACCCTCATGATGCTGGGCGTCAATCTCTACGCCGCCGCCCGCTCGACGCAGCTGTCGCACAATCTTCGGCGGCCCTGGCCGGACCTGCCGGCGTCGCTCGCCCTGCCCTGGCCGCTTGGCGTTGCGTTTGTCGCATGCCTCGCGGCTTTCTACGCGCTGCCCAGTCCCGCGGCCCAATATTTCTCGATCGGCGCCGGGGGGCTCGGCGCGGCGCTGGCGCTGCAGGGGCTCGCGGTCGCGCATGCGCTGTCGCGCGGCCTCAAGATGCGGCCCTTGATGCTTGTCGCGCTCTACGCCTGCTGCGTTCTAAGAGCCAAATACACGCTTCCCGTTCTCGCGGCGCTTGGACTTATCGACGCTTTCCTCCGGCTGCGCGCGCGCGCCGCCCTCATTCCCGCCCCCACTCCGACAGGACACAAATAGGAGACAATCCCCATGGACGTTATTTTGCTTGAGCGCGTCGGCAAACTCGGACACATCGGCGACACGGTGCGCGTGAAGGACGGCTACGCCCGCAATTTCCTGCTGCCGCGCGGCAAAGCGCTGCGGGCGACCGAAGCCAACAAGCAGAAATTCGAGGCGCGGCGCGCCGATCTGGAGGCGCGCAACCACGAGCTCAAGCGCGGCGCAGGCGAGGTCTCGGCGAAGCTCGAGGGCGCGACGGTCGTCATCATTCGCCAGGCCGGCGAGACCGGGCAGCTCTACGGCTCGGTGTCGGCGCGAGACATTGCCGAAGCGCTAACCGCCGCCGGCCATGCCGTGCAACGCGGCCATGTCGCAATCCAGCACCCGATCAAGACGCTTGGCCTGCATCCGGTCCCGATCCACCTCCATCCCGAAGTCGAGACCAAGGTCACCGTCAATGTCGCGCGCTCGGCCGAGCAGGCCGAACGGCAGGCGAAGGGCGAGGACCTCACGGTGCGCGAGCAGACCTCGATGGACGACCTCGGGCTCGAGGTCGGCAAGGCGCTGGCCGAAGCCGGCCCGGGCGAGAGCCTCGGGCGGGAGTAGCGGGAGCCCCGTCGGAGGTTCATTGCGAGGTGAAGCGGAGAAACACGATGGCCGAGCATCTGGAGCTCATCGCGGCGATCGGGCTGGGGCTGGGGCTGGCGATGGCCTTGGTCCCAGGCGCGGTCGCGCAATCGAATGCGGTGACGGCGATCGACATCGCGCTCGAACCCGACGCCACAATGATCCAGCATGCGATGGCGGACAATGCACGTCTGCTCAAGTCTTTTCCGAAGGGCTTTAGTCTCGATGCGACGCACCACCCTCATGTCTCGATCTTGCAGCAGTTCGTCCGCACCGACGACCTCGACAAGGTGTTCGCGGCGGCGGACGCGGTTCTGGCCAAAGAGAAGCCGACCACATGGACGCTGAAGGCGTTCAAATACTACTACATCCCAGCCCCGCCGATCGGGCTTGCGGGGATCGTCGTCGAACCCACTGACGACCTGCATCGGCTGCAGGATGAACTCATCAAGGCCGTCGAGCCATATGTCGCGAAGACGGGAACCCCGGCCGCCTTCTACAGCGACGAGGGCGGACGCGACATTCAACCATTCCTGATCAGCTACGTCGAGAATTTCGTGCGAGACGCAGCGGGCAAGCGTTTCAATCCGCACGTGACGATCGGCGTCGGCACAGAAAAATATTTGAACGAGATGTTGGCCGAGCCGTTCCCGTCCTTCACCTTCTCTCCCGCGGGCGCATCGGTCTATCAGCTTGGCAGCTTTGGCACGGCTCGGAAGGAACTCAAGGCGTTGAACGTCACGCCCTGAGACCCTACGCGAAGCGATATTCGCTCACGTGCTGGTACTCGTCCTCCGGCCGCAGCACGCAATCGGTGAAGTGCCGCCGGTTGGGTGAATCCGGGAAGCCTTGGGGCTCAAGCGCCAGGCCCGCGTGCGCTCCGTAATGCTGGCCGTCCAATCCGGGCGCGGGACAATTGAGGGGCGCGGCGCTGTAGAACTGGACGCCGGGCTCGGTCGAGAACAGGCTCATCGTCAGCCCGTTCTTCGGCGAACGCACCGCCGCGATTTGCGCAAGCCCGTCTTCGCCGGGCTCAAGCGCGGCGACAAAATTGGTGTCGTAGGGCGTGAGCCCCGGATCGCGAACCGTGCGGGGAGCGCGAAAATCGTATGGCGTTCCGGCGACGGCGCGGATTTCCCCGGTCGGAATGAGCTCGGCGTCAGCAGGCGTGTAGAAGTCGGCGAACAGCCTCACCTCATGGTCGAGAATATCCGGCGAGCCGTCGAGGTTGAAATAGGAATGGTGGGTCAGATTGACGACGGTCGGGCGGTCTGAGACCGCCGAGAGTTCGATCTGGAGCGTCGCGGGTTCGAGAAGGCGGTAGACGCAAGTCGCGGTCATGGCGCCGGGAAAACCGGCGTCGCCGTCCGGCGATTCAAGGATCAGCTCGACCGACGAGTTATCATAGGCGCCGAGCTTCCAGATCCGGTGGCCAAACCCATGCGGGCCGCCATGCAGCGTGTGCTTCTGGCCGGGCTTGCGCTCGAGTTCATAGGCGACTCCGTCGAGGACAAATCGGCCATTGGCGATCCGGTTGGCGAACCGCCCCGGCACCGCGCCGAAAGACGGCGAGTAAGCGAGGTAGTCGTCCAGCGTGTTGAGGCCAAGCACGACCCGCTGCAACCCGTTCGAGGCCGGCACGACGAGGTCGCGCACCACCGCGCCCCAGGTCAGAATTTTCGCGCTGGCCCCCGCCTGTGACGCGATCGTGACCTCGAACACCGGCGTTTGATCAATCTGGCCGAAAGCATTTGCGCTCACTTCGTCCCCCAATCCCTGCGCTTCCCGCTATCCGCGCTTCAACTTTCACCCACCGCCTGCGCCTGCGCGTACGCGCGGTCGAGTTCGGCGCGGACCTCCGCGAAGACCTCGCGGAACATCGCCTCCGTCAGCACGCCGGTGTTGGTGTTGTAGCGCGAGCAATGATAGCTGTCGAAGAGGCTGAGGCCGATGGGCGCTAGCCGATGGCGCGCCCCATGGGCGAAGGGAAACTTCGCCGGGCTCAGGTTGATCGCGCGCAGCGCGCTCTCATGCGCGATCCGGCCGAGCGCCAGGATGATCCGCAACCGCGGCAGGGCCAAGATCGCCGGGGTCAGATAGCGGCGGCAGGTCGCGATTTCCTCTGGCGTCGGCTTGTTCTGCGGCGGAACGCAGCGGACGGCGTTGACGATCGCGCAGTCGACCAGCCTAAGCCCGTCGTCTGGCCGGCGATCGTAGATCCCCGAGGCGAAGCCGAAGGCGATCAGCGTGCGATAGAGAAGATCGCCGGCGTAATCTCCGGTGAAGGGGCGTCCAGTCCGGTTGGCGCCGCGCAGTCCGGGCGCGAGCCCGACAATCAGGAGACGCGCGGCCGATTCGCCAAAGGTATCAACCGGGGCATTCGACCACTCGGGGTGCTCGACCCGGTTCGCCGCCCGGAACGCCGCGAGTCGCGGACAATCCGAGCAATCGGAGGACGGGCCGGCGTCGAAGGCCACGGGCCGTGGCCTTGCCGGTTTACTCGCGCAATTCTTCCGCCGGCTGCTGGATCGGGCCGAAGGAGCGGCGATGATCGGCTGTGCGCTGCGGCCGGTCGCCCGGGTCGCGGCCGATCCGCGGGATCAAATGGGCGAGATCGATGAACTCGTCGGCCTGGCGGCGCAGTTCGTCGGCCACCATCGGCGGTTGCGTCGAGATCGTTGACACGACCGCCACCCGGACGCCCTTGCGCTGGATCGATTCGACCAGCGACCGGAAGTCGCCGTCGCCCGAGAACAGGACCATGAGATCGAGATGCGGCGCCATGTCCATGGCGTTGACCGCAAGCTCGATGTCCATATTGCCCTTGACTTTGCGGCGTCCGGTCGAATCGACGAACTCCTTGGTCGGCTTGGTCACAACCGAATAGCCATTGTAATCGAGCCAGTCGACCAGCGGCCGCACTGACGAATATTCCTGGTCGTCGACCAGCGCTGTGTAATAGAACGCCCGAACGAGGCGCCCTTTTGCCTGGAATTCCTTCAGGAGACGTTTATAATCTATATCGAACCCAAGAGCTTTGGCGCTTGCGTAGAGGTTTGCCCCATCAATAAACAGGGCGATCCGTTCCAATGATGACATATTGAGGTTCTTTTCGCGTTTCGATGATTGCCATATATCGGCTGTTCAAAGGCTTTGGAGAAGCCGCAGCAGATGACATTTTTATGAATTCACGATCAAGCCCGAAATGCGACCGGGAGGAGGGCAATCGGACAATTTTTCGTGCTCCAGTGGACAACTGGGCCTCGCAACCGCCCGCGCCGCCCGAATCTTGGCCTCTCGTGCAGTTTCCCGCGTCGCGGGACGATACAACCGACCACGCGACTAGGTGGCATATAATACGATTCCGGACCCATATCCATGGGTCCACGGTGAACTTTTTGATCCTGCGCAGGCTTATTGTCAACTTTTCGCGGCGCGGCGGCGCGAGGATTGACGAGGCCGCGCCGCCAGCGTTTGTATGGCCGGGGCGACCGACCGGCCAGACGGGGCGGCGCGACCAATACCGGCCCATGCGCCGGGCGGCATTGAATCGGGAGGGGTGATGAAACTCGCGCGATACGGCAGGGCGGGCAGGGAGAAGCCGGCGCTCGTCGACAAGACCGGGAAACTCAGGGATCTCAGTGGGGTGGTGGCGGACATCGACGCCGACACGCTTTCTCCGCGCGCCCTTGCTCGTTTGGCCAAGCTGAAGCCTGAATCCCTGCCCGCCGTCCGTGGCGCGCCCAGGATCGGGCCATGCGTGCGGAGGGTCGGCAATTTCGTCGCCGTCGGGCTGAATTACGCCGACCACGCCGCCGAATCGGGGATGCCGGTTCCCAAAGAACCGGTTCTGTTCACCAAGGCGCCCTCCTGCGTCGTCGGGCCGAACGACGACGTCATGATCCCCAAGGGGTCGAAAAAGACCGACTGGGAGGCGGAGCTCGCGATTGTGATCGGCACGCGCGCAAGCTATGTCAGCGAGGACAAGGCGCTCGCCCATGTCGCCGGCTACTGCATCTGCAACGACGTCTCGGAGCGCGAATTCCAGCATGAACGGGCGGGTCAATGGGTGAAGGGCAAGAGCGCTCCCACCTTCGGCCCGCTCGGGCCCTGGCTGGTGACGCCGGACGAGATCGAGGACGTGCAGGCGCTGGACATCTGGCTCGACGTCAACGGCGAGCGGATGCAGAGCGGATCGACCAAGACCATGGTGTTCGGCGTCAAGACGCTGATCTCCTACATCTCGCAGTTCATGATTCTCGAGCCCGGGGACGTCATCACCACCGGCACCCCGCCAGGCGTCGGGGCGGGCAAGAAGCCGCCGCGTTTCCTCAAGCCCGGCGACACGATGGCGCTCGGGATCGAAGGGCTCGGACGGCAGGCCCAGCGCGTCGTCGCGTGGAAGGCCGACTGAGCTGAAGGCCGGATGCGGCGCTTGGGCTCATGGACGGGCGTCGTCTTCGCCGCCCTCTACGCGCTCGTCTTCCTCGCGCTCTATGTCTGGTACCTGATCCGCGCGGGAACCTGGTTCGCCGACCTTCCGCTCGCGCTCGCCGCCCTGCCCTTCACGCTCACGATGCGGACGCTGAACGGCGGGTCCTACGCGTTCGGCGGCGACATGACGGGACGGGTTATCGCCGCGGGCCTGTTCGGGTCGGCGCTCGCCTACGCGGCGGGGCTCGTGCTGGAGACGACTGTTCGCCTGCTGGCGGGCCTGGCGCTGAAGACGCGCGCCCGCTGAGCGACGGCGCCTTGGTCGCCGCCGCGCCGCCGCGCCGGAAGGGCCAGGCGATCGTCGACTGACGTTTCGCGCCGTCGGTTTTTTTACGTCCTGTTTCCCTGCGTCTGCTCGACAAGCGCCTCGTAGCTCTCGAGGGAGAGCGGGGAAGGCGCCGTGCAGAGGTCCTCGCCGCTCTCGAAGAAGACGTAAGCCTTGTCGCGGCCGACCGCGGCGAACACTTTCGTCGCGACGAAGTTGCTTTTGGGCGGCATCGCGTTGAACGCCTTGAGGAACGTCGCGCTCTCGACCTCATTGAAATTCTCGATGTCGAGCCCGTGGCCCTGCGCCGAGTCGACGGTCATTCGCTCATTTGCGACCGAGACGCAGCGCGCGGTCGGGTCTTGGGCGTAGGCTTTCGAAATCGGGCCGCCGACCGTAAGAATTGTCGTCAGGCCGACGATAATGCCGCGAAACATGATCTTCTCCTCAATATTATGTGGCGGGTTGACCGCACGCGAGGAAAATGGCCCAGTTGTGTAAAGTTGAGATGTTCGGCTGGTGAATGACTTGTAAACTGCCTGGAAAAATGCAGTGTAGTTTAGCCGTGCGTTCTGAAGGACGAGGGCTATGCGCGAAGCTCAGGAGTTTGACGTCAAGCTTTCGCAGGAAGCGGCGACGCCGTTGCACTTCGCTGGCCTCGTCCTCGATCTCGACGCGCGCACACTCGCCCGCGATTCCGGCGAGACGATTCCGCTGACGCGCGGCGAGTTCGCGGTGCTCGAGATGTTCGTCAACAGACAAGGACGGGTGATCAGCCGCGACGCTCTGCTGGACGCCTTCGCCGATCGGCGTTTCGAGCCGTTCGACCGCAGCGTGGATGTTCTGGTTGGGAAATTGCGGCGAAAGATCGAGGCTGATCCGAAAGAGCCGCGCTTGATCGTCACCGTGCCCGGCGAGGGCTACCGGTTCGACGGGCTGCGCCTCAAGCGGCCGGACGCCTTGAAGACGGATGCAGGAAACGCTGCGAAGCGTGAGGCCGGCCCGCCCCGTCTCTCCATTGTCGTCTTGCCGTTCGCCAACCTCGGCGGCGATCCGGAGCAGGATTATTTCGCCGACGGCGTGACCGACAGCCTGACGACCGATCTCTCGCGCATCTCCGGCGCCTTCGTCATCGGCCGCAGCACGGCCCTTAGCTACAAGGGCAAGGCGGTCGACCTCAAGCAGATCGGACGCGAGCTCAATGTGCGCTACATTCTCGAAGGCAGCGTACAGCGCGCGGCGAACCGCATGCGGGTGAACGTCCAACTCATCGAGGCCGAAACCGGCGCGCACTTATGGGCAGAGCGCTTCGACAAGCCAGTCGCAGATCTCTTCGACATGCAGGACGAGATTGTTTCCCGCCTCGCGAATCGGCTCGGCGAGGAACTTGCCTTGGCCGAGGCGGATCGCGCTGAGCGCTCCTCGGACCCGGATTCGATGGATCACTTCTTTCTCGGACTTGCGCATTTCTACAAGGGCCCCGCCGCCGACAAGGCGCGATCTCACTTCGACCGGGCTATCGAGCTCGACCCGAACAATGTCGACGCGCTGGTGTTGCGAGCATGGGCGGACCTGGTTCTTGTTGCGAATTGGTTGTCAGAAGACCGGCAGAACCGGCTGCGCTCCGCCGAGGCCGACTTGCGGAAAGCGCTCAAACTCAGGCCAGACAAAGCGTACGCCCATAATGCATTGGGGGCGCTGCGCATGCTCAGCAATCGCGCCGTCCAAGGCATCGCTGCGTGCGAGCGCGCCCTGGCGATCAATCGCAACCTCGCAACGGCGCACGCGATGATCGGCTTTGGGAAGTATCTTACCGGCCGCAATCACGAGACCGAGGGCCACGTTCTTGAAGCGTTGCGAATCAGCCCGCGCGACATCGGCGCGTGGAACTGGATGTATATCGCAGGAGCAGCCAGATTCTATGGCGCCTGCGACGAGGAAGCTGTTGTCTGGTTTAACAGGTCGATCGAACTAAATCCGAATATGGCAGCCGCACGTTTTTGGCTCGCTGCGGCGCTGGCCCACCTCGGCCGTCTCGAAGACGCCCGCGAAGCCGCGCTTGCCGGGCTTCAACTCAATCCGAGCTTCACAATCGCGCGCCTGCGATCCGCGGCGCTCAGCGATAATGCCGTCTATCTCGCCGGCCGCGGGCGTGCGTATGAGGGCATGGGCTTGGCAGGAGTTCCGGAAGGATGAGCGTTCCGATCTGGCGCCCCGCGCCTCAGCGCCCCAGCATCAGCATGAGGTTCTGCACTGCCGCGCCTGAGGCGCCCTTCCCGAGATTGTCGAATTTGGCGTCGAACGCCCAACAAAAAAGCGACATTCTCTTGACAAACCCGCCGGCGGCTGTTACTGTTTTTCAGAACTGTACGGCAAGCCGGGCAAGCGTCTGGCGTCGGCGGCGGCGCGAAACCAAAAGGCGGTTAGCTTATTGAAAATAAGCAGTTCGGCGAAACGGGCCGATTTCTTGCTTCAATGATCTCAAGCACTTACGACCGCTAAGCGAAACCGATGATTTCTCTTGGCGAAGGATCGCATTGGTTTCCTTGCTTTTCCGCCCCGCCGGGCGGAAAAGGGCGGCAGCCGCGAAATCGGCGGCGGCTATCGGGCTTGTTTGGCGCGGGCTGCGGCAAGACGGGCGGTTCGCCTTCGCGACGCTCGTAAAAAGCGCCGCAAACCATTGGAATCGCTCAAAACGGACGCGGGAAAGGCGGTCCAGGCCAGCGGTCGCGAGGCCGTCAGAAGGGCAAACCGGGCGAACGCCCTATCCCGGGTCCTCACGCCCCAGCATCAGCATGAGGTTCTGCGCCGCCGCGCCTGACGCGCCCTTGCCGAGATTGTCGAATTTGGCGATGAGCAGCGCCTGACGGCGCCCCTCATTGGCGAAGACGTGGATCTCGATGTCGTTCGTGCCATTGAGCGATTCCGGCTCGATGCGCTGGGCGGCGTTGCCCTCGATCACATGGAAATGCTTCTGGCCCCGGTAATGCTTCCTGAACACATGGCCGAGATCGGCGCCCGTCGGCTTGCCCGGCAGCGCGTCGAGATGCAACGGTATGCTGACCAGCATCCCCTGGCGGAAATTGCCGACCGAGGGGGCGAAGATCGGCCGCGCCGTCAGGCGTGAGTAAAGCTCAATCTCGGGCATGTGCTTGTGTTCGAGCTGAAGCCCATAGAGCTCGAACGCCGGCGCGCGGCCGCGCTCGTAAGCCTCGATCATCGATTTTCCGCCCCCCGAATAGCCGCTGACCGAGCTGATCGACATCGGCGCGTCGCGGCCGATGACGCCGGCGTCGACGAGCGGGCGCAGAAGCGCAATCGCGCCGGTTGCGTGACAACCGGGATTACTGACCTTCTTCGCCGAAGCGATCGCTTCCGCTTGCCCGGCGACGAGCTCGGGAAAGCCGTAGATCCAGCCGGGTGCGACCCGATGGGCGGACGATGCATCGATCACCCGCGGCGCTTCAGCGCCCATCGCGTCGCTGACATGCGCCGCCTCTTTCGCCGCCTCGTCCGGCAGGCAAAGGATGACGACGTCGGCTTCGCGATAGAGTTTCTGCTTGGCGGCCGTGTCCTTGCGCGCCTCGGGCGGCAGACTCAGGAGCTTGAGGTGGGACAAGCCCGCGAGCTTGTCGCGGATTTGCAAGCCGGTGGTGCCTGCTTCGCCATCAATGAAGATTGTCGCCATGATCGCCTCGGAGTCCGAAAGCCGAAAACAAAGTCGCGCGAGCGCGCGAACTCAGCGCTGTCTCAGCGTCGTCGGAGTCGGATAGGCGAGCAAGCGATCATGAGATGGGTCTTTTGTACAAACGAGCGTCACGGTCAAGGGGAAAGGCGCGCGATCGGCGCCCCGGCCCGCCGACGCGCTATTTAAGCATCTCGGCGCTGAACGTCACCGCGGGTTCGCTCGTTTTGCCGGTCGCCGGGTCGGAGAAGAACGCGTAAGTGTCAGGCTTGGCGAAGTGGGCGCCGTAGAAAGGATTGGCGTAAGTCCCGTCGGCCATTGCGTAGCCGAAGCCGTCCTTCGAGAGCTGCGGCGCTTGGGTCCTGACGAGATTGTCGACGGGGTAGCCGTCGTTGCCGGGGATCGCCGTCCCGACGGGCTCAAGGCCGGAGATCGCGACGCCGTTCGCCTCGCCTGTGATCGCGGTAATCTCATAGAAACCGTCGGCGCCGGGCGCGTCTTTGGTGACGAACGTGCCAGACGCGGCCACCCCCTCGCCCCGATAGCTCCAGCGCCAGTCCAGCGCCTCGGCGCTTTCTGAGAGAAGCGCCGCGCCGATCAGGAGGATGAGTGCGAACTTCAAACAAGATCCCCGCCAGCATCGAAGCGAGGACATCTAATCCGCGCTCGCCCTGCGCGCAACCAACCCCGCCGGACCTCGTTCTGAGGCGCCGCGCGAAGCTGCCTCGAGATGTGGTTGCCGAATGGATAGTATGCGCGGGGAAGGAACCCTCCTGAGCATCCTTCGAGACGCGCCTTCGGCGTTCCTCAGGGTGAGGGCATCAATACGACAAAAGACGGCGGCTCATTTGCGCCGCCCTTTCCGATCGGAGCCAGACCGACGGCTCAGCGCTTCGAGAACTGGAAGCTCGCGCGCGCCTTGCGGTGGCCGTATTTCTTTCGCTCGACCACCCGCGAATCGCGGGTGAGGAAGCCTTCCTTCTTGAGCGCCGGCCTGAGGTCCGGCTCGTAATGGCTCAGCGCCTTGGCGAGGCCGTGGCGGACTGCCCCAGCCTGGCCGGAAAGGCCGCCTCCGGCCACGGTCACGGTCAGGTCGTACTGGGTGATGCGGTTCACGACCACGAGAGGCTGGCTCAGGATCATGCGCAAGACCGGCCGGGCGAAATATTGATCGAGCGGCTTGCCGTTCACGGTCGCAAGGCCCCTGCCCGGCTTGATCCACACCCGCGCCACCGCGTTCTTGCGTTTGCCGGTCGCATAAGCGCGCCCGTACTTGTCGAGCTTCTGCACATGGATCGGACCTTCGGAAGGCGCGGGCGCCAGATCCGAGCCTTTGAGGTCGGCGAGCGAGGAAAGAGTCTCAGCCATGGATTTCAGCGCTCCGGCTGTTCTTGGGGTTGAGTTTCGCGACGTCGAGCACGGTCGGCGTCTGCGCTGCGTGAGGATGGTCCGGACCTTTATAGACGCGCAGGTTGCCGAGCTGCTTCTTGCCCAGCGGCCCGCGGGGAAGCATGCGCTCGACCGCCTTCTCGACGATGCGCTCGGGGAACTTGCCCTCGAGGATCGACTTGGCCCCCCGTTCCTTGATGCCGCCGATATAGCCCGAGTAATGATAGTAGACTTTCTGGTCGAGCTTGCGGCCGGTGAACACCACCTTGTCCGCATTGACCACGATCACGTTGTCGCCGTCGTCGACGTGGGGGGTGAAGCTCGGCTTGTGCTTGCCGCGCAGCCGCATGGCGACAATCGAAGCGAGGCGCCCGACGACGAGGCCCTTGGCGTCGATGAGAAGCCATTTCTTCTCGACCTCTGCGGTCTTGGTCGAATGGGTCTTGCCGAACATGGATGAAGTCCGCTCGATTTCAGGAAGCGGGCTTCTGACCCGTGAAGCGCGAAATGTCAATGTCCGGGCGCCTGATTCGCCAAGAAAACTGCGCCTTTGACGAACGCGGTATTATGATACCTCACTCTCGCCGTGCGAGGGGATCGAATAGGTCCCGGTGGCGTGGGCGACCATCCCGCTCGCCCCTTCCGAGTAGAGTTCAACCTCGCCGACCACGAGCCGCTTGCCGAGCTTGATCAGCCTGGCTTTGCCGATGAGGTCGGCCGGCGCTGGCTTCAGCAGGAAATTGATCGAGACATTGGTCGTCACCGCATGCGCGACCCGCCGCCCGACCTCGCCGAGGATCGCCACATAGAGCGCGACGTCGCAAAGCGCGAACATGGCGGGACCGGCGATGGTGCCGCCGTATCTGAGGTGCCTGGGATGGTGGACGAGGCGCACCGTCGCGGCCATTGGCGCGAGGTCCTCGATCCGAAGGTCGCCGCTCTTCCAGACTTGCGGAAAGATCTCGGCGAGATAGGCGTGCAATTCGTCGATCGTGAAGGGGCGGGGCTTCAAGTTGCTCATCGTCGCCTGACGTACCAAATTCGCCGCGCCGCCTCTACTCAGGCCAACGTTGGGCCAGGCGGCGGCCGAATGGCGGCCGCGGCGAAAAAAGCCCCGCGTCCGGAGGGCCAGGCGCGGGGCAAGTCGCGTGCGGTTGGCCTCGGCGGTCAAAACTCGAGGCGCGCGACTTCCGTAACGTTGCGCCTACCGGGAGCGCCCCGCCAATCGACAAAAATGCGGAGCCAGGCAGTTTTCCCTGCGGAAACCGGATGTTCCCGCAAAACGGCGAGTGATCCGCCAAAGGGCTCGTTCCGTAGAGAGACCACAAGCGCCATCCCGAATAAATCCTGGGCTGTCGTGTTCGTTCGAGGCCCCCAGGATAGAGTCGATGGCGAAAAAGATCAGTCGCATGGCCGACCCCTTCGACGCCGGATCCCGCGACCGGCGGCTCCCGAAGGTCTTGTGCAAGAACGGGCATACGCAAAGGCCGCCTTGTGAAGGATCAGCGGAGTATCGAGCCATGCTTGACGAAGGCCTGCGCCTCAATCGAGCCTTCTTCAACATCCGCAGCGCCAGCATCCGCGAGGCCATCATCAACCTTATAATCGAAACCGCGAACAACGAAAACGCGGACGACCCTCGATTCCCCTGGCTGATCTAGCGCGTCGCCGATCTTAAGCGCGCGTGTCGCGCCTCATTCGCCGAGCCTTTGCGTCGAGCTTTCGCCGAGCGGGGAAATCGCTGTACTCTGGATGGCGCCCGCAACCGGCCATCCCGATGTTCCCGCCCGATCTCCTCGTCCGCGCCGCCGCGCTCATCGCCCGCTATCGCGACCTCAAGCTGATGGCCGCGACGGCGGAATCCTGCACCGGCGGGCTCATCACGGGGCTTCTCACCGAGGTTCCTGGCTCTTCCGACGTGGTAGAACGAGGGTTCGTCGTCTATTCCAACGCAGCCAAGGAAGAGTTGCTCGGTGTTCTCCCGGCGACGCTCGCGGGTCATGGCGCGGTCAGCGAGGAGACGGCGCGAGCGATGGCCGAGGGAGCGCTCAAGGCCTCGCGCGCGGACGTCGCGGTCAGCGTCACCGGAATCGCCGGGCCGGACGGCGGGACGGCGGCGAAGCCGGTCGGCCTCGTCAATTTTGCCTGCGCGCGGCGCGGCGCGCCCACGCTCGCGCGGGAAGAGCGGTTCGGCAACATCGGCCGCGAGGCTGTGCGCCTCGCCTCGGTCAGGGTCGGGCTCGAACTGCTCGCGGCGGCGGCCGATGGCCATCCTGGGCCCTCGTCGTAACGCGGCGCCATCCGACAGGCAGGCGGCGCGATGCTAGCCGGTGAAGGAAAATTCATCTGGCCGGATTGGAACGAGCGCGTCCGCCGGTGGTTGCCTTGGCGCTGGGCGGCGATCCTGGAGACAAACCCCAGATCTTGGAGACAAACCCCATGAGTGCTCTCAGCAAGACCCTATGTGCGCTTCTTTTGAGTTTTGGCTTCGCCGGTTCGGCCGTAGCCGCGACCACGAGCCCAGCTCCGGCCGGATCGACCACCGATCAAAACGCGCAACCCGCCCCGCCGGCCCATATCACACAGCGGCTGCGCAACGATCTCGGCAAGGCCGGATTCACCGACATCAAGATCATGCCCTCGTCGTTCCTGGTCCGCGCCAAGGATTCGCAGGGCCATCCGGTGATGATGGTCATCAATCCGGATTCCATGACCGAGGTGACCGAAGCGCCGGTTTCGGGCGCGATGAAGGGCGATACGACCGGCTCGTCCTCGGGCGCGGCCGCCAACACGCCCACGCCGCCGGCGAAACAGTAAAGTGCCCACGCCGAGGCGCGCCGTCTGCCGGCGCGCCTCTCGCTTCAGGCGTGATCCGGGCGTTTCTGGGGACTCCCAAGCAACGACACGCGAACCTTACGATTCGCCGCGTCCGTACACCGCGTCGGCGCGCTCCTCGAACGCGCGCGCGAACTTGCGGAAAGCGACGTCGAACATCGAGCCCATCAGCGCCCCGAGCGTGCGGCTCTTGAACTCGTAGTCGATGAAGAAGCCGACGCGCGAGCCCTCAAGCTCGGGCTCTTCGCGGAAGGTCCAGATGTTCTCCAGGCGACTGAACGGCCCGTCGATATAGTCGACCCTGACCTTGAGCCGCGGCCTGTCGAGCATCACCCGACTGGTGAACCGCTCATGGATGAACTTGTAGCCGACCGTCATATCGGCCACGAGCGTTTCGCCGCCGTCCTGCTCAGGTGTCCGGCCGCGCACTCTCAACCCCTTGCACAAGGGAACGAATTCCGGATAGCGCTCGACGTCGGCGACGAGGTCGAACATCTGCTCGGCCCGGTGGCGAACCCGACGCACTTCGCGGAAGGAGGGCAAGGGTCGCGGACCTCCGGCGACCGCGTGGGCGAGGCTTCAGGGCTTGGGTTCGGGCGCGGCCGGAGTGGGCGCTGCCGGCGCCGGCGCGGGGGCCGGCGGCGCGCTTCCCTGGCCTTCCATCTGCTTGAGCTGATCGAGAAGATTGCCCGGCGTGACCGGTGCCGGCGCGGTTTGGCTCGCGGGCGCAGGCGCGGGCGCGCCGCCCTTCTCGAGGATCGAGTGCGGCGCGCGGCTCCAGCTCGAGAGGATCGACATCAGGAGCGCCGTGGCGAAGAACATCGCGCCCAGGATCGCAGTCGCGCGCGAAAGCGCGTTCGCCTGGCCGCGGCCGGTCATGAAGCTGCCCGTTCCCCCGCCCGTCCCGAGCGCGCCGCCCTCGGAGCGTTGCAGGAGGACGACGGCGATCAGCGCGACGACGATCAGGATATGAATGACGATCAGAACGGATTGCATGGAGGTCTCGAATCGACGGAACGCCGGGCCCGAAGGCTTAGGCGTCCCCGAAAGATGGCGCGCTCCTAACACGACGCAAGGGGGGGCGTCCATCGGCTCGGATCGCGGCGATCAGCCCGCTGCAAAAGCGTCCTTGAGCGGCCCCCGGAGCGGCTCGCCTACTCGATCGTCACCGAAAACGGCAAATCGTCTATCGTGCCTTGGGTTACGACCAGAACGCTCTTTTGAATACGCCAGCTTCGACGGCAGCCAGCCGTTCTTGTCCCCCAGCAACGTCCACGACATGGTCGCTGGCTTCGCCGCAGGGATTGCTCGCGGGCCCGATACAAAAGGCAGGGGCGCCGTCAAGCGTAGGCGCGGGCGATGGCGAGGAATTCCGCCGCCTTGAGGCTCGCCCCGCCGACCAGCGCGCCGTCGACATTGTTGAGGGTCAGCAGCTCGCCGCAATTGTTCGGCTTGACCGACCCGCCATAGAGAAGTCGCGTTTTGGCGGCTCGTGGGCCGCCAACCTCGGCGAGCAGCGCTCGGATGCCGTTGTGGACGACGGCGACGTCGCCAGGCGTAGGCGTGTGGCCGGTGCCGATCGCCCAGACCGGCTCATAGGCGATGACGACGGTTTCGCTCGTTCCGCCGCGAGGAAGCGACTTTCTGAGTTGCCGGACGACGACGGCGGCCTGCTCGCCCCGGTCGCGCTCGGCCAAGGTCTCGCCAACACAGACGATCGGGATGAGGCCGGCTTTCAGCGCCGCTTCCGCCTTGGCGCGGACGAGTTCGTCGGTCTCGTGATGGTAATGGCGCCGCTCCGAATGGCCAACGATGACGTAAGCTGCGCCCGCGTCCCTGAGCATGGCGGCGGAAATGTCGCCAGTGAAGGCGCCGCCAGGCTCGGGGCTGCAATCCTGGGCGCCGAGCGCAAGCTGGCCGCCTTTGAGCTTCGCCGCCGCCAGCGCAAGCAGCGTCGCCGGCGGGCAGACGGCGAGCTCGGCGTCGCCTGCTTCGCCTGCGTCAGCCGCCCGGCGCATCGCCTCAATCTCGGCAAGCGAAGCGGAAACGCCGTTCATCTTCCAGTTTCCGGCGACGAGCGGACGCACGCCAGGGGTCATACCTTGTGCCCTCCCCGCAACTTAGGCCCGCGGGTGTTATCATCCGCCTTCCGCCTATGCAAAAGGCCCCGCCGCCGCTAGATAGGGCGCGCTGTAGCTGGGGTCGTCGACCCCGGCCGACGCGGTCAGCGACCGCATCTACAAGAGAGGCGGACGTGGTCGGCGACCGCGTCTACAGGGCGCACGAGGAAAGGCGAAAGAAGGCGAATGCTCGGAGCGATCCGCAACGCGGCTCAGGGGGTGGTCGGCAAGGCGATCATGACCGTGGTCATGGGCCTCATCATCGTTAGCTTCGTCATCTGGGGCGTAGGCGACATGCTGCGCGGCTTCACCGCCTCGACCGTGGCCTCGGTCGGGGGAATGAAGATCTCGTCCCAGGAGTATCGCCTCGCCTATGACCGGACAATCCAGCAGTATCAACGCAGGCTCAGGCGCCCGTTCACCAACGAGGAAGCCCGCCAGATCGGCCTCGATCGCAGCGTGCTGCAGCGGCTATTGAGCGAAGCGGCGGTCGATGACGAGGCGGGGCGGCTCGGCCTCAGCATTTCCGACGACGCCTTGCGCGAAATCATTACCACGAACCCGGACTTCCGCGACAAGTCCGGCGCCTTCGATCCGGCCCGCTTCGACTCCGCGCTGCGCAATCTCGATATGACCGAGCGCGGCTTAGTCTCGGAGCTGCGCAAGCAGGCACTGCGGCAGTTTATCGTCGTTGCGCTGACGACCGGCGTCGCCGCGCCCAAGGCCGAGGTCGCGGCGGAGGCGGATTATGAGGGCCAGAGCCGGTCGGTCGACTATTTTCTCCTCCCCGCCGCCGCGGCGGGCGAGATCGCCGCGCCTTCCGAGGAGGCGCTCAAGACGTTCTTCAACGATCGCAAGTCGAGTTACCGCGCGCCCGAATTCCGATCGGCGGACGTGCTCGCGCTCGAGCCGGAGACAATCGCCAATCCCGCCGAGGTGAGCGACGCCGACGCGGAAGCCGCTTATGCCAAGCTCGCCGGCAAGGATCCGAAATACGGCGCGCCCGAGAAGCGCGACCTCGAGCAGATCCTGTTCTCCAACCAGGTCGACGCCGATGCGGCCGAGGCCAAGCTCAAGGCCGGCATGAGTTTCGACGACCTGGTCAAGGAGCGCGGCCTCAAGCCGGAGGACGCCGACCTTGGCGAGACGACCAAGGACGCCATGCTCGATAAGGACGAGGCCGATGCGGTCTTCGCGCTGCCGCAAGGAGGCGTGAGCGGGGTGCTCAAGACCCAGTTCGGCCCGGTGATCGTCCGGGTGAAGAGCATCACGCCGTCCACGGTCAAGCCGTTTGCGGAAGTCGCGGAAGAGGTCAAGCGCCAAGTCTCGGCCTCCCGCGCCGGCGACAAGATTCAGGCGCTCCACGACAAGATCGAGGACCTTCGGGTGTCGGGCAAATCCCTTCTGGAAGCCGCCAAGGCGGTCGGCTTGACTGGAGAGCAGGTCGCCGCGGTCGACGCCGAGGGCCGCGACCCCAAGGGCGCGCCGGTCAATCTGCCGGACAAGGCCGAGCTCCTGCGCGCCGTCTTCGCCTCCGACGTCGGGCTCGATGAAGCGCCGATCAACACCGCCGACGGCGGCTTTGTCTGGTTCGACGTCACCAAGGTCGATCCCGCGCACGATCTCACGTTCGAGCAGGCCAAGCCTGAGGTCGAGAAGCAATGGCGGACTGATGAGGTCGACAAGGCGCTGGCCGGCAAGGCGGACGATCTCGTCAAGCGGATCAAGGCCGGCGAAAGCGTCGCCGACGCAGCGAAGAGCGCAGGGGCCGAGATGAAGCCGGCTCAGGACGTCCATCGGGCCGAGCAGACCGCGCTGCCGGAGTCGGTCGTCGCGGCGATCTTCCGCGAGCCCGCCGACGGTGCGGGCTCGGCGGCGACGCCGGACGGGCGGGTCGTGTTCAAGATCACCGCCGACAGTACGCCGCCGGTCGACTTCGCCGACGCCCGGGTCAAGGCAATGGCCGAGAAGCTCGATGGCGCCACGCGCGAGAGCCTGCTCGACCAATATGTCGAAGCCTTGCGCCGGACGCTTGGCGTCGTCGTCCATCCCGAGGCCCTACAAGCGGCCGAGGGCAGCTGATCAGTCGATGACCACCCTGCCCGATTACGAAGCGTTCGCGCGCGCCTATGGGCAAGGGGAGGCCGAGGTCGCGGTGACGACGCTGGTCGCCGACCTCGAGACCCCCGTCTCCGCCTATCTCAAGCTCGCGCGCGGCCGGTCGGGCAACATGTTCCTGCTCGAATCGGTCGAGGGCGGAGCGCAGCGCGGCCGCTACTCGATGATCGGCCTCGATCCCGACCTCATCTTCCGCTCGACGGGGATGAGCGCCGAGATCAATCGCAAGGCGCTGGTCGACCCGGACGCCTTCGTCCCCTGCCCCGGCGACCCGCTCGACGCCTTGAGATCGCTTCTGGCCGAATCCCGCATCACCCTGCCGCCCGGCCTGCCGCCGATGTCCGCCGGCGTGTTCGGCTATCTCGGCTACGACATGGTGAGACGCATGGAGCGCCTCGCCCCGGCCAAGCCCGACCCGATCGGCGTGCCCGATGCTCTCCTCATCCGCCCGACGGTGATGGTCGTCTTCGACGGCGCGCGCGACGAGATGGCGATCGTGACCCCGGTGCGCCCGGCGCCGGGAGTCTCGGCCCGTGCGGCCTACGAGAGCGCGACGGCGAGGCTCGATGCGGTCGTCGACGCGCTCGAGCAGCCGCTCGACCATGCGGCGGGAATGGCCATCGATCCGCTGGTGAGAGCGGGCGAGGCGCGGTCGAACACCAGCGAGGCCGAATACAAGGCGATGGTGGTCCGGGCGAAGGACTATATCGCCGCGGGCGATGCGTTCCAGATTGTGCTGTCGCAGCGGTTCACCAGCCAGTTCGACCTGCCGGCGTTCGCGCTTTATCGGGCGCTGAGGCGCGTCAATCCCTCGCCCTATCTCTGCTTCCTCGACTTCGGCGGCTTCCAGATCGTCTGCTCGAGCCCGGAAATCCTGGTCCGGGTGCGCGAGGGCAAGGTCGTGATCCGTCCGATCGCCGGCACCAGGCCCAGGGGAAAAAGTCCGACCCAGGACGAGGCGCTGGCCGCCGAACTCCTCGCCGATCCGAAAGAGCGCGCCGAGCATCTGATGCTGCTCGACCTCGGCCGCAACGACGTCGGCCGGGTCGCGAGGATCGGGACGGTGCGGGTGACGGACAGCTTCTTCGTCGAACGCTATAGCCACGTCATGCACATCGTATCCAACGTCGAGGGCGAATTGCGCGGCGGCGTCGACGCGGTGACCGCGCTCGCCGCGGGCTTCCCCGCCGGCACGGTCTCCGGCGCGCCAAAAGTCCGCGCGATGCAGATCATCGACGAACTCGAGAAGGACAAGCGCGGCATCTACGCCGGCTGCATCGGCTATTTCGGCGCCGGCGGCGAGATGGACACTTGCATCGTGCTGCGCGCCTCGGTGGTCAAGGACGGACTGATGCACGTCCAGGCCGGCGCCGGCATCGTTTATGATTCCTCTCCCGCCGCCGAGCAGAAGGAATGCGTCGACAAGGCGCGCGCCCTCTTCCGCGCGGCGGAGGAAGCGGTGCGGTTCGCGGTCAGGGGCAAGCGCGGGCAGTAGCGGACAAAGCCATGCCGTCCGCCGTCACGGCGCCGGCAGCCCGGCTTTGCGCAGACCCTCGACGAACCGCTCGAACTCGTCCGGATACTTGTACGGCAGCACCTTGCGGCGCTGCTCGATGGAATAACCGGGGTTGACGCGCAGCAATTCTCGCCATGCCTCGCGCGCCTCGTCGATGAGGCCCATCTGGCCGTAACTGGCGGCGAGCAGCGCGCGCGAAGAGTCGGTGTCGGGGTTGCGCAGAATGCGACGCTTCAGTAGTCCGACGGCCTCGGGATATCGCCCCAATTGATAGAGCGCTTGAGCGCGAAATTGCAGCCAAATTTCTGGGAAACTGGGTTCCAGCGCCATTGCGCGCTCAAAGCATTTGAGAACCTCTTCGGACCGGCCGACGTAGTGCAGGATGAGACCGCGCGCAATGTGTCCGTCAGCAAAGTTCGGATTGAACTCAACCGCCTTCTCAGCCTTGCCTAGAGCCTCGTCATAGCGGCGGGCCCAAAGACAGATGAGGGCGAGCGCCCAAAGCGCATAGGGGTGACGTTCATTGAGCTCAACTGCCTGTCGTGCAGCTTTCTCGGCCTCTTCGATGGCCTGCGTGGGCGAGGCGGTCCATCCGTTCGCATAGTCGATCACGTGCGTCGCACCGAGGAGGGCGTGAGCCGGCGCATAGTGGGGGTCGAGTTCTATGGCGCGCCGCAGCAAGTTTCCGGCTTCGCGGTTGGCGTCTTTGGTCGTCCGAAAGAACAGCTCGCGCCCGCGCAGGAAGCAGTCGTAGGCTTCCTGATTGTCAGTGTGCTCCACAGCGATGCTTTGGCGGTCGCCGCTGCTGAGATTGAGCGCGAGCGCGGCGACGATCTGGGTCGTCACGTCGTCCTGCACGGCGAAGATGTCGGTCATTTCCCGATCGAACCGCTCAGCCCATAGATGCCCGCCGGTTGTCGCGTCGATAAGTTGCGCAGTGATCCTGACGCGAGCGCCCGATTTGCGGACGCTTCCTTCCAGAACATAGCGGACCCCGAGGCTCTTCCCAACCTCGCTGATATGGATGTTCTTGCCCTTGAAGGTGAACGAGGAATTGCGGGCGATGACGAAGAGCTGCGCGAGCTTCGACAGCGCCGTGATGATGTCTTCCGAGATGCCGTCGGCGAAATATTCCTGCTCCGCGTCGCCGCTCATGTTGGCGAACGGCAGCACGGCGATCGATGGCTTGTCGGACAACATGGGCGACCGCTGAGGACTGATCTCGGCCTTGGCCTCGATCGGCCCAGTGGGTTTCGCCTGCGTCAGCTGTCCGACCGCCAGCGAATAGACTCGCACCGGCTCGGCGATATTCTTGAGCGCGGTCGCCCCGAGATCGCTGACCGTCAGGTCGAGCCTCGCTCTCACCTGCCGATAGGCGTCTTCCGAGAGACAGATTGCGCCGGGCCCGGCGACGCCCTCGAGACGCGCGGCGATGTTGACGCCGTCGCCCATCAGGTCGCCATCAGCCTCCTCGACCACGTCGCCGAGATGAACGCCGATGCGGAATTCGATTCTGCGGTCGTCCGGCACGCCGGCGTTGCGCTCGATCATGCCGCTCTGAATCTCGATGGCGCAGCGCACCGCGTCGACGACGCTGCGGAACTCGACCAGAGCGCCGTCGCCAGTGCGCTTGACTACCCGCCCGTTGTGCACGGCGATCGTCGGGTCGATGAGATCGCTGCGCAAGGCCCGGAGCCGCGCGAGGGTGCGGTCCTCGTCCGCCCCGGCGAGCCGGCTGAAGCCGATGACGTCAGCGGCCAGGATTGCGGCCAGTTTCCTGCTCTCGGCCATGAAACGCTCGATCCCACCGAAAAGCGACGCGACTCCGCTGAAGAGTCGACGATTCTGGAATAGAGCGCTTAGATCGCGGGAATGCAACTGAACGCGCCGCACCGAGGCGTCGTCGAATTGACCATGCGCTCCAGCATGATTGACGCCGACAATCTCGCTCCGTAGTTTCCGGGGACAGCGCCCGGCCAGGCAAAGGCCGGTTCGAACGTCGGGGAAACAAGGCGCGCGCTTTGTTCCGCGCGGCGGAGGAAGCGGTGCGGTTCGCGGTCAGGGGCAAGCGCGGGCAGTAGGCGCGCAGGATCTGCAGCGCGGGCCAGATCAAGAAATGGCGCGGCGCGATCGTCGGCTACGACATCCCGAAGCTCAGCGCCGAACTGGAGGCGAGCCGCGACTATGTTTTCGCCGCGGCCGGCATCGAGCGCGACCTGTTTCGGGCGTAGATTCCGCCCGCCGGCTTACGCCGTCGCGAGCTTCTTCTCGCTTGCGAAGGGGCTCAAGCCGAGCCAGGTCTGCATGTCCCTGGCGAGCGCGCGGTCGCCTGTGAGCATCAGCTTTCCCCTGGCGACGGAATCGGCGACATCGGTCAAGCCCATCCAGATCGCGGTCATCGCGCGCAGATCGACGGTCACGTAGAGGTCGACGTCGAATCCGGGATCGACCGAGCAAAGGTCGACTTCGGCGTCAGGCTCGACCACCAGCCACCAGTACCGGCGGCCGCTCGGCTGTTCGGGATAAATGAAATGGATCACGCAGCGGTGGTCCGGCATCGGTGTCGGGTCGAGATTGCGCCTCATGTCCCACATCAAGAGCGACGGATCGAGATTCTCGAGCGACAGCTGGGCCTCGACCCAATGCTGTCCCCATTTGCCAATCGCCACGATGACGCCTTCGAGCTCGCGGCCGGCTGGCGTCAGGCAATACTCGACCACGCCCGGCTCGGTCCGCGAGGCCACCCGGACGACGATGCCGGCCCCCTCCAGATCCTTCAGACGTTTGGACAAAAGGGCCGGCGACATCCGCGGCACGCCGCGACGGAGATCGTTGAACCGGGTCGAACCCGCGACCAGTTCGCGCAACAGGACGACGGTCCAGCGGGTGCAGAGCACTTCGGCGGCCATCGCGACGGGACAGAACTGTTTATAGCTACCCTGCGTCATGAGATGCCTCCCAGTTCACAAGAGCGTGAACACTAGGGGATGCGACCGGCGTCCGCTAGTTCAAATTCTGTATCGGGCTGATTCATTTCGTGAACTGGACGCGCGTCCGGCGCCGCGCGCATGATTCCATCGTCGCCCATCGATCGCGACCCAGGGCGTTCGCCCTGATGCCGTCACACGGCTCGATGATGGCGATTATTTACGAATTGTTCCTGCGGGAGGAATACCATGAACCCAGAAGCTATTTCGAAGTTCGCGCAGAGCCTTCGCGGCCCGGTGATCGGCCGCGGTCATCCCGAGTATGACGAGGCGCGCAAGCTTTATAACGCCATGATCGACAAGCGGCCGCACCTGATCGCGCGCTGCGCCGACGCGGCCGACGTGATCGCGGCGGTGAATTTCGGCCGCGAGCACAAATTGCCGATCGCCATTCGGGGCGGTGGCCACAACGGGCCCGGCCTCGGCAGCGTCGACGACGGCCTCGTCATCGATCTTTCGCAGATGAAGGGCGTCCGGGTTGATCCGGCCGCAAAGACGGTGCGGGTCGGCGGAGGCTGCACGACCGGCGAGGTCGATCATGCGACCCACGCCTTCGGCCTCGCCGTGCCGTTCGGCGTTGTCTCGACCACGGGCGTCGCCGGCCTCACGCTTTCCGGCGGCCACGGGTATCTGAGCCGTCAATACGGGCTCGCCGTCGACTCCCTCATCGAGGCCGACGTCGTGCTCGCGGACGGGCGGTTCGTCACAGCGAGCGAGACTGTAAACCCTGACCTCTTCTGGGGGCTTCGCGGCGGCGGCGGCAATTTCGGCGTCGTGACAAGCTTTCTCTTCAAGGCTCACCCCGGGAGCATGGTCTATGGCGGGCCGATCATCTGGGAGCTCAAGGACGCGCCGACGGTCATGCGCTGGTATCGCGACTTCTCAGCCAGCAAGCCACACAAAGCGTTTGGCAGCTTCCTCGGATTGCAGACCGTGCCGCCCGGCGACCCGTTCCCCAAGGAGCACTGGGCGAAGAAAATGTGCGCGCTGGTCGTCTGTCACAACGGGACGACAGCCGAAGGTGAAAAGGCCGTCAACGCGGTCCGCGCGGCGCTGCCGCCGCCGATCATCGACTGGGCCGGCCCGATGCCCTACCCGGCCCTTCAGGGCCTGTTCGACGGGCTCCTGCCGAAGGGCCTGCAATGGTATTGGAAGGGCGATTTCGTCAAGACGCTGCCCGATGCGGCGATCGAGGCGCATGTCGCCAACGGCGCCAAGCTGCCGAGCGTGCTCTCGGGCATGCACCTCTATCCGATCGACGGGGCGGTGCATCGGCCGAAGAAGGACGCGACGGCCTGGAACTGCCGCGACGCGGCGTGGTCGATGGTCATTTTCGGCGTCGATCCCGATCCGAAGCACGCGCCAGCGATCACGAAATGGGCGCGCGACTACTGGGAGGCGGTCCATCCGTTCAATCTCGCCGGCGCCTATCCGAATTTCATGATGGACGACGAAGGCGACGCGAGGCTCAAGGCGACTTTCGGCGAGAACCACAAGCGCCTCGCCGAAGTGAAAAAGAAATACGACCCGACGAACCTGTTCCATGTGAACCAGAACATCCGCCCGGCGCCGTGAGCGATCCGGGCGAGGGAAAAGGAAGACCCCGTGCCAATTTTTATGGACCGCCACGACCTCCGCGGGTCGACGCAGGCGGACGTGGCCGAAGCACACCGCAAGGATCTCGAGGTCCAGGACCGGCACGGGGTCAAATATCTGGCGTACTGGTACGATGAGGGGAATGGGGCGGCGTTCTGCCTCGTCCATGCGCCCGACTCGGCAACCGCAAATCGCGTCCATCGCGAGGCGCATGGCGAAGTCGCCAACGCCATCATCCCCGTCGACCCTGCCACGGTCGAGGCGTTCCTCGGCCGGATCGGCGATCCGCGCGCCGTCCCGGGCGCGTCCGCGCCGGCGGTGGATTCCGGACTGCGCGCCGTCATGTTCACCGACATCGTCGGTTCGACCGAGATGACAGCGCGCCTCGGCGATGTCGCGGCGCTCGAACAAGTGCGGGCGCATGACGCTCTCGTCCGGCGCGGGCTCGAAGCGCACGGCGGGCGTGAGGTCAAACACACTGGCGACGGCATCATGGCCTCCTTCGATGTGGTGAAGAACGCCGCGCGCGCCGCAGCCGATATCCAGCGGCGCTTCGCCGCCTACAACGCCGAGGCGTCGGAAAGCCTGAGCGTCCGGATCGGCGTCGACGCGGGGGAGCCCGTCGAGGAGCATGACGACCTGTTCGGCGCAACGGTGCAGCTCGCCAACCGGCTGTGCAGCGAAGCCGAGGCCAACGGAATCATCGTGTCCGGCAGGGTGCGCGAGCTCTGCGAGGAGGGCGCCGCGCGGTTCGTGGCCCTCGGCGAGCGGCGGCTGAAGGGCTTTTCCGAGAAAATTCCAGTGTATCGATTGGAATGGCGGAACTGAATCCGAGACTATTTTACGGGAAACGTTTGTCGCGCTAAGCAATGATCCTGACGCCCCGGAAGCGTCAGGGATCGAACGCCGGGCTGCCCAGCCCGCGTCGGCGCGAGAGAAAATTGACCGATCGGCAGCAAACGCTGAATTCGATGTGGCCGGCCGCTGCGGAAAATGTCGCCGGGCCCCGATTCTGGCTGACCGGAATTGCGTTTGTTCCCGTTTATCTGGCGCTGAATGTGATGACCGCGCGGTACCAGTTCCATGCGCTCGGCGTCACCCTGTGGAGCCCGGACGACGGGCTGACCGTCTGGCTGCTGCTGCTAGGGGTCAAGTTCCTGCCTTTCGTCCTGGTCGGCGCGGTGCTGGCCGACCTCCTGATTACTCACGTCCAGCACAGCCTTTACATAACACTTCTGGCTGAAATCGGGGTCAGCGCCGGCTACGTGGCGCTCGCAGTCGTGTTGCGCGACGTCCTCAAGTTCAGCTTGCGAAGGGTCGATCTCACTGACGTCCTCGTCATGCTCTTGGCTGTGCCGGCGGCCGCCATTCTGAACTCGCTGATTTATTGCGGCATCCTCTACCTCGCCGGATCGCTGCCCGGCGATCAGTTCGCCCCCGCCATGCGCCATTTCTGGATCGGCGATACGGTTGGAATCATCGCGATCCTCCCGGCGGCGACGGCGGTATACGTGATTTCATCCAAGACTCGCTGGGTCTGGCGGAGGAAGGATACGCTCGACTGGTCTGTCTTCATCGTCAGTTCAGTCGCGGCGATCGCGGCCATCCACGGGACCAGCGGCGCCTACGCCTACCACTTGTTCTACCTCCTGTTTTCGCCGATCATCTGGATCGGGATGCGCACGGGCTATGCCGGGACCGCGCTCGCGCTGCTCGCGATCCAGACAGCTTTTTTCATCAATGCTTCGCACGTTGGAATCACCGACGATGATTTTGACCAGCTTCAGATCCTCATGCTCGTCCTTTCGATCACCGGGCTCATGCTTGGCGCGGCAGTAACCGAACGCGAGCGCGCCAACCAGCGGCTGCGGGCGCAGCAGGGGGAACTGGTGCGCGTCTCCGCCCAGGCGACGGCCGGCGCGATGGGCATGCTGCTCGCGCACGAGCTCAGCCAGCCTTTGTCGACCGTCGCGACATACGCGCTCGCCGCGCGCCGGATGCTGCAATCCGGCGCCGCTTCGGAACCGGTGATGGACGCCTTGCGCAAGGCGGAAGCCGAGGCGCAACGGACGCGCAAGGTGGTGGAGCGCATCCGCGACCTCGTCTCGGTCGGCAGAATGGAGCCGGCCGAGGTGAACCTCACCGAAGCGGCCTCGAAGATTCGAACCCTGTGCATCGAAGGCGCGAGCGCGCGCGGCGTGGACATCGCGGTCGAGTGCGCGCGCCCGATCCCGCTGATCAAGGCAGATCTAATCGGGATCGAGCAGGTCCTCAACAATATGGTGGGCAATGCCGTCGACGCGGCCGCGGAGCGCCGGGACGGGCGCGGGCGGGTCGTTGTTCGGCTGACGAGCGGCGAGGACTGGGTTACCGTCGAAATCGAGGACAACGGCGCCGGGGTGGCGCCAGAAATGGCGAAGAGCCTGTTCGAGGCCTACCAGACGACGAAGCCGCGCGGATTCGGGCTCGGGCTTACGCTCAGCCGGCAAATCGTGCGTCGCCACGGAGGCCGCATCTCGTGGCGGCCGCTCGCCCCGCAAGGGACCAGATTTATCATCGAGCTTAACATCAGGGGGCCAACGGAAGGTGCCGAATAACCGTCACGTCGCCATCGTCGACGACGAATCGAGCGTCCGCGAGTCGCTGGCGTTGCTTCTCTCGACTGCCCAGATCGACACGCGGACGTTCGCGTCGGCTGAAGACTACCTTGCGTCTCCGGCTGACGCCGCCGCCTGCGTCATCCTCGACAATCAGCTTCCCGGCCTCAGCGGCATCGGACTGCTCAGGCGCATCGCTGCCGCGGCGCGCGACACGGCCGTCATCCTGATAACCGGGCACGGCGACGTGCCGACCGCAGTGTCGGCGATGAAGTGCGGGGCGTTCGATTTCGTCCAGAAGCCGCTCGACCCCGAGGCGCTTCTGCTCACCGTCGAGAAGGCGCTGGCGAAGATCGAGCAGGCGCGGGACCAACACGCGCAGGCCGAGGACTTCCGCAGCCGACTCGCATTGCTCACGCAGCGCGAGCACGAAGTCTTCGTCCTGATGATCGAGGGTCTGCCGACCAAGCTCATCGCCCGCCAGCTGGGGATCACCCCGCGAACGACCGAGCATCATCGCGCGGCCGTCATGCACAAGCTGCGGGCCCGCACCGGGTCGCACCTCGTGCGGATGGCGCTGAGTTCCGACTTGGCCGCGGGCGACCAGGCCGGAGGAGCGTAGGTGAGCGTAGGTAGTATCCCCCATTTTCGCGACGCCGAAGCGCCTATACACAATAAGGCTCTGGCCGACTTGGTCTTATGAAAGAGCGCGGTAAACGGACGTAGAGGGGCTTCACCGGCGAGGTCACGCTCGGCGGCGCCAAAAAGACCGCCGATCGCAATACGCGACGGTGGACGTACCCGGACCAGGCACAGCGGGGACAATGCCTGGTGATCGACCCTTCATCGATAAAGGGGGTGCGGGTCGATCCGGCGAGGGGGGTCAGGCTTCGGGCGGTTGCCTCAAGGGCGGCGCCGGACACTGAACTCGCCCCTCGGATCAGCGGCGCCATCCGGCGTCGGCTCGCCCACCCGGCCGGGGGCCGGCGTTTTCGGGGCCGGCCTGCTGTCCGAGCCGACAATTCGGCTCGCCGCCGACCGCCTCTCCGATTTTCTCCTTGACCCTCCAGAACCGGCCTTGAGCCGGCGACGATTCGACGCCGGGCGAGCCGCCGTCATGTCTGCTAGACTGCCGCCTTCGCAGATTGACGCGACCGCACGACGATGCTGTTTCTCCGCGCACCGGACCCGCTCCGGATCATTCTCTGGGCCATCGCGATCGGGGCGGCAGTCGGGGCGGCCTATTCGCAGATGCACGTGATTCAGAACGGCGCTCCGGCTTTCGCCCTCTATGGCGTCCCGCGGGGTCTCCTGACCGGCGCCGTGATCGGGGGCGTTTTGAGCACCCTCGAGAGCGTGGTTCTCTCCGGCCCGCTCGGGGCTCCGCTTCGCTGCGCGCCGTTCCCGGTCCATGTGGCGGTCAAGACTTTCATCTATCTCGCAGTCATCCTGTTCGCGCTCGAGCTCGGGCGGCATCTATTCCCCTCACCGGGCGAGCGCGGCGTCGAAGGCGGGGACGTTTTGTTCTCGCTCGCGGCCTCGCTCGTCTTCGTCTTCATGCTCGACGTGAACACCTTGCTCGGGCAGAACGTGCTCATCAACTTCATCATCGGCCGCTATTATTCGCCGCGGCTCGAATCGCGGGTGTTCCTGTTCCTCGACATGGAGGGCTCGACGGGATTGGCTGAGCGCCTTGGCCCGCTCGCCTTCCATCGCCTGGTCAACCGGTTTGTCAACGACCTCACCCAGCCGATCGTCGCCGCGCACGGCGAGATCCATACCTATGTCGGCGACGAATTGATCGCGACCTGGAAACTGGAGGAGGGAATAGTCAAGGCCCGCTGCATCGTCGCCTGCTTCGACGCCATCGACCGACTGGCGCGGGCCGCGCTCGACTACCGCCGCGAATTCGGCGTCCCGGTCAATGTCCGCGCTGGGCTCCATTGCGGTCCGGTCGTGACCGGCGAGATGGGCTCGGTGAAGAAGGAGATCGTTTTCCTCGGCGACACCGTCAACACGACCGCTCGCATCCAGGATCTCTGCCGCCAGACCGGGGACCGCGTCCTTGCCTCGGCCGACCTGATTGATCGCCTCGAGCTGCCGCCCGGCGTCGCCAAACGTTCGCTCGGCGACCTCAGGCTGCGCGGCAAGGGCGCCGATCTTGCGCTCTACGCGTTGACCAAGGCACCCGGGCGCGCCCGACGGTCGGAGGCCGCCGCGAGCCGCGAGGCAGCGTCCGAGGATACCCACGTCGCCCTGCCTTGAGCGGGATTAGCGCGCGGACATCCGGACCTCCGGCGTCAAGGACAGGCGACAGGACATTTGTCGGCATGATCGCTTTCGCGGTATAAGGCGCGGCGAAAGCGAGCGAACATGCCGTCGCAGAGTACATGGGTTTGGGCCGGAGCAGCCACGGCGTCGACGGTTGTGGCCGCGGGAGCGGTGGCGGGCGCGGTCCTCTGGACCCATCCGGGTTTCCTTTGGCCGAACCCTGCCCCGACACAGGCCGTCGCCAGCGCCCCCGTACCAACGGCGCCAAGCGTTCCTGCGGCTGTCCCGACTGTCGAGACTACGGCGGCGGCAAGCGCCCCGGCGACGAGCGAGGCGGCGGCCGCGCCGCTCAAGCCGGCCTTCGACGTGGTGAACGTCGAGCCCTCGGGCGACGCGGTCATCGCCGGCCGCGCGGCGCCGAACGCCAAGGTCGAGCTGCGCGACGCCGGCAAGACGGTCGCCGAGGCGACCGCCGACCCCTCGGGCCAGTTCGTCATCATCCCGCCCGCATTGGCGCCGGGCGCCCACAATCTCTCGCTGGCCGCCAACGCAGACGAAGGGCCGACGGAGACGTCGGATGCGGTCGGCGTCTCGGTTCCCGAGCCTGAAACGAAGGCGGTCGCCGCGGCGGCCCCGGCCCCCACGGCGCCGCCGCCCGCCGCTCCCTCGCCGGCGCTGGCGATGCGGACCTTGGCCGCGCCGCCGGCCGCCGCGACCCACGTCGCCATTCGGTCCGTCGAAGCCGACTCGGCCGGCGGGCTCGTCGCCAAGGGCTCGGCCGAGCCGAACGCGACCGTGCGCCTCTATCTCAACGGCGCCGACGTCGCCGACGCCAAAGCCCAATCGGACGGCCGCTGGTCGCTGACGATCAAGCACGGCGTGACCCCAGGCGGCTACGTCATGCGCGCCGACGAGATCAACCCGGGCGATTCGTCGGTGGTCGCGAGCGCGGATACGCGGTTCGACTATCCGGCTCCAGCCGCGCCTGCCCCGGCGGCTGCGTCGGCGCCCGCCCCGGCCATCGCCGAAGCGAGCGCTGGGCAACCGAAGGCGGTTACCTCAGCCGACGTCGTGGTCGACACGGTCCAGACCGCGCGGGTCGTGCCCGGCCATACGTTATGGGCGCTCAGCCAGAACTATTACGGCGACCCGACGCGCTACCCGGTGATTTACGAAGCCAACAGGTCGCAGATCCGCAATCCGAATCTCATCTATCCCGGCCAGGTCTTCGTCGTGCCGAAGTTCGAGCCGAAGCCCTGAGCGGCAGACAGGCTCGGGTGGCCCCGGCGGTTCGCCCGCCGCAGCGACAGGAACTAAGGTCTCGCCATGCCTCCCGACGAGCAAGTCGACGCGCTCTCTGAGCTCCAGGTCAGAACGTTCGACGACGAACTCGGCCGCCGCATCATCGAGATGCACATCTGGGCGGTGCGCGAGGGGCTGCGCGGCGCCGACGCCTACCGTTTGTTCGACGGATACTGCCAGCGCCTCGTCGTCGACAGGTTTCCGCTTTGGCGTGCGCACACGGCGATGGAAACGCTTCACCCGCAATGGAACGGCTACGGGTACACGTGGCGGCGCGACCTCAACGCGATCGAGCCCGAGCAGTACGCTCATGGGACTTTCGAGGATGAAATCTGGGTCACCAGCCCGCTCAACCATTTGATCCAGCTGGCGGAGGGCGGAGATTCCAATCCGTTCATCCGCCGACGCCTGGAGAGAGGGCCGGAAGAGCGTGATTTCCCTGTGCTCGAGGAGTTCTTCAGCCAGGGCGGCACGGACTATGTCGCTTATCTCTTCATCTATGGCGCGGCCTCCGGCCGCGACCGCTCCCAAGGGTCCGGCATCGTCTATTCGTTCACGACCGACCGGAAGGGCGGCTACAGCGATGACGACATAAGGCTCGTTCAGGCGACGCTGCCCGGGCTTTCGCTGGCGATGAAAGCACACGCGGGCCACGTGATCGCCTCGGGGCTGCTCGGGACCTATCTCGGCGCGGACGCCGGGCGGCGCGTCCATGCCGGCTCGGTTATGCGCGGTTCGGTCGACAAGCTTAACGCGGTGATCTGGTACGCAGACATCCGCGGCTTCACCCCGATCAGCGACTCGGCGCCGGGACCGGTCGTCGTCGAGCTGCTCAACGAGATCTTCGAGGCTCTGGCCTCCGCGCTGCGCCCACGCGGCGGCCAGGTGCTCAAATTCATCGGCGACGCGATGCTGGCCGTCTTCTCGTTCGAGGAAAGCAAACGGGCGGAGACCTGCCGGTGCGCGCTCGACGCTGCGGTCGAGGCGATGGCCGCCATTGGCCAGCTCGGCAGAGCGCGTGCGGCGGCCGGTCTCCCGGCGGCCTCGGTCGATCTCGCCCTCCACCTCGGCGAGGTCCTCTACGGCAATGTCGGGGCGAGCGACCGGCTCGACTTCACCGTCATCGGCCCGGCGGTCAACGAGGCGGCGCGCATCGAGGCTCTATGCGAGCCGCTCGGCCGGCCGGTCCTCGTCTCGGCCGAATTCGCCACCGGCGTCGCGGGCGCCGAGAGCCGCCTCGTTTCCCTTGGCCGCCACACATTGCGCGGAGTGAGGGAGCCGAAGGAGATTTTCGCGCTCGATTTGAATATCCCGCCAGACTAGCCGCCGGCTTCTCCGCGAACATGCTCGGCTCCGTTCATCCCTCAGGCACTCCGGCGCGGCGCATGTCGTCGATCACCCTGGCGCGCTGCTCAAGATAGAGGGGATTGTCGCTCGTCACGGCCAAGCGAAAATTCGCGATGGTGAACCGGGGGTCGAGAGCAAGTCCCGCCGCAAGCTCTGATCGCGCTTCGTCCATTCTGCCGGCGTTCGCCAAAACGGTCGCGTGAATGAATCGACACAGGGCAAAATTTCGATTGGCCTCAATGGACCGACGAAACCAGGACGCCGCTTCCTCGTTGCGGCCGAGAAGACAGGCGGCGAAGCCAGCCGTCAAAAGCCAGACGTAGGCCCACGGATCGCGAGGGCTGAGACGAAGCGCCTCCAGAACATGCGCTTCGGTCTCCTCAGCCCGGCCGATGAACAACTTGTTCTGTCCGATCAGCGCGTGCGCTCCGGCGAGGTTGCGATCCAAGGCCAGCGCCCGCTCGTATTCGGCGATGCCCTGGGCGGCCCGATTGGTGAAGCCGAGGACCATTCCCAAGGTCAGGTGGGCAAGAGCGTGGTCGGGAGCCAGGGACAGCGCCCTGGTCGCCGCGGCTTCCGCCGCGGCGAACCGAGCGGCTTTATCGTCCGTGGATAGAGAGATGGCGAAATTGGCCTCGACCTGCGCCATGCCGGCCAGCGCGTCGGCGTTGGCGGGATCGAGCGCCAATGCGCGCTCAAAGAACTCGCGCGCCTTGGTCATGTTTTCAAAGGTAACCCCTTTGTTGACCCACGCCTCGCCCTGAAAATAGAGGTCCATCGAATCAGGCGCCGGCGCCCGTTCCGCGCGGCGCGCCTCGACCGCGATCAGCTGCGCGTTCAGCGTGTTGGCGATCCGCGCCACGATCTCGTCCTGCATTTCGAAGAGATCGGTCACCGGCCTTTCGAACCGCTCAGCCCAAAGGTGGCTGCCGTTCTGCGCGTCGATGAGCTGGGCGTTGACGCGCATTCGACTACTGCTTCGTTGGACGCTTCCTTCGAGCGCGTAGCGGACATTCAGCTCGCGCCCGAGTTTGGTGACGTCCAGGGCCTTGCCCCGGTATGTGAACGCCGTGTTGCGCGCTATGACGAACGAGCCGCGGATCCGGGAGAGGTCGGTTGTAAGGCTTTCGGTGACGCCATCGATGAAATAGTCCTGTTCCGGGTCGCCGCCGATATTGGCGAACGGAAGCACGACGATGGAGAGACGAGGCGGTCCGGCTTCTGACGACGGCGAGTGATGCGCGCCCGGAAGGTCGTCAGCCGCGATGCGGACGGCATAAACATGCACCGGCCGAGCGATGTTCTTGAGCGCCTTCTCTACGAGGTCTATGAACTCCGCCTCGACCCTGCCGCGCACGTGCTCGTGCGCCGAGCCAGAAATGGAGACGCCGCCGGGTTCCGCCACACCCTCGAGGCGGGAGGCGATGTTGACGCCGTCGCCAAGGATATCCTCGCCGTCGATCAGCACATCGCCGAGATGGACGCCGATCCGGTAAAGGACGCGCTTCGCCTCGAGGACGCCTTCGTTGCCGGCCGCCATTTGCCGCTGCATCGCCAGGGCGCACTCGACTGCCTCGACGATCGACGGAAACTCGATGAACATTCCGTCGCCCATGGTCTTGAACAGCCGTCCGCCATGCGCCGCGATGATCGGCTGAACGGCCTCTCGCCGTTCTCGCACCAGACTTGCAGTGCCGGCCTCATCCTCGCCCATCATGCGCGAATAGCCGACCACGTCGGCGGCGAGGATCGCGGCGAGCTTGCGGGCGGCGGTCATGGGAACGCGCGGCTTACCGTCTGGGAATTCGCGGTCCTCTTATCACCGCCGCGACCGGCGAAAAACCCGCCCGAGCCAGCGAGCCAGCGGGCCTTCAGAACGCCTTGGGCAATCCGGCTTGGCGAAGAATGTCGTTGACCACAGGCCGGCTGACGACGCTGACGGGAACTGGAAAATTGCGTTGCGTTATCGGACTGCGCCAAATCTCGTGGCTGCCCCGACCTTGCCGGACGATGACGCATCCTGCTTACGTCAGCAAATCGCGCAATGGTGCGGCGCCATTCACGCTGCGACCGGGACCGCTTCGCGAATCGCCATGACCTGAATGAAGATGGAGCCCGGGTCCACGCCAGGGTGGTTGTCCGGCGCGAGGTCCAGCGCCATCCTGGAGACCTTTTCAAGCAGTTCGTCGAGTGTCGTTGCATCCGCCGCCGCGGGAATCTCGTCGCAGCTGCCGCTCCAGACGTTCGCTCCGGAGTCCCAAATCGCGGACACGGTGAAAATCACCGGCTTGCTCATGGCGTCCTCATCGACTTGCACTTCCCCAAGGCGGAACACCACTATCACGCCCGTGGAGGAGGCCAAATCTTCACCCTTCACCTGATCGGCGGGGCGTATTGCAGGCCGCCGTTCTCCCAGAGCGCGTTCAGGCCGCGGCGGATCTTGATCGGCGAGCCCATGCCGACGTTGCGCTCGAACGATTCGCCGTAATTACCGACATGCTTGATGATCCGATAGGCCCAGTCGTCGGTGAGGCCCAGCCCCTGGCCGAAATCGCCCTCGACCCCCAGCAGCCGTCGGATCGCCGGGTTGTCGGATTTGAGCTTCTCGTCGACATTGCCCTGAGTCACGCCGAGCTCTTCGGCGGTGATGAGCGCGTAATGCGTCCATTGCACGATCTCGAACCACTCGATGTCGTCCTTGCGCACCGAGGGGCCGAGCGGCTCCTTCGAGATGATCTCCGGCAGAACGATATTGTCGTCCGGGTTCGACATCTTGAGCCGTTCGGCATAGAGGCCCGAGGCGTCGGTCGTATAGGCGTCGCAGCGGCCGGTGTCGTAGGCTTTGGTCGCCTCGTCGTCGGTCGCGAACACGACTGCTTCCAGTTTCATGTTGTGGGAGCGGAAATAGTCGGCGAGGTTGAGCTCGGTGGTCGTTCCCTGCTGGACGCAGACCGAGGCGCCGTCGAGTTTCAGCGCCGAATCGACGCCGAGCTTCTTCTTCACCATGAATCCCTGGCCGTCGTAGTAGTTGACGCCGGTGAAGAACATGCCGCCAGTCTCGCGCGACAGCGTCCAGGTCGTGTTGCGGATCAAGACGTCGATCTCGCCCGAGGCCAGGATCGTCGGCCGGTCCTTGGCGTTGATCGGCAGGAACTTGACCTTGTTTGGATCATTGAAAATCGCCGCCGCGATCGCCCGGCACTCGTCGACGTCGAGGCCCTTGTAGACACCCTGATTGTCCGGCAGGCCGAAGCCTGCAAGGCCCGGATTGGCGCCGCAGATCAATTGGCCGCGGGCCTTCACCTGATCGAGGGTGCCCGCCTCGGCGGCAAGCGCGGCAAGAGCGGCAAAGCCGGCGGCAGGGAGGAACCCCAAAAGCGATTTCATCAAATTCTCCCGCGTTGCTTGCCGATCCTTGACCCCGCTCTGAACAGAGCAGATGCCTGCATTGTCGGGACAGCCGACTGTGGAAGTCAATCGACTGCAATCCGAGGTTTCGAAGTCAACGGACGCCGGACCCATGGAGCAACGGTTCACCTTCAACCAAGTCGCCGAACTCTACGATCAGGCCCGCGCCGGCTATCCGCAGGCTCTGTACGACGATCTGATCGGCATCGCCAATCTCTCAGCCGGCGACGCTGTTCTCGAAGTTGGCTGCGGCACCGGCAAGGCGACCGAGGAATTTGCCCGACGCGGTCTCAATGTTGTCGCGCTCGATCCGGGACCGGACATGATCGCGGCGGCCCAACGGCGCCTCGCCGCGTTCCGTGGGGTGCGTTTCGTCCGGGCGACATTTGAGGCGTGGCCGGTTGAAACTGGCGCTTTCCGATTGGTCGCGGCGGCGCAGTCGTGGCACTGGGTCGCGCCGGATGTCCGGTTCGGAAGGGCGTTTGAAGCGCTTGCGCCCGGCGGAGCGCTCGCGGTCTTCGGAAGCGCGCCGGAACCCGTTCCGCAGCCGATCCGCGAAGCTCTGGAGAAGGTCTACGCCATTCATGCGCCCGAGCTCGGTGGACCGCCGCCCGAGCATGCCTATCTGCCGAGCGGTCCCTTCTCCGGCGACTTCGACCGTTCGGGCCTCTTTGGACCCGTGACCCACAAGTCCTATCCCTGGTCGCGCTCGTTTTCCGCCAGGAGCTATGCCGAATATCTTCGCACTGTCTCGCGCTATCAGTTGATCGACGAGAAAAGGCGCGAAGAGCTCCTCGCCGCCATTGAGGCAAATGGCGGCGGCTTCGACGCCCCGGTCGAAACCCACCTCTATTTCGCGCGCCGAAAGGGGTGAGCGCGAAAAAATCATCGCGCGGCGCGAGCCCGCAGGCGACGCATCCTCGATCTTTGCTTGATTTCGCGCCAATTTGGCGAAAAACCCCGTTCCACGATTTCGCGACAAGGTCCCTCAATCCTCATGGCCAAGCTTACCGATGAAACCCGCGCGAGCCTCAGGCGTCGCTCGCGCCTTGTCGCTCTCGGCCGCGACCGCGAATATTCGCAAGGCTTCATCAACGTGCCGCCGTTCCGCGGCTCGACGGTGCTTTATCCCGACGTAGCGACCCTCAAGAGCCGCGCCCAGCGCTTCACCTATGGCACCCGCGGCACGCCGACGATGGAGGTTCTGTGCTCGGCGTGGAGCGACCTTGCGGGCGCAGCGGGAACGGTCGTCGCGCCCTCGGGGCTCGCGGCGGTCATCGTCGCGCTGATGACCGCGCTCAAAGCCGGGGACCATCTTCTGATGACGGACTCGGTCTACGAGCCGTCGCGCGCCTTCGCCGACAAAGCCCTGCGCCGGTTCGGGATCGAGACGAGCTATTATGACCCGACCATCGGCGCGGGGATCGACGCGCTGATGCGTCCGAATACAAAGGCGGTGCTTACCGAATCCCCCGGCTCGCAGACGCTCGAGGTCCAGGACGTCCCGGCGATCGCCGAGGTCGGGCACGCGCGCGGCGCCTGCGTCATCATGGACAACACCTGGGCGACGCCGCTCTTCTTTTCGCCTCACGCGCTTGGCGTCGACCTCGCCGTCGAAGCCGGCACCAAATATCTCTCCGGCCACGCCGACCTTCTCATCGGCCTCGTCTCGGCCAACGCGGAATGGTTCGAGCGGCTTCACCGGACAATCCACCTGATGGCGATCCCGCCCGGCGCCGAGGACGTCTTTCTCGCCCTGCGAGGCTTGCGCACGATGGAATTGAGGCTGCGCGAGGCGGAGCGGCAGGGGCTCGCGCTGGCGCAATGGCTCAAGGGCCGGCCCGAGGTCCTGCGGGTCCTCCATCCCGCCCTGCCCGATCACCCGGGCCACAGCTTATGGAAGCGCGACTTCACCGGCTCCTCGGGACTCTTCTCGATCGTGCTGAAGCCCGTCTCCGAGGCAGCGGTCGCGGCCATGCTCGACGGGCTCGAACTTTTCGGCCTCGGCTATTCCTGGGGCGGCTACGAGAGCCTCGCCGTTCCGTTCGACTGCACCGCATATCGAACCGCGATCCGCTTCGCCCCCGGCGGCCCGGCGGTGCGCTTCAACGTCGGCCTCGAGGACATCGAGGACTTGAAGGAAGACCTCGACCGGGGGTTCAAGCGGCTCAGGGCGACGGCGTGATCACCATGCGCAATTTCCTCATCGACACCGACACCGCCTCCGACGACGCGGTCGCCATCATGATGGCGCTGGCCGAGCCGGGCGTGAGCGTGCTCGGCCTGACGACCGTCGCCGGCAATGTCGGCCTCGAACAGGCGACCTCGAACGCGCTTCTGACCGCCGAGATCTGCAATTCCGACGTCCCCGTCTACGCGGGAGCGGAAAAGCCGCTTCGACGCGCGCACGAGCACGCCCATTGGTTCCACGGCCGGGACGGCATGGGCGACCGCGGCTATCCGGCGCCGAAGCGCAAACCCGAGCGCGAGGGCGCGGTCGAAGCGATCCTGCGCTTCGCGGAGGAACAGCCCGGCCTCACCCTGGTCACGCTTGGGCCGCTGACCAATGTCGCGCTCGCGCTCGAGCGCGAGCCGAAGCTCGCGGAGAGGATCGGCCGCTGCGTGGTGATGGGCGGCGCGCCCAACTGCGAGGGCAACGTGACGCCCGCCGCCGAGTACAATATCTGGGTCGATCCGGAGGCGGCGCGCGCCGTCTTCCGCTCGAAGATGCCGATCGAGATGATCGGCTGGCACGTCTCGCGTGGCCCGTCGGTCTTGAGCGATGACGAGATCGCGGCGATCGAGGCGCTCGGCACGGCGAAGGCGAAATTCGCGATTCAAGCGAACGCCGCCGCCCGTAAGGCCTATTTCGTTCAGACCGGCGAGGTCGGCCTCTCGCTCGCCGATCCGACCGCCATGGCGGTCGCGCTCGACCGCTCGATCGGCCTTAAGTGGTCGCGCCACCGGGTCGCGATCGAAACGATGAGTGCGCTCACCCGCGGCATGACCGTGGTCGACCGGCTCAACGTGCATCACGACGCCAACAACGCCCATATCTGGCGCGAGGCAGCCGGCGAGCACGAGGGCGCCGACGTCCTGTGGACCCTCGACTCGCATCGGTTCAAGGCTATGCTGAAGGCTGCGCTCCTCTAGACGCGCTCCTGTAGCCGCGCTCGTCGAGCGCCGCCGACGCGGTCAGCGACCGCGTCTACAAAGCAGCGCAGGGGTATCAAATGGAGGCCGGCCGCAATCTCCTTGGCGAGGAAACCTCGCCCTACCTGCTGCAGCATGCCGGAAACCCGGTGCATTGGCGCCCATGGGGCGCCGCCGCGCTGGCGGAGGCCAGGCGGCGGGACTGTCCGATTCTGCTCTCGATCGGCTACGCCGCCTGCCATTGGTGCCATGTGATGGCGCACGAATCGTTCGAGAACCCTGAAATAGCCGGTCTCATGAATGAGTTGTTCGTCAATATTAAAGTCGACCGCGAGGAGCGGCCGGACATCGACCATATTTATATGACCGCCCTCCACGCCCTCGGTCAGCAGGGCGGCTGGCCGTTGACCATGTTCCTCAGCCCCGACGGCAAGCCGATGATGGGCGGCACCTACTGGCCGCCGGAGCCTCGCTGGGGCAGCCCGTCGTTCCGGCAGGTGCTCGAATCCGTCGACGCCGCGTGGCGCAGCCGGCGCGACCAGATGGAGGGCCGCGGCCTGGCGCTTGCCGACCACCTGGCGAAGCTGGGGGCCTCGAGCCCGGGGCCCGGCGTGACGCCTGAGGATCTGACCCGGATCGGCGACGCGCTGCTCAGCGCGGTCGATGTGGCGCATGGCGGCCTGCGAGGCGCGCCTAAATTTCCCAATGCGCCGATCTTCCGCTTCTTCTGGAACGAGATGCTCCGCCGCCATGAGCCCGCCTTCGGCGAGGCGGTCCGCGCCATGCTCGAGGCGATGAACGCCGGCGGCATCTACGATCATCTCGGCGGCGGCTACGCGCGCTACTCGACCGACGCCGAATGGCTGGTGCCTCACTTCGAGAAGATGCTCTACGACAACGCGCAGATCCTCGAATTGCTGGCTCTTGTCCATTCCTTGTGGCCCGACGCGACATTCGCCGCCCGCGCGCGCGAGACGGTCGGGTGGCTGATGCGCGAGATGCGAGTCGGCGACGCTTTCGCCGCTTCCCTCGACGCCGACCAGGACGGCGAGGAAGGCCTCTTCTATGTCTGGACCGCGGACGAGATCCAAGCCGCGCTAGGCCACGCCGCGGCTCGCTTCAAGGCGGCCTATGACGTGACGCGCCGGGGAAACTGGGAAGGCCGCACGGTGTTGCGCCGCGTCTCGCCGCGCAGTTCGCCCGAAGACGAGGCCGAGCTCGCCGCGGCGCGGGCGAAGCTGTTCGCGCTGCGCGAGGAGCGCCCGAAGCCCGGCCGCGACGACAAGGTGTTGGCCGACTGGAACGGTCTCCTCATCGCCGCGCTCGTCCGCGCGAGCGCCGCCTTCGGGGAGCCGGACTGGCTCATGACCGCGCGCTGGGCGTTCGATTTCGTGATGAACGTACTGCGCGCGCCGGACGGGCGGCTCCTGCACGCTTGGCGGGAGGGGCATCCGGGCGCCCGCGCCTTGCTCGACGATTACGCGTCGATGGCCCGCGCCGCGCTCATGCTGTTCGAGGCGAGCGGCGAGCCTCGCGACCTCGACGCGGCCCGATCCCTTGCGGCCGAGGCTTTGGACCTGTTCGGCGACGGCGACGGCGGGGTCTATCTCACCGCGAGCGACGCCGCCGACGTGCCGGGCGCGCGTCCGCGCCAGACGCATGACGGCGCGACGCCGTCCGGCGTCGGCCTGCTCGCCGAGGTCTTCGCCGGCCTATGGCATCTGACCGACGAAGCGCGCTGGCGCGACGCGGCCGAGGCCCTCATCCGCGCGGTCTCCGGCGCGCCCGAGGGGCTCGGCGGCAGCCCGCTCACGCTCATGAGCGCCGACATCCTCGAGCGCGGCGGCTCGGTCGTGATCGACGGACCACACGACGATCCCCGCGCTCAGGCGCTGGCGCAAGTCGCTCTCAACGCGCCCGATCCGTCGTTGACCGTGCTGCGGCTCGACCGCAGCCTGTGGCCGAGCGGCCCGCCGCGCGCCGACCTGCCGCGCGCCGCCGAGCCCATCGCCATGCTGTGCCACGGCCGGACCTGCAGCTTGCCGGTCACGACGCCCGAGGCGCTCGAGGCGCTGATGAAGGCCCAGGCTTGAACGGCAATTGAAGGCACCTGCGTTTCACGCGGGAGGCGTCCGCTCCGGGCGCTTCGCGTCATAGTGTGACCAAGATCACAGCGCGCGCGCTTCCCTTGTGTGATGATTGCGCCTAGTTTTCAACAGAATCACGGCGAGAAGTACCGATTGGGCCAAGGGTTGGCCGAGGGTCGGGGAACGCTTCAAGGGAGGAGGCGGCGCCAAAAGAACGACGCTGGGGCGCTATATTGTTCAGTCGTGTCATTGCCTGATCTTAACAAGCGCTCCTTGGACATAAGTACACTGTCCGGTCTACAGATTGCTTTGGCCGGTCTCGGCTCAATACGATGAACTTGGCTCGTTTCGAGCAGCGGACGCTTTGCCCGCTGTCGATGCGGTCATGCCTATGATTTCGCAACCGTGAAGTATTGTCGGGGAGGACCAGGTAAATGCCGAAAAGAACAACCTCTCGTATTCTGCGCGCGCGCAACACCGTGCTTCTGAACGGAGGCGCTGTTCCTCATCCGGTTGTTCACCGGGGCCGCCCGGATATGCCCCCGGCCCCGACTCCAAGGATATCTCCATATGTAACGGCGAGTTGGGCCTGGAATGGGAGTCCGTCTGGGGGAAATATAACCTGGACATTCGTAAACTCCGACACGGCCAATAGCCATGCGGTCGTCCTTTATCGTGGAGGCGCTGAAACGCCGACCTATATTTTCGGCGGCGCCTTTTGGCCGATCTATCTCGCGTCAGGCTTCGGGTTTTCCATGCTGGACGGGACCAAGCCGATTCCGACCTTGTCCGGCGGCGGCAATAGCCAGCCGATGGGGCTGCTTGACTTTGGCCCGAGCGCGTCTCCCAGATATTTGGTGGCCTTCATCTTCAACCTCGCGGCCGGACAAACCTGGAGCACGCCGGAAGGTTTCACCCCGAATGCTGGTCCCACCACGTTTCTATGCTACGCGCTCGACAGCAACGTCTCGGGGAATTACTGTGTAGGTTACGATCCGGCGAGGGTCGCCCAATGGGACAGCCAGACCGGCAGCACGACCTCCGGCTATTCTCCCAACCCGAACAACTTCCTGACCTATGCCTTCACGCCCGAATCGGGGACGCCGGAAAACGCGCTTGGATACAACGACTCGATTGCCGCGGGATTCTGCGCGACCAAGAATTTTTATTTTGTTACGCGGAAGAATAACTTCGGTCGCGACGAGGTTGAGGACACTCCTACTTATGCCGACGCCTTTTACCTGTTCCTCGAAGGATTTACACCGAACGCAGTCGGATCTTCGACCCCTTCGCTTTCCGGTTCCTTCAACGCGACCAGCATCAACGGCCTCTCGCTACCCGGCCCGACGGTGACCTACGATGTCGGCAATACCGGCGCCAACGCCACTCTGCCGCAGCGAATTCGCTTCGGCTATGGGGTCGATTTCACCACCGCATCCCTCGCCGCCTTCCCCTCCACTCCAACGGCGCCGACCAAGTCTTATACGGCCCAGGCTTCGATCAGCATCCTCGGCCAGCCCGACCAGCTCACGCCGCAGGCGGAGTTCTTTCTGTTGGGCGGCGAGGATCCCTATTTCACGAACGTCAACGCGAACGCCGGCAACCAACCCTACCTCAGCCAGGATTTGCGGGTCTTCACCGGAACGCCGGTCCTCAACAACCTACCGGTCGGCGGCGCAGGCGCGCCGACCCTCTCCGACAGTGTATCCGGCGCTTATGCCTACATCCAGAACCTGATCACGTGGCTCAATCAGAACTACGGCTATCTCAATGCGAGCTACACGCCGCCCGACACCGAAATGTCGGATCCTCTCGACATGTTGCTGCCCAATCAGAGTGGCGCCCTCTATGGCGATTCCTTGGTCAATCCAAAGACAGGAACGAGCAACAACTACAACTTCGCCATCGCGCGCGTTCGCCTTACCGGCCCCTCAGGAACCGCCGGCGAGGCGGCGAATGTGAAGGTGTTCTTCCGGGTCTTCACCACCCAGACCTTCGACACGGATTTCATCAATTCCGCATCTGCTGTGACGAGCGCCGACCCCAACGTCACCTATCCGAGCACGGGAAGTTTGAACGACCCGCAGAGCCCGACGGCGGGGACCGACGGCAGCGGCAATGTCAACGGCTGTTCGCTGCCGTTCTTCGCCACCGCCAATTATGACGCGGGTCCCACTGATTATAACGCCGGAGGCGCGAACAATCAGACCATCATCATTCCGGGCACAAATGACTATGCGTGGGCGTTTTTCGGCTGCTTCCTGAACGTCAATGACGCAACCAACAAATTTGGCGGCCAATCGGTTCAGCACTGGTTCGTCGGCGCCGCGCACAGCTGCCTGGTGGCTCAGATCGCCTACAACGACGCTCCGATCCAAAACTCCGGCGGAGTGATCGAGAGCCCGGAGAACTCCGATAAGCTCGCGCAGCGAAACCTTCAGGTCACGACGTCGGGAAATCCCGGATTCCCCGCCACCCACCGGGTTCCGCAGACGATCGACGCCCGGCCCAGCCCGCCGGCCCAGTCCACCGATCCGACCTCCATTCTGAGTTATCCCGATGAGATGATGATCGATTGGGGCAAGACTCCGGCTGGAAGCGTGGCCAGTCTCTATTGGCCGGCGGTCGGCGCGAGCTCGGTGCTCAAACTGGCGGCGCAGCTCTATCCGGAAGAGACGCTGACGGCGGCGGACGCCAACACCGTTCAGTTCACCGTGGCGAGCCCGGTCACCTATATCCCGATTCCACCGGGCGCCGGCGGCAGCTTCGCCGGGTTGCTGACGGTCGATCTGCCCGCCTCGGTTCGGTACGGCAATGAATTCGACGTCGTGGTGAGCCGCATCACGACGAGGCAGGTCCTCGCTCCGACGCCGCCCCCAACTCCGCCTCAGCCTAAGGCGGCGCAACCTGCCGCCGCGCGACTGGCGTTGTGGCGCTATATCACCGGAAGCTTCCTCATGAAGATTTCGGTTCAGGAGGAGAGCATCATCCTTCCCGGTGACGAAAACCTGCTCGCGATCCTCAAATGGCGCCTTACACTCATCGATCCTACCAACCGCTGGTATCCCGTTCTAATTCGATGGATCGGCTATCTTTCGGGCCGGATTAGCGGCATGGGAGGCAATCCATCAAAGATTCCGCCCTCACAGAATGGATACCAGCCGCCGAAGCTCCCCGCAAAACACCATCGGGAGCACGGCCACACCGGCAAGGTCAACGGCGTGGTCTATGACCGCTTTGGCGACTTCGAGGGCTTCCATCTCCTGACCGAGGAAGGGCACGAACGCATATACTTCAGCCGCGAGGACGAGATCGAAGAGCTCGTCCGCTACGCCTGGGCCGAACGCGTCGTGATCACTGTGCTCAGCGAGACGCACTGGCCCGAGGTTCCGGTCAAAATCATTCTTCGGCGGGTCCCTTTCTGACATCCCTTCGACGCCGCCGCAGGCGCCCATGAAATCGCCACGCTGACGTCACGCGTGGGCGCCGCACTTCTTCGACGGGCGCTCTATCCAACAGCGCGCTCCTCGCGCGCCCAGACAAGTCGGCCGACCGCGATGGCGCCGTCGAGGAATTCGACCGGCGCCGGGTCTGCAACGATGTGGAGCTCGCCATCCTCGAGCATGAAGTTTCGCCCCCGCGGCGTCCCGACCCACAGGTCGGAAGCCAGGCGATGTCGACGTCGGTGACGAAGCGGTTGGCGCCCTCGATCCGGTAGCGGCCGGAATAGGCGACGAGCTTTCGCCGCGGCGGCGCAGCGTCATCCGGTTGAAGCGAAGGGGTGATGATCGCCGCCATCCTTCCGCCTTCGTGGAGGATCAGCACGCCGCGCGGATTCTCGCCATATTGAGCGATCTTTTCGCCGGTATCGGCCCGCTCGAGATAGGCCGAGCGCAAGATCCACACGCCCAGGAGTCCGACCGCTTCATCGCCCATTGCGCCTTCTCCGCTGCGTTTCTGCCTCGCATCAATGGTGCGCGCGACGGCCTTGCGCAAGAGCGTCCGGCGCGAACTCGGACTCCGGCTCGGGCTGACCGGAACCAAGCTGGTCCGCGGCTCGGGCGTCTGCGGCGCGTGCACCGTCCCGCCCGACGCGGCTCCGGTCGCAAGCTGCCTGCTTCCGGCGAAGGCGGCAGCGGGCGGTCGGTGAAGCGGCGTCGCGTGGACGGCCGGCACAAGGCCGGCCATGACGCGTCGAAATCCCGGTCAACCCTTATAACCGGGCAGGTCCTCGGCCTCGGACAGGCGCGCAAGCTTCGTCGCGAGCTCAACGGCGAGCTCGAACTGCTGCTCGATCAGCCGCCGGGTCATGAAGGTGCGAAAATAGTCGCCCCACATGAATTCCTGAAACGGCGTGTCCAGATCGTGGAAGGCCTGGCCGCGCACCCGCCGCGCCAGCGTTCGCCAGACATTGTCGGTAAGATCGCCGATGGAAGCCGGAATGGCGGCGTAAGGCCGGCGATTGCCGTCGGCGTCGATCGGCCAGCAATAGCCTTTCTGCTCCATCATACGCCAGAACGCCTTCGGCTCGAGGCTGGACCAGTCGGCGATCCGGTCGCCGAGGACCGCCTCCGGGATTTTCAGCGACCAAAGCGCCCGCGCCAGATGATGGTGGTCGACGATATAGATTTTCTTCCCCGGGCCGAGGACATGGGGAATGGCTTTGCGCTCGAGATGGACCTCGCGCTCGGCGGGCGTCATTGCGGCGATCTTCGCCGCGCGCTGCCCGACCTCGGACAAACCGAGCGTCAATTGGGTCGGCCTCATGTCGGCGATCGTAGCTTTGGCTCCCGCCATCTCAGCGTCCCGCTGTCCGTCGAACCGCACGCAGGGAAAGGGAGTCCGGCTAACCGACAAGCTGGGCCTTGTCCAGCGTTAGGGTCGGGCCGGGGGTGACGAGCCGAGGCGCGGCCCACGCCCTTCGCCGGCGCGGGTTGACTCGATTGCGACGAGCCTCGATGGAGGCCCGCTCATGTCCGCTTGCCTCGCCCCGCCCAAACCCGCAAGGACGTCCCCGTGTCGCCTGAAGAGTTTCGCCGCTATGGCCATCGCCTGATCGATTGGCTCGCCGACTACCAGGAAAGCCTGGCCAAGCGGCCGGTGATGGCCAAAACCCGGCCGGGCGAGGTCCGCGACGCCTTGCCCTCCGCGCCGCCGGACGAGCCGGAGGATTTCGGCGCTGTGATCGCCGACCTCGACCGCATTATCGTGCCGGGCTTGTCGCTCTGGCAGCATCCGCGCTTCTTCGGCTATTTCCCCGCCAACGCCCTGCCCGCGGGCGTTCTTGGCGATCTCGTCTCGACCGGGCTCGGCGTGATCGGGCTCTCGTGGCAGTCGAGCCCGGCGGTGACCGAGGTCGAAGAAGTCGTCACCGACTGGCTGAGACAAATGCTCGGCCTCTCGCCCGCGTGGAGCGGGGTCATCCAGGACACTGCTTCGACCTCGACGCTGGTCGCGCTCATCTGCGCCCGCGAGCGGGCGACGGATTACGCGCTCGCGCGCGGCGGCTTGCAGGCGGAAAAGCGCATCCCGCGCGTCTACGTGTCGGCGCACGCCCACAGCTCGGTCGACAAGGGCGCGCTGCTCGCCGGCTTCGGCCGCGAGAACCTGCGGCTTGTTCCGTTCGACACCAATTACGCGATGCGCGCCGATGCGCTCGCCGAGACGGTCGCCGCCGACATCGCCAACGGCGACCTGCCCTGCGCCATCGTCGCGACCGTGGGCACGACGGCGACGACGGCGGTCGATCCGGTCGCGGAGATCGCGGCGGTCGCGAAGCGCCACGGAATTTGGCTGCATGTCGACGCGGCGATGGCCGGCAGCGCGATGATCCTGCCCGAATGCCGCTTGATGTGGGAGGGCGTCGAGGGCGCCGACTCGCTGGTGATCAACGCGCACAAGTGGCTCGGCGCGCCATTCGACTGCTCGCTCTATTACGTGCGCGATCCCGAGCATCTGATGCGGGTGATGTCGACCAACCCGAGCTTCCTTAAGTCCTCGGTCGACGGCGAGGTCAAGAACCTGCGCGACTGGGGCATTCCGCTCGGCCGCCGGTTCCGGGCGCTGAAGCTATGGTTCATCATTCGCGAGCAGGGCGTGAGCGGACTGCAGAAGCGCTTGCGCCGCGACATGATGAACGCCCGGCGCCTCGCCGAGCTCGTCGCCGCCGCCCCCGGATGGCGGGTTGTCGCGCCGGTCAATCTGCAGACCGTGTGTGTCCGCCACGAGCCCGACGGCCTTGCCGGCGACGCGCTGGACAAGCACACGACCCAATGGGTCGAGGCGGTGAACCGTTCGGGCGCCGCCTATCTCACCCCCGCGGTCGTCGACGGCCGCTGGATGGTAAGGGTCTCGGTCGGCGCGCTGGCGACCGAAACCGCCGACGTCGAGGCGGTCTGGGCGGCGATGCGGCGAGCGGCGGAGACGTCAGTCCAGCGACTAGCCGCGGCTCCATAGGCCGAGCGGCTTTCCATCGCGGCGTGAAATCCGCGTAGGGAAAAGCCAACGTGATAGTGACGCGCGACAGCGGAGGCTCTAAGAAGGCCGCCGCAGAGGTCCAATAGGGGCAGGAGGGGAGCATGGCGCTCAAGGAATACAAACCCGGGCAGGCGTTTCCGGGGGTGATCGGACGCACCTTCGATGTGTCCAAGCCCGCGTGGCCGGCGCCCAACCGCGCGAAAGAGGGCGCGCCCAACGTCCTCTTCATCATCCTCGACGACACCGGCTTCGGCCAGCTCGGCTGCTACGGCAGTCCGATCAGCACGCCCAATCTCGACGCGCTTGCCGCCGACGGGCTGCGATACAACAACATGCACACGACCGCGCTCTGTTCGCCGACGCGCTCATGCTTCATCACCGGGCGCAATCATCACTCGAACGCCATGTCCTGCATCACCGAAGGCTCGACCGGATATCCCGGCAGCAACGGCGAGATTCCGTTCGAGAACGGCATGCTCTCCGAAATTCTACTCCAGAATGGCTACAACACCTATGCCCTCGGCAAGTGGCATCTGACGCCGGCCGAACAGACCTCGGCCGCCGGTCCCTACGACCGCTGGCCGCTCGGTCGCGGGTTCGAGCGCTACTACGGCTTCATGGGCGGCGATACGCACCAGTACTACCCGGAGCTCGTGCGCGACAACAGCCAGACCGAACCGGAGAAGACCCCAGAGGAGGGCTATCACCTCACGCCAGACCTCGTCGCCAAAGCGAAGGCGATGATCGCCGATTCGAAGCAGGTCGCGCCCGACAAACCCTTCTTCATGTACTTCTGCACCGGCGCGATGCACGCGCCCCATCATGTGCCGCACGAATGGGCCGACAAGTACAAGGGCAAGTTTGACGCCGGGTGGGACGCTTACCGCGAGCAGGTGTTCGCCAAACAGAAGGAACTGGGCATTGTGCCCGCCAACACGAAACTGTCGCGCCACGATCCTGACGTACAGGACTGGAGCAAGCTGTCCGCCGACGAGCGGCGCCTTTACGCGCGCATGATGGAGGTGTTCGCCGGCTTTCTCGAGCACACCGATCACTACATCGGGGAGCTTATTGCCTTCTTGAAGGACATCGGCGAGTACGAGAATACTCTCATCATGGTCGTTTCCGACAACGGCGCGAGCGCCGAGGGCGGCCCGACCGGTTCGGTGAACGAGGGCAAGTTCTTCAACAATGTTCCCGACGATCTCAAACAGAACCTCGCGGCGATCGACGACCTCGGCGGCCCGAAATATTTCAACCACTACGCATGGGGCTGGACGCACGCCGGCAACACCCCGTTCCGCCGCTGGAAGCGAGAGACCTATCGCGGGGGAACTTCCGACCCCTTCATGATCGTCTGGCCGAAAGGCATCAAGGCCAAGGGCGAGATCCGCACCCAGTATTGCCACGCGATCGACATGGTTCCGACCGTGCTGGACGCCTTGGGCATCGACCCGCCGACGCAGATTCGCGGCGTGACCCAATCTCCCTTGCAAGGCTTTAGCCTGAAGTCGTCATTCGACGACGCCAAGGCGCCGTCGCTGCACGTCACCCAGTATTTCGAGATGATGGGCCATCGCTCGCTCTATCACGACGGCTGGCGGGCGGTATGCCCCTGGCCCGGCCCATCGTTCACCGAGTCGGGTCTCACCTTCGGCGCTCCCATCGACTACAACAAGCTCACCGAACTCGACGCCAAGGGGTGGGAGCTCTACAATCTCAACGAGGATTTCGCCGAGACCAACAATCTCGCCGAAAAGGAGCGCGACAGGCTGATCGCGATGATCGGCATGTGGTACGTCGAGGCGGGCAAGTACGACGTCTTGCCGATCGACAGCCGAGGCGTCCAACGCTTCGCCGACGAGCGGCCGGAAATAGCCGTTGGCCGCAAGAAGTACGTCTACTATGCCGGCACCCAACAGGTGCCGAGCAACGCCGCGCCCCGTCTGGTGAACGTCCCCCATTCGGTGTCCGTTCACGCCAACGTGCCCAAAGGCGGGGCCGAGGGCGTTTTGTTCTCGATGGGCGGCGTCGACGGGGGCTTCGCCTTTTACGTCCAGAACGGCAAGCTAACCTACGGCTACAACTACGTCGCCGACCAGCGCTTCAAGGTGCAGTCCGACACGGCCATTCCCGAAGGCGACCACATCTTCAGCTTCGAGTTCGCGCCCACAGGCAAGGCCGACATCGCCAAGGGCAAGGGCGTGCCGGCGGCGATCACGTTGCTCGTTGACGGCGCGCCGGTGGGCAAGGGCGATTTGCCGGTCACGATCCCGCTCTCGCTCGGCCTCTCGGCAGGCGTCTGCGTCGGCTCCGACGCCGGAGCCCCCGTCATGACCGACTATAAACCCCCGTTCGCGTTTGCCGGGACCGTCAAAAAGGCGCTGGTGGATGTCACCGGCGAGGCGGTCGAGGACATGGCGGCGAAGATGAAGATGTATCTCGCCCGGCAGTAGAAGTGGGGAGCGGCCAGCGCGGCGGCTCATCCTAAGGGCGAGGCGAGGGATCGCGGCCGCCCTCAGGCCGAGGACGAGGCGATAGGCTGGCGTTATCGTCTCCGCAAAGGAGACTCGGTGGTTGCGGCCTAGACCCAAATTCTTCGGCTGGGGCGACGAGGGCGAGGGCCTCGGCCTTGAGGAGCGCGAGCGTCTCTTCCGCTTCGTGGGCGGGAGGCTTGGCGCCGAGCCGCGCGCGGTCGCCCCGCCGCCGCAAGCCTCCGACATCGCGCTGCGCGCGCCACGCGTCTCCGCGCCTGCCGCGCTCGAAAGCGTCGTGACCTCCGAGTCTTACGAGCGACTCCTCCATACCTACGGTAAGTCCTATCCCGAAACGGTGCGCGCCTTCGCTCGGGACTTCGCCAACGCGCCCGATCTCGTCGCCCTGCCGAAGACCGAAGCCGACATTACGGCCGTGCTCGATTGGGCCAGCGCCGCGAGGGTCGCGGTTATTCCGTTTGGCGGCGGCTCCTCGGTCGTTGGCGGCGTCGAGCCGATCGTCGGCGACGGCTATCAAGGCGCGGTCAGCCTCGACCTGCGCCATTTCGACCGGGTGCTCGAAGTGGACAGCGCGAGCCGCGCCGCGCGCATCCAGGGCGGCATCCGCGGCCCGGCGATCGAGGCGGCGCTGAAACCGCACGGCTTCGCGCTTCGCCACTACCCGCAGAGCTTCGAGTTCTCGACGCTCGGCGGCTGGATCGCGACCCGGTCCGGCGGCCATTTCGCCACGCTTTACACCCACATCGACGATTTCGTCGAAAGCATCCGCACGATCACGCCCGCGGGCGTGATGGAGTCGCGCCGCCTGCCGGGCTCCGGCGCCGGCCCCAGCCCCGACCGGATGATGATCGGCTCCGAAGGCGCGCTCGGCATCATCACGGAGGCGTGGATGCGGCTGCAGGGCCGGCCGCGCTTCCGCGCCGACGCGGTGTTTGGCTTCCCCGATTTCTTCGCCGCCGCGCGCGCCGTGCGCGCCGTCGCCCAGGCCGGCCTCTATCCCTCGAACCTGCGGGTCATCGACAACGACGAGGCGGGAAACTACGGCGTCAACGCCTATGAGGAGAGCCTTCTCGTCCTCGCCTTCGAATCGGCCGACCATCCCCTCGACGCCTGGATGGCGCGCGCGGCCGAGCTTTTGTCCGACTGCGGCGGCCGCCGGCACGACGACGAGGCGGCAGGCGGGCGCTGGCGCACCGCCTTCATCCGCATGCCCTATGCGCGCGAGCTCACCGTGCCGATGGGGCTCATCAACGACACGTTCGAGACCGCGATCACCTGGGACAGGTTCGAAGCCTTCCACGCCGCCGTCCGCAAGGCGACCGAAGAGGCGCTGAAGGAGGCGACGGGACGCGCCGGAACCGTCTCCACCCGCTTCACCCACATCTATCCCGATGGGCCCGCGGTCTACTACACCTTCAACGTGCGCGGCGATCCGGCGCGGCTGATCGAGCAATGGCGCGAGATCAAGGCCCGCGCATCCGACGCGCTGATCGCCGCCGGCGGCACCATCACCCACCACCACGCGGTCGGGCGCGATCACATGCCCTGGTACCGCGCCCAGCGCCCCGACCTGTTCGGAAGAGCGTTCGCGGCGGCGAAGAGCGCGCTCGACCCGGCGAGGATCATGAACCCGGGCGTGCTGGTTCCCTGACGGCGTCTGCCCTTCTCCCCGCTCGCGGGGAAAAGGTGGCGCGAAGCGCCGGATGAGGGGCAGCGCCATCGGCGTTGCAAAATCGCAGATATCGGATATCGGGATATCGGGATATCGGGGATATTGGTGACACATTCAGGGATATCGGTGACACATGCATGTTTACCGAATCGCTCGCACCGTACAGAAAACAATATTGGCAAATATGCAAGTGTCACCGATATCCCGTTTTCCACCGTTTTCCCGATTCCGGCTTCCTGGTTCTGATGATCATTGGCGCGAAGCGTCCGCCCTTGCGTGCGGCGCCATCCTCTGACGCGGATACGGGGAAGGCTACTGCCCTCTACGTGGCGCAGACGCCCTGAACCGCGACCTTCTGGAAGAGGTGCGGGCTGGCGACGGCCGAGGACGGATAGGCGGAGAGTTTCGCCACGAACTCGGGATGCATGAACGCGGCGCGGAAGGCGGCGGTCGACTCCCAGACGGCATAGTTGAAGTAGGTCGGGCTTTCGCCGATCGCACGATGCAGCTGGGTCGAGATGAAGCCCGGCTGGCGCTGCATGAATTCGGCGTCGTCGCGCCAAACCTCGAGGAAGCCGGGCTCGTCGGCCTTGTCGAGGGTGAAGACGTTCGCGAGCACGACCGGCGCGGCGTCGACGGCAAGCTGACGTTGGATTGGAAATGACGGGTCCAACGGGCGCAGCAGCGGCATGAGAACGCTCCCTTTCATTTTGGCAGCATGATGACAATATGACGCTGTGCAGCCAATATCAACTTGACATAATCATGTCAAGTGCGCTTTATCGCGACAAATGCAGAAAGCGAAGCGAACGCCGGCCGGCGAGGCCCTGACCGAGCTCATGCTCGACCTGTTCAGGGCGACGGGCCTGATCCTGACCGCAGGCGACCGCCTGGTCGCGCCGGTGGCGCTGACCAGCGCCCGCTGGCAGATCCTCGGCGCGATCGCGTCCGCCGAGCGGCCTCAGCCGGTCGCCTGGCTCGCCCGCGACCTCGGCGCCAACCGGCAGAACGTGCAGCGGATCGTCAACGACCTTAACGCTGACGGTCTCGTCACATTCGAGACGAACCCCCATCACCGCCGGGCGCAGCTCGTCGTCCTCACCGAGAAGGGGAAGCGGACGTTCGAAGCCGCGATGGACTTGCAGGCCCCCTGGGTGAACGACCTCGCGGAGGGCCTTTCGGTCAGGGACGTCGCGACCGTCCGCCGCGTCGTGACCGCGTTGCGCAGGAAGCTCGAGGCTTGAGGCGGGCCGCAAAATCGAAAAAAAAGCGACATTTGCTTTGAGAAAGCAGAAATCCGTGCTATAAACTAAGCTGCGGATCGCAGCCGGTCGGCTTGTAGCGGCACGGAGATGGGCAGAGACAATGGCTTGAGACGATTGATACAGCGCATGAGACGCGGGCGGAAAAAAATGCTTTGAATCCGCGGTAACCCACGGAAAAGTCTCGATTCGGAAAAACAAAAGAAAGCAGAATCGGGCGATTTCGCTTTCGTACGCTTTTTCCCGCAAGAGCGGCGCGGCGGCCCTAGCCTTTCGGGAATTCTAGCCCCATCGCCCGGAAGCGCTCGGGGTCGTCGAGCCAGTTCTCGCGCACCTTCACGTGCAGGAAGAGATGGACGTTGGCCCCGTGCGCTTGCACGATGTCCTTGCGGGCGGCCGAGCCGATCGCCTTGATCGTGCGCCCGCCCTCGCCGAGCACGATCTTTCGGTGGCTCTCGCGGGCGACGAAGATCGTCTGCTCGATCCGGGCCGAGCCGTCGGGCAGATCCTTCCAGTCATCGGTCTCGACCGTCGCCTGATAAGGCAGTTCGTCGTGCAGCCGTTCGATCAGCTTCTCGCGGGTGATTTCCGCCGCAAGCGAGCGGATCGGCGCCTCCGCGATCTGGTCCTCGGGGTAGAGCCAGGGGCCGGAAGGCATGAACGCGATCAGGCGCTCGATCAGCCAGCCGAGCCCGTCGCCGGTCGAGGCGCTGATCATGAAGGTGTCGTCGAAGGTCATCGCGGCGTTGAGGGAGGCCGAGACCTTCAGCAGCTTCGGCCGCTCGACAAGGTCGATCTTGTTGAGGACGGCGAGCCTCGGCTTGCGGAGGTCGGCGAGCCGCTTGAGGATCGCCTGGGTCTCCTCTCCCAGGCTCGCCTGCCCGGCTTCCTTTCTGGCGTCGATCATCAGTGCGAGCGCGTCGGCGTCGGCCGCCGCGGCCCAGGCCGAGGCGACCATCGCCCGGTCGAGGCGGCGTTTCGGCGCGAACAGGCCCGGCGTGTCGACGAAAATGATCTGCGCCTCGCCCTTGGTCATGACGCCGCGCACGAGCGAGCGGGTCGTCTGCGCCTTGCGGGTGACGATCGAGACCTTTTCGCCGACGAGGGCGTTGAGAAGCGTCGATTTTCCGGCGTTGGGCGCTCCGACGATCGCGACGAATCCGCATCGCGTCGCGTTCATTTTGCGCCCCGCCGGTCGAGAAAGGCCTGCGCCGCCGCCTGTTCGGCCACCCGCTTCGAACTGGCCGCGCCGAGCTCCGGCTCGAAGCCTTCGACCACCACGCGCATGACAAAATGAGGCCCGTGATCCGGGCCGCGGCGCTCGACCTCTTCGTAGCGGGGCGCCGGGAGCGCGCGCGACTGGGCCCATTCCTGGACCGCGGTCTTGGCGTCCCGCGCGACGTCCGCGGCGATCCTCTCGCCCCACGCGTTGACGATCAGCGCCCGGGCCGCCTCGAAGCCGCCGTCGACGAACACCGCCCCGATCAGCGACTCGCAGACGTCAGAGAGGATCGCGGCGTTCTTCCGGCCGCCGCCCCGCGCTTGGCCGAGGCCGAGCGCGACATGCGGTCCGACGTCCCATTGGACGGCGATCTCGGCGCAGGTCTCGCGGCGCACGAGCTTGGCCAGGCGTCTCGACAGCTCGCCTTCGTTCTCTTTGGGAAAAGCCTGGTAGAGCCGGCTCGCGATGACGACGCCGAGCACCCGGTCGCCCAGGAACTCGAGCCGCTGATAGGATTGCGCCTGCCCTTCGCTGTCCTGGCTGTCCGCCGAGCGATGGGTCAGCGCGAGTTTCGCGAGCGAGGGATCCCGGAAGCGATAGCCGAGCCTCAACTCCAGGGCGGACAATTCCGCTCGCGGCTGTTTGTTCATGGACCAACCGATCGAGGAACGGCACGTTGCCCTTGGCGCGGGCAAAACAGGCTGGAAACGGGAAAAGTCCGGGCCGACTATAGCGCCTCCGGGCCTTTTGCGGGAGCGGGCCGGCCGCTAACGCACCCGCTCGAAGATGCGGCCCCAGCGCACCGCCCAGGGCCACCGCCAGACTTCCCACGCCGGCGTCCCCTCCTCGATCGAGAAGAAGATGACCTCCGCCCTGCCGATCAGGTTCTCGAACGGGACGTAGCCGACCCCGCCCTGGTCCGCCGCGAGCCGCGAATCGCTCGAATTGTCGCGGTTGTCGCCCATCATGAAATAATGTCCGGGCGGCACTTCGTAAACCTTGGTGTTGTCGAAGGTCCCTTCGTCGCCGTCGATCTGAATGATTCGATGGCTCACCCCGCCCGGAAGCGTTTCAAGATATTGCGGCGCCTCCTCCGGCTTGCCGAAGTGATTGACGGTGAGATAGGGCGCAATCGGCTCGCGGGGGACCATCTCTCCGTTGATGATGACCCGCCCGTGCTCGACCTGAATCTTGTCGCCGGGCAGGCCGATCAGCCGCTTGATGTAGTCGGTCTCGCCGTCGCTCGGCAGCTTGAACACGATGATGTCGCCGCGCTTGGGCTGGGACGCGAAGATGCGTCCCGGCATCGCCTCAGGGGCGAGATCGAGAAAGCTCGGCAGCGAGAAATGCGAGTAGCCGTAGGCGTATTTGGAGACGAACAGGTAGTCGCCAACGAGCAACGTCGGCACCAGCGAGCCTGAGGGAATGTTGAACGGCTGGAACAATACCGTGCGCACCACGAGAGCGATCAACAGCGCTTCGATGATGACCTTGACGGTTTCCCACCAGCCCTCTTCCTTCTTGACGGGCGTGACGGCGGCCTCGGCGGGCTTCAGGCTCGGTTCGATCATTCGGCTCAATACGCCCTTCCTCGCGTCATCCGGAAATCGGCCGGCGCCGGCCGGGCGCGCCTCCTATACAGGGGCGGTCAGCCTGCGCCAAGCACCGGCACGTGGCGCGAAAACTTGGCTGAAGAAAGGCCAAGAGGGCCCGCGTTCAGGGCAGGAGAATGAGCGAGCCGGTCGTTTCGCGCCCCGCGAGCGCGCGATGAGCCTCCGCTGCTTCGGCAAGGGGCCATCGCTTGCCGATGCGGATCGTGACGTCCCCGCGCGCCACTGCCCGGAAAAGGTCGCGCGCCATCTTTTCCGCCCGGGCGCGATCAGCCATGAAGGTGAACAGGGTCGGGCGGGTTGCGAAGAGCGAACCCTTCTGCGCCAGAAGGCCGATATTGAAGGCCTCGATTCCTCCCGAGGCGGATCCGAAGCTGACGAACATGCCGAAGGGCCTAAGGCAGTCGAGCGACGCCGGGAACGTCGCCTTGCCGACGCCGTCGTAGACCACGTGGCATTTCGCCCCCTTGGTGATCTCGTCCACGCGCTTGGCGAAATCCTCGTCGCGATAGAGGATCGTGTGCTTCGCGCCGGCCTTTTTGGCGAGCGCGGCTTTTTCCGCCGTGCCGACGCAACCGATCACGGTCGCGCCCAGCGCCTTCCCCCATTGGCAAAGGATCTGCCCTACGCCGCCAGCCGCGGCGTGGACCAGGATCGTGTCGCCTGCCTTCACCCGATAGGTCTGGCGCAACAAGTACTGCGCCGTGAGGCCCTTGAGCATCATCGCCGCCCCAATCTCATAGGAAATGGACTTCGGCAGCTTGAACAGCAATCGCGCCTCGATGTTGCGCTCCTCGGCGTAGCCCCCAGTCGCGCCAGAATAGGCGACGCGGTCGCCGGGTTTGAGTCCGGTCACCGACGGTCCGACCTCGACCACGTCGCCGGCGCCCTCCCCGCCCGGCGTGAACGGCATGGCCGCTTGGGCGTAGAAGCCGGTGCGCTGATAAATATCCATGTAGTTGACGCCGATTGCGCGCTGGCGAAGCCTGACCTCGCCCTTGCCCGGCGGCGGAAGCTCCACCTCTTCGAGCCGCATGACTTCGGGGCCGCCGGTGTGATGGATGCGAATGGCGCGCATGCGTTTCCTCTGTTGGTGCTGTCGCGACAGACGCCGGCTCACAGGCTTGCCAGCGCGAAGCGGCGACCTTATAGCATCGCGCCTGCCTGGCGGAACTGCATTCATCGATTGCGCCCGCGCCCATCGTCTAGCGGTCCAGGACGCCGCCCTTTCACGGCGGAAACACGGGTTCGATCCCCGTTGGGCGCGCCAAAGAGAACAATGAGTTAACACCAATTGCCGCAGCGCGACGGGCCGACGGCCCTCGCTCGCGGCCCTGTACTCCGCGAGCTTCACGATCACGTCGCTGTAGCTCTCGCCCCACCGGTCCGCGGAGAGGCCATCATCCTAGAGTTGGCTACCGGCAGCGAACGCGGCCCCACCTGTCGCGCCAGCACCAGGTGCAACGCATCCGCCCCCAGCGGTCCCGCCAGCACCGGCGCCATCCGACGTCGACTATGTCTCCGCCAAGATTGCTGACCACGCTTTTCGAGAGCGGGACCACCTCCATCGCCGTGGCGCTTGTCGACCCTGCGGCAGCAAGAACGAAACCTGCTAGGACGATCGCGATCGCAGTTTTCGGCATGGCGCGTCTCTCCCTTGTCTGAGGTTGGGTCGGGACGATAACAGGCCGACCAATCGCGTCAATCGAGCTTCGGCAGTGTCGACGCGATCGCAGCGTAGGCGGCGGCTCGGGTCCAAATAGTCACCAAGCGCACGATTATGGATTGCCCTGGCCGGCGCGTCTCATCTCCTTCGCAAAGCGCCCGCGCTCAGGCACCAGCATGCGTCCAAGTTTGATGAACGTGTGCTTCTGTGTATCATCGAGGCTCGCGTACAGGGGCTTGGCCGCCTCGACGATCTTCTCGAGACCTGCCTGGCTCTCAGCGAGGCGCTCGGCCTTCGCATTCAGGCGATCCATCGGCGTGAGATTAATGCTTTGCTCCTTTTGCAGGGCGGCGAAGCGCGCGCTTTCGGCGTCCTTGACCGCGGATTCAAACGAGCCCCAGTCCTTCTCTTGGTCAGCGGTCAGCCGAAGACTGGTCTTCATGCCTTTGAGCTGGGCATCGATAGCCGCCTCCGCCCAATGCTGCGCCAGCTCAGCGTGCGTCGGCTGCTGATCGCTCTGCGCGGCGGCGGTGATCGTGAGTGCGGAAATGAGGAGGGCGGCTGCTGCGATCGGCGCGGCAAGCATCCCGAGGAGAGTGCGTGTCATGACGACGCCTCTTATGTTGGCGGCCCAGCCTATTCGGTTCAGGGCCGAATGGACAGCCTGCTGAGGCGATAGGCGGCTCTGCGGCAGTCTGACATTTTCGAAAGACACGTCTAGGGCCTGTCTTCAGTTGAGGAGGATGGCAGCGCAGGCGAGGTGAACGCCGGCGAGGAAGATCTTTGCGAGCTTGTCGTAACGCGTGGCGATAGCCCGGAAATG